>ERZ791624.1296-NODE-1296-length-12099-cov-1.753819_pt1 | contig 12099 bp, 13 predicted proteins | sample MGYA00510058_ERZ791624 | MGnify/ENA primary metagenome ERZ791624 (study PRJEB30046, sample SAMN00715158) | human gut metagenome | study: EMG produced TPA metagenomics assembly of the A metagenome-wide association study of gut microbiota in type 2... | reverse complement strand
ACATAAGTCACCATCTGAACAACCTTCAGATTGACTTGCGTACTTTCTCGCTGGTGGATCCGCACAACCCCCCGGCCACCTTCTGGACGCTCAACATTGACTCCATGTTCTTCTCGGTGGTTCTCGGTCTGCTGTTCCTGGCCATGTTCCGTAGCGTTGCTAAGAAAGCGACCAGCGGCGTACCAGGGAAATTCCAGACCTTCATCGAAATGATCATCGGCTTCGTCCATGGCAGCGTCAAAGACATGTACCATGGCAAGAGCAAGGTTATCGCGCCGCTGGCGCTGACCGTGTTCGTCTGGGTCTTCCTGATGAACCTGATGGACCTGCTGCCAATCGACCTGATTCCTTATATCGGCGAACACATTTTCGGCCTGCCTGCACTGCGCGTGGTTCCGTCTGCCGACGTGAACATCACCCTGTCGATGGCGCTTGGCGTGTTCATCCTGATTATTTTCTACAGCATCAAAATGAAAGGCGTAGGTGGGTTCGTTAAAGAACTGACCATGCAGCCGTTCAATCACTGGGCGTTCATTCCTGTCAACTTAATCCTTGAAGGGGTAAGCCTGCTGTCCAAACCGGTTTCTCTCGGTCTGCGACTGTTCGGCAACATGTATGCCGGTGAGCTGATTTTCATTCTGATTGCTGGTCTGTTGCCGTGGTGGTCACAGTGGGTTCTGAATGTGCCTTGGGCCATTTTCCACATCCTGATTATTACGCTGCAAGCCTTCATCTTCATGGTTCTGACGATTGTCTATCTGTCGATGGCGTCCGAAGAGCATTGATTTTTACCAACACTACTACGTTTTAACTGAAACAAACTGGAGACTGTCATGGAAAACCTGAATATGGATCTGCTGTACATGGCTGCCGCTGTGATGATGGGTCTGGCGGCAATCGGTGCTGCGATCGGTATCGGCATCCTCGGAGGTAAATTCCTGGAAGGCGCAGCGCGTCAACCTGATCTGATTCCTCTGCTGCGTACTCAGTTCTTTATCGTTATGGGTCTGGTGGATGCTATCCCGATGATCGCTGTAGGTCTGGGTCTGTACGTGATGTTCGCCGTCGCGTAGTAAGTTGTTAGAAACCTAAGCCACAGAGTTAATTAAAGAGGTATTGTGCTGTGAACATGAACGCAACAATCCTCGGCCAGGCCATCGCGTTTGTTATCTTCGTATGGTTCTGCATGAAATACGTATGGCCGCCTTTAATGGCTGCCATCGAAAACGCCAGAAAGAGATTTCTGACGGTTTAGCTTCTGCAGAACGCGCTAAGAAAGATTTGGACCTTGCACAGGCCAACGCGACCGACCAGCTGAAAAAAGCGAAAGCGGAAGCCCAGGTAATCATTGAGCAGGCGAACAAGCGTCGCTCTCAGATTCTGGACGAAGCTAAAGCTGAAGCAGAACAGGAACGCACCAAAATCGTTGCACAAGCGCAGGCTGAAATTGATGCTGAGCGTAAACGTGCACGCGAGGAGCTGCGTAAGCAGGTCGCTATCCTGGCTGTTGCTGGCGCCGAGAAGATCATCGAACGTTCCGTGGATGAAGCTGCTAACAGCGACATCGTGGATAAACTTGTCGCTGAACTGTAAGGAGGGAGGGGCTGATGTCTGAATTTGTAACGGTAGCTCGCCCCTACGCCAAAGCAGCTTTTGACTTTGCCGTCGAACACAACAGTGTTGAACGCTGGCAGGATATGCTGGCGTTTGCCGCCGAAGTGACCAAAAACGACCAAATGGCAGAGCTTCTCTCCGGTGCTTTGGCGCCGGAAACGCTCTCAGAAGCGTTTATCGCTATCTGCGGCGAGCAACTCGACGAAAACGGCCAGAACCTGATTAAGGTAATGGCGGAAAACAATCGTCTGAAGGTGCTCCCGGACGTTCTTGAGCAATTCATTCACCTGCGCGCGGCCAGTGAGGCCATCGCAGAGGTAGAAGTAATATCTGCCAACCAACTGAGTGATGAACAGCTTGCCAGGATCGTCAGCGCGATGGAAAAACGTCTGTCACGCAAAGTTAAGCTGAATTGCAAAATCGATAAGTCTGTTATGGCAGGTATTATCATCCGTGCGGGTGATATGGTCATTGATGGCAGCGTACGCGGCCGTCTTATCGCCTTGCAGACGTCTTGCAGTCTTAAGGGGACTGGAGCATGCAACTGAATTCCACCGAAATCAGCGAACTGATCAAGCAGCGCATTGCTCAGTTCAATGTTGTGAGCGAAGCTCATAACGAAGGTACTATTGTTTCTGTAAGTGACGGTGTTATCCGCATCCACGGCCTTGCCGAATGTATGCAGGGTGAGATGATCTCCCTGCCGGGTAACCGTTACGCTATCGCATTGAACCTGGAGCGTGACTCCGTTGGTGCCGTGGTGATGGGTCCGTATGCTGACCTCGCCGAAGGCATGAAGGTTAAATGTACTGGCCGTATCCTGGAAGTTCCGGTTGGCCGTGGCCTGCTGGGCCGTGTGGTTAACACCCTGGGCGCGCCAATTGATGGTAAAGGTCCGCTGGAAAACGACGGTTTCTCCGCCGTAGAAGCGATCGCACCGGGCGTCATCGAACGTCAGTCCGTCGATCAGCCGGTACAGACCGGTTATAAATCCGTTGACGCCATGATCCCAATCGGTCGTGGTCAGCGTGAATTGATCATCGGTGACCGTCAGACAGGTAAAACCGCACTGGCTATCGATGCCATCATCAACCAGCGTGATTCCGGTATCAAGTGCGTCTATGTTGCTATCGGCCAGAAAGCGTCCACCATCTCTAACGTGGTGCGTAAACTGGAAGAGCACGGCGCGCTGGCTAACACCATTGTGGTGGTAGCGACTGCATCCGAATCTGCTGCACTGCAATACCTGGCGCCATACGCTGGTTGCGCAATGGGCGAATACTTCCGCGACCGCGGTGAAGATGCGCTGATCATTTACGATGACCTGTCTAAACAGGCTGTTGCTTATCGTCAGATCTCCCTGCTGCTCCGTCGTCCGCCAGGACGTGAAGCCTTCCCGGGCGACGTATTCTACCTCCACTCTCGTCTGCTGGAGCGTGCTGCACGTGTTAACGCCGAATACGTTGAAGCCTTCACCAAAGGTGAAGTGAAAGGGAAAACCGGTTCTCTGACCGCACTGCCGATTATCGAAACTCAGGCGGGTGACGTTTCTGCGTTCGTTCCGACCAACGTAATCTCCATTACCGATGGTCAGATCTTCCTGGAAACCAACCTGTTTAACGCCGGTATTCGTCCTGCGGTTAACCCGGGTATCTCCGTATCCCGTGTTGGTGGTGCAGCGCAGACCAAGATCATGAAGAAACTGTCCGGTGGTATCCGTACCGCACTGGCGCAGTATCGTGAACTGGCAGCGTTCTCCCAGTTTGCATCCGACCTTGACGATGCAACCCGCAAACAGCTGGACCACGGTCAGAAAGTGACCGAGCTGCTGAAACAGAAACAGTATGCGCCGATGTCCGTTGCGCAGCAGTCTCTGGTTCTGTTCGCAGCAGAACGTGGTTACCTGGCTGATGTAGAACTGGCGAAAATCGGTAGCTTCGAAGCCGCTCTGCTGGCTTACGTCGACCGTGATCACGCTCCGCTGATGCAAGAGATTAACCAGTCCGGTGGCTATAACGACGAAATCGAAGGCAAGCTGAAAGGCATCCTCGATTCCTTCAAAGCAACCCAATCCTGGTAACGTCTGGCGGCTTGCCTTAGGGCAGGCCGCAAGGCATTGAGGAGAAGCTCATGGCCGGCGCAAAAGAGATACGTAGTAAGATCGCAAGCGTCCAGAACACGCAAAAGATCACTAAAGCGATGGAGATGGTCGCCGCTTCCAAAATGCGTAAATCGCAGGAGCGTATGGCGGCCAGCCGTCCTTACGCAGATACTATGCGCAAAGTGATTGGTCACCTTGCACACGGTAATCTGGAATATAAGCACCCTTACCTGGAAGACCGCGACGTTAAACGCGTGGGCTACCTGGTGGTGTCGACCGACCGTGGTCTGTGCGGCGGCTTGAACATTAACCTGTTCAAGAAACTGCTGGCGGAAATGAAAGCATGGTCCGATAAAGGCGTTCAGTGCGACCTCGCAATGATCGGCTCTAAGGGCGTCTCTTTCTTTAACGCCGTTGGCGGTAACGTGGTTGCACAGGTGACCGGTATGGGGGATAACCCTTCCCTGTCCGAACTGATCGGTCCGGTAAAAGTGATGTTGCAGGCCTATGATGAAGGCCGTCTGGACAAGCTGTACGTTGTCAGCAACAAATTTATTAACACCATGTCTCAGGTTCCGACCATCAGCCAGCTGCTGCCGTTACCGGCATCAGAAGACGCTGATCTGAAACGTAAATCCTGGGATTACCTGTACGAACCCGATCCGAAAGCGCTGCTGGATACCCTCCTGCGTCGTTATGTCGAATCTCAGGTTTATCAGGGCGTGGTTGAAAACCTGGCCAGCGAGCAGGCCGCCCGTATGGTGGCGATGAAAGCCGCGACCGACAATGGCGGCAGCCTGATTAAAGAGCTGCAGTTGGTATACAACAAAGCTCGTCAGGCCAGCATTACTCAGGAACTCACCGAGATCGTCTCGGGGGCCGCCGCGGTTTAAACAGGTTATTTCGTAGAGGATTTAAGATGGCTACTGGAAAGATTGTCCAGGTAATCGGCGCCGTAGTTGACGTCGAATTCCCTCAGGATGCCGTACCGCGCGTGTACGAAGCTCTTGAGGTGCAGAATGGTAAAGAAGTTCTGGTGCTGGAAGTTCAGCAGCAGCTCGGCGGCGGTATCGTACGTACCATCGCAATGGGTTCCTCCGACGGTCTGCGTCGCGGTCTGGATGTAAAAGACCTCGAACACCCGATTGAAGTCCCGGTAGGTAAAGCGACTCTGGGCCGTATCATGAACGTACTGGGTGAACCGGTCGACATGAAAGGCGAGATCGGTGAAGAAGAGCGTTGGGCGATTCACCGCGCAGCACCTTCCTACGAAGAGCTGTCAAACTCTCAGGAACTGCTGGAAACCGGTATCAAAGTTATCGACCTGATGTGTCCGTTCGCGAAGGGCGGTAAAGTTGGTCTGTTCGGTGGTGCGGGTGTAGGTAAAACCGTAAACATGATGGAGCTCATTCGTAACATCGCGATCGAGCACTCCGGTTACTCTGTGTTTGCGGGCGTCGGTGAGCGTACTCGTGAGGGTAACGACTTCTACCACGAAATGACCGACTCCAACGTTATCGATAAAGTATCCTTGGTGTACGGCCAGATGAACGAGCCGCCGGGAAACCGTCTGCGCGTTGCGCTGACCGGCCTGACCATGGCTGAGAAATTCCGTGACGAAGGTCGTGACGTTCTGCTGTTCGTCGATAACATCTATCGTTACACCCTGGCCGGTACTGAAGTATCCGCACTGCTGGGTCGTATGCCTTCAGCGGTAGGTTATCAGCCGACCCTGGCGGAAGAGATGGGCGTTCTGCAGGAACGTATCACCTCCACCAAAACCGGTTCTATCACCTCCGTACAGGCGGTATACGTACCGGCGGATGACTTAACTGACCCATCCCCAGCCACTACCTTTGCTCACTTAGATGCAACCGTAGTACTGAGCCGTCAGATCGCTTCCCTGGGTATTTACCCGGCCGTTGACCCGCTGGACTCCACCAGCCGTCAGCTGGATCCGCTGGTTGTTGGTCAGGAACACTACGACACCGCGCGTGGCGTTCAGTCCATCCTGCAGCGTTATCAGGAACTGAAAGACATCATCGCCATCCTCGGTATGGACGAACTGTCTGAAGAAGACAAACTGGTGGTAGCTCGCGCACGTAAGATCCAGCGCTTCCTGTCCCAGCCGTTCTTCGTAGCAGAAGTCTTTACCGGTTCTCCGGGCAAATACGTGGCGCTGAAAGACACTATCCGTGGCTTTAAAGGCATCATGGAAGGCGAATACGATCACCTGCCAGAGCAGGCGTTCTACATGGTCGGTTCCATCGACGAAGCCGTGGAAAAAGCCAAAAAACTTTAACGCCTTAATCGGAGGGTGATATGGCAATGACTTACCACCTGGACGTCGTCAGCGCAGAGTTACAAATGTTCTCTGGTCTGGTCGAAAAAATCCAGGTAACGGGTAGCGAAGGTGAACTGGGTATTTACCCGGGACACGCGCCGCTGCTCACCGCCATTAAGCCTGGTATGATTCGCATCGTTAAACAGCACGGTCATGAAGAGTTTATCTATCTGTCTGGCGGCATTCTTGAAGTGCAGCCTGGCAGCGTGACTGTTCTGGCGGATACCGCAATTCGCGGTCAGGACCTCGACGAAGCGCGAGCGCTGGAAGCGAAACGCAAAGCCGAAGAGCACATTAAGAGCTCCCATGGCGATGTGGATTACGCTCAGGCGTCTGCGGAACTGGCCAAAGCGATCGCTAAACTGCGCGTTATCGAGTTGACCAAAAAAGCGATGTAACACCGGCTTGAACGTAAAAAGCCAGTCTGGTTTCCAGGCTGGCTTTTTTTATGGCCAGCGGTTGGCGAGCGGATAAAGTGAAAACAGGATCCACCCTTAATTGTTATTGATTAGTTAAATGATGAGGCGTAGACTCTATTTTTGTGATGTATGTCACATAAAGAGCGTTATCAAACTGCACCTGCGTCAGGAAATCATCATGAAACTGTTCCATAAAATCATCGCCAAATTCAGCGTACTGAGCTTCTAAGCCACGCGCTATTCCCCGGCTTGCACGACGTATCGCCCATCAAAACGACAACACTGGCGATGTGCAACCGGTAAATGAAGGTCACCTGACGGTGGCCTTTTGTATTTTATTGATGCCACCAATCACTTCAGCTCTCCCCTGCCTGCGGCTGATTTACACTCAGTCGGCTCATCTCCTGTTAATCTCCGCCAATAGGGCCGCGCTCTGCCGCTTTATTCAGGTGGCGAAAAAACAGCAAAAGCAGTGAGATAGTCAATGATTACCCTCCCCACCCCCCTTTTTCAGCGTTAAACTGATTTGCAGTGGTTAAAAATAGCGTCATAAAATGGTGTATAACCGCGGGCTTGGGCGTTTTCTCCACGTCTCGTTTTATGATGAAAAATATGTAGAAATTTCAACGTGAAAGGCTTTTACTTTCCGTTCTAACTACCGTCAGGATGAGTATGTCAAATAGTGCGATGAGCGTGGTTATCCTTGCCGCAGGCAAAGGGACCCGCATGTATTCCGATCTTCCTAAGGTGCTGCATACCCTGGCCGGGAAGCCAATGGTGCAGCATGTCATTGATGCCGCTAACGATTTAGGCGCATGTGCGGTGCATCTGGTGTACGGTCACGGTGGCGATCTGCTGCGTCAGACCCTCCATGAAGACAACCTGAACTGGGTGCTGCAGGCCGAGCAGCTCGGAACCGGACACGCCATGCAGCAGGCAGCACCCTTCTTCAATGATGATGAAGACATCCTGATGCTCTATGGCGACGTGCCGCTGATTTCCGTTGAGACGCTACAGCGCCTGCGCGCCGCGAAACCGCAGGGTGGCATTGGTTTGCTGACGGTGAAGCTGGATGACCCAACGGGCTACGGCCGCATTACCCGTGAAAATGGCCAGGTGACGGGCATCGTTGAGCACAAAGATGCCAGCGAGGCGCAGCGCCAGATCCAGGAAATCAACACCGGGATCCTGATCGCCGGCGGAGCTGACCTCAAGCGCTGGCTGGCGAAGCTCACCAATAACAACGCTCAGGGCGAATACTACATTACCGATATTATCGCGATAGCGCATCAGGAAGGTCACGAGATCGTCGCGGTGCATCCGCACGCCTGAGCGAAGTTGAAGGCGTTAACAACCGCCTGCAGCTTGCGCGCCTGGAGCGCGTCTACCAGGCTGAGCAGGCAGAAAAATTACTGCTGGCGGGCGTGATGCTGCGCGATCCGGCACGTTTCGATCTGCGCGGTACGCTGCAGCACGGGCGTGATGTGGAGATCGATACTAACGTTATTCTGGAAGGCAACGTGGTGTTGGGCGATCGTGTGAAAATCGGCGCTGGCTGCGTGATCAAAAACAGCACCATCGGCGATGACTGCGAATTAGCCCCTATAGCGTGGTGGAAGATGCCCAGCTGCAGGCTGCCTGCACCATCGGCCCATTTGCCCGTCTGCGCCCGGGCGCCGAACTGCTGGAAGGCGCCCACGTTGGCAACTTCGTGGAAATGAAAAAAGCGCGTCTCGGGAAAGGCTCCAAGGCAGGTCATCTGACCTATCTGGGCGATGCGGAGATCGGTGATAACGTCAATATCGGCGCGGGCACCATCACCTGCAACTACGATGGCGCGAATAAACACAAAACGATTATTGGCGATGATGTCTTTGTCGGCTCGGATACCCAGCTGGTGGCGCCCGTCACGGTAGGCAACGGCGTCACTATCGCCGCCGGGACCACCGTCACGCGCAATATCGCCGATAACGAACTGGTGTTGAGCCGCGTACCGCAGGTCCACAAACAGGGCTGGCAGCGTCCGGTGAAGAAGAAATAATTTGGATTGTCGCCGGGGAAATATGCCCGGCGAACCAGGATGAGAGGGTCAATATAGACCCCCGTCCGCAAGCAGTACCATAACAATAACCCCACTCTCTACAAGGCTCGGGGCGCCCGGAAAACGGGCAAATACAGGTCAGCGACAACGCATGGCATATCGCCATTATCAGGAAATTTAACTATGTGTGGAATTGTTGGCGCAGTCGCGCAGCGTGATATTGCTGAAATCCTTCTCGAAGGTTTACGTCGTCTGGAATACCGTGGGTATGACTCTGCCGGTCTGGCGGTGGTCGACAGCGAAGGTCATATGACCCGCGTGCGTCGCCTGGGTAAAGTTCAGATGCTGGCTCAGGCGGTAGAAGACAGCCGTTACATGGTGGTACCGGGATCGCCCATACTCGCTGGGCGACGCACGGCGAACCGTCCGAGAGCAAGCGCATCCGCATGTTTCTGAACACATTGTGGTGGTCCATAACGGGATCATTGAGAACCATGAGCCGCTGCGTGCCCTGCTGCAGTCTCGCGGCTATGTCTTCGTCACCGAGACCGATACCGAAGTTATCGCCCATCTGGTGCACTGGGAGCTGGAACAAGGTGGTACCTTGCGTGAAGCCGTGCTGCGCGCTATTCCACAGCTGCGCGGCGCCTACGGTACGGTGATCATGGATACCCGTGACCCGGGAACCCTGCTGGCGGCTCGCTCCGGTAGCCCGCTGGTGATTGGCCTGGGAATGGGCGAAAACTTTATCGCTTCCGACCAGCTGGCATTGCTGCCAGTGACCCGCCGCTTTATCTTCTCGAAGAGGGCGATATTGCCGAAGTCACTCGCCGCTCGGTGGTGATTTTCGATAAATCTGGCGCGGAAGTGAAACGCCAGGAGATCGAATCCAATCTGCAGTATGACGCTGGCGATAAAGGTATCTACCGCCACTATATGCAGAAAGAGATTTTCGAGCAGCCGAACGCGATTAAGAACACCCTGACCGGGCGCATCAGCCATGGCGAAGTGGATCTCAGCGAGCTGGGGCCGAACGCCAATGAAATGCTGGCTCAGGTTGAACATATTCAGATTGTTGCCTGCGGGACTTCCTATAACTCCGGGATGGTCTCCCGTTACTGGTTCGAAGCATTAGCCGGCGTCCCATGCGATGTAGAAATCGCCTCGGAATTCCGCTATCGCAAGTCCGCGGTGCGTCGCAATAGCCTGATGATCACCCTCTCCCAGTCGGGTGAAACCGCCGATACCCTGGCGGCGCTGCGTCTGTCGAAAGAGCTGGGCTATCTCGGCTCGCTGGCTATCTGCAACGTACCGGGCTCGTCACTGGTGCGTGAGTCCGATCTGGCGCTGATGACCAAAGCCGGAACGGAAATCGGCGTGGCCTCGACCAAAGCCTTTACCACTCAGCTAACCGTGCTGTTGATGCTGGTGGCGAAGCTGTCTCGCCTGAAAGGTCTGGATGCCTCCATTGAACATGACATCGTGCATGGTCTGCAGGCGCTGCCGAGCCGTATTGAGCAGATGCTGTCTCAGGACAAACGCATTGAAGCGCTGGCAGAAGATTTCTCTGACAAACATCACGCGCTGTTCCTGGGCCGTGGCGATCAGTACCCAATCGCGCTGGAAGGCGCATTGAAGTTGAAAGAGATCTCTTACATTCACGCTGAAGCCTACGCTGCTGGCGAACTGAAACACGGTCCGCTGGCGCTAATTGATGCCGATATGCCGGTTATTGTTGTTGCACCGAACAACGAATTGCTGGAAAAACTGAAATCCAACATTGAAGAAGTTCGCGCGCGTGGCGGTCAGTTGTATGTCTTCGCCGATCAGGATGCGGGTTTTGTAAGTAGCGATAACATGCACATCATCGAGATGCCGCATGTGGAAGAGGTGATTGCACCGATCTTCTACACCGTTCCGCTGCAGCTGCTGGCTTACCATGTCGCGCTGATCAAAGGCACCGACGTTGACCAGCCGCGTAACCTGGCAAAATCGGTTACGGTTGAGTAATAAATGGATGCCCTGCGTAAGCGGGGCATTTTTCTTCCTGTTATGTTTTTAATCAAACATCCTGCCAACTCCATGTGACAAACCGTCATCTTCGGCTACTTTTTCTCTGTCACAGAATGAAAATTTTTCTGTCATCTCTTCGTTATTAATGTTTGTAATTGACTGAATATCAACGCTTATTTAAATCAGACTGAAGACTTTATCTCTCTGTCATAAAACTGTCATATTCCTTACATATAACTGTCACCTGTTTGTCCTATTTTGCTTCTCGTAGCCAACAAACAATGCTTTATGAATCCTCCCAGGAGACATTATGAAAGTTATGCGTACCACCGTCGCAACTGTTGTCGCCGCGACCTTATCGATGAGTGCTTTCTCTGTGTTTGCAGAAGCAAGCCTGACAGGTGCAGGTGCAACCTTCCCTGCGCCGGTGTATGCCAAATGGGCTGACACTTACCAGAAAGAAACCGGTAATAAAGTTAACTACCAGGGTATCGGTTCTTCCGGTGGCGTAAAACAGATTATCGCTAATACCGTTGATTTTGGTGCCTCTGACGCGCCGCTGTCTGACGAAAAACTGGCTCAGGAAGGTCTGTTCCAGTTCCCGACCGCCAGCGTGGTGCTGGCGGTTAACATTCCAGGGCTGAAGTCTGGCGAACTGGTGCTGGATGGTAAAACCCTCGGCGACATCTACCTGGGCAAAATCAAGAAGTGGGATGATGAAGCCATCGCCAAACTGAATCCGGGTCTGAAACTGCCTTCACAAAACATTGCTGTAGTACGCCGCGCAGATGGCTCCGGGACTTCCTTCGTCTTCACCAGCTACCTGGCGAAAGTGAACGAAGAGTGGAAAAACAACGTTGGTACTGGCTCTACCGTAAAATGGCCGATCGGTCTGGGCGGTAAAGGTAACGACGGTATCGCCGCGTTCGTTCAGCGTCTGCCGGGTGCAATTGGTTATGTTGAATATGCTTACGCGAAGCAGAACAACCTGGCGTACACCAAACTGATCTCCGCTGATGGTAAACCGGTTAGTCCGACCGAAGAAAACTTCGCTAATGCAGCAAAAGGTGCAGACTGGAGCAAAACCTTCGCTCAGGATCTGACCAACCAGAAAGGCGAAGATGCATGGCCTATTACCTCTACCACGTTCATTCTGATCCACAAAGATCAGAAGAAACCAGAACAAGGCACAGAAGTGCTGAAATTCTTCGACTGGGCGTACAAAACCGGGGCTAAACAGGCGAACGACCTGGATTACGCCAGCCTGCCGGATAGTGTAGTTGAACGGTTCGCGCTGCGTGGAAGACCAATATTAAAGACAGTAGCGGTAAGCCGCTGTACTAATAAAACTCCAGGCCGGGTACGGTGTTTTACGCCGCATCCGGCATTACAAAATGACTTTGTAAACGCGTTTAACTGAAGAGTAACTTATGGCTGCAACCAAGCCTGCTTTTAACCCACCGGGTAAAAAGGGCGACATAATTTTCAGCGTGCTGGTAAAACTGGCGGCGCTGATTGTGCTATTGATGTTGGGTGGCATTATTGTCTCTCTGATCATCTCCTCCTG
>ERZ791624.1293-NODE-1293-length-12152-cov-1.545590_pt1 | contig 12152 bp, 14 predicted proteins | sample MGYA00510058_ERZ791624 | MGnify/ENA primary metagenome ERZ791624 (study PRJEB30046, sample SAMN00715158) | human gut metagenome | study: EMG produced TPA metagenomics assembly of the A metagenome-wide association study of gut microbiota in type 2... | reverse complement strand
CTTTGGCGCGGCCGACTTTATTGCCGCCGAGGACACCCGCGTGACCATGAAGCTGCTGAATTATCTGGGGCTGAAAAAGCCCATGGTCAGCTACTACGAGCACGCCTTGCAGAAGGGCGAGGCCATTTTGCAGCGCATCGAGGCAGGGGAGAGCTGTGCCTTGTGCAGCGACGCCGGCATGCCCTGCGTGTCCGACCCGGGCGAGGTCATCGTGCGGGACGCACTGGCCCGGGGCATCAAGGTGGTGCCTGTTCCGGCAGCCTCCGCCTGTGTGACGGCGCTGGCCGTCTCCGGTCAGGACACCTCCCGCTGGGTGTTCGAGGGCTTTCTGCCGGTGAACCGCAAGCAGAAAAGGAGCGTCTGGCCGAACTTTTGCAGGAAAAGCGCACCGTCATCTTTTACGAAGCGCCCCACAAGCTGCGCACCACGCTGGACGATCTGACCGCCGCCTTTGGCGCAGACCGCAGCATTACCCTGTGCCGGGAGCTGACCAAGCTCCACGAGGAGACAGTGCGCACCACCCTGGCCCAGGCGGTGGCCCTGTATCAGGAGAAGGAGCCCCGGGGGGAGTACGTCCTGGTGGTGGCCGGGGCCGAAAAAGCCGCCGCCCCGGCGGTGACTCTGGACCAGGGGATGCGGCAGGTGCTGCGCCTGCGGCAGGAGGGGGCCCGGATGAAGGACGCCGTCCGCCGGGTGGCGGAGGACACCGGTCTGCCCCGCAACGACCTGTATAACGCCGCCCTGGCGGAGATGGAATAGTCCGCCAAGCAAAGGCAAAGCTCCTTTTCCCGGGGCCGCCGCGCTTACCGCCCGGTGGCCCCGGGGGCTTGACTTTGCCTGTTCAAAGCGATAATATAGATGTATCACAGGATTTGCAAGAGGAACGACTATGTCCGAGAGAATGACCGCAAGAAAACGCCAGGCCCTGGAGATGCGCAGCCGCATCCAGAGCGCCGCCCTGGACCTGTTTGACCGGGAGGGCTTTGAAAACGTCTCCGTGGAGGAGATCGCCCAGACCGCCGGATGCTCCGTGGGCAACATCTATCACTATTTCAAAAGCAAGGACGAGCTGGCCATTCAGGTGACCAGCCATGTGGACGATGCATACAGCGAGCTGGAGGAGGCATATCTGGCGGACACCGCCCGGCCCGCCCGGGAAAAGCTGCTGGACTTTGTGGGCCGGTCCCTGGAGATCAGCGTGTCGGACCCGGTGCTGTATAAGGCGTTTATCCACGGGCTGCGGTATCCGGAGCAGCGGGTGCTGCAGAAAAACGCCGGGCGGGTATACTTCCGGGTGCTGCTGGAGCTGGTGACGCTGTGCCAGCAGGAGGGCAGCATCCACCCCTCCCACGACCCGGATCAGGTGGTGGAGGAGCTGGTGGTGCTGCACCGGGGAGCCCTGTTCGAGTGGCGCATCTATCAGGGCGGGTTCGACCTGCCGCAGCTGGGCCGCCGCATGGCCGGGCGGCTGCTGCGGGGCCTTTATTATGCAGAATAGACAAGCAAGGCGGCGCTTATGCGTCGTTTTCTTAGGAAAAGAATGCATTGCAATTTGCCCTCCGGTCCCGTATAATAGGCAAGAAAATTCTGAGGGGAGTGATCGAGATGAAGTTCAACGTTCTGCGCAGCAAAATCTCCGCTCCCGCTGTTTTTATTTCCGTTTTTCCCTTCTGACCGGTATTTTTACCGGTCATTTTTTTTGGCCATTATCCATCCTTCGGTCAGCAATAAACATCACATAGATCAGCGTAAAAGAAAGAGAGGAACTGTCACATGAAGAAAAACCTTGGACAAGACGCCATCTACGACGCCCGGGAGCTGGGTGTTCCCCGGATGCTGGTGCTGGGCCTGCAGCACCTGTTCGCCATGTTCGGCGCCACCGTGCTGGTGCCCATCCTGGTCACCAAGTACGGTCTGCCCCTGTCCATCCAGACCACCCTGCTGTTTGCCGGTCTCGGCACCCTGCTGTTCCACCTGTGCACCAAGCTGAAGGTTCCCGCCTTCCTGGGCTCCTCCTTCGCCTTTCTGGGCGGCTTTGAGGCGGTGGCCAGCCTGGATGTGGGCAAGTTCGCCGGCATGAGCGGCGAGGAAAAGCTGCCCTACGCCCTGGGCGGCATCGTGGTGGCCGGCGCCCTGTATCTGATCCTGGCCCTGCTGTTCAAGCTGGTGGGCCCCCAGAAGGTCATGCGCTTCTTCCCCCCCATCGTCACCGGCCCCATCATCATCCTCATCGGCCTGAACCTGTCCGGCTCCGCCATCGCCAACGCCTCCACCTGCTGGTGGCTGGCTCTGGTGGCCATCGCCATCATCGTGGTGGCCAACATCTGGGGCAAGGGCATGGTCAAGATCATCCCCATCCTGCTGGGTGTGGTAGGCAGCTACATCGTGGCCCTGATCGCCGGAAAGGTGGACTTCACCGAGGTCGGCGGCGCCAACTTCGTGGGCCTGCAGCACTTCGTCCTGGCAAAGTTTGACCTGACCGCCATCCTGGTGATGGCCCCCATCGCCATCGCCGCCATGATGGAGCACATCGGCGACATGTCCGCCATCTCCTCCACCACCGGCAAGAACTTCATCGCTGACCCCGGCCTGCACCGCACCCTGCTGGGCGACGGCCTGGCTACCACCGTGGCCTCCCTGTTCGGCGGCCCTGCCAACACCACCTACGGTGAGAACACCGGCGTGCTCGCCCTCTCCAAGGTCTACGACCCCCGCGTTGTCCGCCTCGCGGCCATCTACGCCATCATCCTGAGCTTCTCCCCCAAGTTTGACGCGCTCGTCAACTCCATCCCCGCGGCCATCGTCGGCGGCGTCAGCTTCATCCTCTACGGTATGATCTCCGCGGTCGGTGTGCGCAACATCGTGGAAAACCAGGTCGACCTCACCAAGTCCCGCAACCTGATCATCTGCGCGGTGATCTTCGTCAGCGGGCTGGGCTTCCAGAGCGGGATCACGTTCCATGTCGGCGGCGCGACCGTGACGCTGACAGCACTTGCGATTGCGGCGATTGCAGGTATCCTTCTGAATGCCATTCTGCCAGGCAATGACTACCAGTTCGGTGTGAACGAGGAAGGCGACGAGAACCGCGGTGTGCATAACATCTGATTGCTGCAGAACAGGTGAGCTGTTTTTCAGAAGGGCTCGGGAAATGGACATTTCAGCCATTTCCTGAGCCCTTTCTCTATGCCGTTTGGACTGACGTATCTTATAATTTGTGTCTCGGATTACAACTCAGCACTTGTACAGCTCCAATTCAACCTGTCCAACTCTGCCCGTACAGACCCGTACCCCGTACAGACCCGCTACCAGTCTGATAGATTGATTTTGCAATGCAGAATACATATAATATAGGTGCAATAGTAAAGAAAGGAGTTGATATTTATGGCTACCACTACTAACTTCAGTGTCCGTATGGACAGCGATATTAAGAAACAGTGCGAAGCGATTTATGGTGAATTAGGCATTAACCTTACCACCGCAATCAATGTGTTTCTTCGCCAGTCTCTTCGTGTCGGCGGTTTTCCTTTCGATGTTCGCCTGGAACAACCGAACAAGGAGGCAATGCTGGAAGCGGAACGCATTGCTCGTGATCCATCTGTAAAACGCTACTCTGATGTAGAAGAGGCATTGAGGGCGTTGAAAGAATGAACAAGAATATAGACATCGTTTGGACAAAACAGTTCAAGAAAGATTATAAGCTGGCAAGAGGCGAACAGCTTCCAGAGAAAAACAAAGACACGCTTTGACCGGGAACTGGGTGGGGCATCGTGAATGCCATATTCAGTCGGATTGGTTGTTGGTCTATCGGATTGAAGATGATTTACTAATCCTGACATTATCTCGAACAGGAACACACAGCGATTTGTTTGGAAAGTAGATAAATGACAGAGAGCAACCGTCTGAAGATCTCAGTACAAAGGAGTTCGGTCAGGTTCTAAATCTGAAAGCGGAGGATTGGACCCTTTGATCGAACCGTTTGGGCTGGCATGCGCGAGGATGAATACGAAGGCGACGAGAACCGCGGTGTGCATAACATCTGAGGTTGACTTTTCGGAGGGTTATCTTATAATCAAAATGTTCATTGTCAGGGGAGCCGCAAGGCTGAGAGTAAGACAGTTGTCTTTGACCCTAGAACCTGTTGGATAATGCCAGCGCAGGAAGACAAAAGTGGCAGTTTTGTGCGCCCGGCAGACCAGCCGGGCGCTTTTTTTCGGCTGGAGAGAAGCGGAAGGCGTGCAAGATTCACGCGCATGCATGTCAGACAGGTGATCACCAACCATTTTTTATAGGAGGTATTTGAGATATGAAGTCAAGTGTTGCCATTCAGGTGCTGCCGGCGGTGGATTCGGATCAGGAGGTCTGCCGGATTGTAGATGAGGTGATTGCCTACATCGCATCTACCGGGCTCAATTATTATGTCGGGCCGTGTGAGACAGCCATCGAGGGAGAGGATTACGATCAGCTGATGGAGGTCGTCAAGAACTGCCAGAAGATCGCCATCAAGGCAGGCTGCAAGTCGGTCAGCGCGTATGTCAAGATCAATTATCGCCCGGAAGGAGAGGTTCTGACGATTGATCAGAAGATCGGAAAGTATCACAAGGACGCAGAGTAAAAAGATGGGGCGAATTCAAATGCCAGAGCTTGAAAACAGCAGGAAGGGGAGAGATGCCAGAGCAGGGTTTCAGAAACATGCGCCGGCGGTGCTGAATCTCCTGGCGATTGCGGCTGTCTGGCTGGTGCTGACAGAGGGCGGGATTGTGCCGAACTACATGCTGCCTTCGCCGGTCGCGGTTGTGAAGGCATTTGTCTCTGACTTCCCGACGCTGATGTACCACAGCGGCGTGTCTCTTGCGGAGGCGATCCTGGGCCTTCTGATCGGAATTGTTCTGGCGTTTCTGATTGCAGTACTGATGGACCGGTTCATTACCTGCAGGCGGGCACTTTACCCCGTCATGGTTGTCACACAGACGATTCCGACCGTGGCCATCGCACCGATCCTTGTTCTCTGGATGGGCTTTGGCATGGCACCGAAGATCACGCTGGTTGTGATCACGACATTTTTCCCGATGCGGTCGGACTGTTGGACGGATTCTCGGGGGTCGATCAGGATGCGGTCGACCTGATGCGCTCGATGGGTGCGGGAAGGAGGCAGATTTTTCTGCAGATCAAGCTGCCGTCCGCACTCGGACAGTTCTTCTCAGGACTGAAGATATCCGCCTCCTACTCCGTCGTCGGGGCAGTCGTTGCGGAGTGGCTGGGCGGCTTCAGAGGACTCGGCGTTTACATGACAAGAGTCCGGAAAGCCTATTCGTTCGACAAGATGTTTGCGGTCATTATTCTGATCGTGATCATCTCGCTGCTTCTGATTGCGGCGGTCAACCTGCTGCGCCGGGCCGTCATGCCGTGGGAACGGGTCAGGAGGAACGCAGCTGACAGAAAAACGGAAGGACTGTGCTGACAACCCGGAATGCGGAGGGCATGCCTGTCATGCGCATTAGGGGGCCCCGCGGACTGTGACAAAACCGGGATGCCGGAGAACATGCACGCTGTCTAGGCGCACAAGGGCGGTGTTGCGGGCTGTGCCAAACAAGGGTGCCAAGGGCATATGGCATCATCAATCTGAACAGAAAGAGGAGAGAGATGAGATACGGAAAAATCACCAGCGTACTGAGTGCAGCAGCGGCAGCGGCGATGCTGCTGTCATCGGCGGCACTGGCAGGCGGAACAGAGGTGGCGACAGAGAAGGAGCAGAACTTCGGGGATGCCGGAAAGATTACCTTCTGCCTGGACTGGACGCCGAACACCAATCATACGGGCATCTTCGTTGCACAGGAGAAGGGATATTACAAGGAAGCGGGGCTGGATGTCGAGGTTGTTCAGCCGCCTGAAAATGGAGCTGTCCAGATGTGCGCTTCTGGTCAGGCGCAGTTTGCGGTCGACGCGCAGGACACCATCACAGGCGCGTGGACACAGGAAAATCCATTTCCGGTGACGGCGGTTGCAGCGATTCTGCAGCACAACACTTCCGGAATCATGAGCCGCAAGGGCGAGGGGCTTGACAGGCCGAAGGGACTGGAGGGGCACACTTACTCCACCTGGGATCTGCCTACCGAACAGGCGATGATGAAGTATGTCGTCGAGAAGGACGGTGGAGATTTTGACAAGGTGAAGATGATTCCCAACGACATCACGGACGAGCCGGCGGCGCTTGCGGCGAAGCAGACAGATGCGATCTGGGTCTTCTACGGCTGGGGATATCTGAATTCTGAGGTGGAGGGTGTGCCTTGCGATTTCTTCTACTTCAAGGACATCGAGCCGTCTTTCGACTACTATACGCCGGTTATCATTGCCAACAACGACTTTTTGAAGGAACATGCGGATGCCGCAAAGGCCTTCCTGAAGGCGACGGCGAAGGGATATGAGTATGCTGTGGAGCATCCGGACGAGGCCGCGCAGATCCTGATTGATTCCGACAATACCGGCTCGCTGAAGGGATCCGAGGAGCTTGTCAAAAAGAGCCAGGCCTACATGGCGGATCAGTACATTGCGGATGCTTCTTCCTGGGGCGTCATCGATGCAGACAGATGGAATGCCTTCTACAAGTGGCTCTACGACAACAAGCTGATTGAGAAGGATCTGACCGGCACCGGCTTCACGAACGATTATCTGCCGCAGTAAGCAGGGGACAGAATATGACAGAGGTACTGAGCGCGGCTCACATCACAAAATCATATGGAGAGCGGACGATCATCCGGGATATCAATGTCCATCTGAATGAACAGGAGATTGTCTGCCTGCTCGGGGTAAGCGGTGTCGGCAAGACCACGCTGTTTCACATCCTGTCAGGACTGAGCCGGCCGGACAGCGGAAGCGTGATGCTTAACGGAAGAGAGATCACCGGGCAGCCTGGAAAGATCAGCTATATGCTTCAGAAGGATTTGCTCCTTCCGTACAAGCGGATCATCGATAATGTCGCGCTCCCTCTGACGATACGCGGAATGAAGAAGCAGAAAGCGCGTGAGACGGCGGCAGCTTACTTTGAACAATTCGGACTCGCCGGGACTGAGTTCGAATATCCCGCGCAGCTTTCCGGGGGCATGCGGCAGCGGACAGCGCTGCTTCGGACCTATCTGTCCTCAGAGGGCGTGCGCTTCTGGACGAGCCGTTCAGCGCCCTCGACACGATCACGAAAAGCGCCATCCATGACTGGTATCTGGATATCATGCAGAAGATCAGCCTCTCCACTCTTTTCATCACCCATGATATCGACGAGGCCATTGTCCTGTCAGACCGGATCTACATCCTGTCCGGCTCGCCGGGGCAGATCACGGACGAGATCGAGATTGCTCAGAAGCGTCCGAGAGCGAGCGATTTCAGCCTGACGCCGGCATTTCTCTCATATAAAAAACAGATCGTCTCGGCGCTTGGCCCCGGATCTTTCAGGATTCAGGAACACGTTGCTGGATCAAAGATGACATGAGGATGCCATATTCTCCGGATACTTTTTCCGATTACACCGTTGACAGAAGGATTCTGCAGCGATACTATATGTTATGCGTATAACATGTTTAACTAAGTGCAGAACGGCCTTCTGGAAGGGACAACCATGCGGCTTCTGACCAGATCAAAGGCGGAACGATCCGTATAGATGGAAAAAGGAACAGTCAGGGAGGTTTTATATGGCGACTCTGAAGGATGTTGCGAAGGCTGCCGGCCTTTCGGTCGGGACGGTCTCGCGAGTTCTGAACAACAGAGGCTATATCAGTGAGGAGACAAGGCAAAGTGTCTACGCGGCGATGGAGCAGCTGAATTACCAGCCAAACGAGGTGGCGCGCTCCCTGTCCAAGCAGAAGACCAGTACGATTGGCCTCATCATGCCGAGCATCGAACATCCGTATTTTGCCAAGCTGATCAGCTGTCTTGAGCGTGCGGCGTACGAGCGGGAATACAAGGTTCTGCTGTTCTGTGCTTACGGCATCGATGACCAGGAGAAGAAGTTTGTTGAAGCCTGCAGGAGTAACCGGGTTGCGGGACTGATCATCTGCTCCGATACGGTGCGGACACAGACCTTCAATAACCTTGGCTTTCCGCTCGTCAGTTATGAGCGGTACCTGGATTCGAGTGATGCCTGCGTTCTCTGCGACAACCACGAGGGCGGCCGGATGGCGGCGCTGGAGCTGATTGCAAAGGGATGCCGGAGGATTGGGTGCCTGAGCGGAACCTCCCGGGTCGGGATGCCGGCGGATACCCGGAAAGAGGGGTTTCTGGAAGCCTGCAGGCAGCGGGAAATCGAGACGGTCGCGCTGGACTTTCCGCCGGAGCGGACGATCGACTCCGGATACTATCCGGACATCCTCAAGTTCCTGAAGCAGAATGAGGGGATTGACGGTCTGTTCTGTGGCAGCGATGTAATTGCAGCGGAGGCCATCCAGGCGGCGGCGGAGCTGGGCATCAGCACCCCGGACAGGCTGAAGATCATCGGATATGATGACACGCTCCTGTCGGAGCTGACGATGCCGAAGATCACGACGATCCACCAGCCGGTGAAGGAGATGGCGGAGATGTGCATTGACCTGATCGACAAGAAAAACAACGGGGATTTCGTCCCGGCCAGGACGATCTTTCATGTCTCTCTGGTGAGCAGAGGGACAACCTGACCCACGTTATCAGGTGCATAATAGAACGCCTTCCCGCCTGTACCGGCGGGCTGGTTAAAATATGAGAGTGCGAGTATATGACGGCGTCTGCCATGGGAAATTCCCGATGGCAGGCGCTTTTTTAGCAGGCTCTGAAAAGTATGACAATCCCGCACAGCCCCGGGCAGTCCCGCCAGTCCTGCACAGTTCCGAACAATCCTGCACAGTTCCAAACAGCCCCGGGCAGTCCCTCTGCAGTCATCCGGATAACGGGGCGTTTGAACCAGCTGTCTGGCATTTTGAAAATTTTGCGCAATGGAAACGTTCCCACCGGATGATTGTGCCCAACAGAAAGTATACAGACTGTAAACAATCTGAAATTACGTCAAATATGATAAACGAATAACACAATTGAACAAGTTATGAACAAGCAAAAACAAGGGATTTCTCATAGAGCTATGGTCATTATACACAATAAAAACGTGTAAAAACTGTCAATATGTCACGAAATACAATTTCAAACATGTTAAACGGTTGACATATCATACGGTCGGTGATACAGTGAAACCAGCTTAAGGGACAAGGAACTTTCAGTTCCTGCTTTTCAAAATCATCATGGAGGGAAAACATGAGAAGAAGAACAGCAGCTGTTATGGCAACGATTCTTGCAGCGACTCTGGGAGCGACGCCGGTTCTGGCAGATGAGCTTTCAGTGTTCAACTCCAAGAGTGAGATCGAGGAACAGATGGAGGATATGGCTTCCGACTATTCGGATGAGAACGATGTCGATATGGAAGTCTACTATTCTCAGGATACAGTGGCAGCGCATCTTTCTACAAAGTATGCTTCCAAGGATCCGTATGTACTGTCCATGGTCGATGCGAAGGATATCTACAGCCTCGGGCCGGATCACGCACTTGATCTTTCCGACCAGCCGTGGGTGAAGGATTCAAACCAGATCATCAGCATCGACGGCAAGGTGATGGGCTTCCCGGTCTGCATCGAGGCGCGCGGTGTCATCTACAACGCGGATGCAATCAAGAAGATCACCGGTGAGGACTTTGATCCGGCATCTGTCAAGACCCTGGATGATTTCGATGCACTCTGCCAGAAACTGGTGGACGGCGGCATGGAAGCTCCGACCGGCATCATGAAGGAAGACTGGTCGCTTGCAGCGCACTATCTGCAGGAGGTTTATGAGGAGCGCGAGGATCCGTCCGGATTCATCAAGGGTCTTCACGATGGAACAGTTGATCTGGCGAAGGATGAGAAGTTCAACTCTCTGATGGACACCTTCGATGTCCTGATGAAGTACAACTACGCAAAGGACGCACCGATCGCTGCAGAGCGTGAGACAACCGAGCAGAAGCTGGCGGAAGGCGAGATCGCATTCATGTTCGGCGGTAACTGGGACTGGTCCGTCATCAACGCATATGATTACAGCGAGAACATGGGCATGATGCCTGTTCCGCAGAACACGGATGATGGCTCCAACGAGAAGCTTGTCGGCGGCGGTTCCAAGTACTTCTTTATCGACAACTCTGTATCTGAGGATCTTCAGAAGCAGGCGAAGGACTGGCTCAACTGGCTGGTCAACAGCGACGACGGCAAGGACTTCCTGGTCAACACCTGCGCACTGGTACCGGCATTCAAGACCAACACACTGGATGTCAGCGACCCGCTTGGAAAGTCTGTCAAGTCCTATGCTGATGATGACAAGCTGATTGCAAACTACAACTATGATCCGGACGATCACTACTCTGTATGCGGTGCTTCCATGCAGAAGTACCTCGCAGGCGAGATCGACCGTGCAGAGCTGGCAAAGGAAGTCGAGACGTACTGGCAGGGTGCAACCCTCGCTGATCCGGCAGTCGCAGGCGGTGCAGCGGCCGGAACCGAAGCGGCTACGGAGGCTGAGTAATCATCCGAAGTTGATTCCTCTTTAAGAATGTTTCAGGAATGATCCGGCTTTCCGGGAAAGTTTCCCGGGAGACCGGATCCGGTAAGCAGGAGGTATCGGCAGATCTGATCCCGATACCTCCCGGCTTTCATATCTGATGGGAGAGAGAACATGAAAAGAAATACGATGTCGTACAAGGTACGGCAGTTCCTCATGTTCGCGGGCATTCCGACCGTGCTTTTCATCGGTGTCATCATCATTCCGTTCATCTACGGTCTGTATCTGACATTCACAAGCTGGGACGGTGTCTCAAGAGCAAAGCCGTTCGTCGGGTTATCCAACTATGCGGCGGCATTCTCTGACACAGCGTTCTGGACAGCGATGGGAAAGACAGTCCTTTACTCCGCGATCTCAGTCGTCCTTGTCAATGTGCTTGCATTCTTACTCGCTTATCTTGTGACAAGCGGCATCAAGGGACAGAACTTCTTCCGTGCAGGCTTCTTCATTCCAAACCTGATCGGCGGTATCGTCTTAGGTTACGTCTGGAAGTTCGTTTTCAACCGCGCGTTCGTCACGATCGGAAAGTCTCTCCATATCGGCTTCATGGAGACCTCCTGGCTGGCAACGCCCGCCGGGGCAATCGCCTGCCTGATCATCGTTTCGGTCTGGCAGTACGCAGGGTATATGATGCTGATCTATGTGGCAGGCTTCATGAGCGTCCCGAAGTCTCTGATTGAGGCTTCCGAGATCGACGGCTGCACCAAGAGCCAGGCAACCTGGAAGGTCATCGTTCCGCTGATGCGGGCTTCATTTGTCGAGTGTCTGTTCCTGACCATCACCAATGCTTCATGGTCTACGATGTGAACCTGTCCCTGACAAAGGGCGAGCCGTTCAACTCTTCGGTCCTCGCTGCGATGCACGTTTACAACCAGGCATTCACCTACAAGAACTACGGTGTCGGCCAGGCTGAGGCTCTGATCCTGTTCATCGTCTGCGCTGTCGTCGGCGTCCTTCAGGTTCAGATCGGAAGAAAAGGGGAGGTGGGTGCGTAATGTCTGAGAACGAGAGAGCAGCCCGCAACAGGAAGATCACGAAGATCATCATGTGGATCGTCCTGCTGATCCTCTTTATTATGATTGTGTTCCCGTTCATCATGGTCGTGATCAACGTCTTCAAGACCAAGGCGGATATCAATTCTCATCCGCTGGCACTGATCGGCAAGCATGGCTTCACGACGAAGAACTTCCCGAAGGCTATGAAGAAGATGCACTTCTGGAGAGTGTTCGGGAACTCTCTGATCATCACCCTCAGCTCGACGGTGCTGACGCTTCTGCTTTCCGCGATGTGTGCGTTCGTGCTCGTCCGGAACAAGTGGAAAGCCTGCACGCTGCTGTTCACGATGATGATTGCGTCCATGGTCATCCCGTTCCAGGTCCTGATGGTTCCGCTCGTATCCTTCTACGGCGGCCTTCTGAATGTCCTGAATCACAGGCTGACACTGATTCTGATGCATACCGGATTCTCGCTTTCGATGGCGACATTCCTCTATCACGGGGCGATTCACACGAACATCCCGCTGGAGCTGGAGGAGGCGGCGCTGATCGACGGCTGTACTG
>ERZ791624.1292-NODE-1292-length-12163-cov-2.665345_pt1 | contig 12163 bp, 9 predicted proteins | sample MGYA00510058_ERZ791624 | MGnify/ENA primary metagenome ERZ791624 (study PRJEB30046, sample SAMN00715158) | human gut metagenome | study: EMG produced TPA metagenomics assembly of the A metagenome-wide association study of gut microbiota in type 2... | reverse complement strand
TGCCTTTGGACTTATTATACTCGGCATGGAGATAAACTATTAATTATTAACTATAAACTACTTAGCTCCTCCACCCAATGCATAGTAGAGATTAACTACTGCCTGCATCTTGTAGAAGTCATCAGCTACCTTAGAAAGCTGTACGTTGAGGAGTGAAGACTGTGCCTGGATGATTTCAAGGTAAGAGCTGCCTGCAATACCCATCAATTCCTTGGTAGATTCTACATTCTTCTCGAGTACTTCTATTCGCTTCTGCTCTATCTTGCTCTTCTCATCAGAGTAGTTGTAGAGAACAAGCGCATTGCTCACCTCGCTACCAGCCTTCAGCACGGTATTCTGCCAGGTGTTGTAAGCCTGCTCATACTGCATCTTAGCCACCTTTAAACCGGCAATGATACGGCCGTTCTGGAAAATTGGCTGGGTAAGAGAACCTACAGCTGAGAGCAACCACTTACCTGGGTTCACGATGCCCATACCACCTGAATTGGTGAAGGCACCTGTACCGGAAATAGTGATAGATGGATAGAACTTGCTGCGGGCGGTCTCTACACCATAGAAGCACTGGGCAAGATTCATCTCGGCTGCGTGGACATCAGCACGGTTGTTGAGCAACTGGATGCCTACACCGGTTGAGAAATTAGACGGAAGACTCTGGTTATCCAACTTGCCACGGGCGATGCTATGTGCCTGGTCGCCGATGAGCAGACTCAGAGAGTTCTCTGTCTCACGAATCTGGCGCAACAGATCGGTCTTCTGGGTCAACACAGAATAGTAGTTAGACTCAGCTGACTGGATGGCTGGTGTACGGTAACCCAATCTGAGATCGTGCATCTTCTGCATAGTCTCCCAAGTATCCTTGGTCAATCCTTCCATATTGTTAACCAACTCCACCTGCTTGTCGAGCATCAACAGAGTATAATACATGTTGGCGATGTTGGCGATGAGGTTGGTCTTGACAGATACCTGATAATCCTGCAACTGGAGCAGAGCCATCTGGGCACTGCGCTTCTGAGAGAGCAGGTTGCCGAAGAGGTCAACCATCCAACTGGCTGTAACAGGCAAGCTGTAAGTCTTGGTAGCAGCATTGCCATCCCAGGAAGCGATGGTTCCCTGAGGAGTGAAAGCCAGAGAAGGCACAAATGCCAACTTGGCACACTTCAGCTGCTCTTCTGCTATCTTCACGTTCAAAGCCGCATTGAGGAGGTTGACATTGTTGTTCAATCCCTTCTCAATGATTGACTGGAGCTGAGGATCGGTGAAGACACTGCGCCAAGGGATGTTAGCAAAAGTAGTAGTATCCTTTACAGCTAAAGTATCTGTATCAGAAGCTACATCGCGAACGATACCGCTGGTCTTCACATCCGGACGCTCATACTTTCCGTAGAGAGTCTTGCAGCTGCTCAAGGAGAGCGCTGCGAGACCCAATATGATGATATTTAAATTCTTTTTCATTGTTTCCTTTGAAGTTACATTGCGTTATTACTTCTTCTCGATACCTTTTCTGCGATGAGCTGCATTGGCATACTGCTCCAACTCGGCAGCTACCTCCTCGTTCAACTCATCCTCGAACTTCAATGGAGTCAACTTCTCCTGCAACCACTGGAAGACTGCGAAGAGAGCAGGAACCACGAAGACCTGACAGATAGTACCAATCAACATACCACCTACGGCGGCAGCACCCAAAGTCTGGTTACCATTCTTACCTACACCTGATGCGAACATCAGAGGCAACAGACCGATAACCATCGCCAGAGAGGTCATCAGGATAGGACGGAGACGGGCACCGGCACCCAGGATAGCTGAGTACTTGATAGCCATACCCGTACGACGACGCTCGAGGGCGAACTGTACAATCAGGATGGCGTTCTTAGCCAACAGACCAATCAACATAATCAACGAAATCTGCATGTAGATATCGTTAGAGTGACCGAAGAGGTTGGTGAAGATGAACGAACCTGCCAAACCGAATGGGATAGACAACACTACAGACAATGGCAAGATGTAACTCTCGTACTGGGCACTCAAGATGAGGTAAACGAATACGATACAGAGTGCGAAGATCAAACCTGTAGAGTTGCTTGATTCAGCCTCAGAACGGGTCAAACCAGAGTACTCATAACCATAACCCTCTGGCAATGTCTCCTTGGCAACCTCAGCAATCGCCTTCATACCGTCACCGGTAGAGTAACCGGTGTTAGGAGTTACAGATACATCCATAGAGGTAAACAGGTTGAAACGTGTGATGTTAGATGGACCATAAATCTTCTTCAAGTTCACGAACTCGCTTACAGGAGACATGGTGCCATCAGCACAACGAACGTAAATCTTGCTCAGATCGTCTGGACGCATACGACTCTCAGGACCAGCCTGAATCATCACACGGTAGAGCTTACCGTAGGCATTGAAGTTAGATGCGTAGAGACCACCGAGATAACCCTGCATCACACTCAATACAGAAGATGGAGAGATACCAGCCTGCTTGGTCTTGGCAACATCCACATCTACCATATACTGAGGATAGTTAGGGTTGTACTGAGTCTGAGCGGTCTGGATTTCAGGGCGCTTGTTCAGCTCAGCCAGGAACTTCTTCACATTGCCATAGAACTTGTTCAAGTCACCACCGGTCTTATCCTGCATAGTCATGGTGATACCATTCTGTACAGAGAAACCGGAAATCATAGGTGGAGCGAAGGCAAGAACCTGTGCATCCTTGATGGCAGCAGTCTGCTTGTAGATCATACCCAACACAGAAGTAGATTCCATAGGGTTGACAAACAAAGCCTCAATACCGCCACCCGTACAAGCCTCCTTGATACGGTGGAAGAATCCACCCGGACGCTCCTCGAATGGCTTCAGCTTCACGATGATGGTACCCTGGTTAGAACCGGCACCACCGATAAAGCTATAACCCATGATGGCGTTACGGGTTGCGATGGCTGGGTTGTTAGCCAGCATCTTATCTACCTGCTTAACCACCTCTGATGTACGTTCCTGAGAAGTACCAGGAGCTGTAGAGATACAGCGAAGATCGTACCGGTATCCTCATCAGGCACCAGACCCGTCTTGGTAGTACCCATCAGGGCAACCAGACCTACGATGCTGACAGCCACCAGGCTACCAGCGATGATGCCATGATTGATAACCCACTTGACACCACCTTTATATTTATTGGTAATCTTCTCAAACTGATAGTTGAATCCTGCGTGGAAACGGTCTACGAAAGACATCTTCTTCTCGTGACCCTCCTCGTGTGGCTTCAGCAACACGGCACAGAGTGCAGGAGACAGCGTCAACGCATTGATAGCCGAAATAACGATAGATACAGCCATGGTTACACCGAACTCACGGTAGAAGTAACCGGAAGTACCTCCGATGAACGATACAGGAACGAACACGGCAGACATCACCAATGTAATAGAGATGATGGCGCTGGAGATTTCGTTCATCGCATCGATAGATGCTGTAAGAGCACTCTTGTAACCCTGGTCGAGCTTGGCGTGAACCGCCTCGACCACCACGATGGCATCATCGACCACAATCGCGATAGCCAGCAGCAGGGCTGACAGCGTAAGCAGGTTGATGGAGAATCCGAAGATCCAGAGGAAGAGGAACGTACCGACCAGAGCCACAGGTACGGCAATCATAGGAATCAGCGTAGAACGGAAGTCCTGCAAGAAGATATACACTACGATGAACACCAGTACCAGGGTGATGATCAAGGTGAAGATAACCTCCTCGATAGATGCGAACAAGAACTCGGTAACATCCATCAGGATGACATTCTTCAACCCTGGAGGATAACTCTTCTCCAGTTCATTCAACGTTTTCTTTACGTCGCTTGCAATCTGGGTAGCGTTGGATCCGGCAATCTGCTGAACCATACCCATCACGGCAGGCTGATCATCGTTGAGCAGGTTTACATTATACTGCAAACCACCCAACTCAATCTTGGCAACTTCGCCGAGACGGAGAGTCTGACCGGAAGTATTGCTCTTGATGAGGATGTTCTCATACTCCATTGGAGTCTTCAAACGACCCTTGTAACGCAAGGTATATTCATACTGCATATCAGAGCTCTCACCAAAGCTACCAGGGGCAGCCTCGATATTCTGCTCTGCCAAAGCCTGAGAAATATCAGAAGGAACCAGTCCGAACTCCTTCATCTTCTCTGGCTTCAACCAGATACGCATAGAGTAGTTACGGGTAGAAGGGCTCTGCACATCACCCACACCATTGATACGCTTCAACTGAGGAATGACGTTAATCAGGGCATAGTTGGTAACAAACTGGTCGTCGTAACGGCCATCGTCTGTGGTCAGAGCGAACATCATGACGTTAGAACTCTGACGCTTGGTTACGGTGACACCCACCCTGGTAACCTCGGCAGGCAGCAGAGACTGCGCCTGAGACACACGGTTCTGTACATTGACCGCAGCCATATCAGGGTCGGAACCCTGCTTGAAGTAAACGGTGATCTGAGCAAAACCAGAGTTAGACGCAGAAGAGGTCATATAAGTCATGTTCTCCACACCGTTGATACTCTCCTCCAGCGGAGCAACGACAGAGTTCAACACCGTCTGGGCATCTGCACCCGTATAGGTAGCAGTTACCGTGATGGTAGGCGGCGCGATATTCGGATACTGCTCGATAGGCAGCGATACCAAGCCGATGATACCCAGCAAGACGAAGAAGATGGAAACCACCGTCGAAAGTACCGGGCGCTTTATAAAGTTTGTAAATGACATAATCTTATTTTAATTAAGAATTAATAATTAACAATTAATAATTGCCCCAAGGCCTATTAATTATTCATTATACATTATTAATTATACATTATATTACTTCTTTCCACCCATAGCAGTAGCGAATGCATGAGCATTATCCTGAGACTCAGCCAACTTGGCAGCCTCGGCAATCTTCTGATTGTAGCGCTCCAGAGTGATAGGCTTAATCTGCTGACCATCGGTCAACTTGGTGATACCCTTCAATACGATACGATCACCAACATTCAGACCAGAAGTTACGATATAGTTCTTTCCATCATCCTGTGGATTTACCTTGATCTCAGAATACTTCACCTTGTTATCCTTGGTTACTACGTAAACGAAGATCTTATCCTGAACCTGAGAGCAAGCCTCCTGAGGGATAACGATAGCGCTGTTATGATCGTTAGGAACCACGATAGAACCTGCACCACCACTCTTCAGCAACTTCTCTGGGTTGGCGAAATGAGCGATGAGAGAGATAGAACCAGAAGTAGCATCGATGACACCACTCATCTTGACAACCTTACCTGGATGATTATAGATAGAACCGTCAGCCAACTGCAACTTAACAGCTGGGAACGCAGCAATGGCTGCCTGAACACTACCATTGGTCTTAGACATGCTCAATATCTGAGACTCAGAGAGTGAGAAGAACACCTCCATGGTGCTGATGTTAGAAACGGTAGTCAAAGCCTGACCAGAAGCGCTGACCAAAGCACCCACCTTGAAAGGAAGGCTACCTACAACACCTGCAGAAGGGCTGGTAACGGTACACCAAGCCAACTGCTCGCGGGCTGAAGCCAATGATGCCTCTGCCTGAGCTACCTGAGCCTTAGCGGTTGCATAGCTGTTAGCTGCTGTAGAAAGTTCATATTCACCGATAATCTTGCTATCATACAACTTTTTGTTGTTCTGATAAGTCAACTTAGCTGTATTTGCCTGTGCCTTAGCTGTATTTACAGCGGCAGCAGCAGAACGGACAGCGGCCTGATAGGTCTCGCTATCAATAGAGAATAAAGCCTGACCTGCTGATACAGTCTGACCCTCATGTACAAAAACCTTAGTGATAAAACCAGAAACCTTAGGACGTACCTCTACATCCTGGATACCCTTGATGGTAGCAGGATAGGTAGTCTGCAATGCGGCGCTGGAAGTACCGATAGTAGCCACAGCGAACTCATCGTCGCCGAAGTTAGGCAGACCGCCTTTCTTACTTCCACCACATGATGTCAACGCAGCAAAAACACAAACTGCTGCAACAAACAAAACGCTTTTAATTTTCATACCTATATTATAATTTATTATTTAATCTTTTATCTTCTCTAATTCAAAAATCTTTCCGTCCTCTAAAGAAAACTTTCATACGCCTTTAAGTTTTAAAAGCGCTGCAAAAGTACTAATAATAAATGAATAACGGCTCGCAGGGAGCCGTTATTTAACAAAAATTATTCTCTATTTTAAGTTTTCTGCATTTACCAATCCCATCTCCTGAGCCTTCTTCATCAGAAGCGCCATCAATGGTTCACGCTCATTAGCCACCTTATTATCCAATACAGCATCCTTGAGATACTGCTTCAGGGTGCCTACCTCGCGACAAGGTGTAAGATGGAACATCTCCATAATCTCATTACCATCGATACAAGGCTGGAGAAGTCGCTTATAATCACGTTCCTGCAGATCAACCAGTTTCTCGCGCACCATCTTGAAATTATCCAGAAAACGCTGCTTGCGCACCTGGTTCTTGCTGGTGATATCAGCCTCGCAGAGCGTCATCAGGTCGTTGATGTCATCGCCGGCATCATTCAGCAGGCGGCGTACGGCACTGTCGGTAACCTCCTCATCAGCAATCACAATCGGACGCATGTGGAGCTCTACCAGCTTCTGCACATACTTCATCTTCGCATCCATCGGAAGTTTCATACGGCGGAAGATACCCGGAATCATCTTTGCACCTATTATATTATGACTGTGGAATGTCCAGCCGATATTGTTATCCCAGCGCTTGCTCTTCGGTTTGCCGATGTCGTGGAAGAGAGCAGCCCAGCGGAGCCAGAGGTTATCTGTATGCTTGCAGACATTCTCGAGCACCTCCATCGTATGGTCGTAATTATTCTTATGTGCCCTGCCGTTTCGCGTTTCCACCTTATCCATCGCAACCAGTTCTGGCAAAATGAGATCGAGCAGACCTGTATCTTTCAGGTAATAGAAACCGCTGCTTGGGTGCTTGGAGAGCATAATCTTGTTCATCTCGTCGCAGATTCGCTCAGCACTGATAATCTTCAGGCGCTCGGCATTGCGGGAGAGCGCATCATAAGTCTCCTCCTCTATCTGGAAATTGAGTTGGGTAGCGAAACGCACGCAACGCATCATACGCAGCGGGTCATCAGAAAAAGTGATATCCGGGTCGAGCGGTGTGGCAATAATACCATCTTCCATATCGTAGACACCATCAAAAGGATCTACGAGTTCTCCAAAACGGTCTTTGTTCAGACAGATAGCCATCGCATTGATAGTGAAGTCGCGGCGGTTCTGGTCATCCTCCAGCGTTCCATCTTCCACAATAGGTTTTCTGGAATCGCGATGATAGCTCTCCTTACGGGCGCCAACAAACTCCACTTCAGTATCCTGATACTTCACTTGTGCAGTTCCGAAATTACGGAACACAGAGAGATGCGCCTTTCTTCCGAGCATCTTCTTCAAGGCAGAAGCTACCTCTATACCGCTACCAACCACAACGACATCAATATCATTGGAAGGTCGCTCCAGGAAGAGGTCACGCACATATCCACCTACTACATAACACTCCACAGACAGCCCATCTGCTGCCTCTGAAATCTTATGAAATATATCCTTATCCAGTATCTGTGCCAGTTCGGCATTGGTCAAATTTCTCATACTCTTTTTACTTTCGGGGTGCAAAGTTACTGCAAATCGAAGACAATACAAAATAAAAAAAGATTTTTTTTGTTTTTATTGTTGAGATGCAGCGTAACTTATCAAAAGTTACTGCAAAATGAGCGAAAAACAAAATAAATCGCGATTTATTTTTTCTTCCGAGTGCAGCGTAACTTATCAAAAGTTACTGCAATTTGAGCGAAAAACAAAATAAATATTTGGCTATTTCACAATAAATGTGTATTTTTGCACCGAATTTCGAAATTATTATGGCAGATTTATTGAAAACAGAACAGCAGTTTAAGAATGTCATGAGCGAATGCAGGACATTATTTGAGAAGAAGCTTCATGATTATGGAGCCTCTTGGAGAATCTTGCGCCCTTCTTCTCTGACAGACCAGCTCTATATCAAGGCGAAGCGCATCCGCTCGCTCGAAATCAAGAAAGAATCTTTGGTTGGCGAAGGTATCCGTCCGGAATTCATCGCCCTTATCAATTATGGTATCATAGGACTCATCCAGCTCGAAAAGCCTTTCGTGGATGAAGTGGATATGACACCCGAAGAGGCTATGAAATTATACGACCTCCATGCAAAGGAGGCGCTGGAACTGATGCTAAAGAAGAACCATGACTATGATGAGGCATGGCGCTCGATGAGAGTAAGCAGTTATACCGACTTCATACTGACCAAGATTCAGCGCGTGAAAGAAATTGAAGACATCGCCGGCGCTACCCTCGTTTCTGAAGGTATTGATGCCAACTATATGGACATCATCAACTATGCCGTCTTCGGTGCCATCAAAATGAGCGAGAAGTAAAAGAAATCAATGATGAAGAATAAGGCAACTCACATATTAACAAAGATAGCGGTTAATATCGGGCGACTGCTGATGGCAATAACCTTCATTTTCTCAGGATTTGTGAAGGGAATTGATCCATTAGGCACGCAATACAAGATAACCGACTATCTGGAGGCGCTGCACATCGACTGGATGTTCCCTTCATGGAGCACATTGCTGATGTCTATCGTGCTGGCTATGTGCGAATTTGCCATCGGTATCTTCCTGCTCCTTGCCATCCGCAGAAAACTGGTCAGCAAGATTGCGCTGCTCGTGATGAGCGTGATGACGCTGATTACCCTGTGGATTGTCATCGCAGACCCAGTGAAAGATTGTGGCTGCTTCGGTGATGCCATCGTGCTCACCAACATGGAGACGTTCGTCAAGAACCTCATCCTCCTTGCCATCGCTATCCTACTCTGGAAGAAACCGCAGGAAATGCCACAGCTGGTATCTAAACCAACCCAGTGGATTGCCATCAACTACACCTTTCTCTTCTCTATCGTGATGAGCATCTGGAGTCTGTGGTATCTTCCGCAATTCGACTTCCGTCCTTATCATATAGGTGTCAACATCGCCAAGGGCATGGAGATACCGAAAGGAGCCAAGCAACCCAAGTTTGATACCACCTTCATCCTGGAGAAGAACGGAGAGCGGAAGGAGTTTACGATAGACAACTATCCCGACTCTACCTGGACCTTCATCGACAGCAAGACGGTTCAGACCGAAGAAGGTTACGTACCTCCAATCCACGACTTCAGCATAGCTGATGCCAAGACGGGAGAAGACATCACCCAGGAAGTCATTCACGATAAAGGCTACACCTTCCTCCTGGTTTCGCCACATCTTGAATTTGCCGACGACAGCAACTTCGGCAATATCGATGAGATTTACGAATATGCCAACGACCATGGCTACCGGTTTCTCTGCCTTACGGCTAGTACGGAGAAAGCCATCAAGCACTGGCAGGACATAACTGGAGCAGAATATCCCTTCTATGTCACAGACGAGACTACGCTGAAGACGATAATCCGCAGCAACCCAGGTCTTCTTCTGCTGAAGGACGGAACCATCATCCAGAAATGGAGCCACAACGATTTGCCTGACATGGCAGAGATTGGTGACAAGCCACTGGAGAAGACCGAGATAGGCAAGATGCCGGAAGTAAGTGCCACCAAGAAGATAGCCGGCATCATCTCCTGGTTCATCATTCCACTGGTACTCCTCACCATTGCCGACCGGCTCTGGGCTTGGGGCGCCTGGATCAGAAAGAAAGAGAATTCGAACAGAATATTATCAACTTTTAAAAAGAAAAGAAAAATGAGAAAGAAAATTGTAGCAGGTAACTGGAAAATGAACATGAACCTGCAGGACGGCGTTGCTCTCGCCAAGGAGATCAACGAGGCATTGGTAGCAGACAAACCAAACTGCGACGTAGTAATCTGTACTCCATTCATCCACTTGGCTTCAGTAGCTCAGGTTTTGGATTCAGAGATTGTAGGTCTTGGTGCAGAGAACTGCGCAGACAAGGCTAAGGGTGCTTTCACTGGTGAGGTTTCAGCAGAGATGGTAAAGAGCACAGGTGCTCAGTATGTTATCCTCGGTCACTCAGAGCGTCGTCAGTACTATGGCGAGACAGCAGAGATCTTGAAGGAGAAGGTAGAGTTGGCTTTGGCTAACGGTTTGAAGGTTATCTTCTGCTGCGGTGAGACTCTCGAGGAGCGTGAGGCAGAGAAGCAGAACGAGGTTGTAAAGGCTGAGTTGGAAGGTTCAGTATTCCACTTGAGCGCTGACGCTTGGAAGAACATCATCCTTGCTTACGAGCCAATCTGGGCTATCGGTACAGGTAAGACTGCTACTTCTGACCAGGCTGAAGAGATGTTGGCATACATCCGCTCTATCGTAGCAGAGAAGTATGGCAACGAGGCTGCTGAGGAGACTTCAATCCTCTACGGTGGTAGCTGCAAGGCTAGCAACGCTCCTGAGCTCTTCGCTAAGCCAAACATCGACGGTGGTTTGATCGGTGGTGCTTCTTTGAAGGCTGCTGACTTCAAGGGTATCATCGACGCTTGGAAGAAGTAATCTCATAAGGATATTACATTTCCCGAAGGGATGCCTTCTCGTGAAGCGCATCCCTTCATTCTTCATTACACCTTATTATATATAGAGAGAACTAAAAATAAGGTGTTGTTAAAAAACAAGACGACAAACATAAAAGGAATAGTCATGAAACAATTCGTCACATTATTGATTATGATCCTCTGCTCAACATTCACAGCTAATGCGCAGAACTACCTGGACCATCTCAAAAAGAAGGAACCGGGAAAGGGTGTTGTAACCGTGAACCAAAGTAAGGCGATTGATGAACTGGTAAACGGCAAACAAGTGATTCCACAAGACGACAAGACTAAGACTACCCCACAGAAAAAAGAAAAAGAGCCTGAAACTCAGCATAAGCAGGGTCCTGATTCCCTGAAGAAGACTGAGCCACAGCATCATGAGGCAACCCGAGAGAATGCCCACGTGAACAATGCCCAAAAGGCAGAGAACAAAAACGAAGAAACAGAGACACCTGTAGTGGATATGCGCAAGAAAGTGATGCGCAAGAGCTATAAGGTTACAGGATATAGAGTACAGGCTTTTGCTGGCGGCAATTCGCGTAACGACCGTCTGAAAGCAGAACAGACTGGCAATCAGCTGAAAGTTCATTTCCCTGAGCAGCCGGTTTATGTTCATTTCTACTCTCCAAGATGGATTTGCCGAATGGGCAACTTCCGCAGTTTAGCTGAAGCCCAGAAGATGCTTGCCAAGGTTCGCTCCCTGGGATACAGACAGGCATGCCTTGTAAAGGGACAGATTACGGTACAGTACTAGTTAATAGTTTATAGTTGATAGTTAACAGCTGATAGTTTACAGTTGATAGTTTACAGTTAACAGTTTACAGCATTGATGCCGTAGGCCTAACTATAAACTATTAATTATAAATTATAAACTTTTATGCCGTAGGTCTAACTATAAACTATTAATTGTAAATTATTAACTATTAATTAAGAATTATAAATTAAATAAGATGAATCCAGAAACAGAATTTCGTGAGGGATTGGACGAACTCGCAGAACACTATACAGAAATATTAAAGCTCTTGGGAGAAGACCCTGAACGTGAAGGACTTTTAAAAACACCGATGCGAGTAGCCAAGGCTATGCAGATACTGACTCGTGGCTATACACAGGATGCACACAAGGTGTTGACCGATGCCCTCTTCGAAGAGAAATACAACCAGATGGTCATCGTGAAAGATATTGATTTCTTCTCGATGTGCGAGCACCACATGCTTCCTTTCTATGGCAAGGTGCATGTTGCCTATATCCCGAACGGCAAGATTACCGGTCTGAGCAAGATTGCCCGTGTAGTAGATATCTTCAGCCACCGCCTTCAGGTGCAGGAGCGCCTTACCCAGCAGATCAAGGACTGCATCCAGGAGACATTGAATCCTCAGGCGTAATGGTCGTAGTAGAAGCTAAGCACATGGTATGCAGATGCGTGGTGTGGAGAAGCAGAACTCCATCACTATACCAGCGATTACAGCGGTGTATTCAATTCACTGAACACCCGCCAGGAGTTCATGAGCCTGCTGAGAGGTGAGAGCAAGAGAATCTAACG
>ERZ791624.1290-NODE-1290-length-12179-cov-1.441356_pt1 | contig 12179 bp, 19 predicted proteins | sample MGYA00510058_ERZ791624 | MGnify/ENA primary metagenome ERZ791624 (study PRJEB30046, sample SAMN00715158) | human gut metagenome | study: EMG produced TPA metagenomics assembly of the A metagenome-wide association study of gut microbiota in type 2... | reverse complement strand
ACGCCTATGCCAGCACACAAAAAGTTTTGGGAAAAAAACTTTCTTGTAACGTGGGGTCGCAGGATTATAGAGAAGTCGGGGTCAAAGATCGACCCCTTTTTGTGATTTGTGACAGGTTTTAACCCGCCAAATGCTCGCGCTTCAGATACTCTTCGCTTTGCATCTCTTGCAGACGTGACAGGCAACGCTGGAACTCAAACTTCAGCCGATCGCCCTGATAAATTTCATACAGCGGCACTTCTGCACTCACCACTAATTTGACATGGCGCTCGTAAAACTCATCCACCAGCGCAATAAAGCGCCGCGCTTCGCTCTCCATCAACCGCGTCATAACTGGTACATCAAACAACATGACCGTATGAAAGAGACGTGAGAGCGCAATATAGTCATGCTGACTGCGGGCGTCGACGCACAGCGTAGTAAAAGAGACCGCCAGCGTCTGGTTCTCGACGCCCATTGTTGCTAATGGCCGATGGTTGATTTCTAACGTCGGTGAATTTTCTCGTTTCCCCCCCGCCAGCGCCAACCATAGTTTATCCATTTGCGCCCGGGTTTCATCGTGAAGTGGCGAAAGCCACAGATGCGCCTGAGTGAGTGTACGCGACGATAATCAACACCAGCGTCCACGTTCATTACATCACAATGCTGTTTAATGGCATCGATTGCAGGCAGAAAACGCGCACGTTGCAGGCCATTTCGATAAAGTTCATCCGGCGGAATATTTGACGTCGCTACCAGGGTAATACCGCGGGCGAACAGGGCTTTCATCAGACCGCCAAGTAGCATGGCATCGGTAATATCAGAAACAAAAAATTCGTCAAAACAGAGCACGTCAGTTTCGGCTTTAAAGCGATCGGCAATAATTTCCAGCGGATCGGTCTGCCCCTGTAAGGCAGTTAGCTCTTCATGCACCCGCAGCATAAAACGGTGAAAGTGCAGGCGCTGTTTCCGCTCTCCCGCAGGCTTTGATAGAAAAGGTCCATCAGCCAGGTTTTCCCGCGTCCTACACCGCCCCACATATATAAGCCACGCACTGGCGTATGCTTTGTGTCTTCGCGTTTACCCCACAGCTTACCGACCCGCGCCATTAGCCCACTCGTCCTGGGGGCTGGTGGCGTGCTATTGATGAGTTCCTGATAAATAATTTCCAGGCGGCTGACGGCCTCTTTTTGAACGTCGTCGGGTTGATGGCTGCCTTCATTAAGCGCCTTCAGGTATTGCGATGTTGGGGTAACGCTTTGCATATCTTATTGTTATTCCTTGAATAATCGGTGCGCCGTTGTTCACGGTTGACGAAAAAAAGGCCGTTCTACACTACGCGATGATACGCCAGGATTCCACTTCTGTGGAATTAGCGGTTATAGTGGCACTATCGGGCGCAGGCGGAGAGCCTAAGAGCCACCCTACGGAACCACAAAACAACGGGAGATGTTCATGACCTGGGAATACGCGCTAATTGGGTTAGTCGTCGGCATCATTATTGGTGCTGTGGCCATGCGTTTTGGTAATCGTAAACTACGCCAGCAACAGGCGTTGCAGTACGAACTGGAAAAGAATAAAGCTGAACTGGACGAGTATCGCGAAGAGCTGGTTAGCCACTTTGCCCGCAGCGCGGAATTACTGGATACCATGGCGCACGACTATCGCCAGCTGTATCAGCACATGGCAAAAAGCTCCAGCAGCCTGCTGCCGGAACTGTCTGCTGAAGCAAACCCGTTCCGTAATCGTCTGGCAGAGTCTGAAGCCAGCAACGATCAGGCACCGGTGCAGATGCCTCGCGACTATTCTGAAGGCGCATCCGGCCTGCTGCGTACTGGCGCGAAGCGCGACTAATTTATTTTTCGGGCGAGCCATTGCGCCCTCCTCTTCTCTCCCTCCCCGACTATCATTTAATCTGGTGTCTCATTGTTAGCCGTCTGAAAATTCAATAACATCAAACTGTTTTGAATCTCTTTTCTTATCATTCAGGTACGAGAGCAGGAATAATGAAAAAACAAACCCAGCTGTTGAGTGCATTAGCGTTAAGTGTCGGGTTAACTCTCTCGGCGTCATTTCAGCCGTCGCGTCGATTCCAGGCCAGGTTGCCGATCAGGCCCCTCTCCCCAGTCTGGCTCCAATGCTGGAAAAAGTGCTTCCGGCAGTGGTGAGCGTACGGGTGGAAGGAACGGCCAGTCAGGGACAGAAAATCCCGGAAGAATTCAAAAAGTTTTTTGGTGATGATTTACCGGATCAACCTGCACAACCCTTCGAAGGTTTAGGCTCCGGTGTCATCATCAACGCCAGTAAAGGCTATGTGCTGACCAACAACCATGTGATTAATCAGGCACAGAAAATCAGTATTCAGCTCAATGATGGGCGCGAGTTTGATGCAAAACTGATTGGTAGCGATGACCAGAGCGATATCGCCCTGTTACAAATTCAAAACCCGAGCAAATTAACGCAAATCGCTATTGCCGACTCCGATAAATTGCGCGTCGGTGATTTTGCCGTAGCGGTCGGTAACCCATTTGGCCTTGGGCAAACCGCCACCTCTGGCATTGTTTCCGCATTAGGCCGCAGCGGGTTGAATCTTGAAGGTCTGGAAAACTTTATCCAGACAGATGCTTCCATTAACCGCGGTAACTCCGGCGGTGCACTATTAAACCTTAACGGTGAGTTAATTGGCATCAACACTGCAATCCTTGCGCCTGGCGGCGGGAGCGTCGGGATTGGATTTGCCATCCCCAGTAATATGGCGCGAACACTGGCGCAGCAGCTTATCGACTTTGGTGAATCAAACGCGGTTTGTTAGGCATCAAAGGCACCGAGATGAGTGCCGATATCGCCAAAGCCTTCAACCTTGACGTGCAGCGTGGCGCGTTTGTCAGCGAAGTGTTGCCAGGTTCTGGCTCGGCAAAAGCGGGCGTCAAAGCGGGCGATATTATTACCAGCCTCAACGGCAAACCGCTGAATAGCTTTGCTGATTGCGCTCTCGTATCGCGACCACCGAGCCGGGCACGAAAGTGAAGCTTGGCCTGCTGCGTAACGGCAAACCACTGGAAGTAGAAGTGACGCTCGATACCAGCACCTCTTCGTCGGCCAGCGCTGAAATGATCACGCCAGCGCTGGAAGGTGCAACGTTGAGCGATGGTCAGCTAAAAGATGGCGGCAAAGGTATTAAAATCGATGAAGTTGTCAAAGGAAGCCCAGCTGCTCAGGCTGGCTTGCAAAAAGACGATGTGATCATTGGCGTCAACCGCGATCGGGTGAACTCGATTGCTGAAATGCGTAAAGTGCTGGCGGCAAAACCGGCCATCATCGCCCTGCAAATTGTACGCGGCAATGAAAGCATCTATCTGCTGATGCGTTAATGTCGTAAACCGGGCATCAGGCTTACGTGTGATGTCCGGTTAACTCGTGGTATGCTGCTGCCGTTCCCTTTTTTAATGACGCCTCCATCATGTTTGTGAAGCTCTTACGTTCCGTTGCGATTGGATTAATTGTCGGCGCTATTCTGCTGGTTGCCATGCCTTCGCTGCGCAGCCTTAACCCGCTTTCCACTCCGCAATTTGACAGTACCGATGAGACGCCTGCCAGCTATAATCTGGCGGTTCGCCGCGCCGCGCCAGCGGTGGTTAACGTTTACAACCGTGGTTTGAACACCAACTCTCACAACCAGCTTGAGATCCGCACCCTGGGATCCGGTGTAATCATGGATCAACGCGGTTATATCATCACCAATAAACACGTCATCAACGACGCCGATCAGATCATCGTCGCCTTACAGGATGGACGTGTATTTGAAGCATTGCTGGTGGGATCTGACTCTCTAACCGATCTGGCGGTACTTAAAATTAATGCCACTGGCGGTTTACCTACCATTCCAATTAATGCACGTCGCGTACCGCACATTGGCGACGTAGTACTGGCGATCGGTAACCCGTACAACCTCGGGCAGACATTACCCAGGGGATTATTAGTGCCACGGGTCGAATCGGTCTGACCCGACCGGGCGGCAAAACTTCCTCCAAACCGATGCTTCCATTAACCACGGTAACTCTGGCGGCGCGCTGGTGAACTCGCTGGGCGAACTGATGGGCATTAATACGCTGTCGTTTGATAAGAGTAACGATGGCGAAACGCCGGAAGGTATCGGCTTTGCGATTCCTTTCCAGTTAGCAACCAAAATTATGGATAAGCTGATCCGCGATGGTCGCGTGATCCGCGGCTACATTGGTATCGGCGGACGTGAGATCGCACCACTGCACGCGCAGGGCGGTGGTATAGATCAACTGCAAGGGATCGTGGTTAATGAAGTGTCACCTGACGGCCCGGCGGCGAATGCGGGTATTCAGGTCAACGATCTGATTATTTCGGTGGATAACAAACCGGCCATCTCTGCTCTGGAGACGATGGATCAGGTGGCGGAAATTCGCCCTGGTTCGGTGATCCCTGTAGTAGTGATGCGTGATGATAAGCAGTTAACGCTGCAGGTCACCATTCAGGAATATCCGGCAACCAATTAAGTCGTGCGCTCAAAACAAAAAACCGGAGTCTGTGCTCCGGTTTTTTATTATCCGCTAATCAATTACTTATTAACGAACTCTTCGCCCAGGGCGATATCTTTCTTCAGCGTATCCAGCATACCTTCCAGCGCGTTCTGTTCAAATGCGCTCAGGGTACCGATAGATTTACGCTCTTCCACGCCGTTTTTACCCAGCAGCAGCGGTTGAGAGAAGAAACGGGCGTACTGACCGTCGCCTTCAACGTAGGCACATTCGACAACGCCTTGTTCGCCCTGCAGTGCACGAACCAGAGACAGACCAAAACGTGCAGCTGCCTGGCCCATAGACAGGGTTGCAGACCCGCCACCGGCCTTCGCTTCAACCACTTCAGTACCCGCGTTCTGGATGCGTTTGGTCAGATCAGCCACTTCCTGCTCGGTAAAACTAACGCCAGGAACCTGTGACAGCAGCGGCAGAATGGTAACACCAGAGTGACCGCCAATAACCGGCACTTCAACTTCGCCTGGCTGTTTGCCTTTCAGTTCCGCAACAAAGGTGTTGGAACGAATGATATCCAGCGTGGTAACGCCGAACAGTTTGTTTTTATCGTACACGCCGGCTTTTTTCAGTACTTCGGCGGCGATAGCCACGGTGGTATTCACCGGGTTGGTGATAACACCGATGCAGGCCTGTGGGCAGGTTTTGGCAATCTGCTGCACCAGGTTCTTAACGATGCCGGCATTCACATTAAACAGGTCGGAACGATCCATGCCGGGCTTACGCGCTACGCCCGCGGAGATCAGCACCACATCAGCGCCTTCCAGCGCCGGGGTAGCATCTTCACCGGAAAATCCTTTAATTTTTACATCTGTGGGTATATGACTTAGATCTACCGCCACGCCCGGCGTAACCGGAGCGATGTCGTACAACGAGAGCTCTGAACCTGAAGGCAGTTGGGTCTTAAGTAGTAGGGCAAGCGCCTGGCCGATACCACCGGCGGCGCCAAGGACTGCAACTTTCATCCTAAACTCCTTATTATGGTTAATTTAGTCTTTCGTTATTCCGTCGCCTGGACCTTAATTCACAAGATGAACAATTACAATGATTATGGCTGAAGAATGCATTATTGTGCGTAGCAATAGAACAGCGGCGCACTTTATGCTTCCTGACTGACCATCCAGCAAAGCGAAGTACCGGATCGACTGTTGGTTACAATACACCCAGCCAGTTGCGCAAAACAACACCAACTCAATAACATTTCATTTACTTTTACATGGCTTTAAGCGTTGTGATGTGAACATGTTCCTTATATGGTTTTTTTGCTAAAATATGCCCCCTTCATAACATTATTGACCTATCCCGTTGCGGATTATTTGCATAAAAATTCACGGTTATGCATAATGATGTTGTTTTTACCACCATAATCTGGGTGACTTATGCGAAGTTCGGCAAAACAAGAAGAACTGGTTAAAGCGTTTAAAGCGCTGCTTAAAGAAGAAAAATTCAGCTCGCAGGGTGAGATCGTCCAGGCGCTGCAGGAAGAAGGCTTCGAGAATATCAACCAATCGAAGGTCTCCCGCATGCTCACCAAATTTGGCGCGGTTCGTACCCGTAACGCCAAAATGGAAATGGTCTATTGCCTGCCTGCTGAGCTTGGCGTGCCGACCACCTCCAGCCCGCTGAAAAATCTGGTGCTGGATATCGACTATAACGATGCCGTCGTGGTGATTCACACCAGCCCCGGCGCGGCGCAGCTGATTGCCCGTCTTCTCGACTCGCTGGGCAAGGCGGAAGGTATTCTCGGCAGCATCGCCGGGGATGACACCATCTTCACCACCCCTGCGCGCGGCTTTACGGTGAAAGATCTGCACGACGCCATCCTGGTCCTGTTCGAACAGGAACTCTGAGTATTCCCCTCTGGCAATCGTCAGAGGGCGACTCCCCTTTCTTTCTCTCTCACGCCCCTCAATCCAACAATTATTTAACATTTTGTGTGATTTAACGCGTCTATACGTTCTTTTACTTAAGGGAAACGCCTAAAACGCACAAAAGATCAAATTCGCATACCTTTATGATTTTATTAGAAATAAATCTTATCACTGCGGATAAGTTGTCATTTTTAATTCTTATAGGTTATAAAAAGCACAATTCATTGTAACTATTAACGCGCAAAACAATTAGCATGGTATTAATATTTTTGGTGATTAGTGTATACTTGGTTTTGTGATGAGGGTCACGAAACAAAGACCCTCAACAAAAAGATTCGACGAGGTGAACATCATGAAAATCAAAACCACTGTAGCAGCACTCAGCATCCTGTCCGTCGTGTCGTTTGGCGCTTTTGCCGCTGACGTTATCAACAGCGAGCAAGCCCAGGGCCGCGAGGCCATCGGCACAGTTTCCGTCGGCGCGGTAGCCTCTTCCCCGATGGATATGCATGAAATGCTGAACAAAAAAGCGCAGGAAGAAGGGGCTTCTTCTTATCGCATTATCGAAGCCCGCACTGGCGACCACTGGCATGCCACCGCTGAGCTTTATAAATAAGTTGTAGTTCGTCAACGACTAACCCGACACAGATTCTCTACCGCGGCCTGGGCGCATACATCCCCCGCCGCGGCAAAACAAAGACTGGAGTAAAGATTATGAAACGCGCAATGATCATCGCATCCCTTGGCCTGGCTTCCGTTCTCTCTTTCGGCGCAAGCGCGGCCGTTCAGCAAGTTAACGCTGAACAAGCACAAAACCTGCAGTCCATGGGCACCATCTCCGTATCCCAGGTAGGTAGTGCGCCAATGGACATGCGTCAGGAGCTGGCCGCTAAAGCCGAGAAAGAAGGCGCCAGCAGCTACCGTATTATTGAAGCACGTACCGGCGATAGCTGGCACGCCACCGCTGAGCTGTACAAATAAACCCTCGTCGTCTTATTTCGACGACTTGCCCCCGCCTGCCGGGGGCTTTTTTTGCTTCATCGCCGGCCCCGTCCGGAACAGCGATGTCTCAATGCGCTCCCCTGGTTCAGAAACACGTCCGTCACGGTCGGCGAGGCGCGCAACCTCTGGAGGGAAGCCTTCACCAATATTCAACAGATTAGAAATGAACGTTTAGCCATGCCGGGCGTTAAAGCGCAACTCCCCCTCCAGCTCCTCTTCTGCTTCATCAAATAATAAAATCAGCGCGCCGAAGCGCCGACGCTGCTTGTCGTTTAAATGAATAAACTCAATATCCAGCGGCAATGGCAGCAGCCCACCAGTCACCGCGTCCCACAGTGAATCGAGGTTGTTGACCTTATCCTGAGCCAGCTCAAAGGTTCGGGAAAACTCCCGGTAGAAATCCTGTTGTTCGGCGATTTCGTCAAAATCAAACGTATAGGTGGTCATGGCAGCCCCTCCCGCTTCTCTTCCTGTCGCCGTTAAGTATAGCGATAAAAAAACCGACGCCTGGGCGTCGGTTTATGGGTTAGCTGCTGGTCAGCACATGCTGGTACTTGTGCAACATCTCAACCAGCCGCCGCACGGGCTCGGTCACCTGGGGCGAAGCCTCCCAGACCCGCAACTTCTCCTGATAGACATCAAGCTCAGCCAGCAGCTGGGTAAAGTAGCGCCGACGCTTATCATCACTCCCGGCGGAGATCACATGATCTGCGGTACGTCGCAGCTGTCGATGGAAGGCCGACAGATCGTCGTTCACCGGCACGGGCGCATCACGCAGGCGCTGATGGGCAATAATCAACGTCAATGCCAGACGGAAGCGGGCGACATCGCCGGGGAACTTATTGAGCAATAAAAACAACTGCTGATAGAGCGCGGGCAGATGGTTCTCTTTACGACGCGCCGAGTTCGTTGTCAGCGAAGAGACCGCCGCAGAGACAAACTGATTCAACAGCACCCGACCGGTTCTGGCCCGAGAATTATCCCTGACAATGAGAATGACCATCAGGGCAAGGAAACAGCCGACGATCTGCCCCAGCGCACTGTCGAGGAACTGACTGAACTGAAACTGCATCGGGTTATCCAGCACCAGAATGTTAATGGTGCTCGCCAGCGCCCCCAGCGATCCGAGACGCCTTTTCTGCACTTCGATACCGATAAAGAACGCCATCGCCGCCAGGCTGATGCAAAGCAGCAGCATGCTCTGCTGCGTCGCCGGCATGATCACCAGGAAGTACAAGGTGCCCAGCGGTAACGCCGCCAGGGTGCCATAAAGGAAGTCCATCGCCACCATTCGGGGGTTAGGCAGGCGCATCGCCAGCGCGGTAACGACGGCAATCATCACCATCGCGCCGCTGCCTGAGGTCCAGCCTGTCCACAACCAGAACAGCGTCCCGAGGATACAGGAGACGGAGGTACGCCAGAAGTTCACCATCGCATGGTGGCGCTCAGCAGATTCCACTTTGACCACCGCTTCGCCGCGCAGCACACTATCTTCAATGCGACTGATTTTGGTGTTACCCACCACGCCACGCTTAAGCAATAAGTAGCGCGTAGCGGCACCCACCCAGCTGTAGATGGTGACGGGCGTATTATGCTCGCCTTTCCAGGTCAGAAAACGGCGCATACGCTTCAGCTGCTGGTGGACGTCCTGCACTGTCTCCACCGGCCGGCGAACAGCTCACGGTAGTCATCCGTCACCATTTCCGGGCGCGAGTTCTGAATCAGGTAGGTCTCGCAAGCCTGGGTGATAAGCGTTAATGAAAGGGTATTGATCGCCTTCAGGCGCTGATTCGCCTTCGCCCAGCGAGAGGATTCCATGATCAGATTACTGCGCATACCTTCCAGCGCCGTAGTGCGACGCACCAGCGCGCCCCAGGCCTGATCCACTTCCTCTTTTTCGCCGTGGGCGACGCATAACTGCATCAGCTTATATTGCGCAATCAGCAGGTTATCCAGCTCAAGGTCGATCTCTTTTTTAATCGAACGTGGAGAGAACAGCAGGTCGGCGACGATAGCGCTGACAATACCGATGACAATTTCGCTACAGCGTTCGACAGCAAACTGCGGCGCCAGCATCGGATTGGTATGGATGGTGATAATGATAATCAGCGCAGTGTACCCGGCCAGTCCCCAGCATAGGAGTTCTCGACCTTAACCAGCGACGAAATCCAGGTACAAAACCCGGCCCACAGGCAGCAAACCAGCATCATCAGCAGAGGCGCACGGATCATCAGGATGATGATAATCAGCGCCGCAATCCAGCCAATAAAGGTCCCGGCAATTCGCAACATCCCACGATAGCGGATCGCGCCCGAGTAAGGTTCGCCGCCCGCCGGCAAAGGGGGGGCCCCCGGGTGCCAGCACGGCCGGGCCGGGGGGGGGACGATCGCTGCCGTCAGTACTGCCCAGCGCGGTGTTTCGAGCTGAAAATGGAAACCGACGAACAGCGCCAGCACCACCGCGCATGCAAGCTTAATGGCAAAGCGGAGATGCCGGGGAGCAATGGTATATGTCCCCATAGCGATTAACCGAATTCGCGCAGGCGCATAGCCAGTTTCTGGAAGAAGTTGGCCCGGCTGGTATCGCGGTCTTCTTTACCGGTGATCACCACCGTCGCCGTGGTGCCCGATGGCCACAGATTGCCCTGCTGCTGGTCGAGGCGAATACGCACCGGCACACGCTGCGCCAGACGCACCCACTCAAGGTTGGAGTCGACCGAGGCCATCCCTTTCGAGTCGCTGCTGCTGCTGGCGTTGGTCACCCCTGCAGCGATACTGTCCACTGTCCCTTTAATGGTTTTGCTGCTGCCAAGCGGGGTAATCTCCGCACGGTAGCCAGGGCGGACGCCTTCCAGCTTGGTCTCTTCCAGATAGGCCATGACGTAAAACGTATTCTCTTTCACCAGCGCCACCGCCGTGGAGCCACGGGTAATAAACTCCCCGGTATAGACGTTAAGGTTGGTCACCCAGCCATCCGCGGGGGCGCGAATTTCTGTGCGCTCGAGGTCCAGCCTGGCCAGATCGCGGCTGGCTACCGCTTTCGCCAACTGATGCTCAACGGTTTGCAGCACGTTGTTCGCCTGGTCTATTTCTTCCCGCGACATCGCCTGTATGCCCAGCTTATTACGCCGACCCGCTTCAACGCGCTTCTCCTGCGCTAAGGTCTGGTAGTAGGCGACATCGGCTTCCGCCTCCGCCAGCGCTTTTTGGTAACGAGGTTGGTCAATAACGAACAATACCTGGTCTTTCTTAACCAGTTGGTTATCCTTGACGTTTACCTGGGAAATCAGCCCGGAGACGTCAGGGGCAATCGCCACAATGTCAGCACTAAAGCGCGCATCCCGCGTCCACGGCGAAGCGGTGTAATAGACCCAGGCGCGGAAAATCGCCACGAAAGCCAAAATGACCAGTATCACGGTAATAGCGGTACGGAGGATATTTCTTGTTAGTGTTTTCACATCAACCTCAAACGAACAAGCGCGATATCAAATAAAAAAGGCAGCAATATAGCGCCGTATTAAACAGTGCAGGGTGCCAGACAAAATCGTAAATGCCGGTCGGAACCAGCAGTCGATGCACCAGCCAAAAGATGGCCAGCGACAAAAGCAACTCGAAGAAGATCGGCGGAAACGATAAGCCGAAAATCACGATGACAGGAAACAGACTCATGATGACCTTGAATAAGAAGCGTACAGGTAGTGAGCAGATGCGTTTATTATGTAGCTAACAATATATTAACGTAACGATTGCCGCATTATCTACAATGTGTGATCTAAATCACTTTTAAGCCAGAGTGAATAATGGAACGATTAAAACGCATGTCCGTTTTCGCCAAAGTGGTCGAATTAGGTTCATTCACCGCAGCGGCCCGCCAGCTTCAGATGAGCGTTTCTTCGATCAGTCAGACCGTAGCCAAACTGGAAGATGAGCTGCAGGTAAAGCTGCTCAACCGCAGCACCCGCAGCCTTGGCTTAACTGAAGCAGGTAAAATCTATTACCAGGGCTGCCGTAGGATGCTGTTTGAAGCGCAGGATGTCCATGAGCAATTATACGCATTTAATAACACCCCCATCGGGACGCTGCGCATCGGTTGCTCTTCAACTATGGCACAAAATGTTCTGGCGCGCATAACGGCGGAAATGCTGAAAGAATACCCCGGACTCTCCGTCAATCTGGTCACCGGCATACCAGCCCCTGACCTGATCGCCGACGGCCTTGACGTGGTGATCCGCGTGGGGGCCCTGCAGGATTCCAGCCTTTTTTCCCGCCGCCTGGGCTCAATGCCGATGGTATTATGCGCCGCCAAAAGCTATCTGGCGCAGGCAGGCAATCCGGAGAAACCGGCCGACCTCGCCAGCCATTCATGGCTCGAATATAGCGTACGTCCGGATAACGAATTTGAAATTATCGCCCCGGAAGGGATCTCAACCCGCCTGATCCCGCAGGGGCGCTTTGTGACCAACGATCCCATGACGCTGATACGCTGGCTGACAGCCGGGGTGGGTATCGCTTATGTACCATTGATGTGGGCGATCGAAGAGATCAACCGCGGCGAGCTTGAGATCCTGCTGCCCAGCTATCAGTCCGATCCACGGCCGGTCTACGCGCTGTATACGGAAAAGGATAAACTGCCGCTGAAAGTGCAGGTCTGTATCAACTATCTGACAGAGTATTTTGTCGACGTGGCGAAGATCTATCAAGGCATGCACGGGCGCGGGATCGCCCGGTGAAGCGGTTCCCGGCAGCGCCGGGAACCTGGTCAGGAT
>ERZ791624.1289-NODE-1289-length-12179-cov-3.056335_pt1 | contig 12179 bp, 9 predicted proteins | sample MGYA00510058_ERZ791624 | MGnify/ENA primary metagenome ERZ791624 (study PRJEB30046, sample SAMN00715158) | human gut metagenome | study: EMG produced TPA metagenomics assembly of the A metagenome-wide association study of gut microbiota in type 2... | reverse complement strand
GCTCGCTCTCTGCTGCTACACATTAGAAGACCGGCTTTTCCGGCAGAGGAAACTCTGACTGCTCCTATCGTCGCTGCCCTATGAATAAGCTTTCTGCAAGGATTTTTCAGCATAAGAGAAAACGAAAATTCGGCGACTCACTTAACCGCCCTGCACGATTTCTTGCGCTACTTTTTCTAAGGTCCATGGAACCTCGCGAACCAATTGGCGATGCGCTTACCGCCTTACCAAGACGGATCGATGCAATGCATCGAGTTCTAAGGGAACCGATGAAGGCAGGCCATTCAGAGCGCTATTGAGATGGCTATTTCTTAGTCATATTCTCACGTTCTTTTGCCTTAGGGTCTTTTGCCGCCCTAAGGCAAAGACGTAGCGGGAATGGTACAATGCAGAATGCATCATACCTAAAGAAAAGAATGAAAAGACAAAGCACTCCCTCGAACAATTGATACGCGTTCGAGGGAGTGCTTTTTAGGTTAGTTCAATAAACTGAGGGCCTTATCTTTATGAATGTTAGAAGTAGAGAGCGTGGTGAGCAGAATGCGTTCCCGTAAGGTCATTTCGCCTCAGCACTCGATTCGTAGAGTTGAGACGCCTTATCAAGGCGATGTAGAAGGGGTCGTCTTGTTTTTCCTTACGGTTTTTTAGCACCACTGCATCAAAGCATTTTCCGTCTTTCTCGTTTGACCGCAAGAATCGAAGGCGGGAGGCGGCCTTTTAGGGCCATTGCCTTCAATAGACAGCTTGACAGCCCTTCAATTCTTTTAGGCAGCGCAATTTTTGCGATGACTAAAAATTATTTCTCATGCACCAGCTTTCCCGTCACCTTTTCTATGTCGATCCGTACACCCTGTACGCGGCCGCGGGTGCGGTCTAAGATGGCGTCCACTTCTTCCACGGTAGGGTAGTACTTGAGGCCAATGAGGCGGGTCATGCGCAGGGTTTCTTTTTCGTCCTCGACAATCCTTGCGCGGCCAAAGACGATGACGCTCTTGACGTAGTACGCCCAATCGCCGTCCTGTTTATACTCTTCGCCAAAGACCGTAAAGCACACTTTGCCGCTCTTTTTTATGGCGTCAATCTTATGACCTTCTTTGGCCCCATGGAAATAGAGGGCCTTTTCTTTTTCATCATAGACGTAGTTGATGGGAACGCCATAAGGATAGCCGTCATCACCAATGACGGAAAGGACGCCCCGTCTGCCTTTTTCGAGGACTTTTCTACAGGTTTCAAGGGGGAGAGCCTGTTTGAAGCGGCGCATGGATCGAATCATGGGAACCATCTCCTTTTTGGATACTTTTTACCAGTATACCACGGCACTTCCCCTTCTTTCATTCTTTTTTGAAGCATTCCGCGTCTTTTAGGTGAACCAGGCTGTCCCCTTCTTTGATGATACTTGACCCCGTCGGGATGAGGGTCTTGAGTCCTCTCCGGATCAGCAGGATGCGCTGACGGCTTGAAAGGGGAAGTGATTCCAGCGGCAGCCCAATGAGCGTTGAACCGGCGGGAACCCGTTCTTCTTCAAGGGCCCATTTACGGCTCGTAAAGCCATGGGTCCCCAAAATCAGCGTGTCGCCGGCGGCCAGTCTGACGGCTCCCGTGGGTATGATGCCCTTTCCGTCACGGACAATCATGGCGACGATGAGGTCGCTGGGGACACTGAGCTCTGCCAAGGTATGTCCATTCCAGCCACTGTGCTCGTCGACATGGACGTGACCAAAGGTGATATCCGTATCTTCTTCATAATCGGTAAAGGTCTTTTCCACGTCCGACGCGGGGTCAATCATGGACAGCTTCTTGGCGACCCAGGGAAGAAGAGTACCTTGAAAGGTGATGGAAAGGAGAACCATGCAGAAAATGAGGTTAAAGAGGTTCAGTGTCGTTTCTGCGCCGGATAAAATGGCCGAAATGGCAAATACAATGGATGCGGCACCGCGCAGGCCTGCCCAGCTTGTCAGGAGCACTTGGGAAAGGGGAGCTCCAAAAGGCCGCAGAAGAAGGGCCACAACGGCTGGCCGCACGATAAAGGTCAGGCATACGGTCAGCACAAGAGCTGGCACAAAGACACCAGGAAGCGTCACGGGCGTCACAACCAGACCCAGCAAAAAGAAAATCATGACCTGGGCGACTTGGGTCAAGACATCAAAAAAGTGCACCAGATTCCGCTTTTGCGGCATGGGCGCGTTCCCTAGATAAATCCCGCAAAGATAGGTTCCCAAATAGCCGTTGCCGCCAAGTAGGGCAGGAACGGCATAGGATAGGAGCATGACAGAAAAAAGGAAGAGGGTTCGCGCTTCACTGCCGTTAGGCACGTTGCGGGAAAGCAGGCGGGCCGCTGCAAAGCCAAAGAAAAGGCCCACGGCGGTACCGATGACAATCTGTCTTCCCATAAGAAAAGGTAGGGACAGATCCGACCCCGTCATTATGGCGATGGCGGCGGCTGTCAGCATAAAGGCCATGGGGTCGTTAGAGCCCGACTCAATTTCCAAAAGGGAGTCCGTATGGTATTTAAGGGAAAGGCGGCTGCCGCGAAGGATGGAAAAAACCGATGCCGCGTCTGTAGAGGAAATGACGGCCCCAATAAGGAAACTTTCCGCTTTCCCCAGATCCAGGATGTAATGGGCGAGGGCGGCAAGGCCCAGGGCAGAAAGGGCCACACCGGCCGTCGATAAAAGGACTGACGCCTTGAGCACGGGACGGGCCGCCTTGAGGCTTGTCCCAAAGCCGCCGTAGAACATGATGATGACAAGGGCTGTGCTACAGATGATGTCGACGGCCTGGTAATCGTCGAAGGGAATCCTAAAGAGCCCATTTTCACCAAAAAGCATGCCCAAGGCAATGAATAGGAGCAGGGAAGGCAGCGGTGTGCGGCGCATGGCCTTGCTGATGAGAAGGGATAAGAGGATTACCGATCCTGTAAGGAGCAGGGAGAGCGTCATGGGAACCGTCCTTTCTTTGATGTGATACAAGATGGCCTTATTTTATCACAGGAATATGGAAAAAGTGTGAAGTAAGAGTTCCCGTATATTGCGCCGACTATTCGGCTGGTTTTGCTGAAAAATGTGAAAATTTTTACCCTGTATCAAGAAAGCTTGTATGATGAGAAAAAATAAATAAAAAGAAAAAAAGACGCTATCTAGAATTAATTATCTATATTATAGCAGAAAAAGGTATATATTTTTTGATTGGAAATTAAAAGTAGTTATTAAACGAAAGAAAAATTTACTTTCTGATAATTGCGTGATATGATTGAGATATAGAGAAAAAGCATCCGGAGTGGGTGCAGGGAAAAATGAAAAGGCCATTGGAACCCCTATATCGAGCTCAATTGGCCTTTTGCCTGACAAAGCAGCAGTGTTTCAAGAGGAGAAAGAAAAATGAACCGAATTTACAAAGTCATCTGGAGTCACGTTCGAAATGGCTATGTCGTCGTTTCCGAACTCGCCAAAGGGCGGGGTAAAGTGGCGGTCCAAAAGTCGGCACGTGTCCTCACCGCAGCCGTGCTGGGCATGGTCCTTGGCGGGGCGGCATTGCCAGCCTATGCGGAAACACCAACGCTTCCTGTTACGTCGGATCTGACGCACACCATTGCCGGGTCGAGCTTCCTCGTTGATAAAAACGGGCAGCCCATCCAAATTACGGGAAGCGGTGACGCGACGATTGCTCCTACGGTCGTCATCATGGGGAGCCTCAACGGTGTCAAGTTAGGTGACAAGCCCTATGACGGCGTGGCAAGTTCCATTATCGGTCAGGCCAACTATACGGAAAACGCCAACGCGGCTGTCATTTATGGCGCGGCGAACCGGGTCACCAATTCCTATCGGGAGGTCAAGGATGGTCTGACGCTTTTGGATAAGGCCGCCCCCCTTGCCCGGGCGGGAAAATGGGATGAACTGTCCCAGCTCCTGCAGGAAGCGGTTCCTAAAAGCGGCGGCCAGGTCATGGTCATGGGCGGCGCTAATACGGTCGATAAAGGCTACCTGTCGCAGGTCATGGGCGTTGGCAACATCCTCACGGGGAACACGAATGAGCTGAGTGACAGCGCTACGCAGCTGAACTTTGTCGATGGCTTCTATAACAACGTGTCGAATGGCCAGCATATCTATGTTCTGGGCAGCAAGAATACGGTGAAAAATGCTGTTGAAAAAGATAATACCAAAGAAAATCATCACAATACGGCCATTGGCGACGAAAACTCCATTACAGGCAGCATCAACACGAAAATCGTCGGCGACAATAACGAAGTCCTGAACGGCTGGTATGAAAATAACGGCAAGACGTTCCGCAAGGTCGTGACGGGCGTCAACAAGGATGTCAAGATTTATGGGTCCGGCAATAAGGTCTATGGCAGCCACAGACAGCTCGTTTTGGGCGATAACAACGAAATCATTGCCCGCGACAGCGGTACCGTTTCCGATTATAAGGATCCCGATAAACGGGAACTGTATACGATGGACCTCACCATCGGCCGGAACAATACGATCCACAACAATTACACATACCGGAATCAATGGGAATCAGTCAAGGTCATTGGGAATAATAACAATGGCGGTGGCGGATATGGCAGTTTGTATGCCGGCGGTGCTAATAATGTCATTCTTATCGGGGATAACCAGAATTTCACAAATTCCGGAGAAATGATTACGATTGGCTCCATTTCCCCTGAAGAACAGAAAGAAATGAAAAATGGGGAACTGCGGTATCAGAGCGGTGGTTTGTCCATTATGGCAGGGTTCCATTCATATGTGCGCGGCGGCAGTGTTCTCATTGGAACACGCTCCTATTCAGAAAACATGTTACAAACGATTGTGGGCCATGGCTCTTCTATTGATAATCTCCACGATGGCAGCAACTGGCTTTTTGGTAATGGAATGTATGGTACCATCAATGGGTCCTTTAACTGGATTCGTAATGATGGCGTCTATTCTAGGGACGAATCGGAAGAAAAGCAGCTGAATCGTAAAATCAGTGGTTTTGCTACGAGCATCCAGGGCACCTACAATGAAGCGAAAGATGCGATGGGTGCGCATATTATTGGCGCAGGAAACGAGGTTCAGCATTCTTATCTTGGTAATTTGATTGACGATAAAAGTGCAATAGGTGGTTTGGTCTTTACCAATTATGCTGGATCGTCGTATTTTATGGAAGGCAGAACGGATGTTACTGTTGAAGACGCCCAAAAAGCCATGCAAGACTTAGCAGCTTACGGTGGCGGCGGGGTATCCGTCCTTGGTAATGCCAATAAAACCGATTATGCCATTCGTTCCCAGATCCTAGGAACGGCCAATGAACTGACCGGTACGGAAGAAGCGTTCAGTGTCAACAATACGGTCAGTGGTTTCATGAATAAAGGAACGAACTTGAAACAGACGACCCTTGTGGGGACGGGCAATATTCTGGAGACCAGTGAAGACAACGTTGTCGTCGGTGATTACCATGAGCTCAAAAATGGCAAACACAACGTCATTTTGGGGTCCAGGGAAAGCGAAGAAGCAACAATCACAAAGACCGCGACGGGAATGATGGGCGAAGTGCAGTATGAAGTCAAAGTCCAAAAGGCCAAGAAAGCCCATAAGGATGATCTCGAAAACGCGGTCTTCCTCGGCTACAACACGGACGTCACGGAAAACGACGGCGTCGCCTTGGGCAGCTTTTCTGTGGCGGACCGCAGTGCCGATGAAGATTACGGCTTTGGCTATGAGGCCCCGGATGCATCTGCTCCCGTTCTTCGCGCGGCGAACACGGATTATGTCTGGAAACCGACCTTGGCGGCTGTTTCTGTCGGTGGCCCCGACTCTGATGGGAACATCAATACGCGCCGCATCACCTACGTTGCTGCCGGGTTAGCCGATACGGATGCTGTCAACGTGGCCCAGCTCAGAGCAGCGACGGTAAATCCCGGTTCGTCCATCAGCCTCGTAGCAGGGGACGGCATCAAACTTGAAAAAGATAGCAGCGGCAACTGGACCATCAGCACGAACTTCAAGGATTCCGGGTCCGACAAAGTAACCTACGAAGAGAAGAATGACAGTACGGCAGCAACGGATGCGGGCAGACTCGCCGTCATCGAAACGAAACTCACGGCCGATGATAAAGGCGAGACGAAACTTGCAAAAGACGGCAAACTTGGCATCATGGGAAGCGAAAACATTGCAACGACCATTAGCGGCAGCAACGTCAACGTCGCCCTCAAAGATAGCATCAGCGTCAACAAGATCAGCATCAAGAACGGCGGCCCGACCATTTCCAGCACCGGCATCGACATGAATAACAAAAAGATCACGAACGTCGCCGATGGGGAAGTGAGCCCGACCTCGAAAGACGTCATCAATGGCAGCCAGCTCTATGAAGCGACGAAAGACGTCCGCGACGTCAGCAACCGCATCGAACGCCTCGGTGACCGCGTCGATAAAGTCGGGGCCCATGCTGCAGCTCTTGCAGCGCTCCATCCCCTCGACTTTGACCGGGACAACAAACTCGACTTTGCCGCTGGTACCGGCAGCTACCGCGGCAACACGGCCCTTGCCATCGGTGCCTTCTATCGGCCTGATAACCGCACTATGCTGAGCCTCGGCGGATCGACGGGCGGCGGCGAAAACATGTGGAACTTCGGCGTCTCCGTCAAACTCGGCCGCGTCAGCGAGTATGAAGGCGTCAGCAAAGCCCAGCTCATCGCCGAAAACGAAGAACTGAAACGCAGCGATGCCATTCAGGACCAAAAAATCCAGGAACTCATGAAGATCGTTGCCGAACTGCAGCAGAAAGTGAAATGAGAGAAATAAAAAAACCAGTGCCAGCCATAGGCTGGCACCGGTTTTTTATTTCTTCTCTCACCACGTCCCAGGCGTTTCCAAGGGATCCGGCCCGAACCGGTTCGGGCCTTTTTCACCTTCGATGAAACTGATGCGGATGGCGATATAAATATTGACGAAGGGAACAATGCTCCAAAGGAGATACCAGCCAGATCTTCCAAGGTCATGGGCACGGCGCACGGTGAACATGATTTGGTAGATCGAAACGGCAATGGTCAAGATGCCCCCAAAAAAGATGGGAAGTTCTGCGGGAATCTCCATGAAGATGGCCGCAATGATGTTGAGCACAATGCACAGACCCGTACGAACCCAATAGCGTTTGCGGTTGAGTCGGCCTTCAATGGTGAGGTCATTTTTTAACATGGTAAGATAATTTTCGGCTGTCTTTGGCGTCTGAGCAGGCTGAGATGTGGTAAAATGAGAGAATGTGGTTTCTTCTTTAGGCGGATTAGCAGGGGCTGTCGGCACCTTTTCTTCAGCTTGTATGGTGGAAACATCGGTCTGTGCTGATGTTTCTTCTTGTGGGAAATTGGATGCAATCCTGACGCCGCATTGGGGACAGAACTTGCTTGTTGGTGCAAGACGGGCACCGCATTGAGGACAAAAATTTGCCATAGAACGCCATCCTTTCTTTGGGGAAAATCATTATAAATGCCTTGTTTTTCATCTTACCATTGCAGTGGAATTCCTGTCAATTTGAATTCCTTATGAGGTGAAGCATGATCCATCTTGAAACCAAAAGACTGCTGCTGAGGCCGCTTACGCAGGCGGATGAAGCAAATCTGAAACGAACTTTACAGGACGAAAAAGCCATGTACGCCTATGAAGGCGCCTTTACGGACGAGGAAGTAACGGCCTGGCTCAGGCGCCAGCTGGCACGCTATGAAAAATGGGGGATTGGCCTTTATGCCATTATCCTTAAAGAAACAGGTGCCTTTATCGGTCAGTGCGGCCTCACCTACCAGCCTTGGCGGGGTGGGGAAGTCCTTGAAGTGGGCTATCTTCTCGAGCGGATCTACTGGCATCAAGGGTATGCTGCAGAAGCGGCCCGGGCTTTTATGGATTACGCTTTTGACGCCTTAGGTGCAGATGAAGTCTCGTCCCTCATTCGCGACACGAATGAAGCCTCCATGAATGTTGCTCGCCGCAATGGCATGAGTCCCGTGGATGAGGATGTGAAGGTGTATAAGGGGGTGCGGATGAGGCATGTGCGGTTTAGCTGTATTCGGAGCGATTTCTGTTCCGAATGAAATGATAAGAAGGAAGCGATAGCGAAGGTCTGAGCAACATATTTCCGGGCGAATCATTTTGGAGCGGTTCCCCCGTTAGGGGCGATTTGGGGCCGCGCCTTTAAGGTTTTTTCCTTCCTGTCTTCCCCCGATTTTTCATCAAAAAAGACGTAAGCCATCCTCACGGATTCCTTACGTCTTTGCTTTTTACTTTCCATTAAGCGTGAGCCGAACCTTGTTCCAGGATCAGGTCATTTTGTGCAACGGCATCAAAAAAGGCTTTGACGACATCGGGATCAAAATAGATTCCCGAAAGGTCACGGATCCTTGTTGGCGTGACAGCGCTCTGCCACTGCCAGTTATGGGTGCAGGGCTTGCAGCGCCGGTCGTAATAGTCACAGACGGCAATGATGCGGGCCCCCAAGGGAATGTTCACTCCTTTGAGGCGTTTGGGATAACCGCTGCCATCCCAATGTTCATGATGATGGAGGACCATCTTCACAATGTGACCAAAGCCTGGGATGTTTTCCATCATACTGGCGCCGGCTAGGCAATGCCGCCGGTAGGCAGCCCGTTCCTTGACGTTGAAATAGGGATATTTGGCAAGGATGGTGTTCGGTACGGAAACGATGCCGATATCGTGAAGGAGTGCTGCGGTTTTGATGGCAGCCACTTCCGATAGGGGAAGCCCCATCTTGATTGCGGTACAGACGGCGTAGTTGGCAACCTGCTGGCTGTGGAGGAAGAGTCCTTTGTTTTTATGCTCCAGAAGCTTCAAAAAGAAGGATACGAGAGCGCTGGTATCTTCAGTTGTAGGAAACTCCAAAAATTGGGGTATCGTCAGCATAGTAAAACGACCTTTACCTATAAAATATATCAAATAGAAAAGAGGGGGATAAACGAGCCCCCTTTTATCTGCCAAAATCCTCTCGGGACTTATAGTATACTATAAAAATTTGGCCTTGAAAACACTCTGAAAAAAATTCATGGAAAATGAATAAAAATACTTGCATTTCCTTAACTTCCTCATTATAATAAATAAATATACAATTCAGGTCTGTGGTTGAAAGTCGATGCCAGTTGCAGGCGAAACGATCCACGTAAGCAGCGGAATTCGCTGTGAGCACGGTGCAGCTTAGAAGTAAGACCTGCCGCAAAATGCGAGAGAAGCAGTAGTGGGGAGCAAGAACGCTTAGGAGCGAACCTTCCAGCAGGCGAGTGTGGGGGCGAAAACCAGGTCAGCTGAGTTGTTTTTTGTTACCTAAATTACAGTTTGCTGTATTTTGAAAAAAAATGCAGCAAATTTTTATTTTTATACCGATTTTTTCATAAAAATACTTTACCTTGCGGGGATTTAGGTATATAATGTACCTATCTCAAAATTGGCTTACAATATCGAAGGGGGAAATGATGATGAAGAAGATTTTGTTTTTAGTTATGGCAATTTTGGCTGCTGCTTCTATGATGATTGCCGGCTGCGGCGGTGGCGATAAAAAAGCTGCTGAACCGGAAAAGGTACTGCGTGTAGGTACAGAACCGACCTTTGCACCTTTTGAATTCCAAAAAGAGGGCAGCAAAAGCTATGATGGTTTTGATATGGATTTGGCACGTGCTATCGGCAAGCAAATGGGCTACAAGGTTGAAATTGTCAGCATGGGCTTTGATGCGTTGATTCCGGCACTGAACTCCGGTAACATTGATGTTGTTGCTGCAGGCATGAGCATTATGATTGCACTGCGCCATGCACAGATGACGGGCGAGGGGCAGGAAATAGATATTTCGCTGTATAACGTGGCGATGACGCTGATGCCCGGTGCTGCCAGCCTGTACTTCGGCAGCGGTTTTGTGGCGGAGCGCGGCAACAACTGGCTGACGGGTGCCAACGCCAACTACAATATTTATGCGACGAAGGAAGGACGCTACCTTGCTGTAGGCTGCCTGGAAAAGAAGTTCTGGAGCAACCTGTGCGCTGTGCTGCAGCGTCCCGATATGACGGACCTGATAGATGATGATGCTAACCACGATTACTTAAAGCAGCAGCTGACGCTGGAATTTGCCAAGCATACGCTGCCCGAATGGGAGCAGCTGCTGGCGGGCAAGGATACCTGCGTAACGCCGGTGCTGGATTTTGCCGAGGCGGTGGACGCGGAGCAGACCAAGGCCAACGAGATGGTGCTGAACGTAGAGGATGCAGAGCTTGGCAGCTACCGGCAGCTGGGCTTTGCCATGAAGCTGAGCGAAACGCCGGCAGCACTGCGGCGGCGTGCGCCGCGCTTGGGCGAGGATACGCAGCAGGTGCTGTCGCAGGCGATTGATGATGAAAAGCTGCTGGCGGAAGCATTGCAGAGCAAATAAAAAATGACCTCCTGAATTTTCAGGAGGTCTAATTTTTTTGTAAGCTTTAAAGTTTTTGTGAGCTTATTTTTCTACACGGCCGGGATATGCTTTGAGTGCTTCACCCAGAATGTAGATAGCGCGCTCCAAATCCTCGCTCTTTAATACATAAGCCAGACGTGCTTCGTTGATGCCGCTACCGGGGGTGTTGTAGAAGCCGTTGCCGGGAGCAAACATAACGGTTTCGCCGTCGATAGCGAAGTTTTCCAGAGTCCAGATAGCAAATTTTTCTGCATCGTCAACAGGCATGTTAACCATGATGTAGAAAGCGCCCTTCGGGTCGGAAGCCTTCACGCCGGGGAGCTTCTTCAAAGCTGCCACGATGGTGTCGCGGCGTTTTTTGTACTCTTTGTTAACCTCTTCCAGATAGCTTGCCGGAGTGGTGTACAGAGCTGCTGCACCGACCTGCTCCAGAATCGGGCTGCAAAGACGTGCCTGGCAGCATTTGATAATCTGCTTGCTGAGCTCTTTGTTTTTGCTGATGATGCAGCCGATACGCGCACCGCAGGCACTGTAGCGCTTGGATACGGAATCGATGATGATCAGGTTGTCGTCCAGCTCGGGCATGGTGCCGAAGCTGCGATATGCACCGTCATAAACGAATTCACGGTATACTTCGTCAGCGATTAAAGCCAGATTATGCTTGCGCACGATGCGGGAGATCATGTTTTGCTCTGCTTCGGTATAAACTACGCCGGTAGGGTTGCCGGGGTTTGTGAGCAGAATTGCTTTGGTTTTCGGAGTGATGTGTTTTTCGATTTCTTCTTCGCTGGGCAGGTGGTAACCGTTTTCTACGCTGGTAGGAACAGCGTTGATTTTAGCGCCGAACTCCTTGCAGAAGGTGGTGTAGTTAGCGTAGAAGGGTTCGAAAACCATGATTTCGTCGCCGGGGTCGCACAGAGCCATAACTGCGAAAATCAAGGCCTCGCTGCCGCCGTTGGTAACGAAAATATCTTCAATTGCATAATCCATGCCTTTTTCTGCATAATATTTCTGTACAGCCTTTAAGAGGAACATTTCGCCCTTGGAATTGCTGTAGGCGATTACCGGTGCCTGGAATTCACGCACACTGTCCATGAATTGTGCCGGAGTGGCAATATCAGGCTGGCCGATGTTCAGATGATAAACCTTTTTACCTGCAGCCTTGGCTGCGTCAGCATACGGAGACAGCTTTCTGATAGGAGATGCTGTCAGGCTTTGAATACGTTGAGAAAGTATCATGAAAAAAACTCCTTGCTGTTATAGTTTGTTTTGGAGCAGATGTAACTGCTTTGTTTATTATAGCACAGATTTTGCCGAGATTGTATATAGTAAAATATTAATACTGTATACATTTGACTTTTTGACGTAAGCACTTTTACTGCCAGAAGTAAGTGAAGAGCGCCGGTATCGGTACGCTGAGCTCCCTGATGCTGCCGTACACTATTACGTTGCTGGTTACTTTGACTATTATGCTGTATGCTTTCATACCGTTGGGCTTACAAGCGGACTACGTTTACCCGCGTAGAATGTAGTGTTTGAAGACGAACGATAAGGGCGCATCTGCTTTGGAAAGTTTTCTCGACGTACTAGAAATACGCCGTCGTCAACTTCCCTTCGCATCTGCAACCCTTCTCGCTCGTCTTGGCTTGGTGAGATGATAGGGCCCATCTGCTTTATTTTCGCTGTAATATTATTTCAGAGATGATATAATGAAGATAGCCTCTCCTTGGGGAGAGGTGCCGAGCTTGTCGAGGCGGAGAAG
>ERZ791624.1287-NODE-1287-length-12207-cov-2.105908_pt1 | contig 12207 bp, 11 predicted proteins | sample MGYA00510058_ERZ791624 | MGnify/ENA primary metagenome ERZ791624 (study PRJEB30046, sample SAMN00715158) | human gut metagenome | study: EMG produced TPA metagenomics assembly of the A metagenome-wide association study of gut microbiota in type 2... | reverse complement strand
CCGGGCCGGGGAACGGCTGAAGGACGAACGGACCGGCAAGGTGTATGACTATACGAGAAAAAAGGAAGTTGTCTATTCGGAGATCATGTGTCCAGATCAGGCACCTTCCTTTTTTTATGACCGCGCGTCCCTGTGGAACAGTGTCGAGCAGGTGGAGAAGCAGGACAACGCCCAGCTCTACCGTGAGTTTGAGCTTGCTCTGCCCAGAGAGCTGTCCACGGAGCATCAGATCCTTGCGGCGAGAAAGTTTTTCCGAAAGAGAGTCGAGGAGGGAATGGTCATCGACTGGTCCTTTCACGACAAGAAGGGGAATCCGCATGTTCATGGAATCTCGCCGACAAGAGCGCTGAAGCCGGACGGAAGCTGGGCACCTAAACGGAAGCAGGTCTATGTTCTGGATGAAAATGGTGACCGGGTCCCTATCATCGACCCAAAGACGGGCCAGCAGAAAATCGGCGCGAAGGGCAGGAAGATGTGGAAGCGCCAGACCGTCGAGGCGAACGGATGGAACGATACCGGCAACGCCGAGCGCTGGAGGGAGGAGTGGGCGGAGATCTGCAATCACTATCTGGCGCTTGAGAAGAAGAAGGAGAGGGTCGACCACCGCTCCTATGAAAGACAGGGCATCGAGCAGGTCCCGACCAGACACGAAGGTTATGCAGCCCGAAAAATCGAGGAGAGAGGCGGCATCTCTGAGATCCGGCAGGCGAACCGTCTGATCCGGAAGATCAATGATCTTCTTAGGAGGGCAAGAGAGGTCGGCACCGAACTGATAGCGGAATTTTACCAACTGAAAGAAAAACTGAAAAGGAGCGTGGACAGAGCATATGGACAAGAAGACAGCATCGGAGATCTTAAGCCTTCTGACGAAGATGATCGAGGTCATGGACGAACAGCAGAATCTCCTGCAGGAAGCGGAACAGGATCTGGAGGAACTTGGAAACAAATACAGGGAATGCAGAAAGGAGCGGGACCTACTGCAGGCACAGGTCACTCCGGTCAAGATGGCAAACAACAAACTGACCAGCCAGAACAGAGAGCTTATGGCCATGAACCGCAGACTGATGGAGGAGTCCCGGATGACATCCTGATGGCGATGAGGGAAGGGGACCAGATCACAAGGCAGTTCAACGAGTTTCTGAAGGAGAGGGAACAGCGCAGGGAACAGGAACTTGCCGAGCGGGAGCTTGAAGAGGATGGCCCCTGCCTCTGAACTGCATAGGCTGAAGAAAGGAGGTGGAGCGCATGGAGACAGACATCTTTCGCTGCGTGAAGCAGAATGTTACCGCACGGAATGCCGCCGAGCGGTATGGCATCAGAGTCTCCGGAAATGGAATGGCGCGATGTCCATTTCATCCGGACAGGACACCAAGCATGAAGATCGATGCCCGTTATCACTGTTTCGGCTGCGGAGCGGATGGGGATGTGATCAGCTTTGTGAGCAGGCTTTTCAATCTGAAGCCGATTGATTCAGCAAGGAAGATTGCAGAGGATTTCGGGATCACGATACCGGAGCGTGGATCCCTTACAAGAGAGCAGAGACGCGAAGCAGCAAAACGGCAGAAGGAAATCGCAGAGATCAGAGACAGGGATCGGAAGTACAGGGAGATCGAGCAGCATTTCTTCCAGAGCCTGGCAGACTATCACGATCGTCTGCGGGACTGGATGGAGACATTATTCCCCAGAGCGCCGGATGAGGAGCCAGATCCACGGTTTGTAGAAGCAGTTCAGAACATCACTCACATCGAGTATGTTCTGGACTGCTTTTTTGATGCAGGGATGCAGGAACGGATCGAGATCATGAATGACATGTGGAAGAAGGTGGAGACATTTGAGAGAAAGTATAGCAAACATTCCCCCGGAGAGCCTGAAGCAGTTTCAGGAGCTTATCAGGAAAAGCGAGGCGACAGGGGTGAAGGGGCAGAAGCCGAAGAAAGGAAAAAGTCAGGGAACGCTTCAGAATCCGGATACCCCACGATGGTTTCAGGAAGGGAAGATTCTGGAGATCGAGTTCTGCGAGGACTTCCTGAAGAGGCACCCGGTCAGGAGCTATCACGGAAAACTTTATGATGTGGACGGCGCAGTCGATGAAGAGAAGCTGAAGAAAGAAATCCTGCTTATTGTGAAAGGATTTGTCGGCGTAAATGTTTCCTCAAAGCTGGATCATATCGTCAGCACGCTGAAGATCGTTTCCTATTCGGGAGAAATCAAGCCACAGCTCGACCGGATCCATGTGGCGAATGGAACGCTCTTCCTTGACGGAAGATTTACGGACCAGAAGGAATTCTGCCTGAACCGTCTTCCGATACGATACAGGCCGGACGCTCCGAAGCCGGAAATGTGGCTCCGTTTTCTGGGTGACCTGTTCTACGAAGAGGATGTGAAAGCCCTTCAGGAATTCCTGGGATATACATTTCTACCGACCAACAAGGGACAGGCGATGCTGATCATCATCGGAAGGGGCGGCGAAGGGAAAAGTCAGATTGGGATCGTTCTCCATGAGATCCTCGGAAACAGCATGAACTTCGGGAGCATTCAGAAGCTTGCGGGGAACCGTTTTTACCCGGCAAGCCAGGAAGGAATGCTCCTTCTCCTGGACGATGACATGGGGACGGATGCCCTGACCGATACAGGAGTCATCAAGTCGATCATCACAGCAACCGGAGGCTTTGATCTGGAGCGGAAGGGTAAACAGAGCGTCCAAGGAAGGCTGTACGTCCGTCTGATTGCACTCAGTAACGCTGCTCTGTCTTCCCTCTACGATAAGTCGGAAGCATTTTACAGAAGGCAGCTGGTGATCCTTGTGAAGGACAAGCCGAAAGACCGCAAGGATGATCCAAATATCGCCGAGGAGATGTGCCGGGAGAAGGAAGGGATTTTCCTCTGGTGTTTCGAGGGACTTCAGCGGCTGATCGGACAGGACTATCAGTTCTCCGTCAGCCCGCGCATGAAAGCGAATCTGGAGCAGATCAGGAGAGACGCTGATACGGTCCTGGACTTCTATGAATCGGAAGGATACATCCGGTTCGAGGAGAACACCCATGCAACTTCTGTTCAGCTCTATCGAGCTTACAGACGCTTTTGCGATGATAACGCCATGGCCCCGGTATCACAGACGACATTCACACGCAGGATGAAAACGGACGCAGAGAGGCTCCATATCAGGCATATCAAAATCCATGACCGGCTGGGGGACAACGGCAGAAATGGCTATGAGGGGGTCCATGTCCTGATCAATACGGACATGGACTGGAAGCAAGGGATGGTTCCAGTCCACCAGTCCGCGTACTTTTGAAGTTCATCCTTATATTTTCCCCTGTCCTCCCAGACAGGGGTATTCTTGCAGATTTTCCAATCAAGTGAAAAATAAGTGGACTTGTGGACTATCCCGCATGAATCAAGGAAATTTTCATCATTGACGCGGACTCCAGCCGTCCGTGAAACGGACTATGTGGACGGATTTTTACCCGGATGGAGCCTCTGCCAGGTCACTCTCTACTTGAGAAGGCTCGGCTGCGGACGACTCCGGTCCGGATAGAATCAGTATTCGTCCGCGCACAGGAAGGAGGAGATCAGGTGACAGACATGAAGAGGAACTTCGGTATTGCCGAAGAGAAGAAGGAGATCAAACCAGTTTCCGGTTCACCACCGGAAGATGGACGAATCTACATGATGGATGGCAACACGGTCATTATTGTGGGAGTCCATTATAACCATGAAAACAGCGACAATGCGGATAGCAAGATCAGGACGTTGATCCTGAATGATATCCTCCGGGAAGACTAGGGAAAGGAAGGCGAAGCATGAAGGACAGGGACTTATACACCAGAGGGCAGATCCTTCTGATACGGTACTGCCGGCAGGAGAACATTGAACTCATTGACCTGATCGACAGCGACAAGGCGTTGATCAGATGTCCGGACGGCGGCTACATGAAGATCACGCTGAATATCTATGGGGACATCTGAACTACGAGACAGGGAAGATCATCGCCGAAGGGGACAATCCGCATACACTATCGGGACCGCAGGAATGGCCGACAAAGTGGACTAACGTGGATTCAGATAAGAACCTCACATGCCCTGATGGACCGAAAATAATTTTGTGAGACCCACAATCTATCACCTTATAAGCCAGAATTCTCTTAAAAATATATACAGTATGCCCAAAATCTTAGCCACCTGTATGACATCTGTGATAAAATAGTTGCATAATTCCTACTGGGGAGGGAGACTTCGAGATGGCATTATTCTCAAAAAGCCAGTTTATTGATGTTATTGAATGGGTTGACGAATCAAAGGTCATCCTTGTATATAAATGGGCACGTGAAAAGGACGAAATAAAACAGGGGGCTCAGCTTATCGTAAGGCCGGGACAGGCCGCAGTTTGGGTATATCGGGGACAGCTGGCAGATATCTTTTATGAGGGGCATTATAAGCTTAATACAAAGAACTTGCCTATTTTGTCTACACTGGCAGCATTTCCACATGGATTTAATTCTCCGATTAAGTCCGATCTGTATTTTGTCAATTTAACACAGTTTATAGGACAGCATTGGGGAACCAAGAATCCTATCGTCATGCGTGATAAGGATCTTAATGTTGTAAGAGTCGGTGCGTTTGGCTCTTATGCTTTTAAGATCAATGATGTTGAGCTGTTCATGCGAGATGTCTTTGGCGCAAGAAGATTGGAACTGACATATGATATTGTTCAGTTTCTCAACTCGTTCGTTTCTGAAGCTGTAGCTACTTGTATAGGGGAGATGGAAATCCCTGTATTGGATCTTGCACGCACCTATCGTCAGATTTCAGAGCAGATGAAACAAGACATTAACGAGAAGGCTCTGAAAATCGGTGTAGAAATAACTGAATTTGCTATTGAGAACATTAATCTTCCTGAATCTGTGGAAGCACTTATAGATGAACAGTCTGGAATTGGTATGGCTTCCAAGAATATGGATGCATTTATGCAATATCAGACAGCTAGAGCAATGCGTGATGCTTCCAAACAAAAGGGAGGTTTAGCAGGACTTGGCGCTGGATATGCATTCGGCATGGGAATAAACAAGACAGTCGAATCGAATCTATCGACTCCCAAGAAAGAAGAGAGTAATATCGAAAAACTCCGTGAATACAAGAAGCTTGTAGAGGAAGGCGTGTTGAGTCAGGAAGAATTTGACGCCCTCAAGAAAAAGTTGTTGGGTATCTAATAATTTTATATGAGGAGGAAGTAAGTATGAAGTGCGATGCTTGTGGAGGCCCAGTTGTCAATGGCAAGTGCACATATTGTGGGAAGGAGTTTCCGCAGATTACACCTGAGACAACATCAGCTAACAGCGGTAATTCTCAACAGCAACCTGAACCACGTGTAATCGAGAAAGAAAAGATAGTTTATGTGGATCGGCCAGTTGTACAGCAGGAACCAGAACCGCAGAAAAAGAAGAAAGAGAAAAAGAAGCGTGGATGCTGCGGAACAATCCTCTGGGTAGTGATTATCTTGGCTGTTATTGGTGGCGTTTATAGCTATATGCAGAAGAACCATGATAAAGGAAAGCATGAAAGCAGAGTAGAGGAGACGCAGGATCAGAGTACATCATCTTCTGAAACTACAGTCACCTCAACGAAAGAGACTCAGGCACAGACTCAGACACAGACTCAAGCACCAGCTGAAGCAACATCCGCAGATGGAGTAACTCCGGAATTTAAGGAATCCATGGATGCATACGAAAAATTCATGAATGAGTATTGTGACTTCATGGAAAGCTACAATGCAGATGATCCGACGATGCTTGTAAAGTATACCAAGTATATGGCAGATTATACGGACACCATGGAGAAACTTGATGCCATTGATGAAACCCAGCTTTCCGCCGCAGATGATGCGTATTACATCGAGGTTATGGGAAGAATCAATACTAGACTTGCAAAGGTTGCAGCCAACGGTTAATTCATTATGATGTATACATCATAACAATGAAATACAATATATAAGATTTATAAGGTGACTACTTTCATCGATAGTCACCTTTTTTATTTCCTCCTTGACAAACACTCTAGGAAGGGAGAGTCGTTCTGACAGATCACAAGCCTACAATGGAAGTTGTAGAGGGTAATGTCGAAGGGCTTCATAATGTTAGCAAGAGAATGACTAGATGCTAGACGGATCCTTTTTGATAAGGACAGGCGTGAGTGTTTGTGGTAAACTTGATATCACAAACTGTGATTTCAAGTTTGAGACACATTATTCGAACTTATTACCAGGAGTGCATATGGCCGATAAGAGAGTAAAAGAAAAGGCAGTTATTGCCGTCGCTGAGTATAGCAGTGATCAGATCAGGAATCTGATCTATATCATTCGCGGGGTTCAGGTTATGCTCGACAGTGATCTTGCCATGCTGTACCAGGTGGAGACAAGGACACTGAATCAGGCTGTAAAGAGGAATATTGCACGTTTCCCGGAAAGATATCGCTTTCAGCTGACAGAAGAAGAATATGCCAACTTGAAATCACAAAATGTGATATCAAGTTCAGAGAACAATTATGGCGGTAGGAGAAAACTGCCGTATGCGTTCTCGGAGCAGGGCATAGCGATGCTTTCATCCGTTCTGCACAGTGATACCGCGGTGCAGGTCAGTCTGCGTATCATGGATACATTTGTGGAGATGCGGCGGTTTATTGCTAATAATCAGCTGCTGTTTGAAAAAATCAGCAGTGTGGAACTGAAACAACTGGAGTACCAGAAGGAAACGGATGAGAAGTTTGATAAGGTATTTTCGTTGATCGAAAGCCATAAAGAATCTGAACAGACCATATTCTTTGAGGGACAGATTTATGATGCTTTCAGCCTGCTTATTTCTTTGATCCAGGAGGCGCAGAAGGACATTATTCTAGTGGATTCCTATGTGGATGTCGGAACTTTGAATCTTCTTGCAAAGAAAAATCCGGGGGTTGATGTGAAGATCATCACATATCCGGGAACGCGGCTTACTACAGGAGATGTATCGAAGTTCAACAGTCAGTATCCGAACCTGATTGTTGATTCAAGCTCAAAGTCATTTCATGACAGATTTCTTATTCTTGATGGAAAGATGGTATATCACATTGGGGCATCGCTGAAGGATGCTGGCAAGAAGTGCTTTGGCATCAGCCTGTGGAAGGACCAGGAATCCATAAAGAATCTTTTGTCGCGTGTTAAATAAAGACAGTGCATAAATTGGAGAGAAGATGGGAAAAGAGCTTGTCAAGGTATATATCTATACAAGAGTCTCTACGGTGATGCAGGTAGACGGATTCTCTCTGGATGCCCAGAAGGAGCGGATTCATGCTTTCTGTGAATATAATGGCTATTCCATCGCAGGGGAATATGAGGACGCAGGAAGATCCGGAAAGTCGATTGAAGGCCGTCCGGAATTCACTCGGATGATGAATGATATTCGAACGAAGAACGACGGTGTTTCCTATGTCCTTGTATATAAACTCTCAAGATTCGGACGCAATGCCGCAGACGTTCTTTCTTCCCTTCAGATTATGCAGGACTATGGAGTGAATCTGATCTGCGTGGAAGATGGAATTGATTCTTCCAAGGATGCAGGAAAACTGATGATCTCTGTACTCTCAGCTGTTGCCGAGATCGAACGGGAGAACATCAGGGTCCAGACGATGGAAGGGAGAATGCAGAAGGCGCGGGAAGGAAAATGGAATGGCGGCTTCGCCCCATATGGGTATTCTCTCGTAAATGGAGAACTGGTCATCAATGAGGATGAGGCACCTGCGATCCGAACGATCTTCGACCTGTATGTTCATACGGATATGGGATCTACGGCAATTGAAAAATACCTGGACCAGCATGACATTCGTAAAATTCCCAGACAGAATGGAAAGAACGAATTATTTACAGCAGACTTTATTCGAAAGATATTGTCCAATCCTGTGTATGCAGGGAAGATTGCGTTCGGCAGAAGAAGAACAGAAAAAGTGAACGGAACGCGCAATGACTACCGGGTGAAAAAACAGAAAGACTATCTGCTGGCTGACGGAATGCAGGAAGCGGTCATTGATGAAGATACATGGAACGCAGCACAGGTCAAGCTTCTTGACCAGGCGCATAAGTATAAGCGGATCAACTCACCGAAGGATAACAGAGTCCATCTCTTATCGAACCTACTGAAGTGTCCGATCTGCGGCGCAGGCATGTATGGTAATAAGACGGTGAAACACCGGAAGGACGGTACAAAGTATAAGGATTATTTCTTTTACTGCTGCAAACACCGCACCATGCATAATGGAGTCAGATGTGACTACAGCAAACAGATTCCGGAAGACGTGCTCGATCAGGCTGTAGTCGAAGTAATCGGGAAATTGGTGAGTAAACCGCAGTTCGCGGATTACATGAGGGAAAAGATTCATTCAGAGATCGATACTTCGTCAATTGAGGAAGAGATTCAGACATATCAGAAGCAGTACAGAAAGTCGGTTGCCCTGAAGGAAAATCTTCTGAGCGAGCTGGATGAGCTGGATCCTTTTGACAAACACTATGAGGACATGAAGAAGGATCTCAACGCCAGACTCTACAGAATGTATGACAAGATCGACGAATATGAAAAACTGATTCACGATGCGTCGCTGAGAAAAGCCGCTATTCTTGAACAGAGAGTCTCGGCCGAAAACATTTACAAGATTCTTTGTAACTTCGATTCCTTCTTTGCCATGGCAAGTGGCAGGGAGAGGAGAGATCTGCTGGAAGCTCTTGTGAAAGACATCTACATCCATGAAGAAAAAACCAAGAGAGGACAGTGGCTGAAAGCAATCAGGTTCAGGCTCCCGATTATTAAAGAAGATATGGTGATCAGTTCGGACAATAAAGAAGGCACTGAGACCGTGGCTCTACTAACGAGGACAAATTGAAAAAGTGGCTATAAAGCCCGTGTTTAAGCCATTTCTGCGGTACCCGTCTTTCTGAAAAGAGAGGCCGATGCCGCTTTTTCTTTTGGAAAAAAATGTGAATATTGCTCTGGCGTGACTGTGGAAAGGCTATTTTGATGAATTTCTGCCGGGGGAGACTGTGACCTTGCTATTTTCAGGGGTCGAGACTGTAGGAAGGCTATTTTTCGGAAGTCGAGACGGCGGGAAAGCAATTTGAGGTTGCGGAGGATTGATGCATTAATACAACCGAGCTTGCTGAACAGATCCAGCAGCTCAGAGAAAGAAAAAACGAGATTGAGACCACAAAGTCGGAACGGAAGCGTGACGAAGAACGGGTTGTTGCTTTGCGGGAATCCGTCGAGAAAGCAAAGGATAAGGTGCTCGCCTATGATGAGCAGATGGTGCGGAATTTTATCGAGGAGATCAGAGTCTTTCCAGACAAGCTCACCATCACGGTGAAAGGTGGCGTTAAGGAAGACATTACAATTTAACGATGAGAATAGTTTATTCCGCCTCGGGATGCCGGGGCAGTTTTTTTATGGAAGAAAGAAACACCTAATGTTATCATATTACATAAACATTATGCGGAAATGAGGCTGTGGAAAAACAGATGTATCTACTTAATAAACTTTCCGCAAGAGTTGACCTGCAGAAAAAATCAGAATTTGTGCAAGCATGCTTACACAATTAAAGACAGAACTTGAGATGCCCAATTGGCATCTCAAGATACATGAGGAACGTTATGGATAATGAAATCACAACAGTTGAATCGGCAGAAGTACAGACTGATACAAGGCCGATAAGGGATCTCATCTATATTGTCCGTGGGCAACAGGTCCTGCTGGATAGTGATTTGGCTGCTCTATATAAAGTGGATACGAAAGTTTTTAACCAAGCGGTCAAGAGAAATATAGAAAGATTTCCTGCGGAATTCCGGTTCCAGTTAACGCAGGAAGAATATGATTCTTTGAGGTCACAAATTGTGACCTCAAAGAAGGGGCGAGGCGGAAGGCGACCAAGAAAATTGTTCTGATAGATGGATATGTGGATATTGGGACGCTTAATATTCTGGCAAAGAAGAATCCCGGTGTTGATGTGACAATTTATACCTTCAATAATACGCGGCTTAGTAATAGAGACATTAACACGTTTAATTCGCAATATCCAAATCTTACGGTAAAGCACATGACTGCTTTTCATGATCGCTTCCTGATTCTGGATGACACAGTCGGTTACCATGTCGGTGCCTCATTAAAAGATGCTGGGAAAAAGTGTTTCGGAATCTCGCAGATTCAGGATGAGCAAACAATACAGGGCATACTGAACCGGTTGTAAATCTGAACTTGTTAGGAGAATAGCTATGACGGGATTCTGGGTTTTTATGTTGATCATGTGCCTTTTGACACCAGCTATGATGATTGGATTTGGAAAATTTTTCATGAAAGGCGGACCAAAACAGATTAATGATGCGTTTGGATATCGAACAACGAGATCTATGAAAAATCAGGAAACCTGGAGATTTGCTCATCAATACAGCGGTAAAATATGGCTTTATAGTGGATTGGCTTTACTACCGATATCAATTGCGGCGATGCTATTCGTTTACGGAAAGATGTGGACATGACAGGCATTGCTGGATTGATTATCGTCATTGCACAGATGATTGTCATGATCTGCGCTATCCCGTTTACTGAAGCAGCATTAAAAAGAAATTTTGATGATCTTGGAAGACATAGATAACTTCCAGTTTTATGCCTTGGCTTCTGATAGATAACGTTCCACAGAAGGTGAACGGATTTAGATATGTTTCCGCAAACAGAGGCATATTTTCGATATGTTCCTACAGACAGTCGGGCGGCGTGATTATATTTTCCACTGTCTCGGGGCACATCGAGACGGTCTGTTTGATGTCAGGGGTCGAAGGAAAATAGGCGCGAAAGCCCAGTAATAAAGCGGTTTTCGGGCAATCGAGCAAATTTGCCATCGGGCAGTACGAACGCTTCTCGGTGGCTTATCCAAGGGCAATCCGGCTCAAAAAGTGTGAGAGTTGAGTTGCCACGATAGATGTCAGAACTAATAATAAATTCCGGATGCATAAAAAGCGTCCGTAATTTTTTTTGAAAAAATAGATGTAACCATTGAAATTACATCATCTTTAATGTAGAATGATAGCAGGAGGTGGTCATTATGCAGATATCGAGCAGATTTACTGTGGCTTTGCATATCTTCGCCTGTGTGGATACATTTAAGGATGAATATAAGGTTACGAGTGATTTTCTCGCAAGAAGTATAGGAACTAATCCGGTTATCATTCGCAAAATACTCACACAGCTACAAAATGCAGGGCTTATCACGGTAGCCAGAGGAACCGGTGGAATCGAGCCAACAAGAAATCTGTCGGAAATATCCTTCTATGATGTATATCAGGCTATTGAGCCTTTGGAGGGCGGCGATTTATTCCGGTTCCATGAAAATCCCAGCCCTGAGTGCCCCGTCGGAAGAAATATCCACGCGCTGCTGGATGAAAAGCTGAAAGCAATCCAGAATGCGATGGAAGATGAAATGAAGAAATACACGATAGAGGATCTGCGGACGGGGATGCAGGAAATTCTCGAAAAAGAAGCCTGACGCAAATGGGACTCCGGAACAGATACGTTTCGGAGTCCTTTTCAAAGGAGATGCTGATCATGACAGCAAAAGATTATCTGAACTATGTGGTAAAGAAAATACACACGACTGTTGTTGCTACGGTAGACGATGAGGGGCTTCCCGTTACTGCCGCCATTGATATGATGGATACCGATGGGGACAGCCTGTACTTTTTGACCGCAAAAGGAAAGGGCTTCTATGACAGGCTTATCAAGCAGCAGTTTCTTGCATTTACGGCTATGAAAGGCGAAGATACCATGTCAAGCGTTGCCGTGTCTGTTCGCGGCAAGGTCAGAGAGCTTGGGCATGATAAAATCCCGGAACTGTTCGACAAGAATCCGTATATGCATGAGATTTACCCAACAGAAGAAGCGATGAAGGCACTGACCGTTTTTCAGATTTACGAAGGCAGCGGCGAATGGTTTGATCTGTCGAAAAAGCCGATAGAACGGGACAGTTTTACCTTTGGCGGAACAGAAAAAAAGCAGGAAGGATATTTTATTACCGATGCCTGTATTGGATGCGGGAACTGCGCAGCAGTATGCCCGCAAAATTGCATCCTTACCGCTGGCATTCCATATGTGATTGAGCAGGCTCATTGTCTCCACTGTGGAAATTGTTTGACGACGTGTCCCCG
>ERZ791624.1286-NODE-1286-length-12214-cov-4.112345_pt1 | contig 12214 bp, 11 predicted proteins | sample MGYA00510058_ERZ791624 | MGnify/ENA primary metagenome ERZ791624 (study PRJEB30046, sample SAMN00715158) | human gut metagenome | study: EMG produced TPA metagenomics assembly of the A metagenome-wide association study of gut microbiota in type 2... | reverse complement strand
AATATTACTAATAGCCTTTCCGGAACCACGCCACTATGGCGTGGTTTTCAAAAGATACAAAAAACCGGTCCCCTGCAGGAGACCGGTTACGGTTCAAAGCTTATACAGCAAGGGAAAGCTGCTCATTGCCCAAGCCAAGTTCATCCCGTACATCTTCCCAAATGACCATACGGGCCTTTTTGAACCCGTTGAAGGTCGTTGCTGAGGCCGATGTATAGGCACCGCAGACAGGGACAAGGAGCAAGTCATCCACATCAAGGGGTTCGGTCATCTTGCCGCGGAACATGATATCCAAGGAATCACAGCTCGGGCCAGCAAAGGTTGCCGGGATTTTCTCCCCTTCCTTGAAGCTGATGAGCTTATAGTCCCACTGATCGAAGATTACGCCGGAGAAGGTCCCGTAAATACCATCATCGAGGAAATACCAGACCTGACCATTGCGTTCATTGACGCCAATGACCCTAGTAATGAGATTTTGGGCCGTGCCAGCCATATAGCGGCCAGGTTCACTCCAAATGACCTTATCGGAAAAATCTTCCCGCAGGCGGGCCGCAATCTGATCCAAAATAGCCGTCAGGTTGTAATGGACACCCGTTTCCGGAATGGGGAAACCGCCGCCAATATCCATGATGGGGAGGTCAAACCCTTCATTTTTTGCTTCTTCCATGAGTTCATGGACGACATCAAAGGCGTGGAGATATGGATCAGCCGTTGTAACCTGACTGCCTACATGGAAAGCAATACCTGCCATATCAAGGCCAGCCTGCCGGGCCAGTCTCATAAGGAACAAGGCCTTTTCCCGCGGTGCGCCAAATTTCTTGTTAAGGTCTACATGGGCCTTTGGATTATCGATGCGCAGGCGAAGAAGCACAGTTGCACGGGGTACCCATTTGGCAATCTTGCGGATTTCCGATTCGCTGTCAAAAGTCATGCGCGTTACACCGGCATCGACGCAGGCTTTGAGACCAGCTTCCGTCTTGATGGGGTTGGCATAGATCATCTTTTCCCCCGGAACACCGAGGCTTGCCAAGGTACGGATTTCCCCGTCACTTGCAACGTCAAAATCAGCATTTTTATCTATCATGGTCTCCAGGATCCTCAAATCCGGATTGGCCTTCATTGCATAATGGATTTTCATCTGCGGGATATGGGTCCGCAGGATGTCATAATTTTTTTCAATCTGTTCCAAGGAAAGCACCAGCAAAGGAGTGCCGTATCTTTCAGCTAACCGGCTGACTGCATCTTGACTCAATTGAAAAAAGGCTTGTTCGTTCATCTATCCATCCCCCTCTGGCGTCAGCGACGCATATTTTAGTTCGCTGTTAATTATACTACAGAGTGCAGAAAAGGCAAGAGGAAAATAGAGAAAATTGGAGGACTTTTGAGGAGATTGAAGGAAAAATATGAAAAACGCTAGATTGCCCTATAATTTAAATGAATAAAAGCAATTATTCCATTTTCTCACTCATACTATCTCTTACGGCCTCATACGGCTCTATACGGAGCCAAAGCCCATTAGGAGGAAAAAGGCATATGAATATTTTTAAATCTATATCATCTTTTACAGCCTAATAAATTCTTTTGCTTACACTGTCATACGCCTTTTTTATTAAAGGAGGGCCCTCACCTTCTTTTTTCCCCTCTCAATAAAACGAAAAAATCATGAATAAATATTCATAGCCACATGGTTCCCTTATGGAGCTAAAACAAGCAAAATACCTCCATAAAAAGCAAAAATGAGATTCCTTCCATGAAGGAATCCCATTCATTTCATCTGACTTAGGGTTTAGCAATGACGTCGCAGCCCATATACGGCCTCAAGACTTCAGGAACTACGATACTGCCGTCTGCCTGCTGATAGTTTTCGAGAATGGCGGCCACCGTACGGCCAACGGCAAGACCGGACCCATTGAGGGTATGGACAAATTCCGGCTTGGATTTACTGTCGCGGCGGAACCGGATATGGCACGGCGCGCCTGAAAATCGACACAGTTGGAACAGGAAGAGATCTCACGGTACTTGTTCTGTGCAGGGAACCAGACCTCGATGTCGTAGCATTTGGCCGCCGAGAAGCCAAGATCACCTGTGCAGAGGCAAACCACATGATACGGCAGTCCAAGGGCCTGGAGGATTCCTTCGGCATCGTGGGTCAGCTTTTCCAACTCATCAAAGGAATCTTCCGGTTTGGTAAATTTCACCATTTCCACCTTATGGAACTGGTGCTGACGGATAAGGCCCCGCGTGTCACGCCCAGCGCTCCCGGCCTCTGCACGGAAGCAAGGGGTAAAGGCCGTCAAATAAATCGGCAGCTTGGCGCCGTCAATAATTTCATCGCGGTAGTAGTTCGTCAGGGGAACTTCCGCCGTCGGGATCAGATACATCTCCATCCCTTCAAGGCGGTACATATCTTCATGGAATTTCGGGAGTTGGCCTGTACCGGTCATGGTCTCCCGATTGACAATATAAGGGGGGATGACTTCCGTATAGCCATCTTTCTGGGTATGCTGATCAAGCATGAAGTTATAGACCGCACGTTCCAGACGGGCTCCAAGTCCCAGATAATAGTAGAAACGGCCGCCCGAAACCTTGGCTGCTCGATCGGAATCGAGGATGCCCAGGTTTTCCCCAAGATCCCAATGGGCCTTGGGTTCAAAATCAAAGTGCGTCGGTTCACCCCATTTACGGACTTCCGGGTTTTCCGTATCATCCTTGCCCACTGGAACACTGGCATCAGGCATATTGGGAATCGTCAGCATGATGTCACGCAGTCCCTGTTCCACTTCCTTGAGTTTCTTATCCGTTTCAGCAATCTTATCCCCGAGGGTACGCATGGAAAGGATCTTCTCCGAAGCATCTTCACCATTTTTCTTCATCTTGCTGATTTCGGCACTGACACTGTTGCGCAGGCTCTTATCGGCTTCCACTTCCTGGAGCAGGTCACGGCGCTCTTGGTCAAGCTTCCTGAAAGCATCAAGATCCACTTCTGTGTGACGATTCTTCAGTGCTTCGGCCACTTTATCTAGATTTTCCCGAACAAACTTCAAATCTAACATCTACATTACCCCCAAATCAAAAGGACATTTTAGGCCATTATATCACAAATTGCGTGAAAAAATCATCTTTTCAAGGCAATTGTTCCATGACTTTTCCGATGGCTTGTGAAATGACAAGCTGGGCATCCTGATCGTAGGCGGTCGTCCCTTTATTGATGAGGACCAGTTTCTTACCTTGATAGTAGCGGATAAGACCGGCTGCCGGATAGACCACAAGACTCGTGCCGCCTACAATAAGCACATCAGCCTGACGGATGTAGGAAACCGCCCGGTCCAGGGTATCCATATCAAGGCCTTCCTCATAAAGGACCACGTCGGGCTTGATGACGCCGCCACAGACGTCGCAATGAGGAATCCCGTCATGAACTTTCATATAGGCTGCATCAAAGAATTTATGGCATTTTTGACAGTAATTACGATGTACGCTGCCATGCAGTTCAAGAACATTCCGGCTGCCGGCTGCCTGATGCAGGCCATCAATATTCTGGGTAATGACAGCCTTCAGCCGGCCTTCTCGTTCCCACTGAGCCAATTTCTTGTGGGCGGCATTCGGTTTGGCGTCGAGGCAGAGCATCTTATCATGATAGAAACGATAGAATTCGTCAGGATGCGCTTTAAAAAACGTATGACTTAAAATCGTTTCCGGCGGGAAATCATACTTTTGGTGATAAAGGCCATCGACGCTGCGGAAGTCGGGGATCCCGCTTTCTGTTGAAACCCCAGCTCCGCCGAAAAAAACAATATTTTGACTTTCCCCCACCCATTTGGCAAGCGTATCGATTTTTTCTTTTACTTCTTGAAATTCCATAAGGATCGACTCCTTTCCCTTTCCTATTCTTCCATTATAGTATGGTCAGGAAGAAAAACATACCCCTTGCGGCTCCCTTTTTCCCTGCTGTACTGTATCTTTTCATACATCTTTTTGAGGAGAGGCATTTGCGTTTTTCCCTTTGTTGTCTCCTTCCATCTTGTCCCCTATAATGGACTTATCGAAGCTTTTCCCGATTCATTTTCAAAAGGAGGTTTGTATGATTACTTGGTCAAAGGCAAAGGCGAAAAAGAAAGCCCTTGCTGCCGTGGCAATGGCGCTTTCACTCTTGGGTCCGAGGGCGGCTTTTACGGCACCGGACAATCCCCTGATCACCAGCAAAGGGAAAGGGATGGTTGTTTCCTCCCAAGCCCTTGCCGATCAGATTGGACAGGACGTCCTTGATAGAGGCGGCAACGCCATCGATGCCGCTGTCGCCGTAGGCTATGCCCTAGCGGTCTGTCATCCAAATGCCGGCAATATCGGCGGCGGCGGATTTGCGATCATCCATACGAAGGATGGAGAGGACATTGCCCTTGATTTCCGGGAAACAGCCCCGGGGAAGGCCACAAAGGATATGTACCTTGATGAAAAAGGCAATGTAGACAGCAATAAGAGCCGTCTGGGCTATCTTTCCGTTGGCGTACCGGGCACAGTTGCTGGGATGACTGAAATGCTGAACAAATATGGAACCAAAAGTCTGAAAGAACTCATGGAACCATCCATTGAAATGGCAGAAAAAGGCTTTTCCGTTTCCCGGAATATGGCAGGAACCCTGAAAGATGTGGGGACGGAACGCTTCACGCCTTACAAAGCCTCCCGCAAATATTTCCTCCACAAGGACGGCAGCCTGTATCAAGAAGGGGAACGCTTTATCCAAAAGGACCTCGGAAAGGTCCTGCGCCGTATTGCCGATGACCCGCGCGATTTCTACACGGGCAAGACAGCCAAACTGATTGTCAAGGATATGAAGAAAAATGGCGGCCTCATTACAGCCGCTGACCTAGCCCAATATAAACCGGTCTGGCGGAAGCCAAGCGAAACCACTTATCGGGGATACAAAATCATTTCCATGGCCCCGCCTTCTTCCGGCGGACCCATCATCGCAGAAATCCTGAATATCATGGAAAACGCGGACATTGAAAAGAGTGGGTTCCAAACGCCTGAGACCATCCATATCATGGCCGAAGCCATGCGGCGCGCATATGCCGACCGCAGTGAATATTTCGGTGATCCCGACTTTGTAAAAGTACCTTTGAAGGAACTCACGGATAAAGCTTACGCCAAGCGGCTTTATGAAAGTATCGATACAAGAAAAGCCACACCCAGTGACCTTGTAAAACCAGGTCTTTCCCCCCTGAAGGAAGGAACTCAGACCACGCATTACTCCGTCGCAGACCGTTTTGGCAACGCTGTTTCCGTCACATACACCATCAATGACTGGTACGGCAGTGGGGTTGCCGTCGAAGGTGCCGGCTTCCTTCTCAACGACGAGATGGATGATTTTTCGGCAAAACCGGGCGTACCCAATATGTACGGCGTCATTGGCGGTGATGCCAATGCCATTGCCCCTTATAAACGTCCCTTAAGTTCCATGAGTCCTTCCATCATTTCCAAGGATGGAAAGATTTTCATGGTTGTCGGAAGTCCGGGCGGAAGCCGCATCATCACAACTGTCCTGCAAGTCATTTCGAATGTCATTGACCACAAGATGCCTGTCAACGAGGCTGTTTCGGCACCGCGCTTCCATATGCAGTGGCAGCCTGATGAAATCCGTCTGGAACCGGAAAACGGACTGACCGAGGCCCAAAAAAAAGACCTTGAGGCACGGGGCTATCACCTGACTGTCAAACCGTATATGGGTGACGTCAACGCCATCATCATCGATCCCGTCTCGGGAGAGATGACAGGAAGCCATGATTCCCGCAGCAACCTAAGTTTCATTGAAGTCACGCCAACAAAGAAATAACAAAGGGAAAAGGAACCACGGAGCTTTTACTCCGCGGTTCCTTTTTACATTTCCTAGGCAATAAAGTCGCCATTCATATCAACCAGTTTTCCAGGGTTCATGATGTTATTGGGATCAAGGGCCCGTTTGATGGCCTTGATAATCTTCACTTCCCCTTCCGGCGTATTGCGGGCAAACTCTTCCAGCTTTTTATAGCCTACACCGTGCTCGCCGCTCATCTTTCCACCCAGGGCATAGACTCGGGGGAAGAGATCGGCATGGAAGGCCTTGATCTTTTCAAACCATTCATCCGGGGTCAGGCCATATTTATTAAGGGGCAGGACATGGATGTTGCCATCCCCGATATGGGCAACGGTCACGCAGTAAAGGCCGTATTTTTTCCGCAGTTCCGGAATTTGTTTGGTCATATCGCCAATCTTGTCGAGAGGAACAACAAAGTCCTCCGTCTGGAACATCTTATCGATGGCCCTGGCAGCTTCGGCAAATTCCTTGCGCAGCTTCCAGATGCGTTCATCAGCTTCAAATTCATCAATAGACCCATTTTCTTCGGCAAGATTGCAGAGCAGCTCCATCTTCCGGTCAAGTTCATCTTCTGTAAAAGTCTCAACGGTCACGATAACATAGCAGGCGCCTTCATCTGCATGAGGAAAGTGCATATCGAGGTACTTTTCCGTCATGACAATGGCCTCGTTGTCCATATATTCAAGGCTTGTCGGATCAACGCCGGCCTTAAGGATCTTATTGGGCAGGGCAAAGGCTTCTTCGTCCGTTTTGAAGACGCAGACCATATTGAAACTGTATGGCGGCAAAGGACGCAATTTGACCGTAATTTCCGTAATGATGCCGAGGGTTCCCTCGGAACCAGCAAAAAGCTGTTCCAAAGCAAGGCCGGTCGAGCATTTTTGCAGCCGTGCCCCAACATCAACAATATCTCCCGTCGGCGTCACCACTTTGAGGGCATAGATCTGATTGCGCGTCGTCCCGTACTTAACAGCCTTGTTGCCGCCCGCATTATTGGCGACATTGCCGCCGACCTGACTGGAGGAGGCAGAAGAGGGATCAGCTGCATAGAGCAGACCATGTTTTTTGGCCTCTTCCTGCAGTTGGCCGCAATAGACGCCCGTCTGTACGACGGCGTACATGGCATCTGCATTCAATTCCAAGATCTGGTTCATCCGCTCCAGTTCAACCACCATGCCATGGTAGATAGGAATGGCCCCACAGGCCACGCCGGAACCTGCAGCCCTCGGCGTAATGGGGACAAGGTACTGATTGGCAAGTTTGACAATGGCTGCAACTTCCTCTGTAGAACCAGGGAAAACGACGACTTCTGGCTTCTTGAAAAAATGAGGATTGCCTTCTTCGTCAGTTTGGTACTGCTCCAGGGTATCTTCGTCGTAACGAACATATTTCTCCCCTACCACTTTCTTGAGATCTTCGAGCAGTTCCGGCGTCACCGGATGAAAATAACTTGCCATGCTAAGAACCTTCTTCCTTATAAGATAGCCTCTGTATTGTATACTGAACACAAAGTTTAAGATGTCCTCTACTATACCACTTTTTTCTCATTTGTAAAGAAATTTATTACATAAATTTTGTATAATCCCATTTTATATGTAACATTGTTCTATTCTTTACAGGGATATTCCAAAGGTAGCTTAGCCTTTTGTCCTTCTTTTAAAGACAGAGGCATATGGATATAGCCTGCACAAGTCCAAAGTCCTGTTCGCCAAGCGGATCTATTGAATAAGAAGAGCACCAAAAAAAACGCCCCAGAAAAAATTCCTGGGGCGCGTTTGCGGATTTAGGTCCGCGTGAAATTATTTATGTTCCCATACATCCACCCGACGGTTATCGGCTTTTCCCTGTTCCGTCGCATTGGAAGCAGCCGGATCCTTTTCACCCTTGTAGTTGAGTTTCAGACGATCGCTAGAAACCCCATTGTTGGAAACATACTGGGCGACATGGTCGACACGGCGCTTGGAAAGGTCTTCATTATAGGCATCGGAAGCATCAGAATCCGTATTCCCAACCAGTTTGAACGTGGAGTCCGGATGATCCTTAGCAACCTGGACAAGACGATCCATCTTGGCACGTTCAGAAGGAAGCGGCTGATCAGCATCAGAAGCAAAATGAATGCTGTCCAGATAGTAGTCATTGTAGACATGGGCGGGCTCTTGGACCGGTTCCTCCACAACAGGAGCCGGTTCTTCCACAACAGGAGTGGCTTCAGCCTTATGCCCGCCAAAACGATAGGTCAGGCCGACCAAGAAGCCTCTGTATTTGATATTATTGTCATCATCCAGCTTGGTGTCAAGATAACGATACCCGGCATTCAGATCCCAATCCTTGGCAACCGTATAGCTAAGACCGGCTTCCCACATAGAAGTCTTCTTGGTTCCCAAAGCACCTTCTGCATACAGGGAGAGATTCTTGGCAAGGTCAGCTTTCACAATGGCACCAAACTGGGCCACATTGTTCACAACACTGTCAGAGCTGTCAATACCATAAGTCCCCCGTGCCACACTGCCATCGAAGTCATTGTTGATGCGGGCCCAGCCTGCAAAAAGGGCTGCATTCCGACCCAGGCTGTACATCAAATTGACTTCGTTTTCATTGCCAGCAGTCTTGAAGTCGCCAGCTTCGGTCTTAAGCCCATGATAGTCATAACGCAGGGCCATTTATCAGAAAGGGCGTAACCCAGACCACCATTAAAGTTCCATTTCGTATCGCTTTCCAGTCCATCAAATTTTGCTTTGGGATCGGATGCCCCTAAATCAACTTGCCATTGGCCCTGTTCCCAACTTGTTGCGGGAGCTGCGCCTGCAATGGAAGTGAAGGCGGCAAGAGCGGCAACCGTCATAATCATAGACTTTTTCTTCATTCCAGATTCCTTCTTTCCCTATCATTGAATTGACTCATGAAAATCAGTGAAACACTGATTGTTTCATTTATTTTACTGCCGAAAAAATGAATGTTAAATGAAAAATATGTGTCAAAAGTGCGAAATCGGACATTCATTTTCATTTGGAACGAATTGTTTCTTTTACATTGTATGCAAAAAAGCATTCGTCCTTTACTTATGGATAGTGTAAAGAATAATCCATTTATACCATAATTATTGCACATATTTATCTATGTGTCTTTAAATAATTGACAAATTTTAGCGTTTTAACTATTATAGTTTGGTACTTATTTAATTAAGTTACAACTTATTGGAAAGGATCTGAATGACTTATGACAAAGGTATCACTTGATTGGTCCAGCTTAGGTTTTGATTATATGCCAATTTCCAAACGGTATACAGCCGACTATAAAGATGGAAAATGGGGTCCCGGTGCCCTGACAGATGATCCCACCGTACCCCTTAACGAATGCGCTGGAATCCTTCAATATTGCCAACAGGTCTTTGAAGGCCTGAAAGCCTACAAGACCAAAGACGGCAGAACCGTTACGTTCCGTCCAGACCAGAACGCAAAACGCATGGCAGATTCAGCAAAGCGCATTGAAATGCCGCCTGTTCCGGAAGCCATGTTCATGGAAGCTGTCGATGAAGTCGTGCGTGCCAACAAGGATTGGATTCCCCCCTTCGAATCAGGCGGAGCCCTTTACCTGCGTCCCTATCTTTTTGCAACCGGTTCCGTCATCGGCGTCAAGCCAGCCAATGAATACCAGTTCCGTCTGTTTGGGACACCGGTAGGCAACTACTTCAAAAATGGGGTCAAGCCAATCACGATTTGTGTTTCCGACTTTGATCGCGCGGCCCCTCGTGGGACAGGCCATATCAAGGCTGGCCTGAACTATGCCATGAGTCTTCATGCTTATATGACCGCCCATGCCAATGGCTTTGACGAAAACATGTACCTTGATCCGGCTACCCGCACCTATGTCGAAGAAACAGGCGGTGCCAACTTCCTTTTTGTCACAAAAGACGGTACCCTTGTCACACCTAAATCCGACTCCATCCTGCCGTCTATCACGCGCCGCAGCCTGATTGCCATTGCGGAAGATATGCTGGGCATGAAGGTGGAACATCGGCCCGTTGCTTTCTCAGAAGTAGCTGATTTTGCAGAAGCCGGCCTGTGTGGTACTGCGGCTGTTATCTGCCCTGTCGGCCGCGTTGTCAATCACGGCAAGGTCATCAATATCAAAAGCGGCATGGATAAAATGGGCCCTGTCTTGACCAAGCTCTATAAGACCCTGCGCGGAATCCAGATGGGTGAAATCGAAGGTCCCAAAGGCTGGATCCACGAAGTCAAATAACAGGCTCTATCCCTGGAATCCATAAAAGGACCGATACGGAACACTTTGTTCCGTATCGGTCTTTTAATGAAAAAATCACTTGGAAGGCCATGCCTTCCAAGTGATTTTACGATTTCAATCAGCCTTCAACCGGTTTATCAGCCAGGTCGATTTCACCGCGTTCAACTTTCTTTGCGCGCTTCCAGAAGAGGATGTTTGCAATGACAGCCACGGCAATACCAGCAGGATAAGCAATGCTGGTCGAAAGACCAAGGCCTTCCTTAGCCATGAGGATGTACGTGCAGGATACAGCGCTCATGAACGTACCAGGAACCAAAGCAATCACATAGTTGCCCTTGTTAGCCAGGAGATACATTGCACCAGCCCAGAGAACGAAGACAGCCAAGGTTTGGTTCGTCCAGGAGAAGTATCTCCAAAGGATGGTCACGTCAACCTGGGTCAGGATCCCACCGACAGCGATGATAGGAAGGGAAAGTTTCAGACGGCTTGCCATCGTGTGCTGGTCAATCTTGAACCAGTCGCAGATGGTGTAGCGGGCAGAACGGAAAGCCGTATCGGCAGAAGATACAGGGCAGGCAATAACACCGATCATGGCAATGATCGTGCCAACCGTACCCATCAGACCGGAGCAGATGTCATAAACAACACCGCCAGCGCCCTTGTAGGTAACAAAAGCCTTGGCAAGGCCCTGCGTACCATCATAGAAGGTCGTACCAGCAGCAGCCCAGATCAGGGCAATGATGCCTTCGCAAACCATGGCACCATAGAAAATCTTGTGGCATTCACGTTCGCTCTTGATGCAGCGAGCCATCAGCGGAGACTGCGTGGAATGGAAACCAGAGATAGCGCCGCAGGCGACAGTGATGAACATGATCGGCCAGATTGGGGTTCCTTTCGGATGCATGTTGATGAAGCTGATTTCAGGAATGGTATAACCCTTCACAAAGAGCATGGTCCCAACACCAACAGCCATGAAGATCAGGCAGAAACCAAAGAACGGATAGAGCTTACCGATGACCTTATCAATCGGCAGGAAGGTTGCGATGAAGTAGTAGATCAACAGGACAACCAGCCAGAAGTTGAAGCTCTGGGTCGTAATCTTGGTCAGAAGGCCTGCAGGGCCCGTCGTGAAAGCAACACCAACGAGAATCAGGAGGACAACGGAGAATCCACGCATGATATGTCTCATGGTATCGCCGAGGTACTTGCCTACGATTTCAGAAATGGAGGCGCCATCGTTTCTTTCAGACAGCAGTCCAGAAATAAAGTCGTGGACACCGCCTGCAAAAACCGTACCAAAGGTAATCCAAAGGAATACAGCAGGCCCCCACATAGCACCGGCCAAAGCACCGAAAATCGGGCCCAGTCCGGCGATGTTCAGCAGCTGGATCAAGAAGACACGGCCCGTTCCCATCGGAACATAGTCGACACCATCTTCCAGTCTGTATGCCGGAGTTTTTCTGTCATCGATGGGAGGACGGAAACAACTCTCGACATAGCCGCCGTAAATGAAGTAGCCAAGAATTAAGATTGCAAGACACACAAAAAAGCTAATCATTACATAAACCCCCTTCTGCGAATTTACTTCGCGTTTCTTGTCTTTTATTATAGTACCTTTGTCACACAAATGCTACAATATTTTAAAACTTTCTGAAAAAAACTGTCCTTGAGAATGTACTTCATTAGGAATGATTTTCTATAAAAAGAAGAGAATAAAACCGCAAAATACAATATTTTCCATAGGAAATCTTGATAACGAAATTTGACTCTGCACTTATCTTCCAGTTTCCGGAGAGAAATGTATCCTTCATCCATAAAGCCAAACAGAACAGTTTTCAGCATATTGACGGGATTATATCTGATACGGCCCAATTTATGCGAGGGAATATCGCTCAAATACTTATTTATATTGATTTCCTCCATGAATCTATCAAATGTGAAAACTGAATCCGCAATAGTCAGACAATCTGAAAAAAAGATAGTAACAACCTTGTTTAAGAGTACTATAGATTACGGTTGGTTTATACATGATAAATGAACTTTACCACAAATAGGGGTTCTATAATAAAGGTAAATTGCAAGTTGAATTTGAACAACTATAATCAAGAAACACACTCAATA
>ERZ791624.1285-NODE-1285-length-12215-cov-2.028207_pt1 | contig 12215 bp, 14 predicted proteins | sample MGYA00510058_ERZ791624 | MGnify/ENA primary metagenome ERZ791624 (study PRJEB30046, sample SAMN00715158) | human gut metagenome | study: EMG produced TPA metagenomics assembly of the A metagenome-wide association study of gut microbiota in type 2... | reverse complement strand
TTATTGCGGTGCAAAATTACAACTTTTTTTTGAATTAACCAAATATTTTTTGTACTTTTGCAGGAAATATTTGAAAATAGTAGGACTGGAGGAATCCTCCAGAACTTTGATCAAGGATATTGTGTAGGTAAACAGCAGCTGGTAGAGATCGCAAAGGCATTCTCTAGAAGGTTAAACTTCTGATCCTGGATGAGCCTACCCGTGGTATCGACGTAGGTGCAAAACGCGATATATATGAGCTGATGAACGAGCTTACTGCAAGTGGCGTTTCGATTATTATGGTTTCTTCGGAGCTGCCGGAGGTATTGGGCATGAGCGACCGCATCGTCGTTGTCCACGAAGGCCGCATTGCCGGCGAGCTGCTGCACGATGAAGCAGATCAGGAAAAAATCATGACACTTGCAACGGGAGGGCAATAAAAATAATGGATGTAAAAGCAATCTTAAAAAAATCCGGTTCCATAATCGGACTCATTGTGTTGTTTGTGGTCATTTCCTGCCTTAACAGCAGCTTTATCGACCCCAGCAACCTGAAAAACCTGCTGCGTCAGGTTTCTATCAATGCCTTAATTTCCTTTGGCATGACCTTTGTTATCTTAACCGGCGGCATTGATTTGTCTGTCGGCAGTATTCTGGCGCTTTCCAGCGCACTCATGGGCAGCTTTATCAAGGGCGGTATGGATCCTGTATTCGGTATCGTGCTGGCCTGCCTCATCGGGGCTGCACTGGGCAGTGTCAACGGCCTGGTAATTACCTACGGCAAGGTGGCGCCCTTTATCGCAACCTTGGCTACTATGACCATTTTCCGTGGTCTGACTTTGGTATATACCAACGGCAACCCTATCAGCAGCCTGTCCGAGGATGACCGCTTTCTTGAATTCGGCCAGGGCTATGTTGCCGGTCTGCCGGTTCCTGCCATTATGATGCTGATTATGTTTTTCATTTTGTGGTTCATCCTGCACAAAACTCCGCTGGGACGCAAAACCTATGCTGTCGGCGGTAATGAGAAGGTTTCCTTCATTGCAGGTATCAAAATCAACCGCATTAAAATATTTGCTTATACCGTAACAGGTTTCCTCTGCGGTATGGCAGGCGCTATTCTTACCAGCCGTCTGAACAGTGCTCAGCCTACTGCCGGCACCGGCTATGAGCTGGATGCTATCGCAGCTGTAGTATTGGGCGGCACCAGTCTTTCCGGCGGTAAGGGCCGCATCTTCGGTACCATTATCGGTGCGCTGATTATCGGCACTCTGAACAATGGTCTGAATATCTTAAACGTATCCAGCTTTTACCAACAAGTTGTCAAAGGTATTGTAATTTTGCTGGCTGTGCTGATGGACAGAAAGAAAAACTAAGCGTGATGCGGACGTAAAGCACCATCCAGTGCTTTTCAGCTGCAGCCTGCTTAATTCAAGTTTTTGTCCGCATAGTAATTTCTAATTCCGGGAGGTATTTTCTCACATGAAAAAAATTTTATTGGTATTAACCTGCATTGTAGCAATGGCTATGATGATTGTCGGCTGCGGCGGCAGCGACAAGAAGGATGCTGCAAAAGGCAACGACAAGAAAATCACCGTTGGCTTCTCCGTATCCACTCAAAACAATCCGTTCTTCGTTTCCCTGGCTAAAGGCGTAGAAGCTAAGGCTAAGGAGCTGGGCGTAACTGTAAAGGTTGTTGACGCTCAGAACGATCCTGCAAAGCAGGCTAATGATATTGCTGACCTGCTGCAGCAAAACATCAGCGTTCTGCTGGTTAACCCTGTTGACTCTGATGCAATTTCTACATCCGTAAAGGCTGCCAACAAGGCTAACATCCCTGTTATCTGCCTCGACCGCAGTGCTAACCAGGGTGATGTAGCATGCCTGGTTGCTTCCGATAACGTAAAAGGCGGCGAAATGGCTGCTGATTACATTATCAAAAAGCTGGGCGAAAAGGTTAAGGTTGCTGAGCTGGAGGGTATCCCCGGTGCCAGCGCTTCTCGTGAACGCGGCGAAGGCTTCCACAAGCTGGCTGACAGCAAGCTGACCGTTGTTGCTAAACAGACTGCTGAATTTGACCGCAGCAAGGGCCTGACTGTAGCAGAAAACATGCTGCAGGCTAACCCGGACATCAAAGCTATTTTCGCTCAGAACGACGAAATGGCTTTGGGTGCAATCGAAGCTGCTAAGAGTGCTGGCAAGCAAATCTTCATCGTTGGCTTTGACGGTACTGCTGACGGCGTAAAGGCTGTAGAAAGCGGCGCTATGAGCGCTACTATCGCTCAACAGCCGGAAATCATGGGCCAGCAAGGTCTGGAAGTAGCTGTTAAGGCTGCTAAAGGCGAAAAAGTAGAAGCTAAGATTTCTGCTCCGCTGAAGCTCATCGAAAAGAAATAATAGCCGCTGAATTTATATTAACCTGACAACTTGAAGCAATAATGCCTCTGCGCGTTCGCGTGGGGGCATTTTGTTATGTTGAAAGCTAATAGTAACGATATATTTTTGTGAGTGGTATTTACAAAATTATTTGCCGCACTTGACAAACAGCGCTGCATTTTATATACTAACAGTTAAGCTAAGAAGAAGAGTAGTAATCTGCAAACTCAGCGAGCCGTGACAGTGTAAGGCGGCAAAGGCGGATGAAGGCGCTTTGGAGCTGTAATAGTATATTGATTGAGGCGGGCTGCAGTTATTGCAGTCAAGCAGGGTGGAACCGCGGAGTTTGAGCTGTATGCACTCCGTCCCTGTAACATTTAAGTTACGGGGACGCGGGTGCTTTTTTGTTTTTTCGGACAAAGCTGCTGCCATTGCCGTCTTTGTAACAAATATAGGAGGTAAAACATGGATTTTCAGACAATTATTTTGAAGCTGCAAAAATTCTGGGCAGGCCAAAACTGCATTATGGCACAGCCCTATGACATCGAAAAAGGCGCAGGCACTATGAACCCGTCTACCTTTTTACGCGTACTCGGACCTGAGCCCTGGCGTGTGGCTTACGTAGAGCCTTCCCGCCGCCCGGCAGACGGCCGTTACGGTGATAACCCGAACCGTCTGTTCCAGCATCATCAGTTCCAGGTTATCGTAAAGCCCTCTCCGGAAAACATTCAGGAGCTGTACCTGCAGAGCCTGGCTGAGCTCGGCATTCATCAGGAGGAGCATGATATCCGCTTTGTAGAGGATAACTGGGAATCTCCGACTCTGGGCGCTTGGGGCCTTGGCTGGGAGGTTTGGCTGGATGGTATGGAAATCACTCAGTTCACCTACTTCCAACAGGTAGGCAGCATTGACGTTAAGCCTGTAACCGTTGAAATCACGTACGGCCTGGAGCGTCTGGCTATGTACATCCAGGGTGTAGAAAACGTATTCGATATCCAATGGGTTGGTGACATCACCTATGGTGACGTTTTCCACACCAACGAGGTAGAGCAATCCTTCTACAACTTCCAGGTAGCAGACACCGCGCTGCTGTTTGACCTGTTCGACAAATATGAAGCAGAAGCTAAGCGCGTTATCGAGCTTGGTTATATCCGTCCTGCTTATGATTACGTTCTGAAATGCTCCCATGCATTCAACCTGCTGGATTCCCGCGGAGCAATCAGCGTAAGTGAACGTACTGCCTACATCGGCCGTGTACGTGCGATGGCCCGCCTGTGTGCAAAGGCTTATGTAGCACAACGTGAAGAAATGGGCTTCCCGCTGCTCAAGAAAGGGGAGAATAAATAATGGAAAAATTACTTTTTGAAATCGGTACAGAAGAGATTCCTGCGAAATTTATGCCTGCCATTCTGGAACAATTAAAGGATTTGGCAGAAAAGAAAATGACTGAGCTGCGCATTCCCTTCGAAGCAGTTAAAACCTATGGCACTCCCCGTCGCATGACCTTCATTGCCAGCGGTGTTGCCGAGGCTCAGGAGGACAGCACTGTTGAGGCTAAAGGTCCTTCCGCAAAAATCGCTTTCGTAAGCGGTGCTCCTTCCAAAGCAGCTATCGGCTTTGCTCGCGGCCAAGGCGTTGACGTAAAAGAGCTCGTTGTCCGCGATGATTATGTATATGCTGTTAAGCATCTGGCAGGCCAACCGGTTAAAGATTTGCTGCCGGGCCTGCTGACTGATATCCTCACCAGCCTGAACTTCCCGAAAAACATGCGTTGGGCAGATCATGAATTCAAATTCGTCCGTCCTATCCGCTGCTGGTTGCACTGTTCGGCGATGAAGTTATCCCTGTTGAAATTACCGGTGTAAAATCCGGCAAATTCAGCCGCGGTCACCGCTTCCTGCGTCCTTCCGCACTGGATAACGCTAAAGCTCATGAGTCCATCGGCGATGCTGCCAAGGCTTTGTTCGACACTGTAAAGAGTAAGGCTAAGAACGCAGTAGCTTCCGTTGCTATCGGCACCATCGGCGCTGTAGAAATCCCTGATGCTGATTCCTATGAAAAGGTTATGTATGACAACTATGTAATGGTTGACCAGGACGCTCGCCGTGAGCTGATTCGTCAACAGGTTACCGACTTGGCAATTGCCGAAGGTGGTCATGCAGAAATCAACGAGGACCTGCTGGAGGAAGTAAACTATCTGGTAGAATGGCCGACTGCTCTGTGCGGCAAATTCGAAGAAAAATTCCTTGCTCTGCCGAAGGAATGCATCATCACCCCGATGCGCGAGCATCAGCGTTATTTCCCGGTTCTGGCAGAGGACGGCTCCCTGCTGAACAAGTTTATCACCGTCCGCAACGGCGGCAAGGAGCATTTGGAAATTGTTGCTCACGGTAACGAGCGCGTACTGCGTGCACGTCTGAGCGACGCTGAATTCTTCTTCAACGAGGATAGAAAACAAACTTTGGCTGACCGTCTGGAAAAACTCAAAACCGTTTCCTTCCAGGAAGGCCTGGGCAATATGAACGATAAGAGCAAACGTCTGGTACAGGCTGTTGATATGCTGGCTATGGCTATTAATGCCAAGGTTGATAAAGAAAAGCTGGAGCGCACCGCTCTGCTGTGCAAATGCGACCTGGTAACCGGCATGGTTATCGAATTCACCGAGCTGCAAGGCGTTATGGGCCGCGAATATGCTAAGCTCGACGGTGAAGCTCCTGAGGTTGCACTGGGCATTTACGAGCATTATCTGCCGCGCTTTGCCGGTGACGAGCTGCCGACTACTGATATCGGCCGTCTGACCGGTATTGCCGACAAGCTGGACAACATCTGCGCTACCTTCAGCCGCGGTCTGGCTCCGACCGGCTCTCAGGATCCGTATGCATTGCGCCGTCAGGCTCTGGGCATCATCAACATTCTTCTGGACGGCAACTACCATGTATCTCTGTACAAGGTTATCGCCGGCGCTCTGTACCTGCTGAATATTCCGGCAGAGGACACCAAAAAGCTCGTACCGCAGATTGCTGAGTTCATGAAACAGCGCCTGCGCAATATGCTGATGGATCAGGGCATCCGTTATGACGTAGTTGACGCAGTTCTGGCTGACCAGATGAATGACGACTTTACCGACATTGTTGCCCGTGCTAAGGCTCTGAACAGCTTTGTTGCTTCCGCAGAGGCTCCGGCACTGATTCAGGCTGCAACCCGTGTTGCTAACCTGTGCAAGAAGATTGAAGAAGAATCCGCTATCAACCCGCAGCTCTTTGCAGTTGAAGCTGAAGGCGCTCTGCACAATGCTGCTATGGCAGCTAGCAAGGAAGTGCTGGTTGCAGCAACCAAGTATGACTATGCTGCAGTTATGGCTGAAGCAGTTAAGCTGGTTGACCCGATCAACAAATTCTTCGAAGACGTTATGGTTATGGACGAGGACGTTCGCGTGAAGAACAACCGTCTGGCACTCTTGGCAGCAGTTAAGGATATTACCCATGCTGTAGGTGACCTGAGCGTTATCGTACAATAATAAAAACTAAGGAGATTAGTCTAATGGAACAATTTAATGCAGAAGCAAAAGCACTTGTAGAAATGCAGAACGAATACGTTTTGCTCACCAGCAAAAACCCCAGCGAAATGTGCCACGATGATTTCATCCGCGCAGAAGAGCTGAACGTACAGATCAAAGACGCAACCAAGGTTATGGCTGCGTTGGCAATCGAATTTGCCGGCTACAAAAAAGACGAAAAAGGCCTGTGGGTAGAAAAATAATTCTCTCGCTGTGCTTTTTAACAGCCTTTGGGGCTTAAGACCATAAGCCTCGCGTGATTGTTTTTGTAATTTAACCGGTCTCTGATATGCTATTACATATAGCTGTCGGAGGCCGGTTTTATTTTTTAGCTTTTTGAGTAATAAAAAAGTATCGGAGCCCCTGACCGTTATCGGTCGGGACTCCGACACTGAGAAAAGAAGTGTTTTATGAATGTAAGGCGACAGATGTTACAGCTTTGCCGTCCACAATCCGTGCAGATTGCAATAAGCATAAGCGGCGAGCGGAGCTGCACCCTCGGCAAGAGCGAAAACAGCCTCCGGCTTGTCACCAGGCTTTAAGATATAGCGCTGACCGCCATGAGTTGTCTGCAGATAAATCCATTGGATGTAGTGCTTTTCAATCATGGGATGCTCCACGCTGCCTACAGCTACACGAACCGTGCTGCCATCAACAGTAATAACCGGCACATGCTTTTCCTGCGCTGCGTCTTCGGTGTTGGCAACAAGCTCCTGCATGGGCTTGCCGCAGCAGACAAGCTCGCCGCCGCCGTCCTGAATCAGGCCGACGATATTACCGCAAATACTGCATTTCAAAAATTTTACTGTCATTGTGCATCGCTCCTTTCGCAAAATAAAACCTTTATAGACCAGGAAACTCAATGTCCCTAACTCAATTATAGCTTATGTTATATGCAAAGTATATAGCTTTACAGAAAATGTTGCACACTTCTCACAATTACAGGAAAGATGCAAAGTGATATTTTGGCGTTATGTAGGCTGCGGAATTGATGTAAAGCATTATCTTAGCGTGCTGCTGTTTCTTTGCAGGCTGTTTTTGTGATATAATTAGATATATATACAATAAAATCGAAAAGGTCAGGTGGAAATATATGAAGCAGATAATTCCTGTAAAACAGGGGGATAATATTACGTTAAATGTCAATGGTCTTGGCAGCAGCGGCGAGGGCGTTGGCAAGTACGAGGGCTTTACGGTCTTTGTCAAAGGTGCGCTGCCTGAGGAAGAGGTACGCGTAACTATTACGCTGGTGAAGAAAAGCTACGCTGTAGGTGCGCTGGAGGAGATTGTCAAAGCATCTGCCGAGCGTGTGGAGCCTGCGTGCCCGGTGTACAAGGAATGCGGCGGCTGCCAGCTGCAGCATTTGAGCTATAAGGGACAGCTGGATTGCAAGCGTCAGCAGGTGCAGGATGCGCTCACCAGAATCGGACATCTGGACTTAGAGGCATTGCCGGTGTTGGGGGCGGCGGAGCCGTGGAGCTACCGCAATAAGATGCAGTTCCCGGCGGCAGCGGACGCTGAAGGAGTGCTGCATATAGGCTGTTATGCGACGGCAACGCACAGCGTTGTAGATACGGATGCCTGCATGATTTCCAAAGAGGCGAACAATGCGATTATGAAAACGGTGCGCACCTGGATGCAGCATTATAACATCAGAGCCTATGACGAAAAGACAGGCAAGGGACTTGTGCGCCATATTATGGGACGCGTGGGCGTGCACAGCGGCGAGGTGATGGCGGTTATCATTACCTCCGGCTATGACATTCCGCACCGTGGCGTGCTCATTGAATGGCTGAAACGCTATGTTCCGGGACTTGTGAGCGTGGTGCAGAATATCAACAAAAAGCAGACGAACGTGGTCATGGGCAGTAAAACACGCGTGCTGTACGGACCGGAATCGATTAAGGACAGTCTGGGAAGCCTGAGCTTTCATATTTCCGCACAGGCCTTCTTCCAGGTAAACAGCGAGCAGGCCGAAAAGCTGTATAACAAGGCGTTGGAGTTTGCGGCGCTGAGCGGTAAGGAAACGTAGTGGACGTTTACTGTGGTACCGGTACGATTTCCCTGTATCTTGCGCGCCACGCCAAACAGGTTTATGGTATCGAGATTGTGGCGCCTGCGATTGAAAACGCCAAGAAAAACGCTGAGGAAAATAAATGCGCTAATGCGGAATTTATCTGCGGTGATGCTGCGGTAGAGCTGCCGAAGCTGCTGGCCGGCGGTGTGCGTCCGGACGTGGTTGTGGTAGATCCTCCGCGTGCGGGCTGCGAGCAGAAGGTGCTGGCGGCGATTGCCGAGGTGCAGCCTGAGCGCGTTGTTTATGTGTCCTGCAATCCTGGTCCTTGGCGCGTGATTTGGCGTTTATGGAGCAGCACGGGTATAAGGCGATTGTGGCACAGCCGTGGATATGTTCCCGATGACGAGCCACGTCGAGTCAGTAGTATTGATGACTAAGGTACAGAAGTAAATCTAAAAAAGGCTTAAAATAAAGCATTTTCGGGTATTCGATAACTTCATGCGAGTTGTACGGATGCCCGATTTTTACTTTGTAGGAAAATAACAAGTGCAGAAATCCGAGGTTTGAGTTGACAGATGGCAATGTAGTCCATTACGGATACATTGAGAAATTCATTGAGTCCCTAGGTGAGAAATATAACATCCGTGAAATTGCCTATGACCATTGGGGTGCTGTGCAGATAGTACAAATTCCTGTGCATATTAAATGGGGGAACATTTCAATGCGATTTGGTAAGAAAATGTTCCCTAATTCATATTGAGTATTGGGGAGTATTATGCTATAATAATTATATGATTTGTTCCCCAAAGGAGGAAATGCTATGGCAGTTCAATATCAAGATATACAGGAATTACTAAGAAGTCGAGCAGACCTTCATGTAAGATTGAATCTGATGCCTTATGATGGGACACCTGAAATCAAAGAGCGTGGAGGTGGAAAATATCTCTATGTCAGAAAGCGGGTGGCAGGTAAACAGACATCGACTTATGTAGGCGCATATACAGAAGAATTATATAATCTGCTTCTTCGTAACGCGAGAGAAGCCAGAGAAATCAGAAAAGAACTTCGTGGTATAGAAAAGCAGCTTGCTGCCGCCGGATATTCGGAAGATGAACTTTCTGCTGATGTGATAAACAATATTGCATTTGCACGAGCAAATATGAAAATGAATATCTATGATCAGGCTGTTTTGGAGGGTGTTGCTACATCATTCCCACAGACAGAAGAAATCATAGAAAACGGAAAAGTATCTGGTATGACAGCTACTGATGTTCAAAAGATTTTGAACTTAAAACACGCATGGGAGTTTATCCTTGACCGTGATGTGGTTGCCAGTCTTTCCGACTACTATATGCTCAGTCACATTGCAAGGCTTGTTAATGAAGGTTTCTTTGCCGAGGGTGGCCGTATTCGTGGCGTGCCAGTCACGATTGGTGGTTCATCCTATGTTCCGCCGTTGCCTAATGAGTTGGAAGTAAAAGAAAGGATCCGCGAGATTGCCGAAGAAAATGATGAGGCTATCAATGTTGCTATCAAACTGTGTTTATATTGTATGAAAACACAAATATTCCTGGATGGTAATAAACGAGCATCTGTAATTTTCGCAAATCATTATCTGATTGCACACGGTGGCGGTTTTCTGGTAATTCCCGAAAAGGAAGTGCCGCAGTTCAAGCAGTTGCTTGTAAAATATTATGAGGGTGAAGATATTTCTGTTATCGCCAGTTTCATGAAAGAACGCTGTTGGAAAACAATTTAAATCAAATACGAATCCTATCTTGGGGAGCATATTCTGTTATTTGTGATGAAATTTGTTCCCCATATTAGGGTTGACGGATTGAAAGAGGGTTTAATGCCTGTCACACAACACATTCTTATGACGCAAGGAAGATGTAGTGAAGATGCCGATAAGTATTTTCTTTCACATATTTCAGATGATGCGGTAATGAAATAATTAGAACCAATGCTAATGAGTTTGTAATTCATTTTGACATGGTTCAGTCAAGTGAAAGCACGTAGATATATTCCCGCAAACGGCTCAAACACGAAAAAGGCTATGGAATTGTTCCCATAAACGGCAAAACAGCCAAGTAATTCAGCCTATCGTATCGTTTTATATGGAGTGTGTTACCCTGTGGTTTGCAAAAATTATTTTGCTTAACCTTGAACGAGGGGATTGCTAGTATGGAAAAAGTAAAAAAACACACAGGCGACAACATACAGGAAGATGTTCAAGGATTCGTGCTTGATGATTTGCCTAAAACGGTAGAAGAACAATTAGCGATTATTAGAAGATACCTTGAGCGTAGTGCGCAAGAAAGAGAGAAAGAATAGGTTGTTTAAAAACTGAATGATTGATATTGAAGCAGATTTTGAGCATTACGTTCAGAGTCTTTTGTTATGTGCTTCACCAGAAGCAGACGGAACAGATTCTGTTGAGTATAATAAACACGTAACCTCGAATGACTACATGGTTTCATCAGTACACAGGGATGCCAGTGTCGGAAGGTCTGTAACGGTCAATTTGCCGCGGGTGGTGGATAGAATTCCTCTGTTTCTCAAGTCGGTCAGCTCCCGCGTAATCTGCACACGGCTCATACCGAGAATATCTGCAATGTATTCCTGTGTCATCTCAATAACCAGTCCGGAATTGGATGGTTGATTCATGGTCAGCAAATACAGGAGATTGCAGAGCTTTACCTGAGAGGAATTAAACTCTTGGTGGATAGTTTCAAAGAGAAAGCGGTTGACATACATCGAATACCAGTTTACAACACTCTCAGCCAGTGATGTATTTTCTTCAAACATAGCTTTGAACTGCGGCACAGTAAACTCCAGTACTTTAATTTCAGAGAGTGCAACGGTTGTCAGAGACTGCTCAATGCGAAAGTCATTTGTGTGATATCCTGGAAAAAGCGTCCCCGGTCCATGAAAGCTGATGATTTTCCGTCTGCCGCTTTCGTGTTCAGAAAAATGAACAGACGCACCGGATACATAGTATTGGACACGATCATACGGCTGTCCGGGATTCCAGAGGTAATCACCTTTATGAAAAGTTCGCTCTGTATGGGGTTGGGAAAGAAAGTATTCATAAAAGATGCGGAAGTCATCTGCAAAATAATATCGTGGTTTCAACATGGAAATCACCTCGCGCTCGGAAAAGTTTGAGGATATTATACCACGAGATGATGAACATTTCCATGCGAGGTTATTAAGAACAGGAGGATAAAGGTAGTCCGCATAGGCATGGAATATCTGCATTGCTAGCAGATTAATTTATCTGTGGGGCAACGGAAAGTGGGCACACTGGTTTTCGTTTCGATGTTGTTTTTGAATATGTGCATACCTGCTTTAGGTTAAGCTGCGGACAATGAGCCGAAAGCGGTAAAGCGAAAAGATAGCGCCTGCTATTTAAAATAAGTACTTTTTGGAAATGAGGAAAAGAGAATGCAGTATAAAGTAAAGGTCACGGTTTTAGACAAAAAATTATACCCGGAATTACAGCAGGAATACTGTGCTGTTCTGGACAGCGGTAAATGTCCCTGTTACTATGTGGGTGATGAGTTTCTGTTTTACCGCAACGATGAGAGGGACGACTTCTGGCACATGGGTGCGGGAACGCTTGTGAAATCCGGCAAACCGGATGAGGGCTGTTTACAGTCACCGGGAACGATGCATTGCGGAACAAAAGGGGTTCCGTTCTGTTCTGAGGCGTGGGATGCTATCAGCCGTTACATTTATACGGCTCTGCAAGGTGGAAGCATCATGCATGGTTGGACGAAAGATGATAAGGTTATGATTGCTTGTTGCAATGATGGCACAAGGCCGGTCATCTTCAAAATAGAAAGAATAGATTGTGAATGATGCCAATATAATTGGGGAAAATTCAATAATTTATAAAAATCCGCTGCAATTTTCATCTTAATGTACGATGAAAGTTACAGCGGATTTTGTTTCCCCAAGGAGTAGCTCTGGTTGCCATAATACAAACAAATCAAGCATATCCTTTTGGCAGCACCGCTGATTTATGCTATAATAAACTACAAGTATGTTTGCAGGAGGTTGCCATGTTTGCTGTTAATGTTGCGATAAATTTACCGGTAAAAAATTTATTCCGTCAGTTTACCTACAGTGTGCCGGAAGCACTGCAGTTTATAGACAGCGGCTGGCGTGTAGTTGTTCCCTTCAGCGGCCAGAAGGTGGAGGGCTTTGTGGTAGAGCGTGTGCCACTGCCTGCCGACCAAGAGCTTCGCGGCAAGCTTAAACCGGTGGAGGCAGCCTTAGGGGA
>ERZ791624.1284-NODE-1284-length-12215-cov-3.818586_pt1 | contig 12215 bp, 10 predicted proteins | sample MGYA00510058_ERZ791624 | MGnify/ENA primary metagenome ERZ791624 (study PRJEB30046, sample SAMN00715158) | human gut metagenome | study: EMG produced TPA metagenomics assembly of the A metagenome-wide association study of gut microbiota in type 2... | reverse complement strand
CCGCGGGTACAGCCAGAGCGCGCGGGCGCGGCGATTGTCGCGGCTGCCGTATTTTCCGTCGCCCAACAGAGGCAGACCCCGCGAGGCAAACTGGACGCGGATCTGGTGCGTGCGCCCCGTTTCGAGCCGGATGCGCGCAAGGCTCAGCCCGTCCTGTTCGGCAAGGATTTCATAGTGCAGCCGCGCCTGCTTCACGCCGCCGCGCTGCCGCCTGACCACGTAGGTCTTGTTTTTCGCCCGGTCGTGGAACAGCAGATCTTCCAGTGTCCCGGCCTTTTCCGCCGGACATCCGGTCAGAACGGCCAGATATGTCTTCTGCATCTGCCCCTGTCCCATCGCCTGCGTCAGTCGTGCGGCCTCCTGCGCCGTCTTTGCGTAGACCATCACGCCGCCGACCGTCTGGTCGAGCCGGTGGACGGGGAATATGCCGCAGCCCAGCTGCGCGGAAAGCAGCTGGGGCATGGCTTCCTGCTGCGTGCCCTGTGCGGCTGTGCCGATGGGCTTGACGCAGACGAGATAGCGCGCTGTTTCCTTCAGAATTTCAATCATATGCTTCGCCTCGCTTTGGGGCTATTCTACCAGAAAAATACGCACTGCGCAACGGCTTGCAATCCGCGGAAACTCCCGGTATAATACACACGAATATAAGAAACGGAGCAAATATCATGACAACAGAGCAATACCGGAAGCGGTCAGGCTTTTCGATCTTCCTGTCCTTCTTCAAGCCCCACCGGGGGCTGTTTTTTCTCGACATGGCCTGCGCGCTGGTCGTGTCGATGATCGATCTGGCGTACCCCATCATCTCGCGCTACGCCATGCGCATGCTGCTGCCGCAGAGCGCGTACCGCACGTTCTTTACGATCATGCTGATCGTGCTGGCGGCCTATGCGCTGCGGTCGGTGCTGTATTTCATCATCACCTACTGGGGCCACACCTTTGGCATCCGTGTAGAGGCTGATATCCGCGCGGCCCTGTTCGGCCATATGCAGGAGCTGGGGTTTGAGTTCTTCGACCGCAACCGCACCGGCCAGCTGATGAGCCGCATGACGACCGACCTCTTTGAGATCACCGAGCTTGCCCACCACGGGCCGGAGGATCTGTTCATCTCGCTTGTGACCATCGTGGGTGCGCTGACCGTCATGGCGACGATCGAATGGCGGCTGGCGCTGGTCGTGGCGGTCATGATCCCGGTGTTTATCGCGATCATCGTCTCGCGCCGCAAGGCGATGCGCGAGGCCTCCCGCCGCGTGAAGAAAAAGACTGGCGCGATCAACGCCGACATCGAATCTGCCCTCTCCGGCATCCGCACGGCCAAGGCGTTTGCCAACGAACATGTTGAGGAAGAAAAATTCGACCGCTCGAACGACATTTACAAGACCTCCAAGAAGATGTTCCACCGGGAAATGGGCATTTTCATGGCCGTGATGGAGTTTTTCACAAGCTCCCTGTCCGTGGCCGTCGTGACTGTGGGCGGCCTGCTCATTATGAAGGGGCAGATGGATACGGTCGATCTTCTGACGTTCACGCTCTATATCGCGTCCTTTGTCAACCCCATCCGGAAGCTTGCGAACTTTACGGAGCTGTTTTCCAACGGCACGGCGGGCTTTGAGCGCTTTTTGGAGATCATGCGCACCGCGCCGGAGCTGCACGACGCGCCGGACGCGCTTGAGCTGACGCACGTGCGCGGCGAAATTGGAGTCGAGAACGTGAGCTTTTCCTATGAGGACGACCCGGAGGTCCTGCATGACGTGTCCCTGCACGTCCCGGCGGGCAAGACCGTCGCCATCGTCGGTCCCTCCGGCGGCGGCAAGAGCACGCTCTGCCAGCTCATTCCACGCTTTTACGACGTGACCGGCGGCTCGATCACCGTCGACGGCCATGACGTGCGCAGCGTCACGCAGGAGTCCCTGCGCCGCTCCATCGGCATCGTGCAGCAGGACGTGTTTCTGTTCGCCGATTCCATTCTGGAAAACATCCGCTACGGTAAGCCCGGCGCGACGATGGAGGAGATCGTGGAGGCGGCGAAGCGCGCGGAAATTTACGATGATATCATGGCCATGCCCGACGGCTTCGACACCTACGTCGGCGAACGCGGCACGCTCCTGTCCGGCGGACAGAAGCAGCGCATCTCCATCGCGCGCATTTTCCTCAAAAATCCGCCCATCCTCATCCTTGACGAGGCGACGAGCGCCCTTGACACGCTGACCGAGGCGAAGATCCAGCACGCGTTTGACGAGCTGGCAAAGAACCGCACCACGCTCATCATCGCACACCGCCTGTCCACCATCCGCGCCGCAGGCGAGATCGTCGTCATTGCCGACGGCCGCATCGCCGAACGCGGCACGAACGAGGAGCTTCTCAAAAAAGACGGCATCTATGCCAGCCTCTGCCGCACGCAAAACCTGCTGGCATAAAACTTCATGCGTGAGCACTGCACCACGAAAATGCGCAAATGCCGGTGCATGAAGTTTTTGTGCATCATTTCCGGTTGCCCCGCAGGGACGAGAAAATGGCACATTTCTATAGCAAAAGCGCCCAGCCGCTTGCAGCGGCTGGGCTGTCTGTTTACTGCTCCATCAGGCCCACGCAGTCGTAATACGGTCTGGAGGCGATGAGGGCTTTGTTTTCCTTGAAGACATTGTGCATGAGCGTAATGACGGCGTAATCGCACTGCGCCATGGCTTCGGCAAGGGAATAATTGTGGTATCCCGCCACGTCGCCCTGAATGTACGGCTCGCAGGCAAGAACCTCATAGCCGCGCGATTTCAGGATGTTCGCAAACAGGACGGACGGGCTTTCGCGCGTATCGTCAATGTTGGCCTTGAAGCTCATACCGAGCACGGCGATCTTTGCGCCGGGCTTCACATCGCGCGCAATGCGGTCTGCCGTCCACGCCGGCTTGCCGTCGTTGACAAGACGGGCCTCGTAGATGAGCGGCGTGATATCCTCGAACTTCTCATGGATGAACCACGGATCGACCGCGATGCAGTGTCCGCCGACGCCGATGCCGGGGGTATGCACGTTCACTCTGGGGTGGCAGTTGGCAAGCTCGATGAGCTTGAACACGTCGATGCCGAGCCGGTCGCAGACCTTGCTGAGCTCGTTGGCATAGGCGATATTGATATCGCGGAACGTGTTTTCCGTCAGCTTGCACATCTCGGCGGTCAGATCGTCCGTCAGGCGGATCGTGCCGCCGGTGACGACCTTTTCATAGATCTCTTTTGCAAACTCCGCTGATTCCGGACGGTTCGAGCCGATGATGCGGTCGTTCTCGCGCAGCTCGATGAGCATCCGGCCGGGGATGATGCGCTCCGGGCAGTGCGCTGTCATAAACTGCTCCGGTGCAAGGCCGGACACCTCAGAGACAATCGTCTCCACCATGCGTGTGGAATAGGGAGGCGAGGTGGATTCGAGCACGCAGAGGTTCCCCGCGCGCAGGACGGAACCGACCTCCTTCGCGGCGGATTCGACGAAGCGCATATCGGACACGCGCTTGTGCTCCTCCGTCTCGCGGTAGGGCGTCTGGACGCAGATGATAAAGACGTCGGCAGGTTCCGGCTTCGTCGTGAAGTGCAGACGGCCGGTTGCCATGGCCTTCGTCATGGCGTCCTGCAGGCCGGGTTCTACAATATGGATATGGCCCGCGTTCAGCGTGTCCACGACGGTATCCTTCACGTCGAAGCCGCAGACCTCATAGCCCGCCAGCGTAAACGTGATAGCGGTGGGGAGGCCGATATAGCCGCAGCCCATGATCTCGATTTTTTTCATGCTATTTCGCTCCTTTGTATGCAAACATACAAGGATACTATATCCTATTTTTTACGCTTTTGCAAGCAGAGTCTGCACCATATCCGTCTTTTCCCACGGCAGATCCAGCTCCGCGCGGCCAAAGTGGCCGTAACCGGCTGTCTGACGGTAGATCGGGCGGCGCAGATCGAGCGTTTTGATGATGGCCGCCGGGCGCAGGTCGAAGCATTCACGCACGAGCTGGGCAAGCTTGTCATCGGCCAGCTTGCCGGTGCCGTAAGTCTCGACGAGAACGGAAACAGGGTGCGCCACGCCGATGGCGTAGGCCAGCTGCAGCTGGCAGGCGTCGGCCAGACCGGCTGCGACCAGATTCTTCGCGATGTAGCGCGCCATGTATGCGCCGCTGCGGTCGACCTTCGTGGGGTCCTTGCCGGAGAACGCGCCGCCGCCGTGCGGGGCGCTGCCGCCGTAGGTGTCGACGATGATCTTGCGGCCCGTGAGGCCCGAATCGCCCGCAGGCCCGCCGATGACGAAGCGGCCCGTCGGGTTCACGTAGTATTTTGTGTTCTCGTCCAGCAGGCGCGACGGCAGGTTCGGCTCGATGACCGTCTCAATAACGGCCCTGCGCAGATCGTCGATGGCGATGGAGTCTGCGTGCTGGGTCGAGACGACGACGGTGTCGATGCGGGCGGGCAGTCCGTCGGGGCCGTATTCCACGGAGACCTGGCTCTTGCCGTCCGGGCGGAGCCAGGGCAGAAGACCGGATTCGCGCGCGTGCGTCAGCGCCTTGGTGAGATTGTGCGCGTAGGCGATGGGAGCGGGCATCAATTCCTTTGTTTGCGTGCAGGCGAAGCCGAACATCATGCCCTGATCGCCTGCGCCGGTCGTGCCGTCGTCATACGCGTTGTCAACGCCCATGGCGATATCCGGGGACTGCCGCCCCATGGCGACCATGACATTGCAGCTGTGGCCGTCGAAGCCCATCTCGGGGCGGTCATAGCCCGCGTCGCAGATGGCCTTGCGGGCGATCTGGGCGATGTCGATGCGGGCGGACGTGGTGATCTCGCCCATGACGAGCACCATGCCGGTCGTCGCCGCCGTCTCGCAGGCGACGCGGCCCATGGGATCCTGCTCGAGCACGGCGTCGAGCACGCTGTCGGAGACAAGGTCGCACAGCTTGTCGGGATGGCCCTGTGTAACGGACTCTGAAGTAAAGATTTTTCTGTTGTTCATATCTGATTCCTTTCCGGGCATAAAAAAGCGCCCTGCCCGAGGGGCAGAACGATATACGGTTCTCTCCCTCATCTTTCGATTCCTTCGCCGGATTTGGCACCTTGCATCCGCAGGTTGCCGGGTTTCATTGGGCCGTTCCCTCCACCACTCTTGATAAGGCTGTTCAGTTGTACCCTGATTATACAAAACCCGCCGGAAAAGTCAAGAGAAAAGTTTTGATTTCGGCAAAATTCCCGGTTTATCTCAGCGGGAACCCGCCCATACTCCATGCAGAACAGAATGTTTACATTTGCAGGGTAGATTTTTCCGCCCGGAGCCGGTATGATAAAACCTGAACATCAGGAGGGTGAACACTATGAAGGATCTTCGCAGACGGTTTGAACGCTTCTGCCTCAAAAACCGGGGCAAGGGCATTCCGAATCTCATGCTCGTCATTGCCATTGGAAATCTGGCGGTCTATGCGCTCTCGTACATCGACCCCAGCAATATCGTCTACAGCTATCTCTGCTTCAGCCGCTCCGCCATTCTGCGCGGGCAGGTCTGGCGGCTGTTTTCGTACATCTTTACGTACCTGAACGACGTGCGGGGCGCGGGACTGCTGTTGGCGGCGGTGTCGCTGTTCTGCTATTATCAGTTCGGAAAGATCCTGGAGAGCTACTGGGGCTCGTTCCGCTTCAACCTCTATTATCTCACCGGGCTCGTTTTGACCGATCTGGCCGCGCTGCTGCTCGGCTCCGGGGCGGACGCGTCCGCGCTGAACCTCAGCCTGTTTCTCGCCGTCGCGACCATCGCGCCGGAGGCGAAGGTGCTGCTGTTCTTCTTCATCCCCATCAAGATGAAATACATGGCTTGGGTCTATCTCGGTTTTACGGCGCTGAACGTCTTCTCGTATCTGCGGATGGCCTCGTTCCTCTCGTTCTATTGGCTGCTGCCCGTCGTGCCGCTTTTGAACTACTTCCTCTTCTTCGGCAGCGACGTCAAAAACATCCTGCCCGACGCACTGCGCTACCGGCAGCGGAAGAATTACCGCACGACCACGACAAATGCCCGCCCGAACCCCAATTGGGCAGGCTCCTACCGCTCCAAATCCGGCGAGAAGCCCTACCGGCATAAATGCACGGTCTGCGGCCGGACGGATACGGACTATCCGAACCTCGAATTCCGCTACTGCTCGAAGTGCAACGGCTATTACTGCTACTGCATCGATCACATCAACAATCATGTCCACATCACCACGCCCCCGGAAGGCGCGGGAAAAGAAAAATAAAACGGAGGGACTGTCATGAACGAAGTATTGCACTGCCTGCTGACCCGCAGAAGCGTCAAGAAGTATCTTTCGCAGCCGGTCGAGAAGGAAAAGCTGGACGCCGTTCTGGAGGCCGGAACGTATGCCGCCTGCGGCATGGGCCGTCAGGCCGGGAAGATCGTCGTGCTGCAAAACCCGGATGATATCGCGCAGCTGGAAAAAATGAACGCGTCGATCCTCGGAAACCCGGCCGCGCACCCGTTCTACGGCGCGCCGGTCGTGTGCGTCGTGTTCGCGGACACGAATGTGAATACATGGGTCGAGGACGGCAGCCTTGTCATCGGCAATATGATGGCTGCCGCGCACAGCCTCGGCCTCGGCAGCTGCTGGATCCACCGGGCACGGCAGGAGTTTGAAAGCGCGGAGGGCAAGGCGCTGATGAAAAAATGGGGCGTGAGCGAGAATTACGCCGGCATCGGCCACTGCATCCTCGGCTACGCCGCGCAGGAGCCCGCCCCCGCAAAGCCCAGAAAGGCCGATTTCATTGTACGCGTTGATAGTAACCGATGATCCAATCGCCTGCGGTTACCAGCGGATCTTTTACCGCAGCTGCGCAGTTTGAAAAGCTTGAAATACACAAAGTATTCCTGCGCTTTCAAACTTTCATCTGCGGCAAAATCTCTCGCTGGTAACTCTTGTCGATTAAATTATCGGTTACTAAACCCCTTGCAAAATCGAAAAAACAGGCTTATACTGAAGAAAAAACAGGAGGGCACTGATATGAAATCCATCAAAAGCATCCTGAAGATCGCGGGCGCGGTCATGGCCGTGATCGGCACCGTGCTTGTCGTCGTCGGCTTCCTCGACGAGATCTGCGCAGGCGTCAAAAAGCTTGCCGCCTGCCGCGCACGCCGCGAGGAAATGAAGGATTACGCAGACTGACAGATCGAGCGAACGCCCCGAAGCAGCCGCTTCGGGGCGTTTCAGCGTGTCGAAAAAGTCTTTTCGCCCCGCTGAGGCAGTTGATTGAACGCGAAGGGGGCTCTTTGCCTCCTTCACTCTTCCACTGCTGCTCTGTCATCCGACTGCTTTTCATGGTTTTTTGACAGTCTCGAACGCCCCGAAGCAGCTGCTTCGGGGCGTTTTCTATGTGCCAAAGTTCCGGGGTTGCCCGGTCACAGCAGAAACAGCGCTTCGCGCACGACCTCGCCGACTGTGGGGTGGGGGAAGACGATCTTGTCCAGATGCTGCACGGGGAGCTTGGAATGCACCATCATGGCCGCGCCGTAGATGATCTCCGAGACATAGGAGCCGACCATATGGACGCCCACGACGCAGCGGTTTTTCCGGTCATAGAGCAGCTTGCAGAAGCCGGTTCCCTTCGGATTTTCTGCAAGATACCGGCCCGAGAGCGCCATCGGCGCCTTGACCACCTGCACGTCCAGTCCCTTTTCCCTTGCGCTCTGCTCCGTTTCGCCGACGCAGGCGACCTCCGGCGTGGTGTAGATCACGGAGGGGATGATGGAATAGTCGATCGCGTCCTTTTTGCCGAGCATATCGTTGACCGCGACCTCTGCCTCGCGATAGGCCGTGTGGGCCAGCATCAGCTTGCCATTGCAGTCGCCGACGGCCCAGACGCCGGGGACGTTCGTGCGCATCTGCCGGTCTGTCACGACTGCGCCGCGTTCGAGCGCAATGCCGAGCGCCTCCACATTCAGCCCCGTCACATCCGCCCGCCGTCCCGCCGACAGCAGCACGCGCCCGCAGGCGATCTCGTGCCGCCCGGAAGCGTCGGAATACACGACGCTCCGGTCTGTGACAGCCTCGACTCTGGCGTTCAGGCAGAAGTCCATGCCCTGCTTTTTGTACGTCCGCATCAGCAGCTCGCAGATCTCCGGGTCGGTGCTGCCCGCGATCTTGGGCAGCATCTCAATGACCGTCACCTTCGTGCCGATGGACGCGAAATAGCACGCCATTTCCAGCCCGATCACGCCGCCGCCGATGCAGACGAGCGATTCCGGCTGCTCCGAAAGGGACAGCAGCTCGCGGTTCGTCATAACAAAGCCGGAAGCAAGTCCTTCCCGCACACCGGGGATCGGCGGGATCACGGCGCTGGAGCCGGACGCCAGCACGAGCCGCGGCGCGGACAGTGTCTCGCCGCCTGCGGCGACCTCAAAGCGCTCCCCCGTTTTGCCGAGGATCCGGCCCTCGGCGGCGAAAACCGTCACGCCATGCGCCTTCATTGCCGCGCCCACACCCCGGACGAGTGTTTTGACCACGCCGTCCTTCCGCGCGACGACCTGCGCGTGGTCGATGGAGACGTTCTGCGCCGTCACGCCGTATTCCGCGCCGTGCAGCGCCGCCTGATACTGCTTGGCGCAGTAAAGAAGGCTCTTTGTCGGGATGCAGCCCTCGTTCAGACAGGTTCCTCCCAGCGCACGCTTTTCGATCAGCGCTGTCCGCAGCCCCGCCTTTCCCGCGCGTTCCGCGCAGAGATACCCGCCCGGCCCGCCGCCGATCACGATCAGATCAAATTCCTGCATTTCAAATTCCTCCTGCTGTATTTTTCCTTAGTTTAGCATACCCGGCAGCAGATTGGAAATGCCTTTTTGTGATGTGTGTATTCTGATTATGTTGTTTCACGTTGCTTTTATCGTGAAACCGGGTACGTGACACCGCACACGGTGATGGAGGCCAGCTCATCCAGATCGATCAGCTGGGAGAACAGCCAGGTCTTCTTTGTGCGGTCATCTTCCGGCATTCCGATGCCGGAAGAACTCATGGAACCGTAGGTTCCATAGTCGCTGTATGCGTAGCCGTTTTCCGCACTGGCAAGATCAAAGCTTGTTCCGTCCTTCAGCGTGATGGAAACGGCGTCGTTGGGTTTCAGACTGCTGCAGTTGCGTCCGTAGCGGCCCTCGAGCCGGAAGGAGATCGGCGTGATCGTCGCCGTCTGCCAGCAGTCATACTGATCCTCGTATTCCGATTCGTCCAGCTTGATCACCAGCTCCTGTACCAGCTGATCCGGTACCGGAAGTTCAAACAGATCGACGGTCTTGTCCTGATACCACGCCTGAAACAGCAGCCGGTCGCCCGGTTCAATTTCACCGCCGTTGTTCGTCAGAACCATATATGCCGTGCGTCCTTCCACCTGAATGATGTGCATCCCCATGCCGCCAAGCTTCCATTCCAGACTGTGATCTCCGCGGAAGTCAATGTTGTTGCGCACATGCACCTGCAGCATCCGGGCCATCTCCTTCTCGTTGTCACTGGCCTCCGGCAATGCGGCAAGCGTCGCCGCGGCCGTGTCTGTCCGCGCATCAACGCGCATGACCGCAAGCACGGAATCCTTCGAGACGAGCATGGATTGGAGCGTAAACACGAAATTCTCCGTCGTGGCCGATACGCCCGTATCCGCCAAATCGGCAGTGTCGGGCACCTGCATCGTGCCCTCGGCGATCATGGCCTGCTCGTCCTCGGTGTACGCCGGCTGTGTGAGCTCTGTAGACGTTTTTTCGTCATAGCTCGTGACATGGTCCTTGACCAGCGCGGCTTTTTCGCCGAACAGCCGGTCGAACCAGCCGAAGGAGTGCGCCGCAAACGCACTGCCGCACAAAAGCGCCGCGATTGCCGCCGCGATCAGCACCGTCCGGACAGGCCGGGCGGGCTTCCGCTTCGTTTCTTTGATTTTTCCCATCGTCTTGCTCAAAATCCGCGCACCCTCGCCATCCTGCATCGGGGGCAGCGGAATCTCCTGCTCCGGCGCATAGCGCATGAGCTCATCCCACGTCGTTTTCACAAAACAGACCTCCTTTTTCCAAAGCCTCGCGCAGCGTCCGCCGTCCGCGCATCAGGCGCGAACGCACGGTCGACGCGTTCAAATGTAAGTCCTCCGCGATCTGTGCAGCTGTCTGCGACAGATCGTAAAACCGGTAAAATATTTTCCGGTCCTCGTCCGGCAGGGCGCGCATGGCCTGCGCAATGGCCGCGCAGCGCTCCTGTTCCACCATCTGCTCCCAGAGCCGGTCGAGCGTGATGAGCGTATCGTCCTCCAGCGGAAGATAGACGTTCTGCTTCCGCATGGCCTCCGCCGTCCGGTTCCGCGCCACCGCGCCGAGCCATGGCCGCAACTGTCCGCGCTCGATGCGCGCCGCGCCGTTCCAGAGCGCGAAAAACACGTCTGAGGCAATTTCCTCATGGTCCTCCGGCGTCAGAACGCCGCGGCTGCGGTTGCGGATGATGGCCAGAACGTATGCGCCGTACTGCGCGACTGCCTGCTCCAGCGCACCCGTGCGCTGCTTTTGCAGCTGCCGCAGCAGCTCTTTTTCGTCCAAGCCGCATTCCTCCTTTTGTAACCGCTGATCGGTTACTTGCATTGTGTTCAGCATACTGACGTCTATCATGTCGGGTGTTTGGCCGATTTTGTTGCAGCCGCACGGAAATTTTCCCTGTTTCCCCAGAGTTCTTGCTTTTTCTGCCTGCGGCTGGTATGATAAAGCTATGAAGAAAAGAGTTGCTTACTATGTCAGCCGGAAGAATCCGCTTATCTGGCTGGCCGCGCTGGTCATGCTGGCCTCGGCAGCGCTTCGCATCGCAAATGTCTGCGGGAAAGGCGCAGACGCAAAGACGGTGTGGTTTTTAGTCGTGCTGCCGGTCGTGGGCTGTGTGTTCTATGTGCTGAATATCCTGTGCAATGGCAGCGACCGGTTCTACCGTTCATCCGTGCCCGTCATTCTGCTTGCGATCTATTACGGCATCAAGATCACGCTCGTCTCACCGTATCTGTGGCTGACGTTCATGTTCTGGATCGCCTATCTCGCCATCGCCGCGTTTTACGCCGTGACCGTCTCCGGCCACATCAAAAGCACGATCCCGCTGCTTCTGCTGCTGATCGCTGCGCTCGGCATTCTGGCCGGGATGCACGAGAAGGAATTCACGCGGGAAAACTGGCCGCAGCTGCGGCAGATTTTGCCTGATATGCTGTTCCTGCTTGCCGGGATTCTGACGCTGCTCGGCGCGAAGGTCTATCTCGACGGCGCGTACCACCCCACCTGGGGTGACCGGCCCGACGGCCGCAGGCTGCGCACGCTCGACCCGATGGCGGTCGTAGCCAATTATATCATGCCGACGCGCATCGGATCGTCCAATTTCATCCGCGAGTCCGTTGACATCGGCCCGATGGAGCGCTATATCCGCGAAAAGCGCAAGCAGGGCTTTACGAATCTCGGCGTGACGCACGTATTTCTGGCTGCCTATGTCCAGTGCGTGGCGAAATATCCGGCGCTCAACCGCTTCCTGTCCGGGCAGCAGGTCTATTCGCGCGACGACGATATCCAGTTCTGCATGGTCGTCAAGACCTCGATGGACACCTCCGCGCCGGAGTCGATCACGAAGCTTCATCTGAAGCCGACCGACACCATCGACGATATCTATGAAAAGCTCAACAAGGGCATCGCCGATATTCAGGGGCAGGCCATTGGCGGCAGTGACTTTGACAAAACCGCGAAATTCCTGTCGTTTATCCCCGGCGTGCTGTTCAAATTTGTGATCTGGCTGCTCAAGACCATCGATTATTTCGGCTTCCTGCCGAAATTCCTGCTGGAGGTCAGCCCGTTCCACGCCTCGATCTTCTTTACGTCCATGGGATCGCTCGGCATCCCGCCCATCGTGCACCATCTGTACGACTTCGGCAATATGCCCGTCTTCGTCTCCTTCGGCTGTAAGTACCACAAGAACGAGGTGCTCGACGACGGCACGGTCGTGCGCCGCAAGTACATCGACTACACCGTCAACACCGACGAGCGCATCTGCGACGGCTTCTATTACGCCACCACGCTCAAGCACCTCAAGCGCCTGCTGTCCCACCCCGAGCAGCTCGACAAGCCCGCCCCCGTTGTCAACCACGACATTGAGTGATCCGCTTTCTATGCAGAACCCCCCCCCCCCCCCCCCCCCCCCGCCCGGGGGGGGGGGCGCGGGCAGGACAAAG
>ERZ791624.1283-NODE-1283-length-12235-cov-2.052217_pt1 | contig 12235 bp, 12 predicted proteins | sample MGYA00510058_ERZ791624 | MGnify/ENA primary metagenome ERZ791624 (study PRJEB30046, sample SAMN00715158) | human gut metagenome | study: EMG produced TPA metagenomics assembly of the A metagenome-wide association study of gut microbiota in type 2... | reverse complement strand
GCTGACGGGAATGTCGTCGCCCTTCAGACTGTTGACAGGGATCAGCACCTTGCGGATATAGTCGGGAAGCAAAGGATCAACGCGTTCTTCCGCCGCTTTATCCTCGGCATTTGCCCATTCCGCAGGCACTTCGATGCGGATCACGCTGGCGCCGCCACGGTCGACTGCCTCGTAGTTCATGCGAAGAACCTTGTCGCCCTTCGCACCGTAAGTGCTTTTGATCGCTTCCTTCATGTACTTCACGGCGTCTTCGAAAGGCAGAATGCCCGACAGCTTGAAAAACGCCGACTGCAGCACGGAGTTTGTGCGGTTCCCCATGCCGATTTCCATGGCGATGCGGGTAGCGTCGATGATGTAAAAATTGATATGTTTACGAGCCAGATCCCGTTTGACGGAAGCGGGAAGATGCCGCTCCAGATCTTCCGGTTTCCAGGCGCAGTTCAGCAAGAAGGTGCCGCCGTCTTTCAGCTCGCCTGAGACGTTGTACTTGCCGATGTAGGCTTGCACGTGACAGGCAACGAAATCGGCCTGCGTGACCAGATAGGTGGAACGGATCGGCAGCCGTCCGAAGCGAAGATGCGATCTCGTCACGCTGCCGGATTTCTTCGTGTCGTATTCAAAATAAGCCTGAACGTATTGGTCGGTGTTGTCTCCAATAATCTTGATGGAGTTCTTGTTGGCTCCCACGGTACCATCGGAACCAAGTCCCCAAAACTTGCAGGCCACGGTGCCTTCGCTCTCGGTGACGATATTGGGCCCGAGCTCCAGCGAATGATAGGTCACGTCGTCCTTGATGCCGATCGTGAAATGGTTCTTGGGCTGGATCGAATCCATATTGTCAAACGCGGCGATCATCTGCGCCGGAGTGACATCTTTGGAAGACAGGCCATAGCGCCCGGCGATGACCATCGGCGCCGTGGAAACATTGGAGAACGTCGAGCAGACGTCTTCGTACAGAGGCTCCCCCCGCGCGCCGGCCTCTTTGGTACGATCGAGCACGGTCACGCAGCGCACGCTTTCCGGCAGAGCGGTAAGGAAATGTTCCGCAGAAAACGGTCGATAAAGATGGACTTGCAGAAAACCCACTTTCTGGCCACGTGAGCGCAGCTCGTCGACAACTTCCTGAAGACATCCCGACACTGAGCCCATCGCGATAACGACCCGCTCCGCGTTGGGGTCGCCATAATAGTCGAAAAGTGGTAACTGCGGCCGGTCAGAGCGTGGATGCGGTCCATATAAGACTGCACGATGTAAGGCATGCGCAGATAGTAACGATTGCAGGCTTCCCGCGCCTGGAAAAGCACGTCGGGATTCTGCACAGTGCTGCGCTGTACCGGCCGGTCGCTGTTGAGAGATCTCTTGCGGAACGCCAGCAGCGCTTCTTTATCCAGCATCTCGCCAAAATCGTCGTATGACAGCATCTCGATTTTCTGGATTTCATGAGAAGTGCGGAAGCCGTCGAAAAAATGCACGAAAGGCACGCTGCCGGCAATCGCCGCGAGATGCGGCACAGCCGCCAGGTCGGCCACTTCCTGCACGCTGCCCGAAGACAGCATGGCAAAACCTGTCTGCCGTACGGCCATGACGTCGGAATGATCGCCGAAATCGAAAATGCGTGAGTTCCGACCGTCCTCGCGCTGACATGCAGCACGCCCGGCATCAACTGGCCGGCAATGCGGTACATTGGCGGAATCATCAGCATCAATCCCTGCGACGCCGTATAGGACGTAGCGAGCGCGCCCGACTCCAATGCTCCGTGCATGGCGGCCGCCGCGCCGAACTCGGCCTGCATCTCCATCAAATGGACACGCTGACCGAACAAGTTCTGCCGACCGCGCGCCGACCATTCGTCCACATGCTCCGCCATCGGTGAAGAAGGCGTGATCGGATAGATCGTCGCCACCTCGGTGAAGGCGTAAGACACGTGCGCTGCCGCTTCGTTGCCGTCAATCGTCATGATCTGTTTTGCCATTTCAGTCTCCCCCTTTTTGGTACGGTTCCCTGATCTGCCCTTTGCCGCATCTGTTTTTGGTTTTATTTCCAAGGATCCCATACACTCAAATTATACACTTTTTTTCTGAAACCAATGCATAAAATGAAAAACTAAATATTTATAATTGATCAAAAAATATCGTTCCCCGCCAGTTCATGATTTTGCAAATCAACAGCTCACCATAAAGGAATTTAAGGAGTCACTGAAAGAAGTCGCTCATTATATAATATGGTTGAGATGTTTTAATTCTCGTTTGAGCGAAGGAGAACGCCCAATGTCCCAACTCAGCTTCGGTAATATAGAATCCACAGATCACAAGGGAAAGACGAAACAGGGAATTATTTCTTGAGCAGATGAACCTAATCATTTGGCGACCTGAACAAACGCCGCCTCACAGAGCCGGACATCGACGAAAGAATTCAGGCGGATCTTGCTGAGTTGAGGGCAAACGCAGATCTTGCAGAACGCCTCAAAGCGCAGACGCTTAAGGATCAGGTCGCAACATGTGCACCCAACAATAAACCGGACTGTGCGGGCATTTATAACTACGGCATCGCCCTTTACCGCAGATTATGGGAACGCCTTGGGCTGGACGTCTGGTTCAAACAGTATCGACGCAATCACCGACTCAAGTTCGACTTCGACCTTGCCGCATTCTTCCTCGCCGCACTGCGCATTCTGGCGCCTTGTTCAAAAAAACGGACGCACGAATACCGCGGGAACTTTGTCTTCGATTTCTCTTCCCTCACCCAGGCGGACCTTTACGAAACTCTCGGGCTCCTGAGCGGGAGCAGGGATGTCCTGATACGTAACGTCAACAAGGGGATCGCGGATATCTACGAGCGAACGATGACTGTCGCGCTTTACGACTGCACCACGTTTTACTTCGAGAGTTTTGATTCCGACGAACTTCGCGCGCGCGGGATGTCCAAGGAGAACCGCGCGAATGAGGTGCAGGTGGTGATGGGACTGCTCATTGACGCCGACGGCATCCCTCTTGACTATGAGCTGTTCCGCGGTAACACGTCGGAGATCAAGACCCTGCTGCAGGTCGTCCGGAAGCACAAGGTAAATTCCGGACTGGGGAAAGTCACGGTCATCGCGGATCGCGGGCTCAACTGCAAGCTCAACTTGCAGCACCTTGCGGAGGAGGGCTTTGATTACATCGTGGCCCAGAGCATCAGTCGGCTGAAAAAGGACGTGAAGGAGCGGGTTCTTTCCGAGGAGAACTGGGAGCACAGCGAACGGTTCCACGAGGACGTGTTCAAGATGAAGCGTCTGGACGCCAGAGCGGATCCCGAACGTGACGCAGGCATCATCGTCACTTGGTCGCTGAAACGGCACCACCATGACCTGGACGTTCTGGAGGAATTGTGGACGAAGGGGAAAGAACTGATCGCGAAGGGAGCCTCAGCCGTCGAGACATCCATGAAACACGGCTCAAGACAGTTTCTGAAGAGCAAGAAAGGGAAGAAAGGCGAATACGAGGTGAACACCTCTCTCTACGAAAAGCGTAAAAAGCAGGCGGGTTTCTACGTCATCGCCACCTCCAACAAGGATGCCTCCCCGCAGGAGATCTTCGCGAACCTGCGCCGGCTTTGGCGCGTCGAGGAATGTTTTCGAGTGCTCAAGAGCAACCTCGATGCCAGGCCGGTTTTCGTCTGGACGCCGGAACACATCCGCGGGCACTTCCTCGTCTGTTACCTTGCGCTGGTTCTGGAACGTCTTTCCTGTCACCTCATCCGCATGAAGGGCATCAGAGACATCTCGCCTCACAAGCTCGTTGAACTCATGCGCCAGCAGAACGTCACCGTCCTGAGCGGCAGAGCCAGGAGCACGCCCATCAGCCTTCGACTGGGACACGACGGCAGCACGCCGGAGAGAAAGAACGCGGACATCGCGTCGGCCGACGCCGTGATGCAGATATTTGGGATTGCACCCGTCAATATGATGGAAGCCTATCCCGATCTCAAGAACAAACTCGCTTGTCGACTGCCTTTTGCTGCACGGGAGGCGACTGGAGGGATTATCCGTAGATCTCGCGGTTGAAAAAAATCGCGCTCACTCTTGATGCGCCATGAGGTTTCTTCGATTCCCCTTGGAAAAGTCGGGACGAGAAAAGGCAACCAGTGGTATTTCGGAATGAAAGTCCATGCCGATGTTGATGCCGGAAGCGGCTATGTGCATACGGTCACAGGAACCGCAGCCAACGCCAACGTCCATGGCGTGATTCGAACACATGCGCTGATGTGTGATGGCGACATGGGATACGGAGATTCGGGACACTTTGGTGTTGAGAAGGGCGAAGGAATCAGAGAAGATGAACATCTGTCACAAGCCGAGTTTCGGATTAGCCGTCGCCCGAGCCGCATCAAGAGCATAGGCAGCCCAGAGCCTTGGACAAATTCCTGAAAACGGGAAAATCATTGACACGCTGTAAAGCAGAACATGTTTTTCAGATCGTCAAGAGATACTTTGGCTGCCACAAAACAGTATACCGTGACATAACGAAAAACATGAACCGCTTCTTTAGTTCCGTTTGGCTGTGCTAATCTTGTCATGTGCACTCGTGTAGAGCGCATGGAAGAGTTTTTCACATGCGGAGCGTAAGTGTCCCTAAAAAAGGAATGTCATAAGCTATTCTCAACTGAATGGGATCACAAGAAACTGAAAAGGAATTTTTTGACTTTTAATCTCTTGCTTCAGCGGCGCTTGGATTGCTTTTTTTCGATAATTAGTTTATTTCAGCGGATCCTAAATATATTCCATCAGTCAGGGACTCTAATAATGTAGTGCTACTTTTGCTATTATTTAGGGCAAGCCTTTTAATGAGAGTCAATATGACTGCTTGGCGATCGTCATGAGCTGCTCGCACAGGGCCACGATCTGGTCGAATTTATCAGGGGCAGTCGGAGCCAGCTTGGGCTGTGAAGGCGAAACATATGAATCAAGGCGAGCAAAGTCACGCAGCTTTTCTCCGATGTCCGAGGCGCTAGTGTCAAGGTAGATGCGTTCGTTCTCACGAGCAGGCGTGAAAGAACTCATATCGATAGCGCGTTGATGTACACTTGGTGGTTCGTGAAACGTTTTCTTGTAATAGGAGCTGAACGTCTTGAGATCTGGAAAGCCGCTGTCGGCAGCGATATCAGTGAGACTATGATTGGTGTTGTTGAGCTGATACATCGCGTGACGAAAGCGGATGCGCGTGAGGTAATCGTAGAACGAAATACCGACGTTACGCCGGAAAAACGACGAAAAATACGTGCGGTTGTAACGTGCCACTTTGGCAGCAGCGTCAAGCGTAACCTTTTTGTCGAAATTTTTTTCAAGCCAGTTGGTGACGGTCTGGATTGTTTTCAGATTCTTGCGGTCACGGGGAGATTCAATCATAGGGCTCTGTTTAACGGGGAATCCTGAAAGCAAAGTGCCCATCAACATGTTGAAAGCGCCACGGAGGATGAAGCGAGAAGATGGCGCGTTAAAGAGTGCAGCAAGCATCATCTGCGCTGCATACTGTCGAAGAGCAGCAAAACGCTGTTCGTCGCGGTTTGTCTGGTTCGAGATGCAGGCAAACTCCAGCTTGGTGTGTGCCGATTCCATCTGCGTAAAGTATTCTGGTGAAAAGTGGATCACAAGCGCGGTAGATTCCTTTTCTTCAGAGACTACGGCATGCCCTCGATTGGAGTTGACAAGATACACGTCATTTTCGCGTATCTTGTGAACGTTGCCGTCCACACATAGGGTAGCCTTTCCCTTGAGAAGAATTGTCAGTTCATATTCGGGATGCCAGTTAAAACAGAAGAAGTTAACATCGCGGACATACAGCTCCAGCGGGAAGGACCATAGATGAGCGTTGCTTGTATAGATGTATTTCATGATGCCTCCTGAGTTTGAAAAGCGATTTATGAATATTTCCCATAGGGAGATTGTTTGTGTGTCTTTTAATTATAAAACAGTCAGAAGGAAAATCAATCAAAATTCCTGTCCCATTTTGAAACGGGGGACTAAAAGATGTTTCTGAGAATTTATATTTACTCAGGAACGGGTGCTCTTTTAGCTTTGTGTCTGATTGTTCAGAACTTTCCCCTTGTCAACGGAGCAGAAATTTGATCAAATTTGAATGGATGGTATCACCCAATATGAATTGCAATAAATCCATAGGAGGCACAAGATAATGACAAAAGCAAAAAAACTAAGAGAACTTCTGACATCCGATGGTATTATCACTGCCCCCGGTGCATATGATGCGTGGTCAGCGCGACTGATTGAGCACGCCGAATTTTCCGCTGTGTACATGACCGGCTACGGCGTGTCAGCCAGCGTCCTCGGACGCCCTGATATCGGGCTGATGAGCTTTCACGAGATGGTTGAGTCAGTGCACAATATCGCTGAAGCCACAAACGTTCCTGTGATTGCCGATGCTGACAACGGCTACGGAGGTTCGCTTAACGTAGTGCGTACAGTACGCGCGTACGAGCAAGCCGGAGCATGTGGCATTCAGCTCGAAGATCAGGTGATGCCCAAACGATGCGGACACATGGAAGGCAAACAACTTATCCCTTGTGAGGAAATGGTTGCTAAAGTTCGTGCGGCTGTCTATGCGCGGCGCGATCCTGACACGGTGATTATCGCCCGCACAGACGCTCGTGCCGTCAATGGCTTGGACGATGCCATCGCCCGAGGTCATGCCTTTGAAGAGGCGGGGGCTGACGTGATTTTCATCGAAGCACCGCAGTCGATTGACGAGATGAAGCGTATCGTTGCAGAGTTTCCCAACCGTCCGCTACCGGCCAACATGGTTGAGCACGGCAAGACGCCTAACTTATCGCAGAAAGAGCTAGCTGCTCTGGGTTTTAAGATCGCAATCTATCCGGTCATGCCCATCTACGTCGTTACGAGAGCGCTTTCTGCTGCGCTCGCGAAGCTGAAAGAGGCAGGGACTAGTGAGGCGTGTCTGGACGATATGGTTGATTTTCCTTCATTCAACAAGTTAATCGGTCTTGACGAGGCCCGCTCGTTAGAGAAGTCGTTCACCTGCGGGAAGTAATTGGTATCATCGGCGATCCTTTTGCTATTACAATTAGGGCTAGTCTGAAAAATTTCATATTGCCCAAATCGATTCAATCACTTAAACTCTGACTATAGAAACGAGAAGATATGAACTGACCCGCAGCAAATGGAATTTAATCAAGGATATTCTGCGGCCAGAACATCCGAAAGCAGGAGAATATGGGCGTTCGGCAAAATATGATAATCGCAGGATCACCAATGGGATTTTGTGGCTTATAGAAGTGGAGAGCCATGGAGAGAGTTTCCGGAGCGTTACGGCAAATGGCAAGCAGTCTATGCACGTTTCAAGTGGAAACACTGTAGTCGGTTTAGGTAATCCGATGACATTCCTGTTCAGTTCCGGCAGTAACCATGATTCCCGACATGCTGTGCCCTTGCTCAGTCAAACAAAGACCAAAGAGAGCAATATCATCAGCGATAAAGCTTACGGTTCACAAGCCTTTAGAGAGTGCATTACTTCTCAGGAAGCTGGTTACACCATCCCGCCGAAACGCAACAATCCCGAACCATGGTACAGAGATTATCATGTTTACAAGGTGCGATACCTGGTTGGATGCTCCTTTCAGACAGAAAATCAAATGGTCCACAGAATTTTGAGCCGCTACGACAAACTTGACGCCTCGTTCTTTGCTTTTATTCTTGTTGTTGTCATTGTCATTTTAGTGAAATAGTATAAACTGAAAGTCCGGCGTTTCCGACTCATTCGAAAGGGGCATATTCACATGGGAGCTCTAAGCAACATTCGCGTTCTCGATCTCACTCGGGTTTTGGCGGGGCCATATTGCACGATGATGCTCGCGGACATGGGGGCCGAAGTCATCAAGATCGAGATCCCCGGCAAAGGCGACGACACCCGCAATTTCGGTCCTTACAAGAATAAAAGCAGCATGTACTACGCCAACGTGAACCGCAACAAAAAGGGCGTTTCTCTTAACATGAAGGCTCCAGAGGGAAAACAGCTTTTTCTTGAAATGGTCAAGACGGCTGACATGGTCGTCGAGAATTACCGTCCCGGCGTCATGGACAAGCTCGGCCTCGGTTACGACGTCTTGAAAGAAGTGAACCCCAGAATCATTTACGGCGCCGTTTCCGGTTTTGGCTGCTACGGTCCTTACAGCGAACGCCCAGGGTACGACATCATTGCCCAAGCGATGGGCGGTCTGATGAGCATCACCGGTCCACGCGGCGGCAAACCCTGCCGCTCCGGCAGCGCGATGGGAGACGTGTTGGGCGGCATGAACCTTACCATCGGCCTTCTGGCCGCTCTGAATGCCCGCAGTATCACCGGCAAGGGACAGCGAGTCGACGTGGCGCTCGTCGACTCGGTCGTCTCCAGCCTGGAGACGGGGATCCAAAGATATCTCGTCAACCACGAGATCCCCGAGAGAATGGGCAATGAATATGCGGCGACTTTCCTTACGACTCCTTCAAAGCCAAGGACAAGGAATTCATTATCGGCTGCGGCAACCAGGGGCTGTTCGAGAAACTGCTCGATCTGATGGGCAGAAAGGATCTTCTCGAGGACAGCCGCTTCGCCACCCTGCTTGAGCGCAATAAGCCCGAAAACCGGATCGCGCTCGGCGAGATCATCAATGACTGGACCAAGAATTACAACGCTGACGAACTTGTCGACAAGATCCTGGGGGTCGGCGTTCCGGCTGCTCCGATCTTCGACCTTCACGACGTCACGACCGACGAACATCTGGTCAAAGCCCGCGAGATGCTTGTGGATCTGCCTCACCCCGTCATCGGTCCCATGCAGGTCAACGGCAACCCTGTCAAACTTATGGGGACGCCGGTGGAGATCACACGTCATGCGCCGGTTGTTCCCGGCGCGACAACGCAGAAGTTTACGGGGGCATTTTCGGCCTGTCCGGCGAGCGGCTTCGGGAGCTTTCCGAAAAAGGCGTCATTTAAAACGTCCGATCAGTTCTTTCGATCCGTATTGACTTTTAGGAGGAGGTTAACGAATGCATTTTGACGGTCTGCCCAAGAACGCTGTTATTCGCGAGGTCTGCCCACGTGACGGATTTCAGGGGATCTGCGATTTCATTCCCACGGGAAAGAAGGTCGAGTTCATCGGCCAAATGCTTTCGACTGGCATCAAGGAAATGGAAATCACGTCTTTCGTCAGCCCGAAAGCGATTCCTCAACTGTCTGACGCCGCCCAGGTGCTGCCTGCCGTCAAGAGAGAGTACCCCGACGTCGAGTTCACCGCCTTGGTCCCCAACGTCAAGGGAGCGGAGAACGCGTTAGCCGCCGGGGCTGACGTCGTCAACGTGGTGTTTTCCGTCAGCGAAAGCCATAATATGGCCAACATCCGCCGCACCGTAGAGCAGTCGCTCTCCGGCATGGACGACATTATCGCGCTTGTCAGGGGCAAAACGAAGATCTGCGCTTCCATGGCCACGTCCTTCATGTGTCCCTTCGAGGGACGCATCGATCCCCGCCGGGTGGCCGAGTTGATCGGCAAAGTGCGCGCCAAGGGAGTCGACTGCATCACCCTTGCCGAAACGATCGGCACCTGTACGCCCAAAGACTTCACCGAAACGCTTCAGGTCGTCAAACCGGCGCTCGAGGGGATCCCCACCTATCTGCACATCCACAACACGTACGGTTTTGCCGACATGAACGTGAAATGCGCCCTTGACGAGGGATTCAACAGGTTCGATTCGGCCGTCGGCGGCCTCGGTGGCTGTCCTTTTGCCCCCGGCGCGGCCGGCAACGCGGCAACGGAAGATTTGGTCTACCTGATGCAAAGCATGGGCGTCGACACCGGGCTTGACCCTCTCAGGGTTGTGACGGTTGCCCGCGCTCTGAAAGCGTGCGGTTTGAGGACGAGGGGAAGTCTGTGCGCGAGCTCCTTTGGCAAGCCCAAACCGGAGATGCCCGTGCAGAATCAGTGACTTTTTCACGGTTTCAGGCGGAATCCTATTTCCGCATTTCTCCTGAAATTCTTAGGGAACAGTTCCAAAAAATTTCTCCAGAGGGGTGTCGTAGATGTTCAAGAAAGTAATGGCTTTTGCTGCGGTTGCGGTTCTGTCCTGCTCCGTCGCTTTTGGCGCGGAGTTCACTGTTTCCAATCAATTTCCTCCTTCTCACCATATTTCCAAGGCCATTCATGTTTTCGCCGACAAAGTCGTCGAGCTGAGCGGCGGCCAACTGAAGGTCAATGTCGCGGACTCCGGTTCCCTGTACAATGACAGCCAGATTCTCGAAGCGGTCCAGGACGGCCTTGTCGAAGTCGGCCTCGTCGGCACCTACAAATGGGGCGGCATGGTGCCCGCTGCCGAGTGTTCGACCTGCCTTTCCTGTTCGTCGACTTGTCCTCGCCGGAAAAGTTTTTGAACGCCGGCGCGGCGGATATTCTTGACGCCGAGTTCAACAAGAAGGGCGTGAAAAACCTTTTCTGGGTCGACTACGGCTTCATTCAGATGTGGAACAACGAGCATCCTCTGCACAGCCCCAAGGACTTTGAAGGGTTGACGATGCGCTCCTACAGCGCCGGCGACTCCATCACCTTGAAGGCTCTCGGCGCGGCCCCCACTCTGATCAGCTCGGCGGAAATGTATATGGCCATTCAGAACGGCACCGTGAAAGGCGCGACCACCGGCATGCCTGCCGCGGTGTCCCGCAAGATTTACGAGGTCAGCAAGTATCTGACCATCGCCAATTACAGCACGGCCCAGTTCTCCGTTCAGGCCAATCTCGACTGGTGGAACGGCCTTGACGCCGACAGCCAGAAAGCCATCCTTGAAGCCGGCAAAGTCGCCGAGAAATGGCTCCGCGGCGCGGTGGCGGAATCCGAAGGCGCCGCCGAAAAAATCGTCCGCGATGCGGGACTTGAAGTCAACGCGCTGACCGCCGAAGAACGCGCCCAAATGGTTGCGGCCACCAAGAGCGTTTGGGACGCTTACGTTGCGCGCGCCGGGGAGACGGGACAAAAACTCGTTGATCTGGCTCACAAAGTCTTCGACTAAAAGAAGCTTTCCGATAACAGACCATGCGATACGGAGCCCCGGCGACGCCGTCGGGGCTCCGTTCAGCTCACAAGAGGAGGTCTCTCCCATATGCTCAACAAACTTCGCGCTCTTGTCAAGGCCGGCAACACCTTCTGCGGCTATCTCAGCGGGCTCGGGATTCTCGCGATGAGCCTGATCCTCGCGTACGAAGTCGTGATGCGCGGCATCTTCAAGGCCCCGACGATCTGGGTCATGAACACCGCCATTTACCTGTTCATGTGGACCATGCTGGTTGGCGCGGCCTATACGCTGATGCTGGGCAAACATGTCCGCATCGATTTGATCTTCGATAAGTTCCCGAAAAGAATCCAGCTTTATCTTGATGTCGTCACCAGCATTATGGGCATCGTCTTTTGCGTCGTTGTCTCCTGGCAAGCCTGGCTCATGATCGCTTCCAGCATCAGGCTGAACAAACTGACCGACAATCTCCTGCACATTCCGGTGTGGTGGATCCAGCTTCCCCTGCTGCTGGGTTTTGGACTTCTTGCTCTGCAGTTCTTCATCAACCTGCTTGACCGTATCGCGGCTCTTCGCGCGGGCGAAGGCCTCAGCGAGTAAGGGAGGATGCTCGTATGACCAACTTTCTTCTCGTCGTCGCCATCCTGCTTTTTATCCTCGCGTTGGGGCTGCCGGTGGCCTTCTCCCTGGGCATGACGTCGTTGATCCTGATCCAGGTTTTCCACTTGCCCATCAAGATCATCGGCACCACCATGTGGTCGTCGCTGGAGAGTTTCAACACGCTGTCTATCCCGATCTTCATCCTGATGAGTCAGATACTGTTAGACGGCAAGGTGGGAGACGACCTGTTCGAAGTCATGAACACCTGGGTCCGCCATCTGCCGGGAGGCCTGGGCATCGGCACGATCCTCGCCTGCGCCTTTTTCGCCGCAGGCAATTCGTTATCGATTGCGGCCAGCTCGCTTTTGACATCATCCAGAAGAGCCAAGAGCCAACCTCCTATGTCCTGTTTCTTCTCAATGTTTCCCCGGCCTGCTGGGTTCTGCTCCCTGCACTGCCACCGGCTTACTGTGATACCTAATCACTTGGACAAGAATACGCGATGCTGCCGGATTATGGAAACGAAATGTTTGCATAGTGGCTGCACGGTCTCGCTACGCGCGCGCCCGGTGCAGCTCGCGGGCCGATACAA
>ERZ791624.1281-NODE-1281-length-12244-cov-1.732136_pt1 | contig 12244 bp, 12 predicted proteins | sample MGYA00510058_ERZ791624 | MGnify/ENA primary metagenome ERZ791624 (study PRJEB30046, sample SAMN00715158) | human gut metagenome | study: EMG produced TPA metagenomics assembly of the A metagenome-wide association study of gut microbiota in type 2... | reverse complement strand
TTCACGCGCAATATCCAGAGCATCATGAATATCTCGCCGCAGCTCGGCCTCGCCATCCGCAGTGTCTACGGTGACGAGACGGAGAGCGTCGGCAACCTGTTCCAGATCTCGAACCAGCTGACGCTCGGCTTCTCGGAGGCGGAGATCATCGAGAACCTCAAGACGGCCGTCATGGAGATCGTCTCGCACGAGCGCCAGGCGCGCAAGGCGCTGGCCCTCTACATGAAGGAGCGCCTCGAGGACGAGGTCTGGCGCGCCTACGGCACGCTGCGCTACGCGCGCCTGCTGTCGGAACAGGAGGTCTTGGAACTCTTATCGAAGGTGCGCCTTGGCATCGATCTCAAGCTCATCAACGAGGTCGCGGCCGATTGCTTCGCCGAGATCCTCATCAGCAGCCGCACGAGCTACCTGCAGAATGTTGCAGAGAATGAGAATTTATCCAAACATGAAATAGACAGGCTGCGGGCCAATCATGTGCGCCAGGCACTTCTGGCACATGCTCGCGGCCAGGAGGCTCCAAAATGAATTATCGCAATCATTTTACCAGCCGTGCCATCAAGGCCATCGAATTCGCGCAGTATGTGTCGCGCAATCTCGAACAGGACTACATCGGCACGGAGCACATCCTGTTGGGGCTCCTGCATGAGGAGGGCAGCGTGGCCTATGAGGCGCTGTCAGCAGTCGGACTGAGCTTCGACACCGTCATGCAGAAGGTCGAGGCCATGGTGTCCGGCGAGACGGATTATCCGTCGGACAACCCCTACTATACGCCGCGGGCCAAGCGCGTCATGGAAGGGGCCGTCGAGGAGGCGCAGAGCCTTCGCCATAATTACATCGGCACGGAACACATCCTGCTGGCCCTGCTCGAGGAGACGGAGGGCGCGGCGACGGAGCTTCTCGTCAGCCTGGGTGTGGATTTCGACGCCCTGCAGGAGTATTCTTCGCCTGCCGTCCCCAGCGAGACGCCTTTGATTGAGATCTTGCCGATCAGATAGCCGCCGACAATAATTGCAAAGATACTCATCACGAAGAACGTAATCCCCGTGATGTTGATCACACCGCCAAAAAGACTCATTTTCTCCCTCCTGTTTCTGTGCAATCTGAAAAGCCCATTAGAGAGAATTGTAAGATATTTCCAACAAAATTACAAGAGACCGCTCTCCCCTGCCCATTCTTTCAGCCTATCCCGAAAAGTCCCCCGCGGCAGTTACTTCCTGGATATTTCCAGCGCCGATCTGGCTATGTGATGTCTCAGAGCGTCAGCCGTCATGCTCATCCGGCTGCAGGCCAGCGATCAACCGATCGTTCGTGAAATTTACATGGTAATCAGTTCGTACTCCCTGGTGCCCAGACCGATCTTCTCGGCGTGTTCCAGCGTCTCCTTCCACGCCACATTCGGGTTGTTGTCCTTGAAGTGCTCGTGGTAGTGGTGCCAGTCCGGTCTGGCCAGGTTGTCGCCAAGCTGGGAATTCCGGATTGGTGTCTGCTGCTCACACAGATCCACACAAGCCTGGTCGAGCGCCACCGGGTCAAATGAAGCCAGCATCCCGACATCAGGAAGGATCGGAGCGTCATTCTCGCCATGGCAGTCACAGTTCGGCGAGACATCCTGAATCAGGCTGATGTGGAAGCACGGCCGGCCGTCACAGACTGCCTGCGTATACTCTGCCATCTTGCAGCCAAGCACTTCGTTCGCATTCGCATTGTCGTTCTCAATCGCATCAAAGGCACAGGCCCCGAACAGCGCCCGCATCCCTTGCAGATATCCTGGTTGATGTGCGCCACGCCCCGCTCGTAGTCGATCGCATCCGAACCGCACTCCCGGGCGCAACGGTGACACTTCCTGCACTTTTCCTCGATCACGTGCGGTTTCCCATCGTTGTGCTGCTGCATCTTTCCCGCGCGGCTCCCGCAGCCCATCCCGATGTTCTTGATGGCCCCGCCAAATCCGGCTGCCTCATGCCCCTTGAAATGGGTCAGGGAGATGAACACATCTGCATCCATGACAGCCTCTCCGATCAGCGCCGTCTTCAGGTACTCTCCGTTCCGGATCGGTACTTCCACCTCGTCCGTTCCGCGCAGTCCGTCTGCGATGATGACATGACAGCCGGTTGTAATGGAGTTGAACCCATTCATTTCCGCACATGTCAGATGCTCCAGTGCGTTCTTGCGGCTTCCCGGATACAGCGTATTGCAGTCCGTCAGAAATGGCAGTCCGCCATTCTCCTTCACGATATCCGCGACCGCCTTCGCGTAATTCGGTCTCAGGAACGCCAGATTCCCCAGCTCCCCGAAGTGCATCTTGATCGCGACAAACTTTCCATCCATGTCAATCGATCCGATCCCAGCCTTCCGGATCAGCTTCTGCAGCTTTGCTGTCAGCGGTACATCAACCTTTGTCCTGAAATCCGTAAAATAAACTTTTGCTTTTTCTCCCATCTGTCTGCTCTCCTGTTTTGGCTTTCCTCACGCAACCTGTCTGCGCTTTGTGTGTCTGCTCACCCTTCATGTGCCTGGATATGGATATCGACACGTTCCCGCTCCGGATGCTCTCCCGACCACCCGTAGTCCGGCATCGTATCGATGCGATACATATCGACCTGGGAGATCTTGAAATCGCCCAGGTTCAGGTTCTGACGCATCCGCTCCGGCGAAGACGCTTTCGGGATGACCATCACGCCTCGCTGCAGATCGTACTGCAGACAGAGCTGCGCGGATGACACCCCATACTTCTCCGCAAGTGAGACAATCAGCGGATCTGTCAGCACCCGGCTTCTGCCAAGCGGACTCCACGCCTGCACCTGGATCCCCTTCTCCTGGCAGAACCGAAGCGTCACCTCCTGCGTATGACCTGGATGGAACTCCAGCTGATCTACAGCCGGCACCACCTCCGCGTGCTCCATCAGGTTAAGCAGGTGCTGCGGAAGAAAATTGCTGACGCCGATCGCCCGTACTTTTCCTTCCTGGTACAGCTCCTCCATCAGCTTCCATGTATCCAGGTCAAGCTTTTCCCATTCCTGATAGTCTGGCGCGGGCAGCGGCCAGTGAATCAGGTACAGGTCAAGATAATCTGTCCGGAGCCTTTCAAGCGACTTTTCAAACGCCGCACGCACCTCCCGGTACCCCAGCTCACTCTTCCAGGCCTTTGAGGCAATCTGAAACGCGCCGCGTTCCAGATTGCTCTGTGTCCATGCCTTCCCGAGGGCCTCCTCCGTCCCATAGAACGATGCTGTGTCGAAATACCGATACCCCGCCTGGATCGCCTCACTGATCACCCGCTCTGTACCATCCGCCGCAGCCTTGTAGGTGCCGAATCCAATTTTCGGGATCGTCATCCCGTTATTCAGTCTGAACCTCTCTGTCATGACCATCCTCCTGTCATTCTGCCTGAAACAGACGATCTGTAATTTAATTGTACAACAAAAAGTCGGGGAAAATCACATTTTCCTCGACTTTTTGTGAACGATTTTACACGATTTAACAAGAAAGGCTTCGGAAACAATGCGGCCTGTCCCCGACAGCGTACAGGAAAGAGAAACGCACCGGCGAGCAGACGAAGACCTGAAGCCTGATCCATTTCCGAACGTCCGCCCCGGTTTGGGTCAAAGAATGTTCCGGGTCAGGACAGAATGTACTCCATCTGCCGCTCCTTGGTCTTCATGCCCATCTTCTCATAGAACTTCTCCGCAGATGTATTTCCTTCCCAGACATTGAGCGTCACCTCGTAACAGCCCAGCCTCTTTGCCTCTTCTTTTACAAAGGCGAACAGACTCTCTCCTATATGCTGTCCCCTCATCCTCTCATCGACGCACAGATCATCGATGAACAGGGACTGAAACGGTACCATATTGTTGGAAAATGGCTGCTTCCGCAGCTGACAAAATGCATACCCCTCGCATATGTCCTGCTCGTCCGCCGCGACATAGACTGGTTTTGCATCATCCCGGATCAGCTCCAGAAGCTCCTCGTCCGTATATTTTGTCGTTCCGGCAATGAAAATATCCGGCCGAATGGCTGCATGAATCTGAAGCACCTGCCCCAGGAGCTCATGCAGTCTCGGAATATCTTTCTCTGCTGCTCTTCTGATCCGTATCATCGATAATCTCCTTTGCATGTAAAACGTATAACAGCCAACAATCATTCAGGCAAAAAGCCCTTTGAAGAATTCACATTCATCCTCATTGCACTGATGAGCCTCATCCAGCTTTTGGTTTACATGGAAGACATGTCCCATGTATGTCTGCTCCGGCTTCCCGTACAGATGCAGTTCACACTTTACTCCAAGTCGGCTCAGGTGATCGTGCAGAGGAGCTGCGCAATCCCTCAGAAAATCATTCGCAGCTGTCATGACGAATGCTGGCGGGAAATTTTCATCCATGAAATTCCAGGCATCCACCAATTCCTTGACATCCTCTTTCCTGCTTTCATAGAGATCCCCCAGAAACTGAACAAAGGCATTGTCAACTTCTCCGCCCTGAAGGGACTCTCTCATTTTGTAGATGCCACAGTTTAACGCTACTCCCCGAAGGCGGAGTTGATCGTATGGGACATTAAACTGGTATGTTTCATCCGGTTGCATGTTCTCATCAGGGATATTTTCTGTCGTTTCCGGATCAAAAGCGTCTCCCACATCTTGACGTGCATATTCCTCCCATGTAAAAGCCGCTGTCTCTCCGTTGCCTGACAGAGGAAACTTCTCCAGGTAAACATCTCTGAATCTTTGACTGCTGAGTAGAGTTGCATACCAGGATGCCTCTGACCACCCGCAGAGTCTCCAACCATGAACACACGGTTCAGGTCAAGCCCAAAGTGCTCCCCGTTTCCTGCCACCCAGTTCATTGCTCTGTTGACATCTGTGAATGCCGCAGGGAAGCAATCTTCAGGGGCGAGCCTGTAATTGAACCCGATCACTGCAAATCCGTGCCGGGCTAATGCGATGTTATAATGCCTGTATAACTCCTTGTCCCCGTACTGCCATCCTCCGCCATGAATATCAAAAATGACCGGAAGCTTTTCGATTACCTGTACCCGCTTCCGGTTACCATCGGATCCGATGACATGAAACCCATTGTGAGTTTTTTCATCAAGAATCTTTACTGCTGATTTAGGGTAATAAATATCCAGCAGGTTCCAGTTTCCGTACGGACCATACAACAAGTTCTCTGCCCAAACCACATCATCAGGATACTGCAGCCCTGCGTCCCTGCGATTGTCATTGATTTTCCAGACTGTTCTCATCCGTTGAGTCGCCCAGCGCTGCTCAATACCGATTGCTCCCATGTCATGTCCTCTCTTTCTTGTCTGATTTTGTAACATTCTCATTGATCGATCATTACATTTCATTTGTATCAAGTGTAATACTTCTGTTTAGGAAACGATAGTTAAAAAATCTGTATCGACTTTGTAAATCCTTGCGATCCCGACTTTTCAATACAACAAAAGCCTGTACAAACTTGCGATCTGCAGTTTGTACAGGCTTCGACGTCAGATTTTACTCTGCACGTTTTGCCGCAAGATCTTTTTCCATCTGCGGTGCGATCTTATCAAGGTTGCAGAAAAGCAGAGCGACAAGACCGATTGCAAATAGGATGACCGGAATGATCGTATATGCGCTCTTGATGCGGGCAATGGTCATTGCGGTCTGCGCGACCTTCTGCGCTGTCCGTTTTCCTTCATATGCTGCCCATGCGAGTCCCCAGCCGACAATCGCGGAGCCAAGTCCTGCGCCAACTTTCATGCCGAAGGATGTTGCAGAGTTTGTAAGCCCGTCCAGCCTGACACCTGTCTTCCACTCTCCGTAGTCTACGACATCCGCTACCATTGCAAAAAGTCCGGCATTATGAGGGATTCCGCCAATTCCAAGCAAGATCAGTCCTGTGAATGCTGCCGCCGCAGATGTCGGGAGGACTGCCATCAGCAGGACTCCTGCAATCTCAACGATATAGCCGATGACCATGGATCTCCAGTTTCCAAGCACCTTCACAATATACGGGTAAACCAGGTTGCCGATCATCTTCGGAAGGATGAAGCAAAGTGTCAGGGTTCCCATGAGGCCTACATTGCCCAGCACATCTCTAGCATAATAAATCCGAAGTCCATTATTCACGCCCAGCGCCGTATAGTTCACAACGAAGATCAGCGTTAAAAGCAGGAAGTACTTATTCTTAAACAGATAGGCAAATGACTTTCCGACAGACAGTTTCTGTGCTTTTTTCTTTTTCTCTGTATCGACGAAGGTCTGGTCAACGTCTTTTTCGATCTCCTGGTTGTTACGCTCCCTGGTGAAGAAAAATGTGATTAGAAGCATGACGACCGCAATTGCGCCGAAGATCGAAGCCATTCCTGTCCATCCGAATTTTCCCACAAAGTTCATGGTATTGTAATTGATGAACAAGACCGTCGCCATCGTGCAGAAGAACCGGAAGGAACTCGCCTGTATGCGGTCTTTCCGCTCCGGGGAGAACAGGGCAAGCAGCGTATTGTATGCCAGGTTGCAGGCCGTATAGACAACGGCAGCCATCAATACGTAAGAGATAAAGGCGTACGCCACTTTTCCGTTCGACGAAAGCGATGACGGAACGGAGAACATCAGCACCAGCCCGACCCCCATTGGGATCGCAGACCATAAGATCCATGGGCGTGCTTTTCCCCACCGGGTATGCGTACGGTCAATAATCGCTCCCATGATCAGATCTGAAATTCCATCCAGCAATCTTGCCAGCAGCATCATCGTTCCAATCGTTGCCGCTGCAATGCCAACATTGTCGGTGTAATAGACGGTCAGGAACGATCCCAGCGTCGTCCAGACAAAATTACATCCACCATCCCCCAGGGCAAAAGCGATCTTCTCGCCGAACCCCGGCCGTTTTCCAGCATACTTGTTCATCTTGATTTCCTCCTGTGATTGTTTTCTGTATGCCCTGCCGCAGTGTTCACTCCATCAGTTCTATTTCCATGAGGTCAATGGCTCCGTTTCCGACATATCGGAAATAGAGTTCCCGGTCATCATCCTGGAACTGAACTCCTCCCACAGCCTTCATGAACGTATTTCCCGGTACAGTTCCGTTTGAAGCTTCCGTCTTCACGCAGATCTCTCCTCTGCATGCCGTATCCGGTGCGTCAATCTCCGTGAGGACCCGGATCACCCCATCTGCATGGTTCCCGCCTGTCCCCCGGTAACGGATCTGGATTTTATGCGTTTTCCCGAGATCGAAATACTTATATCCGACGATCGTCCCAGACGAAATATTGGATACATACCTTCCGTCCTCATCACTTGTCAGATAGGGGAAGTCCGCCTCCTTATTGGAACGTCCCAGGGAATTCAAAGCGCCCATATGTCCATTTGTCAGATTGCAGCAATAGACCGCCGGATAGACGCCCACGCCCGGAAGCCGCTTTGCATTCAGACCACTGGTTGTCACACAGACCTGCGGTATGGATCCGTCTTCCTTAATGAAAACACGCTCTGCGCAGGCCTGCCGGTTATACTGAGTGAGGGAGGTGTGCCGGTGGTAGAAGATATACCACTGCCCGTTCACCTCCACGAGTCCTCCGTGGTTGTTTCCTCCACTGTTCAGCTGATCCTCTTCCCTGCGCCCCTTGTACCCGACATCTGTGCTGGATATGATGCAGCCTCTGTACTGAAATCCGCTCATCGGTCTGCTGCTTGTTGCATAACAGAGCCGATGGGTATGGACGGAGGAATAAATCAGGTAATAAATGCCGTGAATTTTTCTGATCGACGGTCCCTCAAAGTACGGATCCGACTCAAATGACGTCCCGGCTGCATAGTTCTCTGATGGCAGAACGACCTCCGGTCCCTCCAGAACAGTCAGCATATCATCTGCCAGCCTGACGACAGAGCACCCCTTCAGATCCTGTGACTTGTATCTTGGGATGTTGATCATGCAGGGCGCAAATCCAAAGTACAGATAATTTCCTTCCTCCGTACAGATGACAGACGGATCGTACGGCTGGTTCTCGCTCATCACCCTGCCGTCTTTATAGTGTACCTGTCCATAGAATTTATATGGTCCCTGGGGCTTGTCAGAGACTGCAGCATGGATGCTGTCCTGGAATTTGATGCAGTAGTAAAGATAATACCTGCCATCCCGTCCCTGCACGACGTCCGGGGCATACATCGGAAGCTTTTCCGGATTATATGGATCCTGGTCTTTCCTGTAGATAACGCCCTCATACCTCCAGTCAGACAAATCATCTGCCGGGGCTGACCACGTCACATAGTCCAACTCACAAAATTCTTTCCCATTCTCCCGGTCGTGACTGCCAAACAGATACAGCCTGTCCTGAAACACATGAGGCTCCCCGTCCGGAATGTGTTCATCCAAGGGGAGATATGGATTCATTACCAGATTTTTCACCTTTCTGTTCCTCTTTTGTCTTTTCCTTTCGTTCTGATGCATACAAGTATAGAAGTATCTCTGCTCCTTCTGCTGTCACATCCGGAATACCCACTGTCAAAATTGGACAAAAAAATACCACCAGCTGCCTGCGCACCTGCGTCAGCTGATGGAAGTGCTCTTTCTGAAGGGGGATGCCTTTACCTTTTCACCATCCCACTCCATACAATCTGTTCTGAACTAAATCCGACATGAATGCTGAAATTCCCATGCTCCAGCCTGAAAGCACGTTCCTTTTCATCAAAATACTTCAGATCATCGCAGGAAACCGGAATCTGAATATCCCTGCCAGTTCCGGCTTCCAGCGTTACCTTCAGAAATCCTTTCAAAGCCGGTACAGGACACCTCGCGGTTTCCACATACACCTGCACACGGTGGAGCCGCGTCTTTTTCCGGTATTGCTGATATGACAAAAAACAGTGAGAACCGGGGCGTCGTTCCATTCCGTTTCTCCTTCCGTCTTCCCATCGGACGTAATCTCTCCCTTCCTGACCGATACATCAGACAACGAAAAGGAAGTATAAGACAATCCATACCCAAACGGATACATGGCTCTGATCCCGTCATGTGCAAGCTTCCGGTATCCACTGTAATACTGATATGTCACCTCTGTCGCTTCAAAGTCCAGATCCGGCAGATCTTCCTCCCGCTGCGGGATTGTATATGGAAGCCTTCCGCCAGGTTCAGCCTCGCCAAACAGAACGCGGGCGATCGCATGGCCGCCTTCCTGGCCGCCATAGCCCGCCCATAGTAAGGCCGGCACCTGGCTGATCCATTTCCCCGGAATCACGGTCGATCCGGATATCATGACAACGGCAGTATTGGGATTGACTTTGCCGATTTCATTCAAAAGCTTCTCATCTCCATCATGCAGACGCAGTCTGCCTTCCCGGTCCCCTCCGACTGAAGTTCCCCGCTCAGCCGTAAACTGATCTTTCGAGAGGGCTTCTCCCTCATCCAGGTATGTCAATCCTGCGATCACGATCACACAATCCGCTTCATCTGCAAGACGTTTTGCGTGAGCGATATTATGCCCGCGATAATAGATGACATCTGTCGTCCCATTTACCAGCTTCATCAGCCCTTCGAGCGGAGAGACAACGTGCTCCGGATACACTCTTGCAGAACCTCTGTCTCCCTGGTTCCCTTCTTCAGCCAGCTCCCCGAACACTGCGATCGTGTGGAGCCTTCTCTTCGAAAATGGAAGCACATTCCCTTCGTTCTTCAGCAGGACGATTCCCTCCTCCGCAGACTGAAGGGCCAGCTCCCGGATCTCTCCCTTCTTCAGTCTTTTTCTCTTTCCCGATTCCATGGAAATCTTTTCAAATGATTTCATGGTTCGGACAATGCGGAGCGCCGCATCGTCAATCACAGACTCCGGAACGAGCCCCTTGCGGACTGCTTCCACCAGTTTTTCACCATAGAATTTGGTGTCTGCCATTTCAACCGTCTGGCCTGCCAGCGCAGCTGCAACAGTGTCCTTCACGCCCCAGGTAAAATCACTGATAAGAAAGCCCTGAAACCCCCACTCCTCCTTCAAGACATCATGAAGCAGATAACGGCTGTGTCCGCACATCACGCCATTGTAGGCGTTATAGGCACTCATGACAGCTCCTGCATGGTCTCGGCGGATGCATTTCTCAAAGTGCCGCAGGAACACTTCCCGTTCCGTCCGCAGACGATCGCAGCGCACATTCACGCGGAAGCGCTGATTTTCCATCTGATTAAAGGCGAAATGTTTCAGGCAGGCAATGACGCCTGCGCTCTGGACACCCCTGACCATCGCCCCGCCCACCTCTCCGAGCAGAAAATCATCTTCCCCGTACGTTTCCTGTGCCCGCCCCCATCCCGGATGATAGAGGTAATTGATGCAGACCCCGCCATAGAAATTGGCTCCGAACTGCTGCACCTCCTGCGCAACCGCTGTCCCGATTTTTTCCTCCAGATCCGGATTGAAGCCGGCTGCCCGAACCATCGGGACAGGAAAACAGGTGGCTTTCCCTCTGCCGCAGACGACACCTCTCGGCCCATCGCAGAATCTGATCTCCGGCACATGAAGTCTGTCATTGCCCCCTGCCACGTAGGGCTTTTCATTATAATGTTCCGATAATGTTCCCTTGAGCGCGCCATGGATTCTGGAACGGTCAGCCCGTCCGCTCATCAGATGCACCTTTTCCTCAAGTGACATATTCTGCACAATCCATTCCGGCTTCATGAAAGAAATCCTTTCAACAGGTCGAGCGCTTCGTATCTCTCGTAATCCAGATATCCCCGAACCTCTGCATGTCCGGTGTCTCCGCCATCTGATTTTCTGTAGCTGAGCGGGGTCTGGCCGGTCAATTTCTGGAATGATCTGTAGAATGTTTTTTCCGATCCAAATCCACAGGCATCGATGATAAAAGGCATGTCATGGTCGGTCGTCCGCAGAAGTTTTCTAGCCTGCTGGACTCTCATTTCCTCTGTGAAATCCCGTACGGACATCCCAAGTCCGGCCTTGAAATAGCGATAGAGCGTCTTCTCCCCGACTCCAAACTCATGTGCCAGCATCGCACTCAGATGGTCTTCTGCTGCATGCCGGCGAATGTAGTCGATCATATCCAGAAGCTCTTCAGACCCTGTTTCTTCCTTCTGCCGTCTCATAAGGATGTCATAATCTGCACCCTCCACCAGATCTGCTACCAGACTATACATTTCTCCCCGAAGCCTGTATACTGTCTGCTCCTGCTCGATGAGCGTACACATCAGGATTCTCGACACATGGTTCCGGATGGATACAATTCCTTCTTCCGGCTGCTCATCCTGATTCATACTGTTCAGAAAAAACCTGAACTGCCGCTTGTCCTCCGTCCCGCTTCTGAAAAGATCCGGGCTTAACTGTACAAACCCACAGAGATTTGCCTCATTCCCGCCAACAATAGAATGCAGCTCTTTTGAGTTTACAAGCACGAGATTTCCCTCTGTAACAGGTCCTGTCCACTTCTCTGACCGGAGTGTCACCTTCCCCTTCAGAACCAGCATCAGTTCATATTCGTAATGCCAGTGCCACGCACTGAATCCAATGGAGGTAACAAATGATTTCCCGCGAAGCTGCGAGCCGTAATCGACACTCTCCAGCGTGTACTTTTCCTGTTGATCGGCCATCAATGTATATCCCCTGCATCCGATTTATTACACCTGTGACATCTGCTCTTGGTACCATCGGATATCACTTTTTCACGTTGTATATCTGCCTGCTGCCGTGCCCACCCTTTTTAAAGTCTGAATTCAGGCAGGTGATTTCCGATGGTTCAATTTTTATAAGCCACATCGGTTCCTTCAGCTTCTTTAAAGCTTCCAGCGGAATTTTACGGAATGCTGCTGCCTGTTCGTATTCTCCCGAGAATGGCTCGATCAGTTTCGCTGTTCCCTCGATCTGCAAGGATTTCAAACCGCCGAAGGAAGCATTTGCCTCAAATACCGCCGCCGCAACATGCTGATTCTCTTTCAACGCTCTGAATTTAAGTCCGCCCTCTGTAAAGATCCAGAGCGCTCCATCATGCCAGCTGTACTCCAATGGTGTGCAGCGGACAAAATCTTCCGTGGCCGTTGCCAGCGCGAGGACCTTGTGCGATGTTAAAAACCTGTCAATCCAGTCATATAATGCATCCTGGTCCAACTTCTTTTCTGTTTCGTCCTTGCGAACCCAGAAAGACTCAGCCTGTTCATATTGTTCTCTGGTCATTTATTTTCACCTGTTTAATCAATCATCCAAAGCAGCTGATGCTCACAGACAGCGGATGCACGGCCTCTGTACTGATTGCGCAAAATGCGGACAACGAATT
>ERZ791624.1280-NODE-1280-length-12246-cov-1.790173_pt1 | contig 12246 bp, 12 predicted proteins | sample MGYA00510058_ERZ791624 | MGnify/ENA primary metagenome ERZ791624 (study PRJEB30046, sample SAMN00715158) | human gut metagenome | study: EMG produced TPA metagenomics assembly of the A metagenome-wide association study of gut microbiota in type 2... | reverse complement strand
ATCTTCTCTGTACCGGACGTAGGTCCGCTGACGGAATACGAAAGCTGGATGCCGGACTTTATGAAAGGACTGGCAAAGGGCATCGACAAGAGCAAGAAGTATGTGGAGAAAGCCGTGGGCGGTGTGGCGAAAGCCTGCAGCTGACGGAGGAGCAGCAGGATGCTGCGGCAAAGATTAATCAGGCGATAGATGTGCAGCGTGCGCAGTCTTTTTTGCTGCAGGGTATTACCGGCAGCGGCAAGACGGAGGTTTATCTGCGCGCGGCGGCTCATGCTGTGGATGCAGGCTGGCAGGTGCTGATGCTGGTGCCGGAAATTGCGCTCACAGCACAGCTGGTGAAGCGCTTTCAGGCGTGGTTCGGCAGCGAAATTGCTGTGGCGCACAGTAAGCTTTCACAAAACGAAAGAGGCGACGTGTGGTACCGCATGCGTACAGGCAAGGCAAGGGTGCTGATTGGCGTGCGCAGTGCCGTGTTCGCTCCGTTTGAAAAGCTGGGCCTGGTGATTGTCGACGAGGAGCACGAGGGCAGCTATAAGGAGGAGGACCACCGCCCGCATTACAATGCACGTGATGTTGCCCGCACCCGCTGCCGCCTGACCGGCGCAGCTTTGGTGCTTGGCAGTGCTACGCCGGATTTATGTACGTATTATAAGGCACTGCAGGGCGAGTGTACACATTTGCATCTTACGTCACGTCCGAATGGTGCCGCTTTGCCAAAAGTTGAAATCGTGGATATGCGTAAGGAGCTGGAGGCACGAAATTTCAGCGTGCTGTCGCGGGCGCTGCAGCAGGCGCTGGTGATGACGGCGGCGGCGGGGGAGCAGGCGATTGTCCTCTTGAACCGCCGTGGCTATTCTACCTTTGTGATGTGCCGTGACTGCGGTCAGACGATTACCTGTCCGCATTGCGCAGTAGCAATGGTTTACCATAAGAAGAACGAGGATTTGCGCTGCCATTACTGCGGTAACACGATGCCGTTGCCGCAGGAGTGTCCGAACTGCCATAGCCGCCGTATTAAGTATTTTGGCAGCGGTACGCAGAAGGCAGAGGAACAGCTCGAGCAGCTGCCTGAGGTGCGGGTTTTGCGTATGGATCAGGATTCTACTGTGGCGAAGTTTGCGCATGCCGATATTTTGCGGCGCTTTGCCGGCGGTGCTGCCAATGTGCTGATTGGTACGAGATGGTGGCGAAGGGACATGATATTCCCAATGTAACGCTGGTGGGAGTGTTGGCAGCGGACAGTACGCTGCATTTGCCGGATTACAGAGCGTCGGAACGTGCCTTTTCGCTGCTGACGCAGGCAGCGGGGCGTGCAGGACGCGGTGACAGGCCGGGACATGTAATCTTCCAGACCTATGATCCGGATAACCCGATTCTGCAGCTGGCGGTGACGCAGGATTACGACACCTTTGCCAAGCGCGAGCTGCAGGAACGTCAGAACTATTTTTATCCGCCGTTCGCCCAGATGCTTAAGCTGCAGATAGTGGATAAAGATGAGGGCGCAGGCCTGGCATTAGCGCAGCAGGTTGTCTTTTATCTGCAGAGCTTAAAGTTGCAAGGCAAACTGGAGGATTTGCTGATTGCAGGACCGTTTCCCTCGCTGGTGGCGAAGGCCTATGATCTGTATCGCTTCAATGTGCTGCTGAAGGCGCAGGACCTGCGTGAGACCAAGGAGGCGCTGCTGAACAGCGAATTTAAGGAAAAAGCAAATTTATACTTTAATGTTGACCCTGTAAGTGTAATTTAGCATGGTAAATGATTGTATAAAAACAGAGTTTGTGTTACAATATAGGAAATTTAACACTGCTAATGCCGGTAGAATGTTGCAAAAAATCTGCCGGTGTCAGCAAATTGATTAATGGGAGTAATTGTTTATGAGCATGCAGATGGAATTTATCAAGGTGCTGCCGTCGCCGCAGGCCTTAATGGAGGATTATCCGGTAAGTAAGGCTTCTAAGCTGCTGAAGCTGCAGCGTGACGAGGCTATAAAGAATATTTTTACAGGCAAGGATGACCGCTTTTTGCTGGTTATCGGTCCTTGCTCCAGCGATAACGAGGACGCTGTGTTGGACTATGTTTATCGTCTGGCCAGGCTGCAGGAAAAGGTACAGGATAAAATTTTTATCGTACCGCGCCTGTACACCAACAAGCCGCGTACTATCGGCGTAGGCTATAAGGGTATGCTACATCAGCCTTCTCCCGAAGGTGAAGAGGATATGCTGGGCGGTATTATCGCTATCCGCAAAATGAATGTGCGCGTGGTAGAAGAAACAGGCCTGACCGGTGCGGAGGAAATTCTCTATCCTGAGGTTTTCCGTTATCTGTCCGATTTGCTGAGCTATGCCGCAGTTGGCGCGCGCTCCAGCGAGGATCAGCTGCACCGCATGATTGCCAGCGGCGTAGGCATTCCCGTAGGCATGAAGAATCCTACCAGCGGCGATTTGTCCGTTATGCTCAATAGCGTGGCGGCGGCGCAGCATGAGCAGGAGTTCCTGTTCCGTGGCTGGGAAGTACGCACCAAGGGCAACCCGCTGGCGCATTCTATTCTGCGCGGTTATGTTGACCCCATCGGCAACAGCTTCCCCAACTACCATTATGAGGTGCTGAAAATCGTTATTGATATGTACACAGAACGTCAGCTGCAGAATCCGGCGATTATCGTGGATACCAACCACGCCAACTCCGGCAAAAAATATCTGGAGCAAATCCGCATCGCTAAGGATATTGTGCATTCCCGCAAGCTGAACGCTGATATTAACAGAATCGTCAAGGGTCTGATGATTGAAAGCTATATCGAGGACGGTGCTCAGGGCGTGCATGACGGCATTTACGGCAAATCTATTACCGACCCCTGCCTGGGCTGGGAAAAAACGGAAAGACTGTTGCTTGACCTGGCGGAAGAACTGTAAACTGATAAGTATGAGCTGCTGTAGCGAAGGCTGCGGCAGCTTTTTTGCATGCAAAAAGACCGCCTGCTTCAGCGGGCGGCCTCTAAACATTCTCAGCTATTAAAATGTTTCCAGCAGCTTGTAGCCACGACCGATGAGGAAGGTGGCAGTTTCCGGCTCGTTGGTTTTGAAAACTACTACCGGCTTAACGTTATCACGGTTAAAGGAAATATACAGATAGGAAATGTCGATGTTGGCACCGTGAATAGCGGCAAGAATTCCGTCCAGATAACCCGGAGTATCGTTCATCTCTACGGCAATAACCTTGTCCTGACGGCATTGGTAGCCTTCTGCCTTCAGCACCTCGATAGCAGTTTCTGCCTTGTCCACAATCAGGCGCACGATGCCGAATTCCGCGCTGTCATTGGCCAGCATGGTGTAAATATTGATATTGGCTTTAGCAAGAATGGTAGTGATTTTGAACAAACCACCCTCATTGTTTTCGGTGAATAAAGAAACCTGGTTCAGCATATGTAAAAATCCTCCCTAAATTATCATAAAGCGGGCTGTACTGTTGTCAGTTTTTGCTTGCTTAATAAAAGATTATAGCACAAACTTTGATGAGAAGAAAGAGGCTTTTGTAAAGTTATCTTTACCTGACGCAAGCTATTGTGAAGTAAAAGAGGACAAAAATAATATTTGTTTTTGTTTTGAAAGAAGCTAATAACAGGTTTTTGGGTTAAGGTTGATGCTTGCTAACCATTTTAATCTTTAGCGTAAATGTTTCAGTAGACTTCTGGTTGAAACGAATAAAGATTTCAAATTACTTGATTTTTCGTATGAAAGTGCTATAATAATTCTTACAATATATGAACAAACATCGAAGTGTTTGCAAGAAGGCGGAGGTTGATAGTATGGGTATGAAGAAATTATTAGCAGTTTTATTCTCGGCTTTACTGCTTGTAGGCGTTGCAGGCTGCGGCGGCAACAATGCGCAACAGGGTGCGGTAACACAAAAGGTTATGAACGCCAAAACTAAGCAGGATTTTGAGCCTGTAACAGAAATTAAGGAAGGACGCAAAAACGTTTATGCCGTACTTAAGGTTATGAAGGGCAACTATTGGGAAGAGGTTATCCGCGGCATTAAGGACGGAGCAGCTAAGGCTGACGTTAACGTTTATGTAGGCGGCGTTATGAAAGACGGCGACTGGGAGCTGCAACGTGATATGGTCAAGGAGCTTCCGGGCAAAAAAGCGGACGCAGTTATTCTTGCTCCGGCGGACAGCTCCAATATGACGGCAAGTGCGAAAACACTGCGCGAGCAGAAGCTGCCGGTATTCTTGGTTGATACCACATTGAGCAGCCATGATTATGATGCAGCCTTTCTTACCAACAATTTGGAAGCAGGTGCCGAGGTTTGCCAACAGATGGTGGAGCAGATGAAGGCTAACGGTGTGAAGGAATCTGAGGAGGCAACAGTTCTGGTACATGTCAGCACCTTGGCCAGTACTACGATTGCCGACCGCTTGAACAGCATTATGGCAAACTGGGGTAAATTTGCTCCTGCAAGCTGGAAAATCGAACATGATTATATTATTAACTACGGTGATGAAGCGGGCGCAGTTAAGCTGGTTACCGAAAAAATCAAAAACACTCATAATGTTAAAGGCATTATCGCCTGCAACAACGGCTCCACCAATGCAACTGTGGAGGCTGTAATGGCTGCAGGTCGCAAGGATGTTGCCGTTACCGGTTTTGACCTTGGCAAAAAGACTTTACTGGGCTTGGAGGACAAGAACTATAGTATTGCCGTTGCCGTACAGAATCAGTACAAAATGGGCTACGAGGCTGTGATGGCTGCCGCTGCTGCAGCAAAAGATGGCAGCAAGCCTGCACAGAAGCTGGTAAATACCGGTATCCGTATGGCAGACAAAAACAATTATAAAAAATAGATAACAAAAAAGCTTAAGAGCCTTCTGCTTCTGACGGGAAATCCGCCTGGTGCAGAAGGCTTTTGCAGTATTTGCATAAATATATGAGGAAGCCAGTGCAGAGAATTTGTTTTTTCCTGTAGTAATGTGTTATAATGAACTATTGGAATAGATACAAGGAGGAACAAAAATGGCTAAGTTAAAAATAGTGATTGCCGGCGCTCCGGTGCTGCGTGAGGTGGCTCAACCGGTAGAGAGTATAGATAAAAAATTGCAGCGTCTGCTGCGCGATATGGCAGAAACAATGTATGCGGCCGACGGCGTAGGCCTGGCAGCACCGCAGGTGGGTGTAAGCAAGCGCGTAGTAGTTATTGACGTAGGCGAAGGCCTGTACGAGCTGATTAACCCTGAGATTGTTAAACGTGAGGGCAAGGTGTTGGGCAGCGAAGGCTGTCTTTCCGTGCCTGATTATGAGGGCGAGGTAGAGCGCTCCGAATATGTAGAATGCGAATTCACCGACAAAACCGGTCAACGCATGCTGCTTTCCGCAAGTGGTCTTTTGGCTATCTGCATTCAGCATGAGCTGGACCATCTGGACGGCATTCTGTTCATCGACAAGGCTAAAACCATTTCGCCTAAGCAGAAGGAAAATCCCGAGGATGCTGTAAGATAAATCCTGAGCGGGATATGAAAAAAAGATATACGGAGGAAAACAAATGCGTATAGTATTTATGGGAACACCGGATTTCGCAGTCGGCAGCCTGCAGGCGCTGTGCGAAAGCTGTAAGCATGAAATTCTTGCGGTAGTAACTCAACCGGACCGTCCGAAGGGACGCGGCAACAAGCTGCTGCAGACACCTGTTAAGGAATATGCGCTGGAGCAGGGCCTGACTGTTTACCAGCCGCAAAAGGTAAAAACCCCTGAATTTGTTGAGCTGCTGCCGAGCTGCAGCCGGAGCTGATTGTCGTAGCTGCTTTCGGCCAGTTCTTGAGCAAGGAAATTCTGGAGCTGCCGAAATATGGCTGCATCAATGTGCATGCTTCGCTGCTGCCGAAGTATCGCGGTGCGGCGCCGATTCAGTATGCCATCATCAAGGGCGAAAAGGAATCGGGCGTAACAATTATGCAGATGGATATCGGTATGGATACCGGCGCTATGCTGGACAAGGTAGTAGTGCCTATCGAAGAAAATACCACAATGGGCGAGCTGCATGACGCTCTGCGTGAGCAAGGTGCGACGCTGCTGCTGCAGGTTATCGACAAGATTGCGGCAGGTACTGCCGTTGCGGAACCGCAGAATAACGAGCAGGCTACCTATGCGACACTTCTCGACCGCAGCATGGAGCATATCGACTGGAGTAAAACGGCGCAGGAGGTACACAACCTCATCCGTGGCTTTAACCCTGCACCCAGCACTTTTACCAAGCTGCCGAACGGCAAGAGCCTGAAAATCTGGGGCAGCAAAATGACTGGCAAAAGCAGTGCTGCTGCTGCCGGTACCGTTATCGAAACCGGCAAGCACAGCTTCTTTGTAGCTTGCGGTGAGGGCGTACTGGAAATCACCGAGGTACAGCCAGAATCCAAAAAACGTATGCCGGCGCAGGTTTTCCTGAACGGCCGCGGTGTACAGGAGGCGACCTGCTTGCCTGAAGCAGGCTGTGATTTGAAGGAGTAATCTTTTAATGAACGAAGATAGTGTATTTAAGCCCAAAAAACGTATATTTATGGCTCTGACCTCCATCAGCGCTGTATTAGGTGCGTTGATGTTTTATGTGGTCTGGAAGGTAACCTTTCCGGGGCTTTATGAAATCAGCCGTTTTCTGCCGATAGTCTTCGGCTTTTTCGGCGTACTTATAGTGTTGGCAATGCTCAGCGGCGTGCTGGGAATTGTCATGGCGCTGTTGGGAATACCGGTACTCAAGATTTTGTATTTTTGGGCGTGGAAGGCGATTAATATTCTTTTCCCTTTTGCGGTAGTATTGGGACGCTTGTTTAACATTCCCCGTGACCGCATTGAGCAGTCCTTTATCGAGGTCAGCAACAATCTGGTGCTGCAGCATAAGGTGAAGGTGCCTGCCAACCGAATTATGATTTTAACACCGCATTGTATCCAGCTGGATACCTGCGTACATAAGATAACCCGTAACGTAGAGAACTGCCGTCAGTGCGGACGCTGCAGCGTAGGTGCTATGCTGGGGCTGGCGCACAAATATGGCTGCCATTTTGCCGTAGCTACCGGCGGTACGCTGGCAAGGCAGATGGTTAAGCAGGCAAGGCCGAAGGCTATTGTGGCCGTGGCCTGCGAGCGTGACCTGACCAGCGGCATTCAGGATGTGTTTCCGCTGCCGGTTCTGGGCGTTTTAAATGAGCGCCCCTTTGGTCCCTGTTTTAATACGCGGGTAGATATCAATAAGCTGGAAGCAGCAATTTTAGCATTTATGGAAGATGATGAGGAAGAAACAAAGCATGCGGAAGGAACAAAAAGCAAATTATCCTGAAAGCGCCCGCGGAGCAGCGGCGCTTTTGGTGCGTATGGTGCTGGAGGACGGCGCTTATACGAATATCGCGCTGAACCAGTATCTGCGCGGCAGCAGATTGAGTGACCTTGACAGAAGGCTGGCAACAGAGCTGGTCTACGGCACGGTGAAGGCCAGCGGTACGCTTGACTGGTATCTGGCTCAGTGCGTCAGCCGTCCGCTGGATAAGGTGGCCGGTGATATTCTGGCGATACTACGCATCAGTACCTACCAGCTGCTGTATATGATGCGTATTCCTGCGTCGGCGGCAGTAAACGAGGCTGTGAAGCTGGCACGCTCGGTGAGCCATGAGGGCAGCGCCAAGTTTGTCAACGGCGTTCTGCGCGGTCTGCTGCGCAAGCAGGAGGCAGGTGCGTTCGTCCTGCCCGATGCCGAAAAGCAGGATGCCGATTATCTGTCACTGAAATACTACCATCCGCGCTGGCTGGTGAAGCGCTGGCTGGGACCGTGGGGACGCGGCGGCACCGAACGCCTGCTGGCGTTTGATAACACGGCTGCGCCGGTGTGCCTGCGTGTTAATACGCTGGTGACTACGCGCGACAAGCTGTTGGCGGATCTGACGGAAATGGGTGCGCAGGTGCGTGCTTCCGCATGGAGTCCCTACGGCATTGTGGCAGAGCATCTGCCGTCGCTGCATACACTTTTGGCAGCACTGCCGCAGCATTTTTATATTCAGGACGAAAGCTCCATGCTGGTAGCGCCGGTGTTGGCGCCGCAGCCCGGAATGCGCGTGCTGGATATGTGCAGCGCTCCCGGCGGCAAGGCAACGCACGTGGCACAGCTTATGCAGGATAAGGGTGAGGTTATCGCCTGCGACATCCACGAGCACAAGCTGGAGCTGATTGCCGAAAACGCTGCCCGTCTGGGCATGAAGAGCGTCAAAGCACTGCAGAACGATGCTCTGCAGCTGCGCAGCGAATGGCTGGGCGCGTTTGACAGAGTTTTGGTTGATGCACCCTGCTCCGGTCTGGGTGTGCTGCGCCGCCGTGCGGAAGCACGCTGGCGCAAGCAGCGTAAGGATCTGAAGCTGTTCCCGCCGCTGCAGCTGGCAATTTTAAAGAACGCCGCACAGTATGTGAAGGACGGCGGTACCATGGTTTACAGCACCTGCACGATTGAGCAGAGTGAAAACCATTATCTGGTGGAAGAGTTTTTAACGCAGCATCCCGAATGGCAGCGTGTGGAATTTACGCATCCGCTGACGGGCGAGCAGGTACAGGAGCTGCAGCTTCTGCCGCAGAATGACGGCATTGACGGCTTTTATATCTGTAAGCTGATGAAAAAGCAGTAATATAGAGGTAAGAAAATGCAAGATATTTTTGCTTTACCAATAGAAAAATTACAGGATTTATTTGTAGCGGCAGGACTGAAAAAGTTCCGTGCCAAGCAGGTATTTCAATGGCTGTACCAAAAGTCGGTCTTTGATTTTGCCGCTATGCACAACCTGAGCAAGGCTGATATTGCCGTGCTGCAGGAAAAATTCACCGTGTTGCCGCACAGTCTGGAGATTTTGCGCGAGCAGAATTCCTCCGACGGCATGACGAGCAAGCTGCTCTTTGGCTTGCCGGACGGAAATTCGGTAGAAACGGTTCTGATGCACCATGATTACGGCTACAGCGTGTGCGTTTCCAGCCAGGTCGGCTGCGATATGCACTGTGCCTTCTGCGCCAGCGGCCTGAAGGGCGCTGTGCGCAATCTGACGGCAGCGGAAATCGTGGCTCAGGTTTACCTGTTCAACGAGCGTCTGCGTGAGCAGGGAGCGATGGTGAGCAGAGTGGTAGTGATGGGCAGCGGTGAGCCGATGCTGAACTTTGACAGCGTTTTGCAGGCGTTGGATTTTCTGCATCGTGAGGATACCTGCAACATGAGCTACCGCAACATGACGCTTTCCACCTGCGGCATTATTCCGGGTATCAAACGCCTGGAGGAGCAGGGCAAGCCGATAAATCTGGCAATTTCGCTGCACGCAGTCAAAAACGAGCTGCGTACGGCGATGATGCCTGTCAACAAGGGCTATCCCTTCGTGGATGTGCTGACAGCTGCTGAAAGCTACAGCAAGGCCAGCGGCAGGCAGATAACTTATGAATATATTCTGTTGAAGGGAAAAAATGACAGTCCGCAGGACGCGGAGCTTTTGAGCAATTACCTGCGCTATAAGCAGGCATCCGTTAATCTGATACCGGCCAACCCGGTACCGGAGCAGGGCTTTGAGCGCCCGTCCAAAGCGGCAGTAGAACGTTTTTTCGCATCCTGCAGAAAAACAGGATAACGCTACCGTTCGTAAGGAGATGGGCAAGGATATTGATGCAGCCTGCGGTCAGCTGCGGGCTAAATTTGCCAAGGAACAGGAGCAAAAATAATGCAGGTAATCAGCAGAACCCATGTGGGCCTGGTCAGAGAGAATAATGAAGATGCGCTGCTGGTACGCGAGCCTTCTCTTTTTGCCGTTGCCGACGGCATGGGAGGCTATGCGGCAGGTGAAATTGCCAGCAGGTCTACTATTAAAGCCTTTGAGGCTGCGACACACAGCCTGCGCCATGAGCAGGAGGAACAGAATATCCGTAAGGTTATGCTGGAGGCCTTTGACAAGGCCAATACGCACGTTTATAAAATGGCGGTGAGCAACGAAAGCTATTCCGGCATGGGAACGACGATGACGGCGCTTTATCTGCCGGGGGACGGGCACGGCTACTGCTGCCATGTAGGCGACAGCAGACTGTATCTGTTCCGCAACGACAAGCTGGAGCAGCTGACGCATGACCATACACTGGTAGCAGATTTAAAGGAACAGGGAAAAATCACGGACGAGGAAGCCTTTGTACATCCGCAGCGCAATATTTTGCTGCAAGCCCTGGGTGTCGAGGAAACAGTCAATGCTGATTTCTTCAGCTTCCGTCTGCAGGAGGGTGACAGGCTGCTGCTGTGCAGCGACGGTCTGTCCGACATGCTGCGTGCAGCTGAAATCAGCCGGATTATCGGCTGTGCCGATCCGGAGCAGGCTGCGGACAAGCTGCTGGAGCAGAGCTTGGACAACGGCGGACGCGATAATGTGTCTCTGATTCTGATTGATTTAACTACGCAGGGGGAGGAAAGCTGTAATGGATAAAAATGGCAAGACCATCTTGAACGGACGCTATGAGATTATTCGTCCGATTGGCTATGGCGGTATGGCCGAAGTCTTTTTGGCCCACGACCAGCTTTTGGACCGTAATGTAGCCGTGAAAATGCTGCGCGACCAGTTCCTCGAGGATAACGAGCTGCTGGAGCAGTTCCGCAGGGAGGCAAAATCAGTCTGGTGCATCCGTATATCATCAACATTTATGATGTTGTGTCGGAAGGCAGCAACCAGTATATAGTTATGGAATATGTTGACGGTGTTACTCTGAAGGAGTATATGCAGGAGCATAAGCTGAGCCTGAATACCGTTCTGGAAATCGCTGTGCGTCTTGCAGATGCACTGCAGCATGCTCACAGCCATAACATTATTCACTGTGACATCAAGCCGCAGAATATTTTGATAGATAAAAATATGAATCCTAAAATTGCCGATTTCGGCATTGCCAAAATGGTTACCAACCAGACAATGGTTTATTCCAAATCGGTAATGGGTTCTGTGCATTATATTTCGCCGGAGCAGGCCTGCGGCGGTAAAATTACTGCCAGCAGTGATGTCTATTCCTTGGGCATAGTGCTCTTCGAAATGCTTACGGGTGAGGTTCCCTACGTCGGCACAACGGCGGTTTCGGTTGCTATGATGCATGTAGAAAAGCCTGTGCCGCAGCTGAAGGACTACATGGATAATGTTCCCGAGGGCATGCAGGAGATTATGGACAAGGCGTTGGCAAAGCGCTGTGAGGACAGATATGCAAATGCCGGTCAGCTCAGACGTGATCTGATGAACCTGAAGATGAAGCTCTTCCCGTTCAGCAGCGAGGATTATCATCAGGAGCTTGGCGCGGTGAAGCCTAACGGTAATGTTGTCGATAGCCCTGATGACGGTGCTACGGTGATTATGAAGCCGGTGCGCAGTGAGCTGCCGCCGAAGCAGGTAACTCCGGCTGTAACACAAGAGCCGGAAAAAATTCAGGAAAAGCAGGAAGCAATGCCTTCCGAAAAAACAGGGGATGAAAAACCGGTGGTTAAGAAAAAGCTGAATTATACCAAACTGATAGTAATGATTACTGCTGCGGTAGTAGCAATTTCACTGGTAGCGCACTTTATCTTCAACCGCAACCTGGCGGAAATTGAAGTGCCTAATGTTACCAATATGACGGTAGTTGAAGCACAGAAGCTGCTTGAGGAAAAGGAGTTTAAGGTAGAGCTGGAGGAAAAATACGGCGATCCTGAAAAGTTTAAGCCCGGTACTGTTATGGAGCAGTCTCCGAAGGCCGGCGAAAAACGTAAGCAGGGCAGCCTTATTATCCTGACCATCTGTAAGGGCGCGGAGCTGAAGGCTGTGCCTGATGTTACAGGCATGTCGCTGTCGAAGGCGGAGCAGCAGCTGGCGGATGCAGGCTTTAAGGTCGGCAAGGTGACGCGCAAGCATGTGGACGGCGGTAAAATCGGCGCTGTACTCAGCCAGTCGCCGAAGGGCCTGGACAAGGCTCCCAAAGGAACTGCCATCGATCTGGTAATTAACGAAGGCGATAAGCCGGTACCGGATATTATCGGCAAATCTGTTGACGAAGCCAAGGGTATGCTGGAGCAGGCAGGCCTGAAGCTGGGTGAAATCAAAAAGGTTCAGGATGCCAACGCTAAGAAGAATGTAGTTTTGGCCTGCAACCCGGGTGTAGGCAGTAACCTTAACGACGGCGCGGCTGTAGCGATTACTGTAGCTGCCGGCGGCGAAAAAAAGAGCGCCTACGTTGACTTTGTCGTACCGAGCGGCCA
>ERZ791624.1279-NODE-1279-length-12247-cov-2.005577_pt1 | contig 12247 bp, 25 predicted proteins | sample MGYA00510058_ERZ791624 | MGnify/ENA primary metagenome ERZ791624 (study PRJEB30046, sample SAMN00715158) | human gut metagenome | study: EMG produced TPA metagenomics assembly of the A metagenome-wide association study of gut microbiota in type 2... | reverse complement strand
CGAGCGTCGACTTACCCGAGCCATTCGCCCCGAGGATCGCGACGAACGCCCCCGCCTCGATCGCGAGGTTCACCTCATCGAGCGCACGGTGCTCCTGCTCCGTGCCCGCATGGTAGCAGTGCGAGAGATGCTCCAGCTCAATCCATGCCATACCTTCACCTTCCCTTTCCAATCAATAGCAACATTATACCGCAGATTGATGGTCAACACAAACAGCAAAACGAGTTGACCAAAAATAGTACGCTTTTAGTACGCTATACTTCTCAAGAGACGCAAAAAAAAGACTGCCTGCTTGTGGCAGACAGCCTTTGTATGTCCGTAAATCCTAAATGGATTACACGAGTTCGATGATGACCATCGGAGCAGCATCGCCGCGGCGAACGCCGAGCTTGAGGATACGCGTGTAACCGCCCTGCGGTCAGCGTACTTGCCTGCGATCTCATCGAAAAGCTTTCTTACTACATCTTCATCAGCCAGCTCAGCGATTGCCTGGCGACGAGCGCTGAGGTCACCGCGCTTTGCGAGCGTGATGAGGTTCTCAGCGAACTTGCGGAGCTCTTTTGCCTTAGCTTCCGTCGTCTCAATGCGGCCATATCTGAAGAAGGAAGTGAGAATGCTCGTGAACAGCGCCTTGCGGGCTGCGGAGTTACGTCCTAATTTTCTGTAGCTCATTGATTTCCCTCTTTCCTGTCAGTCGTTGTTTTGTTTGAGCGTTAAACCGAGTTCCTCGAGCTTCTTCTTGACTTCTTCAAGAGATTTGCGTCCGAGGTTGCGGACCTTCATCATGTCGTCTTCCGTCTTCTCAGCAAGGTCTGCGACCGTGTTGATGTTGGCGCGTTTGAGACAGTTGAAGGAACGTACGGAGAGGTCGAGGTCTTCGATCGTCATGTCGAGGACCTTGGAAGAATCGTCTTCTTCCTCCTCTGGGAAGGTTGCTTCCTCTTCCTCCTCTTCCTCCGGGAGGCCATCCATGTTCTGGAACAGCTTGAGGTGCATGACAAGGATGCCAGCGGCTTTGCTGACAGCCTCCTCCGGGCGAAGCGAACCATCGGTCCAGACTTCGAGGATCAGGCGGTCATAGTCCGTGACATTGCCTACACGCGTATCCTGTACCGTGTAGTTCACGCGCTTTACCGGGGAGAAGATGGAGTCGATCGGGATGACACCGATCGTATCGTCCGGCTTCTTGTTCTTGTCCGCCGGGACATAGCCACGGCCACGCTCGACAGTCATCTCAATCTTGAGCTTGCCGTCCTCGTTGACCGTCGCAATGTGGAGGTCCGGGTTAAGGATCTCGATGTCGGCATCACAGATGATGTCGGCAGCCGTGACCTCTTTCTCACCCTCAACGTCGATGCGGATGATCCGCGGCTCGTTGCCTGCCATCTTGAGGCAGAGCTCCTTGAGGTTGAGGACGATGTTCGTGACATCGTCCCGGACGCCCGGGATCGTGGAGAACTCATGGAGCACGCCATCGATCCGGATGGAGGTAATCGCAGCACCTTCGAGAGAAGACAGCAGCATGCGGCGCAGGCTGTTGCCGAACGTCGTGCCGTAGCCGCGCTCGAGCGGCTCGCAGATGAACTTGCCGTAGCGGTTGTCTTCACTGATTTCCGCAATTTCAATTTTCGGTTTCTCGATGTCTATCATCTTGAATGAACCTCCTCAATAACACTATGCGCACAGGCACAAATATTCATTATTTGGAGTACAACTCGACGATAGCCTGCTCATTGACAGGAACATCGATCTCATCACGGTTCGGGAAACGCGTTACCGTACCCGTGAGGTTGGCCTGGTCGGCCTGGAGCCATGCCGGAGCGGACAGTGCGTTGCTGCTCTCCTTGAGCTCCTTGAAGAAGGCATTGCTCTGGCTCTTCTCAGCCACAGCGATGACGTCGCCAGCATTTACGAGTGCGGACGGGATGTCAACGCGCTTGCCGTTGACCGTGAAGTGGCCATGGCGGACGAGCTGACGAGCCTGGCGGCGCGTGTTGGCGAGGCCAAGGCGATAGACGACGTTGTCGAGGCGGCGCTCGAGGAGACCGAGGAGGTTCTCACCCGTGACGCCCTGCATCTTCTTCGCTTTATCGTAGTATCCACGGAACTGCTTCTCGAGCACGCCGTAGATGAACTTTGCTTTCTGCTTCTCTTTCAGCTGCGTGCCGTACTCGGAGACCTTGCGGTTCGTGCGGCGGAGCTGACGCTTCGATTCTTTAGAACGACCAATAACAGCCGGCTCGAGGCCGAGGGCACGGCATCTCTTCAGGGCTGGTACTCTATCAATTGCCATCGGTTAAATGCACCTCCTATTATACTCTTCTACGCTTCGGCGGACGGCATCCGTTGTGCGGGATCGGCGTAACGTCCTTGATCATGTTGACTTCAAGGCCCGTTGCCTGCAGGGAACGGATTGCGGCTTCACGGCCGGCGCCCGGACCCTTTACGTAAACTTCGACCTGCTTGAGGCCGTGCTCCTTGCTGCCTTTGCAGCCGTCTCAGCTGCCATCTGTGCAGCGAACGGCGTGCTCTTGCGGGAGCCGCGGAAACCGAGGCCACCAGCGCTGGCCCAGGAAAGTGCATTACCGCTCTTATCGGTGAGCGTAACGATTGTGTTGTTGAACGTAGAGCTGATATGTGCTACGCCATATTCAATGTTCTTACGAACTTTTTTCTTCGTGCGAACTGCTTTCTTAACTGCCACCAGTTAACCCTCCTTTATTAGTCCTTTTTCTTGCCTGCTACAGCCTTTTTCGGGCCTTTACGCGTGCGGGCGTTGTTCTTTGTGTTCTGTCCACGGACAGGAAGACCAAGACGGTGGCGACGACCACGGTAGCAGCCGATATCAACGAGTCTCTTGATGTTCATCTGGCGCTCGCGGCGAAGGTCACCTTCGACCACGACGTTCTTATCGATGACATCACGAAGTTTTACAACTTCGTCCTCCGTGAGGTCTCGCGTACGAGTATCCGGATTGATGCCAGTCATCTTCAGGAGATCCTGAGAAGTCTTGAGACCAATACCAAAAATGTACGTCAAAGCAATTTCAATTCTCTTGTCACGGGGTAAATCTACACCGGCAATACGTGCCATTAATAAAGCACCTCCTTATTCATTCATTAACCTTGTCTCTGTTTGTGTTTCGGATTTTCGCAGATGACCATTACACGGCCTTTGCGCTTGATGATCTTGCATTTCTCGCAAATCCGCTTTACTGACGGTTTTACCTTCATCGTTATATGCCCCCTTTTCGATATTGTCAGCCTTGTCATTTTGCTAGTATACCATGTTTCCACGGTTCTGCCTAGTGGCAGAGGCGAAAAAAGTCAAATATTTTTTCGCAATGGGCAAGATGAACAGCCTGGCTTATTTGAATCGGTAGGTTATACGGCCACGCGTTAAGTCATAAGGCGTGAGTTCGATCGTGACTTTGTCACCGGGAAGGATGCGGATGAAATTCATGCGGATCTTTCCGGATACATGCGCCAGTACAACATGACCATTCTCAAGCTCGACCTGGAACATTGCGTTCGGCAGTGCCTCCAGGACTTTGCCTTCTACTTCAATAACATCTTGCTTCGACATGTCATTTCTCCCTTTATGCTTCATGGAAATTGGTTGGGCCAAAGTCATCTCATCTAAGGAGTGTGATTTTCCAATGCCATGCCCAACAACAGGTTATTCTTCTAAAAATTACATATATCATTGCAATGGGCGGCCAATGGCCGCCCTTACAATGACTTCTATCATTCGGATCTGGTGATGGCGAGCGCCTCGGTCAAGCCTTGAGTACCTCGATGAGGTCCTGCGTGACTTTCTCGATAGGCTGTCTGCCATCGACTTCCGTATAGACACCGGCTGCCTTGTAGTAGTCGATGAGCGGCTTCGTGGAAGCCTCGTATACGGAAAGGCGATTCTTCATCGTCTCCGCGTTATCATCTGCACGCTGGAAGAGTTCGCTGCCACATTCGTCGCAGATGCCTTCCTTCTTCGGCGGATTGAACTTCGTGTGATACGTAGCTCCGCACTTCTTGCAGATGCGGCGGCCGACGGCACGCTCGATGAGGTCTTCCGCCGGGACGCTGATGTTCAGCACACGCGTGAGCGTGAGGCCGAGGTCCTTGAGGATACCCGTCAGGGCATCTGCCTGCTCGACCGTGCGCGGGAAGCCATCGAGGATGAATCCCTTCTTGCAGTCGTCTTTTGCGAGACGCTCGCGCACGATGCCGATCGTGACGGAATCCGGGACGAGCTTGCCTGCGTCCATGCATGCTTTGGCCTGCTTGCCGAGCTCCGTTCCCTCTTTGACCGCGGCGCGGAACATGTCGCCCGTGGAGATATGCGGGATGTCGAATGCTTTGACGAGCTCAGCCGCCTGCGTGCCCTTACCGGCACCCGGGGGGCCCATTAACAAGATATGCATGATGCTTCCTCCTCTTATTTCATGAACCCTTCGTAATGACGCATGACGACCATGGACTCGATCTGCTTCATCGTCTGCAGTGCGACACCGACGACGATGAGCAGGGCCGTACCGCCGAAGTAGACACCCTCGATATGCGTTGCCGCAGCAATCATATTCGGGAGGACGGCGATGAAGGCCAGGAACACGGAGCCCGCCAGCGTGATACGCGTCAGGACATGATCCAAATAATCTGCGGTCGGCTTACCGGGGCGGATGCCCGGGATGAAGCCGCCGTATTTCTTCAGATTGTCCGCCATATCCGGGATCTTTACGGTAACAGCCGTGTAGAAATACGTGAAGAAGATGATCAGCCCGACGTAGAGCGCCGTCTGCAGCGGCTTGCCCCACTCGAGGTAGCTGGCCACCGTCTTGACCCAGGGCACGTCGATGAACTGGGCCACAGTCACCGGGAACATCAGCACGGATGACGCAAAGATGATGGGAATGACGCCCGCCTGATTGACTTTCAGCGGGATGTGGCTGGAATGACCACCGTACGCTCTCTGACCGACCACGCGCTTGGCGTAGGAGATCGGGATGCGGCGGAAGCCCGTCTCAACGTGGATGACGAAGACGACCATCGCGAGTGCGATGACGCCGAACATGAACACGCTGAAATAGCTGATCGTGCCAGCCTGTACGTAGTGGTAAATCGTCCCGAGGTTCTTCGGCAGGGCCGCAACGATGCCGGCAAAGATGATCAGGGAGATACCATTGCCGACCCCCTGCGCCGTGATCTGCTCGCCGACCCACATGAGGAATACCGTGCCCGCCGTCAGCGTGATCGCGATGATCAGGATGTTGACGGGGTTCGGATTCAGGATGGCTGCCTTCAGGCCGATGGACATGCCGATTGCCTGCAGGAAAGCCAGCACGACTGTGAGATAGCGCGTGACCTGCGTCGTCTTCTTGTGCCCCTCCTCGCCTTCCTTCGACCACTGCTCGAGGGTCGGGATGACGACGTTGAGGAGCTGGATGATGATCGCCGCATTGATGTACGGCGTGATGCTCATCGCGAAGATGGAGAACTTACTGAACGCACCACCGGAAAAAAGGTCTAAGAGACCGAACAGATTGCCGTTTGCGAAGAGTTTCTCGATCGCAGTCGGGTCTACTCCCGGCACGGGGATGTGCGTCCCCATGCGGAAGATGGCAAACATGACCAACGTGAAGATGATCTTCTGCCGGAGTTCCGGTATCTTAAAGATGTTGCCAAGGGCTGAAAGCACCTCAGATCACCTCGACTTTGCCACCTGCTGCCGTAATCTTCTCTTCTGCGGATTTCGTGAAGCCGTTTGCACGAACCGTCAGCTTCTTCGTAAGCTCGCCATTGCCGAGGATACGGATGCCGTCCTGCACGTTCTTCAGGATGCCGGATTCAACGAGCACAACTGGATCAACCGTCGTGCCATCTTCAAAGCGGTTCAGCGTCTCGACGTTGACCTCAGCAAAGGTCTTGGCCCAGACATTCTTGAAGCCGCGCTTCGGCAGACGACGGTAAATCGGCATCTGGCCGCCTTCAAAACCCGTGCGAACGCCGCCGCCGCTGCGGGAATTCTGGCCCTTCATGCCGCGACCAGCCGTCTTGCCATTGCCGGAGCCGAGGCCGCGGCCGACGCGGTTGCGGACCTTGCGGGAACCAGCTGCTGGCTGTAATTCATGTAACTTCATCTAGTGCACCTCCTGTCTCGTCTCAGTCTGCGATTTCTTCTACCTGGATCAGATGCTCTACTTTGTGGAGCTGGCCACGGATGGCCGGGTTATCCGGGAGCTCAACAACGGAGTTGATCTTGCGCAGTCCAAGAGCACGAACGGTCTTGCGCTGCGTTTCCGGGCGACCGATCAAGCTTCTCTTCAGCGTGACTTTAACTTTTGCCATTTTGTGAGCCTCCTATTAACCTAAGATTTCCTGGACCGTCTTGCCACGGAGCTCAGCGACAGCCTCAGCACGCTTGAGTGCCTTGAGGCCTTCCATCGTTGCGCGAACCATGTTGTTCGGGTTTGCAGAACCGAGGGACTTCGTCAGGATATCGCGGATACCAGCGAGCTCGAGGACGGCACGAGCCGGGCCGCCGGCGATGACACCAGTACCTTTGGCAGCCGGCTTCATCATGACTTTACCAGCACCGAAGATGCCGATCATCTCATGCGGGATCGTGCGGTTGTCGTAGAGAGCAACTTCGACGAGGTTCTTCTTTGCATCCTCGACGCCCTTGCGGATTGCCTCCGGGACCTCAGCAGCCTTGCCGAGGCCAACGCCTACCTTGCCTTTCTTGTTGCCGACGACAACAAGGGCACTGAACGAGAAACGGCGGCCGCCCTTGACGACTTTTGCTACTCGATTGATATATACAACTTTCTCCTCGAACTCAGGAGTCTCGTTGTCCATATTTCTAGCCATTCATTTACCTCCTTCAGACGTTATCTTAGAATTTCAGACCAGCTTCACGAGCTGCTTCTGCGAGAGCTGCAACACGGCCATGATAAACATAGCCGCCACGGTCGAATACGACTTCCGTGATGCCCTTTTCGAGAGCGCGCTTAGCGATTTCCGTACCGATAGCCTTTGCAGCTTCGATATTGCCGCCGTAGTTCTCGAAACCCTTGTCCTGGGAGCTTGCGGAGACGAGCGTTACGCCCTTCTCATCATCGATAACCTGCGCATAGATGTTTGCGAGGCTGCGATATACGTTGAGGCGCGGACGAGCCGCCGTGCCTGCGATATGGTTGCGGACGCGCAGATGACTTTCTGGCGTGCCTTGTTCTTATCTGCTTTAAGAAGCACAGAGATTCACTCCTTTCTAGAATTTGGTCCTTATTTCTTGCCCTTGGCGCCGGCTTTACCTTCCTTGCGGCGGATGTGCTCACCAGCGTATTTGATACCCTTGCCTTTGTACGGCTCCGGCTCACGGAAGCCGCGGATCTCCGCAGCGATCTGGCCGACAACTTCCTTGTCGATGCCCTTGACCGTGATGGCATTGGCCGACGGGACGTCGAACTCGACACCCTGCGGCGGCTCAACGATGACCGGATGGGAGAAACCAAGGGAGAGGTTGAGGTTCTTGCCCTGCTTCTGGGCACGATAACCAACGCCGTTGATTTCGAGGCTCTTGGAGAAGCCTTCCGTTACGCCGACGACCATGTTGTGGATCAGCGTGCGGCTGAGACCATGGAGAGATCTGTGCGTTTTATCGTCGGAAGGACGCGTTACCGTGATAACGTTGCCTTCGACGGTTACTTTCATATCCGGATGAATGTGGCGGAAAGTTCACCTTTCGGGCCCTTTACTTTCACCAGATTGTCCTCGCCGAGCGTAACCGTTACGCCAGCCGGGATTTCAATCGGTGCTCTACCAATTCTTGACATCTGTACACCTCCTGACTACTAATTACCAAACGTAAGCGATGACTTCGCCGCCGAGACCAGCCTTGCGGGCCTGCTTGTCGCTCATGATGCCCTGCGAGGTCGAGATGATGGCGATGCCAAGGCCGCCCAGAACGCGCGGAAGCTCATCGTGCTTTGCGTACTGGCGAAGGCCCGGTTTCGAAATGCGTTTGATACCGGAGATGACTTTCTCACGCTGCGGACCGTACTTGAGGTCGATCGTGAGAACGCCCTGCTTGTTGTCCTCCGTGAACGTGTAGTCTTTGATGAAACCCTCTTCCTTCAGGACCTCTGCAATAGCGGTCTTGATCTTGGAAGCCGGGATTTCCACCTTCTCGTGGAATACAGAGTTTGCATTGCGCAAACGGGTCAGCATATCTGCAATAGGATCAGTCATTACCATTGAATCGATATCCTCCTTTCAAATGTCAATAATTACCAGCTGGCTTTGGTTACGCCAGGAATAGCGCCTTTGTAGCTCTGCTCGCGGAAGCAGATACGGCACATGTCGAACTTGCGCATATAACCATGCGGACGGCCGCAGATCTTGCAGCGGTTGTAGCCGCGCGTGGAGAACTTCGGTTCCTTGCTCCACTTCTCAATCATAGACTTCTTAGCCAAGTTTCCTTACCTCCTTATGCTTTGAACGGCATACCCATGAGTTTCAGGAGCTCTCTGGCTTCTTCATCCGTCTGTGCCGTCGTAACAATAACAATGTTCATGCCACGGATCTTATCGATCTTATCGTATTCGATTTCCGGGAAGATGAGCTGCTCTTTGAGGCCGACAGCGTAGTTGCCGCGACCGTCGAACGCCTTGTCCGAAACACCACGGAAGTCACGGACGCGCGGGAGTGCGACGTTCATGAACTTGTCGAGGAACTGGTACATGCGCGTGCCGCGCAGCGTGACCTTGCAGCCGATTGGCATGCCTTCACGCAGTTTCCAAGCGGCGAGGGACTTCTTCGCACGCGTCAGGAGCGGCTTCTGGCCCGAGATGATCGTCAGATCATTCACGGCTGCATCGAGGGCCTTCGGGTTGCCAACGGCTTCACCGACACCCATGTTGATGATGACTTTCTCGATCTTCGGAAGCTGCATCACGTTCTTGTAGCCAAACTTCTCCGTCATGGCCTTGCAGACTTCGTTCTGGTATTTTTCCTGTAATCTATCCACTTATGCTCCTCCTTTCCGGATTATTTCGTCTGGTCGATGACTTCGCCGCACTTCTTGCAAGCGCGGACCATCTTGCCATTGACTTCCTTGTGGGCAACGCGCGTTGCCTTCTTGCAGGCTGGGCAGACAACCATGACCTTGCAGGCATGCATCGGGGCTTCCTTGACGAGGATGCCGCCCTGCGGAGCCTTCTGGTTCGGCTTCGTGTGACGCTTCACTTTGTTGACGCCCTCGACGACAACCTTACCCTTCTTCGGCATAGCTGCGATGACTTTGCCCTGCTTGCCTTTATCTTTGCCGGACAGCACGACGACCGTGTCGCCCTTCTTAACGTTCAGTTTTACGAGTGACAAAATAGCACCTCCTCACAATTAAAGTACTTCAGGAGCCAGGGAAACGATCTTCATGAAGTCTTTATCGCGAAGCTCTCTGGCTACCGGTCCAAAAATACGCGTGCCTTTCGGCGTCTTGTCGTCCTTGATGATGACGGCTGCATTCTCGTCGAAACGGATGTAGGAGCCATCTGCACGGCGCAGGCCCTTGACGCTGCGGACTACGACTGCCTTCACGACATCGCCCTTCTTGACCGTGCCGCCCGGAGCAGCAGACTTGACTGCAGCTACGATGATATCACCAATGTTAGCGTATTTACGGTAGGAACCGCCGAGAACACGGATGCACATGATTTCTTTCGCACCAGTGTTGTCACCAACATTCAGGATGGTTTGCTGTTGGATCATTGTTTGACCTCCTTCTTCGATAATTTGGGATTATTTCGCGCGTTCTACGACTTCAACGACTCTCCAGCGCTTCGTCTTGGACAGCGGGCGCGTTTCCATGATGGAAACCTTGTCGCCTACATGTGCGTCGTTCTTCTCGTCGTGTGCGTGGAATTTGACCGTTCTCTTGACCGGCTTCTTGTAAAGCTTGTGCTGCTCGAGTTCCTCGACTGCAACCACAACGGTCTTGTCCATCTTATCGGAGATGACTTTACCAATTTTCGTCTTACGTACGTTTCTTTCGCTCATCAGGGAGCCTCCTTCCTCTTGCATATCAGTTTCCGTGATCAAGCCTTGAGCTCGTTCTCACGCTGGATCGTCTTGATGCGGGCGATCGTCTTCTTTACTTCCTTGATACGCATCGGGTTTTCGAGCTGGCCGGTGGCGAGCTGGAAACGGAGGTTGAAAAGTTCCTCTTTGAGCGAAGCAAGCTTCTGGTTGAGTTCCTCAGCGTTCATCTCGCGAATCTCATTAACCTTCATTTACTTCACCGCCCTCTGCTTTATTGTCTTCCTTCATAACGAACTTCGTCTTGATTGGGAGCTTGTGGCCTGCGAGACGCATTGCTTCCATGGCGATCTCCTTGGAAACGCCATCCATCTCGAAGAGCACACGGCCCGGCTTCACGACGGCAACCCAGTACTCCGGCGAACCTTTACCGGAACCCATGCGCGTCTCAGCCGGCTTAGCCGTTACCGGCTTGTCCGGGAAAATCTTGATCCAGACCTGGCCACCGCGCTTGATGTAACGCGTCATAGCGATACGAGCTGCCTCGATCTGGCGGTTCGTGATCCATGCCGGCTCAAGTGCGACGAGACCGTACTGGCCATGGCTCAGCGTATTGCCGCGATGAGCTTGCCCTTCATGCGGCCACGGAACTGTTTGCGGTATTTGACTCTCTTTGGTAATAACATTAAGCTTCGCTCCCTTCAGCTGCAGTCTTTGCCTGCTTTCTTTCCGGAAGAACTTCGCCCTTGAAGATCCAGACCTTTACGCCGATGCGGCCATAAGTCGTGTGAGCTTCTGCCGTACCATAATCGATATCAGCACGGAGCGTATGAAGTGGGATACTTCCTTCACGATAGGATTCCTTACGTGCGATCTCTGCACCGCCAAGGCGACCGCTGCAAGCGATCTTGATGCCCTTAGCGCCGAGACGCATCGTGCGGCCAACGGCCTGCTTCATCGCGCGGCGGAAGGCGATGCGGCGCTCGAGCTGCTGAGCGATGTTCTCAGCGACCAGCGTTGCATCCATATCCGGCTGCTTGATCTCTGCGATGTTGATGTCCACGCGCTTCGTCGTGTAGTTCTTCAGACCCTCTTTGATCTGCTCGATGCCCGAACCGCCACGGCCGATGACCATGCCCGGCTTTGCCGTATGGATCGTGAGCTTCAGACGGTTCTTGCTGCGCTCCGTCTCGATTCTGGACACACCGGCTGCCTGAAGGCTGTTCTTCAGATAGTCACGGATTTTGATATCTTCATGCAGGTTATCTGCAAAATCTTTGTCTGCATACCACTTAGCATCCCAAGTCTTGACGATGCCAAGACGAATACCATGCGGATTTACTTTCTGACCCAAACCGTTTCCCTCCTTGCTCAGTTCTTCTCGTCGACGACGATGGTTACATGGGACGTACGCTTCAAGATCTTGAACGCCTGTCCACGGGAACGCGGATGGATACGCTTGAGCGTCGGGCCCTGATCAGCAAACGCCGTCTTGACGTAGAGCTTATCGACGTCCATATCAAAGTTGTTCTCTGCGTTGGCAACAGCGGAACGCAGGACTTTCTCAACTACCTCGGCACCAGCCTTCGGCGTGAATTTCAGAATCGCGAACGCTTCAGCGACGTTCTTGCCACGGATCAGATCCATGACGACGCGAACTTTGCGCGGAGCGATGCGAACATATTTAGCTACTGCTTTCGATTCCACAAGGATTCTCCTTTCGCAAAATTACTTCAGAGAGGTCTTTCTCTCTTCGCCGGCATGGCCTTTGAACGTGCGCGTCGGTGCGAACTCACCGAGCTTGTGGCCAACCATGTCTTCCGTGATGTAAACCGGTACGTGCTTGCGGCCATCGTGGACAGCAATCGTGTGACCGACGAAATCCGGGAAAATCGTGGAACTTCTCGACCAGGTCTTGACAACCTTCTTATCGTTAGCCTCGTTCAGGGCCGTGATCTTCTTCATCAGGCTCTCTGCAACGTAAGGTCCTTTTTTAATAGATCTTGACAAAGTGTCTCCTCCTTTCGTCAGGCGGCACTAGGCTGCCTGTCGATTTCTATTATTTCGTGCGTCCTTTGACGATGAGCTTGTCGGATGCTTTCTTGCGACGGGTCTTGGCACCCATAGCGCATTTGCCCCATTTCGTAACAGGGTGCTTGCGGCCAACAGGGGAGCGGCCCTCGCCGCCGCCATGCGGATGGTCGTTCGGGTTCATC
>ERZ791624.1278-NODE-1278-length-12274-cov-1.904902_pt1 | contig 12274 bp, 17 predicted proteins | sample MGYA00510058_ERZ791624 | MGnify/ENA primary metagenome ERZ791624 (study PRJEB30046, sample SAMN00715158) | human gut metagenome | study: EMG produced TPA metagenomics assembly of the A metagenome-wide association study of gut microbiota in type 2... | reverse complement strand
TGTCACTGCGTCATTTACCAATACTCCGGCAAGCTGGAATCCGAATGGATTCTTTACAAGAATGTCATCATCCACCGCCATCTGAAAAGCTGGTCGCAGCACTCCCCGGATAGTATGAATGGAGCTGTAGTTTTTTCCATCTTCCTGTTGCAACTTGATAAGAAACAACTTGGCATCGGAAGTTTTCACACTTCGGATTGTCTTTTTCCCGAAGGATTCCTTTGCAAGTAATCTCTGCACTGTAACATATCCCTGCTTGGTGCTCTGCCTCACTCCTGTTTTGGTTTTCAGATATCGCTCTACCAATTCGCACACTGTCATCTGTCCGTCTACGATATTTATAAGCAAATCCAAATCCGTATTGATCTGCTTTTCCAATTCTCTGAGTGACAGGCATGGCTTTTTGCCCTTTGGCAGTTTGTCCGTTGGTTCTAGTTTCCAGCTATAGACAAAATGTGGTTTTCCATCAATATGGTACTTATACTGATATTTTCCATCTGCCCTTACGCTCTCTCCCGGTCGAAGAACCCTGCGTTTAGAATCCCTCCTTGTCTGTCCTCTTCCTGCCTTTGCCATTATCCCCACCTCCTCAACTCTGGATGGTGCAGCAGATATTTTTCAAATGCAACACGGAGAATCAGCTTGCGTTCTCCGTAGTATGCCAAGAAATCCTCACCATCCGTATTTTTCAATAAATCATAGAACTTTCTTCTGCTCAGGACAAAATAATCGATTGCCTCCGAAGGGTTCAATATATCCTTTTCTGCTAAATTTGGTTTTGCCATAATACACTTCCTTTCTGCCGAAAGCATCTGTTTTCAAGGTTTTAATGGGTTCATCGTATATTCGCTCTACTCCCCGGAAATAGCAACTACTTTCGGCAGATAAAAGGAATTATATTTCTGATGAATTAAGGATAAATTCTTCAAACTTCGGGCGGATAATCAAGAACCTGTTTCCCAATAAACTGCCACAGTCCCAAGGTTATCCTCTGCAATCCTTCTCATCTTTTTAATGCCAATATTAAAATAAGCTGCAGCCTCTTTGATTGTGAGCGCATACTTTTCTTTTACAGGGACAAGTGTATTTTCCATACTGCCGGAAGTATCATGTTTTTCTATTGCCATGTGCAATCCTCCTTCCATAAGGGACTGCGGTATCCCCACAGCCCCAACTGCTTAATCTGCTGCCATCTGGAGCACCTTGACCGCATCCTTGCGGATCAGCTTTCCGTCCAGATACTCACATCCCAGATATCCAATCTGTCCTCGTATGGCAAATTTTTCTTTCAATGTGCGGATAGTCATAGGAAAACGCTGAACCAGCCAATAATTGCTGAAATCTCCAAATGTGATTACTTTCTGCCCCTTTCCGATAGACGGCATGGAATCAACAATCTGCACAGGTTTTGAGAAAATCGTTTCATCACTTTCCTTCCACAGATAGTTTCCGGCTGAATCTTTGAGGGTACGGAGTGCCAGAGCCGTTTCGTCATTCATAAGCCATGTACCATGTTTACGGTATTTCTTATCCACGGATAGATACAGTTTGATGATTTCATCATAGCTGATAGCAGAATCACTCTCTGCCGTCACGCCCGTTTCTGCTCCGTCAGTGGCGTGCAGAATACCTGTCGGCTGATTTTCCCCTGTTCCGTTGATAAACACCTGTTCCTCGCTTGTGCCAAAACAACGTGCCATTTTCCTGATTACATAATCCTCTATGGCAAAGGACTGGTCAGAAGCGAACTCCAATCCAAGTCTGACAAGCTCGGACAATCGGTATGCCTGTACTTCAAATCTCTGAAAATCGTCCTCGTTATCCATGCCCTCCAGATTGACCATATCGCCCCATTCAGCCTGACCTTCACAGTCAAATGTCCAAAGACGGCTGTCACTTCTGGTCGCATTCACAACGGTTGCCAGCTGACGGACTGCACTTTCTTTCTGTAGTACTGCCGTATATTTTTTATTTGATTCTCCGGGCAGATGGTACGCATTTGTCTTGCTTTCACGGTTGTTATAAAGGCTGTCCGTAACTGCCTGTTTTCCTCTCATTTCGTTCCAAAAATCGTTATAATAAGCTGTACTGTTAATCATAATAAACCTCCTGAAAAATTATTTTTGTGTCATATAACCACTCTGTCTGCAATAATCCACTGCTTCAGAATAGGACAGATAAAACATCTCCAATGAGCCGTCAACCACACGGTAATAGGGCGGGTCACAGGATTCGCTTGCCATGATAATGACCGGGCATCTGTCCCTTAAATTGATGACATTCACACATCTGTACTTGTCTGTTGAAAAATCCGATGGTTCAAACCGCATCGGTGGTGCTGCTTTCTGTTTTCCCATGTATACCTCCTTTTTTCTCAGCAGAGGAAACCTCTGCACAAGAGCCGATATCCTGTTAAAAGTGTGGTTTTTTCTCCACCATCCCTCGGACGCTTGCGGACTACCGTACCGATTGTACGAAGTGCTTGGTTAAAATTCCGGCTGTTCTCCGCAAAATATCCATTGTCATTGCACCAGTTGCGGTATGCCTGATACACTGCCGATGTCCGGCATTCCGCATCCTTCTCCTGTTCCAGAAATTCCTCCACAAAAAGTTCCATCTTATCGCTGTCATGCTGATAGGACATTGTGGCATCTTTTACTGCTTTTGGTTGAGCGAAACCTTCTTCTTTCAAGATGGTGTAGCCTTCAATCAGCCAGTTTAAGATGGCACTTGCTGCCTCCGGCCTGGAAAATTCTGCTTTCAGATTCTGTTCCTGCTCCCATTCCTCAAAATGTCTGTCAAAGGGAATGATTACGATACGTCCGCTCGAAAACAGTGTCATATCCGTAATAGCCGGAAGATAATTTGTATTTACATACAACTTGAACTGTGGTTTAAAATCAAAACTGTTTTCATGCAGGAATCTGGCATTCAATGTATCATTTCCCGTCATGCTTTTGATCTGTGCTTCATTCAGCACCAATCCCCGCCTTGGCTCTGAGATATTGGCGAACCGCACTCCGGCAAGACGTGCAATATCCTCTGTCGGGTTCTGGCTGTTGGCAGACGGCTTTGCAGCAATCGTTTCCGGTCGGACAGTCAAACCGTAATCTCCCATCACATGAAGTGTGCTTTCCATCAGAGTCCCTTTCCCATTTCTGGTGGTTGCACCGTAGTAGAAAAACATACATTCATAGCGGGTATCACCTGTCAGACCATAACCAAGGCTTTTCTGCATGAACCTTGCTTTCTCTGTATCCCCACTCATCACCTCTGAAACAAATCTGGTAAAACGTGGATTCTTTGCATTCGGATCATAGGCCGCCCCTGCAATCTTGGTCAGCTTGTCCTGTGGTGTATGCGGATGGAACTCTCCCGTCTGCAGATCCAGTGTTCCGTTCTGACAGTTCAGGTAATAAACATTGCGGTCAAACTCAGACATTGCAATCGGATACACGCTCTGGGCATCACTGATATACGTGTTACGGTAATTCCGGCTCTGCCATTTCGCAGAATATTCCAGATAATCCTTTCTTATACGTTCATCAGTAATTGTCAGGGCATATCTGACCAGACTGTCCGCAAGGGATTTTGCAAGCTCCATTGTTTTCAATCCGCCAATGTCCGGAATCCACCGGGTTCCGTCATACACATACCACTTTTTCCTTTCCGGCACATACCTTGCGATATCTTTATACACATCCGCAAACAATCTGCCTGAGCCGTTGTCATTCCACGGGTATCTGCTGTTATCCGACACATTCAGTTCTATCAGCTTCTGCAGCATATCATCAAAATCACTCTCTGCTGATGTCCTTGCATAAGGTCTGTAGAAATCCAATGCCTGTGCCACTGCCTTTTCCATCGTCAATACGCCGTAGGTTGAGCCACTCTGCACACGGTCCCACTTGCTCCGCATCAATCCCGATTTTCGGAACAGTCTGTCCATCTGCCCTGCGTCACCGCCACACCAGAATGCAAGGATACTTGCAAGCGACATATCCGCATCGCTGTGGGATTTTCCTTCCAGTATTTCTCCATTCCACAAGGCTTTGAACTTTTCGCCCTGTCTGGAATCCGATGCCAAGCGGACCACGGAATCATCGGACAGATAACTGCCGGGAATATCCTGTACATCGTTCTTTTTCTTAGAAATCGGACGGAGCATATAAGTTTCCAGTATTTCCCCAATTTCAGTGCTTCGCTCCTCAACACCACGGTTGCGGATCACATTTCCTGTCAGAGTACAGAATTTCTTTGTCACACCTGCTGCATAGATTTCCAGACCAAGTTTCTGATTATTGATGTAATATCTGCCCGTATCATAAAACAGGGAAGATGCCTTACATACTATGCGGACTCCCGTGCCGGAAGGGCTGAATTCTGTATAGGAGTCCATTCTCTCCACGATGTCTTCTGCCATCTGTGTCAGCTTTCCACCAAACACGCAATGGTCGATATCTACCATGCAGAAATCATCAAATGCACCCATACCGATTCCGTCATAACCATCCATTGCATTGACTGCCAATCGAAAATCCGAAAAGGTATTTTTATCGGCACTGCTCGCTTTTCTGCCATTTGTCTGATACGGCACTTTTGTCATGCGTCCGTTTCTTTCTTCATATTTCCACAGACAGAACCGTCCGTCTTTTTTCAACTGTTCCGGAAGTTTCTCATACATTCTGTGCTCCTCCTTCCCCGCTTATTTTCTGACGTATCATTTCTCCGTGGCTCTTGCCGATAACCACACCTTAAATTCAGAAACAGGAACCAATACCCGCTTGCCTACACGGACGATTGGAAAATCCGCTTCTCTGGTCAGTGCATACGCTTTGCTCAGGCTGATTCCCATCTGCATTGCCATTTCCTGTACGCTCATCGTGACTTTATCCATAGCCATCCTCCTCTCTGCATTCCAAACATGAATTGCTCTTGTTTTCTATCACAGTATACTTTATAATGTTACCAAAGACTATTTTCTATTGGTAAGAACTCGTACCGAAAGCAAGTTCTATCGGTAAGAATGGAGGTGGAATATGAACGAAGATTTCAGTTTGGGGAAAATGAGTGCGGATGCACGGCTGACCGCAACTTTCAAATACTATGAAAAGACAGAACAGAATGGAAAAATCGTAATCACCGCCTGTCTGGGCAAGGGCGATGTTCCGAAACTCAACCGTGGATACGGCTTGGACGGAAATGAGCTCTGGCTTTCTCTGAATAACCTGTACCAGAGTATCCGTGGAAAAGATGACTACACTGCTGCCGATGATATCATTTCTTGGTGTCAGCAGTACGCACACCCCTACTATGCCTCTGAGGACATCGAAGAATATCGTTGGGATATTGAAAAGGATACGGAATACTGGGATTTTTCCACTAACATTCTTGGTAATTTCACTTTTGATGTTCACACCATGCGGAAAGATCTCGAAAGCCTGTACCGGGATACCCTTGTCATCCTGATGTTCAAAAAATGTCTGGAACGGCTTGACGTTTCCACGGATCTTGCGCAGATCACATGGACGAATGAATTTGCAGATTTTAATTCGTTTCCTATGCAGAAACATCTCGGTAAAATATCAGCTTACCTAAATAAAATGAGTGGCGTAACCATGAAGTTGGAACTGGATGAAAATGGAGAATTGAAGGTCATGCCGGATTTCCATTCTGTTTTTGATGCTGCCCGATTCGCTCTGTCGCAATATGTATCTATCCCTACAGATTACCCCATTGCTTATGCCGACCGTGTGGGCGTTGCCACCTGTGAGTGCTGCGGCCGTCTGTTCATCAAAAACGGGAACCGCCAGAAATACTGTGACAATCCAGAATGTAAAAAAGAACGAAACCGTAGAAAATCCCGCACTGCTTATCGCAGAAAGATACAGGAAGAAAATGATAACCGCTGGGCGTGACCACGGCTGTTTTCACAATGGGGCAAGATGTGGCAAGTAATATAGGTTATTTTCTATATAGGCTCTATAAGAATAACCTAAATCATCTGCCACAAGTTGCCCCAACTGTTTTTCCATAGAAAAAGGGCATCGGTCTGCACCGACACCCCATGTCATTTTATCCTTATTCTCCGCAGCGGAATGCTGAATTTCCCGTAAGATTTCTAAGCAGAATCTTTCTCGCTGTCTTATACTATTTTCCGATAAAGCCAAGCCTGAGCAGGAAACATCGGAAAGCATATTTGTCATTGTCTGTTTCAGTCGGCTTTGATGATACCCTTTTTGCATCTTTTGCCATATCACACAGCCTTGTGATAAATTGCGTATAAGCTGCTATCTCATCCCCATCTTCCGTATATGAAAACCATGCAAAGTTAATTTTCTCCTCTATAATTTCAACCTCGGTGCTATCCGTCTGAAATGCCCTTTGCAGAAGCGTCTGCTTATTTGCTATGATCTTCTGTAAATTTTCCAATGCCGTATCCGTAAAGTTTTCTCTTGGAACTGCTATTGTCAGCTTGTCCTGCTGCACTGACACTTCTTCAGTAAATTCGCATCATCCAGAAAGCCACACTCCCGTAACTGCCGAATTAAGGATTCTACCATTCCTGCCTCTGCTCCCTCCGGGATGTGCAGCACACCCTCTTTATCCAGCCGATATCCTGCAATATCGTATGCACAGCTTGGCACCCGCTCATAATGTGGGGCTGTTCCAAGTATTTTTCCAATCTCCTGTGCCAACTTTGGTCTTTGTTTTGGTTCCAGCGTAAATCTGATTTCATTTTTCATAATATGTACCTGCCTTTCTTTTTTCGGTAGTACATATATCACTCTGACGGCACAAAATAGCAAGACATTTCTGATTATATTTCTGACAAAAAATACGCATAAAAACTGTGTTTTTTCTATCGTTTTACACACGGTTTTTATGCGTATTTCGGTATTATCCGGCAAAACAAAATCGGCTAAAGAAGCGATGTTCTGTGGAAATTTTCATATAATGTGAATTCTGTAGGTATCCCCCCTGTTTAATTCTGCGAAAATTCGTACGAAGGGGGCCATCGGTCTTCAGGCAGAATGGGGGTAGAGATTTGGAATCCCCCTACCTTTATTTATCGCAACTATTGTATTTATTTTTTGTATAATAATTTTCTTTTGATTATATGTACCTTGTTATTTCTCAGCAAAATCGTATTGTTACTTATAATCCGTTGTCTTATAATAATATTTTTTTAGAATATAAAAGGGAGGTGTACTTATGCTTCAGCAGCAATTTGGTCAAGTTATCAAACAATATCGTAATAAATTAGGTCTAAGCCAAGAAAAATTTGCATTAAGCATAGATATGGATCGTACATACTATGCTTCCGTTGAATCTGGGAAAAGGAATATATCCTTATGTAATATTGCAAAAATATCTAAAGGATTAGGCATTCCCATTTCAACTCTATTTATAAGCATTGAGAATATTGATACTAAGATGAAAGGAGATTAAAATCTTATGACACAAAATGATTTATCCATTATCCAACCAATTGTTGAAAAATATTACCATTCTTTTTCAGCGAAAACCTATGGAATGGAAAATAATGACCACGATTTTTTGATGGATTTATTTAATATCACTCCCGAATTAAAACGGCAAAATAGACAATATTGGGGACGAGAGCTAGGCATGCTATGGCAATTAATGGTTGTTGAACTTGCAAAAGCTCATTGTGGTGCAAATTTTCAACCAGCTCTTAGATTTGGAAATGATGAACCCTGTGATTTAATTATTGGAAATGATGCCATCGATACCAAATATAGAGTTGGTTCTGGTGATTCTGGAACTTTAAAAAAATTCAAACAATACGGTCATCTTCTTCGTGAACAAGGATATCGCCCTGTGTTTTTAATGGTTCGAGACGATAATCTTCCTGCTGCAATTACTGCCTGTATTAATGGTGGTTGGACTATATATACAGGAAAAAACTCTTTAAACTATCTGTACCAACAAACAGGTGTAAACATTGCACAACTTTTAAACACTTTTGGTTCTAAATACTATTTATAAAAAATATGCCCCATTTTTAAGGGCATATTTTTTCTATCGCAAATCGGTTAATCTCCTATTGGCAATATCTATATATTCTGGACATATTTCTATTCCCAAATAAGGTATTCCTATTTTTTTACATGCAACGGCAGTTGTTCCACTTCCTAAAAACGGATCAATCAAAATATTATCGCTATCAACAGGCATTGTAAGTTTAATAAGCTTTTCTATTAAATCTAAAGGTTTTACAGTACAATGTATGTTATAATCTTGTAAATCATCTCTGCTTATATTTTCTATGATGTTAGATTGAAATCCTTCTTCTGATTTTGCATTAAACAATCCCACATTATACTCTTTAAGGGTATTTATATAATTATTAACAAGTGGCTTTTGCACAACACTTATCGCTTCCCATTCATTCCTCAAGCAACTATGCCAGCCTTCCCATTTTTTATAATCATTATATCCCATTTTTTCTAATTTTTTTGATACATTTAATCCCTTTGGTATTCCACTTTGCCGCCTCCACACAATTATATCCCTTGCATAAAAACCCACATTTTCCATTGATACTTGAACTTGGGCGATTGTTCTCGTACTGTTAAAAATTAAAACTAATGCACCTGGCTTTACAATTCTGAATAGTTCCTTTCCCCATTCCTCACACCAGTTTTCGTACTCCAAGATATTATCTCTATTTTTTTTGTACCAAGCTGCATTTCTCACTCCACCTGCTAACCCACTTCCATATGGAATATTTTTTACCAATGTGGAGGATGAATCTTTAACTCTATCTTTTCTTCTATCAATTTCTTCTTTATTCCAGTTTCTTCCAATAAATTCATAATTATATGGCGGATCCGTTATACAACCTGCAATACTTTGATCTGGTATTTTTTTCATAATTTCTATGCAATTTCCCAAATAAATTTTATTTTTTAAATCCATGTTTTTTCCTTTTTTCTATATTTTCAATTAACGATTTTTTTATAGCCGCTGCAACAATGGCTTTAACACCTACATTCTCGACTCCAACCTCCATACAGCTAGCACCTATAAAGAGCAATACTCCCATTACAGTAGCCCCTCACTACACACCATTTTCATCGTGAATCCTAAAAACCAATGACTGATTTTCTGAATCCAAATATATATCAAATTTTGTTTCTCCTTTTTTCACATTAAGATTTGACAATACTGCTTTAGGTAAGCGTATTCTCATATCCTGCTGAACAACATATGTATCAAGATAAATACATGAATCTGCCATATTGGTGCCTCCTTTTTAGTCTAATTATAGCCTGATTTTAGTCTATTTTCAACCTAAATATAAATTCCCTTATTACCAAAATTAAAGAGTTTGAAAGAAATTTATAATATTTATTACTCCAAACTCTTTAATTCCTTTATTTCAAACTATTTTTTCTCAAAATTTCGTCATCAATGAAGTCTTGAAATATTGCATAATCTTTTATCCCATCACCGAGTTTTTTCATTTTTTCAAGTATTTTATTCTTCTGATTCTCCGAAAGATTATTCTTTGCTTTTTCTGCTTCATTCATCCAATGTTGTATCTCTTGCCCTACCACACTTTTAATTTCTTGATTTTTAGCAGCAATTGTTCCGCTACCATTCAAAACCTGCGTATTTTTCCATTCTTCCTGTTCTGCTATTGAATAAAACGTTACAATCATAATCCCCAGTAGATTAGATATTGTGAATGAAGTTTTCCCATTATACGCCGAATACGAAGTAATGCTCCTATGCATAGCCACACTTGGATTTTTTTCTAAGTCATAATTACTTACACTTTCAATTTTATCAAAGAAAAACATATGATTCTGAATATCTGAAACGTCCTGTCTCTTACCCAAAAGGTAATCTCTCATTATGCTCTCCGCCCTTAGCATTGTCAGTAATATTTCCTTATCAAAAGTTGAATCACAAGAGTACTCTTCCAAATCTAAATATAAACTCCTCCAACTTAACGAAACTATAAAATAGGTTAAATTCTCATCATAACTGAATTCTTGTTGCTTATGATCTTGCCACGGATTAAAAATATTGCTTGCAAACCAACGCTCCTTTGCACTGAATAGTTCCTCGCAGTCATGGCACAACATATAATGTTTTTCTATATCCTGTGCTACTTTATTGGGTTCATTTGTTACTCGAATATTACCAGGTGCTGTCTTTATCATTTTTCGTCCTACAAAATGAGGAACTATATGGCTAAGTTGAAGTTCCTTATTCTGCCTACATAAGGCACACTGACCATATATTGTTTTCTCCTTTCCCATTTTTATATGCCTCCATCCATTTTCTTATTGTTCCTTAGCCGCCTTTACCACTCTAGGGATGCTCCTTAACGTAAAAAAGCTGAGCACAAGTCTCAGCTTGGTCCCCAATGTCAAAAGAACACTGGGCAACTCTGTTACATTCAGTATATCCAACCCTCAATAAACATGCAATAGTTTTTATATTTTTTCCGCATTTTCATCGTTACAAGCTCTACTACATTGCCTGCAAGTAGTCTCTTACTACTAAGGAATCCTCCCAACACCTTTGCCTTTATCCCACTTCCAGCCATGTGCCTTAGTAGTCGAAACCGTAGTAATTCCAAGGCTTTCCGCCATATCTGCCCTGTATTGCCCCAGTCTGCGAAGGTATGCATTATCATAAAACTGGAGTGCCGTGGCAGACGAAAAGTATCTTTATCATTGTTTTGTTTCTCCTTCTTTTGCCCCGGAATGCCCTGTTTTGCAAGGGGTTCTGGGATTCGTGTTGTTTGCTCTGAAATTATATATTGTGACAAATTGGAGCAGAGCCCTGCAAGTTGTTACTAGCTGTTAGTAGTAAAATGGGTAGTAAAACGGAAAGGGTTACTACTAAGGATTTTTTCTCTTCCTTCTCATCACATATACATTTGAACTGTCTTTTTCAATTGGATATCCTCTATCAATCAAAGATACCACTAGTTCTTCCAATCTTTCTGTAAGCTTATTCCCCCGTATCATATACGTTGATATTGCAGATATTATCGATTGAACATCGCCCATCGAAAACTTTTCGTATTCCATCAATAGACGCATTCTTCTCTCTGCCTCATCACAATTACCCTCTATATTTAAGTAATAATCTGCCGCTTGACCATGTGCATAAATTACTCCGGAATCAGAAGCTCTTAAAACAAATTCTTGATATTTCTTACCATCACGGTCAACCTTAAAGCTTCTATCCATATAAAGCTTAATCACATCACACCATGTTGCTAAACTATCATCACTCGATAAAATCTTCCGAATATCTCTATCCATCTCCTTGATGTTTTGCACCTGATTAATACGTTCTTCGTCTATAAGTTTTTTCATTTCAACAATCTTTGCTGAATATATTTTATAGTACTCTAATCTCTTTTCGTCAGGTATTTCAGTTTCCCATTTATCAACTGTATCTATAAAGCGTTGCAAATTTGAAAGTGACTGAAACGCATAGATATATAACTCTTCACATTCCTCGTTTTCGCTAGAATGACCATTAACATTTCTATCTACTGTAAGCATTTCTATTGCCTTTCTTGTTTCTACTTTTGACGGAAAAATATCCGGGCACTTATGAATTATCTCTGATATAAATGTCACATCCATATCGTCGATTTCATAATTTTCTATACCCTTTTGACGCATATCTTTATAAGCATGTTCGTATTTTGCTGGCAAATACTTTACAGATATCTTAGTCTTCTCGTAGAGTTGATTTTTCCACTCTTCAACTGCAATCAGCTTTAAATAATCCTGACAAGCATTACATCTTAATTTCTTTATATCATTAACTCTATTTCTTATGTGCATATGTTCCTCCACGCAAAAGTTAAAGGGCATATAACTTTCTAGCCATATGCCCCTAACTGTAAAATTAGCAATTACACTGTTCAGCAATTGCGAATTCTCTGCAAGCGTTAACCACATTGGTTGACACTCTTTCAGCTGCAGCCTCATCCATTTTTATAGCAAAAATGATACCTACCACAGACGTACCAAGAGCAACAACAAACTTCCAGTCTATAGAGACAGAAATGTTTCTCATAGCATTACCTCCTTTCTGAAGCCCACGCTCCAATTATCCAGGTATGCTATATTGCCCATTCCAATAAATTAGGAATATTTTATTTTATCACATTTTGCAAATTTGTCAATCTGTTTTTATAATAACAATCTAAGAAAAATGTAGGATTACAATACATGTGTTACAACTGAATATAAAAAAAGCAGAGAGG
>ERZ791624.1275-NODE-1275-length-12319-cov-1.768020_pt1 | contig 12319 bp, 11 predicted proteins | sample MGYA00510058_ERZ791624 | MGnify/ENA primary metagenome ERZ791624 (study PRJEB30046, sample SAMN00715158) | human gut metagenome | study: EMG produced TPA metagenomics assembly of the A metagenome-wide association study of gut microbiota in type 2... | reverse complement strand
GTGAGCCCTAGAAGGTCGCTGACCGCGATGCCGATCGTGCGGTCGCCGATATCGAGTGACATGTAACGCTTCATTTCTTGTTTCCCTTTTCCAGATACGAGCGCACGAGCTCCTCTAAAAGCTCATCGCGTTCCAGCGTGCGAATGAGGCTGCGCGCGTCGTTGTGGCTCGTGATGTACGCCGGATCGCCCGAGAGCAGATACCCGACCAGCTGGTTGATGGGATTGTAGCCCTTCTCCTCCATGGCCTTGCAGACCGAGCGGATGATTCGCTCCGCCTTGTTCTCATCGTTGCCAAACCGGAACATCATTGTTTCTTCACTAACCATAAAAATCCCTCCGAAGCACCTATCCGGGTTTCCCCGTACATTGCGTTATGTTGCTTTCTATCTTATCACATTTCAACGTCGATTGCCATTCTACGCCTCATTCCTATAGTTTATCTGAAAGCGGCTTGGCGAACGCCTGAAAATCCGTTACAATAGAAAGGCACATCAACAAGAATAACGGAGGCGTTACCCCTTATGTTCACTGAACCAAACGATATGAGCCTGGCTGCACGCGACAAGGCGCGCCGTGACCTTCTGGCCCTGCAGAAACGCATTGCGAGCATGCATGAGCTGCGCAACGAGATGAATCACGCCCTCGCGCGCGTCAAGAGCGACAACCTCGACCTTGCCCTCACGCAGAAAAAGAACCTGCGCCGCCTCAGCAGCGAATACGACAAACTCAGCCGCGAAGTCCGCTGCCTGCCCCCGATGGATGCCACCGCCGTCCTCGAAGACGAATACAACTACATCCTGACGATTGGCAACATCCTCGAGACGACACGCGAGCTCAAGAAAAAGACAAAGATCGAAGCCACAGCCCGTCAGGGCATCATCGATGGTCTCGTCCAGTTCTACAATGGCCTGCGCGACGAACTCGCTCATCAGGATGCGGAGATGCGCCAAGCCCTCGCCAAATGCGAAGGCAAGGAAGCACAGCCTGACGCGTAAACGTCCTGAAGCTTTGTAATTCAGACAGGCGGCAGCAGCGCACATGCAACGCCGTCATGACAGGAACCCAAAAGGAAGAGCCCGCCCCATCGGCACAGACTGCTTCCTTTTTTGCCATTCGGCCACTTGACATCCTCACTTGCGCGGACGATTCCGCTTCCCGAACGTCGGCAATTCCTCATCCTTGACGCTCGACCATGCCTGCGTCTGCTTCGCGCAGAAGCAGGCGCCGGCCAGCCCAATCGCAATGAGCACAATGCCAATCCCATACGAGCCCTCCGTCAGGAGATAGAATCCCCCGAACGCCACAAGCCCAAAGAACACCGTATTCCAAGACTGCACCAGCATATTAAAGAATTTCGGCAGATTATTCACGGCCCCCAACTCCTTTCAGTTGATACATACATTCGCCAAGCAACAGGAAAGTCCTGCCTATCACAAAATGGACTTTTCTGTTACTTTTTCGTATCAGCTACCAAGTCGCATCCTCGACTAAATTGTTGCGCTTCATAATCGATATACGTCGTCGCTTGATCATTCATATTGCTTATATCAGTGCGATCTGCCCACAATTCGCATTGTGTCATAACCGTCTGTACCGCATCATCCATGCCTTCCGGCGGATATTTGTGCTTACGCAAAAGTCGCTTGATCATCATGCGCATCTTTGCTCTTGCCGAATCACGCTTCTGCCAGTCAACGGTTCGATTCTTGCGCAAGGTATCTGCTAATTCCTTTGTAATCGCAATCAACTCCGCATTTTCATAGAAATCTCGAATCGCCTGCGGTTTGGTCAGGGCATCATAAAAAGCCAGTTCATCTGCTGTTAGTCCGAGCTGTTCGCCTTCTTTTTGTGCAACCTGAATCTGTTTTGCCAGATTCAAAAGTTCTTCAATGACCTGTTCATTCGTAAGCATCCCGTTGAGATAGCGATTCATTGCTTGTTGCATAATCTCACTGAATTTAGCAGATTTCACAACATTGGTACGTTTGAATACAACAACCTGATCAGCAATCAGTTTTTTTAAGAGTTCGACGGCAAGATTTTTTTCTTTCATATGAGCAATCTCATCCAGGAACTTTGAATCAAACAGCGAGAATTCCTGATCGGCATCCTGAAATAGATTGATGACACCATCGCTATGAATGCTTGCCTTGAGCAGATTATTGATACGAGCGTTCATTTCCGGAAGAGAAATCTTCTTGCCCTCCCCTTGATTCATCAGTCGATTGACCAGAACGCGAACCGACTCGAAAAAAGCGGCTTCAATACGTTCATCCTCAACCGCCAACGAAGCACAAAGTGACAACGCCTGTCGGAGCATCAAGGCTTCTTTTAAGAATGCATCCCGCTCTTCCTGTTTATCAACCCCCACGATAAAGTTTACAGCACCGCTGATGACCTTGGAACGTGCAAGATTACTTCCATGAATAAAGTCAACGTAGTTATACCCATAAAATAAGTCACGACATACAGAAAGCTTTTCCAAGAACTTCGGATAGGCAACTTTGGCTACATCCGTATCGCCATAATTCTTCTTGTCACGTGCCGTATAGTCGTTCATAGCCGCCTTCAATGCCGAAGCAATACCAACGTAGTCGACAATCAATCCGCCTTCCTTATCTTGGAACACCCGGTTGACACGAGCAATCGCCTGCATCAAATTATAGCCCTTCATTGGCTTGTATATATACATGGTTGCAAGCGATGGCACATCAAATCCGGTCAACCACATATCAACTACAATAGCAATTTTGAACGAACTGGCATTATCCTTAAATTCTGCTGCAAGTTCGTCCCGATGATGCTTGTTACCGATAATCTCTGACCATTCTTCTGGATCCTTATTCGATCTTGTCATGACGACTTTGACCTTTTCTGTCCAACCAGGCCGTAGTTGCAGTATCCGCTTATAAATCTTCATGGCAATCGGACGAGAATACGCAACGATCATGGCTTTGCCCGTCAGCAGATTCTCCCGGTAGTTCTCATAATGATCGAGGATATCACTGACCAAAGAATCAATCGTCTTGTCATTCCCAAGAATCGCTTCCATCTGACCGAGTTCTCGCTTGCTTCTCTCAATGACCTCTGGGTCGGCTTGTTCGGCCATGATGTCATATTCCCTGTCAATCAAGGCTAGTGTATCTGCATCTAGTTTCAACTTGATGACACGACTCTCATAATAAACCGGACGCGTTGCCCCGTCTTCAACCGCCTGCGTCATATCGTAAACATCGATATAATTGCCAAAGACTTCCCTTGTGTTGCGATCCTGCAGAGCAATCGGTGTACCAGTAAATCCAATGTAAGTGGCATGCGGCAAAGTATTGCGAATGATTCGTGCTATGCCAACCTTTATCCTTCCTGTCTTCGTATCAATTTTTTCTTTCAGCCCATATTGACCACGATGAGCCTCATCCGCCATAACGATAATATTATGACGTTCAGACAGTGGTTCATCCGCTTCCTCAAACTTTTGCATCGTCGAGAAAATAATACCATTTGCCTTACGGCCATCGAGCAATTCTTTTAAATTCTGGCGGCTTTCCGCCTGGATTGGCGTCTGACGCAGAAAATCCTTACATTTGGTAAACTGTCCATAAAGCTGATCATCCAGGTCATTTCGATCCGTGATAACAACAATCGTTGGAGAATCCAGTGCTTCTTGCAGAAGATGTGCATAGAAAACCATGGATAAAGATTTCCCGCTCCCCTGTGTATGCCAGAAGACACCACCCTTGCCGTCAGTTGCCATGCCTTGCCGAGTAGATACAATAGCCTTGCGCACTGCAAAATACTGATGATAGCCCGCCAAAATCTTAAATTCCTTCAGCCCTTCTTTCGAAAAGCAGATAAAGTTCTTTATGATGTCCAATAATCGTGTCTTCTCAAACATCCCTTCAAAAAAGGTATCAAACTGCGCATACTGCGTATTCTCATAACTGCCATCTTTCGTCTTCCATTCCATGAAACGATTTTCCCCGGACGTAATCGTACCAGCTTTGGATGTCAGATGATCACTCAGCACACAGATGCAGTTATAGATGAACATCGAGGGGATTTCATGTATGTAGTTGCGAATCTGCGTATATGCTTCGGAAGCATCCGTTTCCTCACGCGATGGTGATTTCAATTCCATCAAGACAACAGGCATACCATTCAAAAAAAGCAGCACATCGGGACGTTTGTTGCTGTTCTCTACAAAAGTCCATTGATTCGCGATGATAAAGGAGTTGTTGTCAGGGTTCTGATAATCCACCAGATAGACAAGACCGGCACGTTCTTCTTTTCCATCCAGATAACGCACTTCAATACCATTCTGAATATAATCCGTAAATACTGCATTTTTCTGCACCAGATCCGCATTCTCGAAGTTCTTCAACTTAAAAAGAGCTTCATGAATGGCATTTTCTGGCATATGTGGATTGATGCGGCGGATTCCCTCGTCCAGTTCAGACTCATAGAGTGGGCTATGATAATCCCGGTCAATATCCGGACCATAAACATACTGCCATCCCATGTTCTGGAATAGTTCAATGATGGTATGCTCATAGTCCGTCTCGGTATACCCCCCTGACATAAAAATCAACTCCTTTTCAAATCAATATTTGTAGAAAGAAACAAGAATTTAGCGGCTTAAAGGTCAATGTCAGATACATCAAATTCGCCGGACACCAACTTAGGTAACAATGTATCTCGAATATTAGTAAGTCGTGAGTTTTCTGCTTCAAGAATTTCCTGCTGTTGAAAGATTGGGATACAAAAGGTATTGAACTTTTTTATAGTCTCGTCATCAGGAATTACAACAGGGACAGATTTAATCCCTGTACCTGATATTTCCTTAAAAGTTGAACCTGAAGCCATCCCCTTTATAGTCGGTAATAAAAATTTCATAAGATAATACATATAGGCTGTACCAACATTTTCATTTGGAACTACTGATTTGAACCCCTGATTAGTTGTTACTTCATTGGCAGCAATGGCAATGTACCCAATAGGTGCCCTGGAACTAAAAAGAACTGTTCCTGCTGGCATTTTTGTTGCACTACTCTTGGAAAATCCTAATTCTGAAATATCGATTTCACCATGAGAGATAAATTTTGACTTATTAAGAGATAAATCCTTTGGAGTGATCCATGCTATGCCATGCTCGGAGTAATATTCTGGCTTTGTTTTAGATGGAGTTCCACCTGCAACAATAGTTCCAAGGTCAGAAAGTAGACCATCTTTCCATATTGGATTGGTTTTCTCAATAAAAAATGAGTAAAAAAGAGCTTCTGCTTGCTGCTCTAAATTCTTGTTTATCTCAGTATTCAGTTGAATCTTATCGTCAATTCCTCCAACTATTTTAAGAATCTTGTCTTGTATATCTATTTTAGGCAATACAAAACTCATTTTTCTCATACTAGACTGGCTTAATTTTGGTTGTGCTGAACCAGTAATATATTTAGAAAGGTTTATACTATTTATAAGATAATAGAAATATCTTAGTCTGCATATATCTGTAGTAGTCACAATATGAGCGTGATTATTTACCCAAAACTTTCCACACACTAATTGGGCAATATTTTGTTTTTGAGATTTTAAATTTTCACCATCCTCAGCAATCAATATATATTCTCCATCAAATAAATAATCATCAATATGGTCGATAACCCCTTGTGCACCATAATACCGATAAGGGCCCTGTCTTTTTTTCCTTTCTACTGAAGAAAGCGGAATCCTATCTTTATCATGTAAAACAACCACATTATTAAAATCATACTTTTTCATAACTTACCGCCTAACTAATATATTTCTTATGTGCCAGCTTTACATTGCTCTGCTTGACCATCGCATACTGGAGCGTTGTATCAATACGTTTATGCCCGAGCAACTGCTGAAGTTGCTCAATTGGCATACCCTTATCGATTGCTTTAGTAGCCAGTGTTCGCCGGAATTTATGTGGATGAACTTTTGTTATATTCAGCTGTTGGCCAATGAAACGTACTCGTGATTCAATGCCATTGATAGTTAAACGAGAATAGGGCATTTTCAGCGAGACAAACAAGGCTTCACAATCATCGCTACGACTGTCCAGATACTCCTGCAGATGAATCTTAGTACGAGCATCAAAGTAAACAATGCGTTCCTTGTTTCCTTTGCCAAGCACCTTACATTCACGTTCATAAAAGTCAATATCTGACCGATTCAAACGTACCAGTTCTCCGACACGCATCCCAGTAGAAGCAAGTATATCAATCAACGCCAAATCACGTTTTTGCTTACAGCTGTCACGCATGCGTTCCAATTCTTCATCGGAATACGTTTCTTTAATATTGCTCATCGTCTTGACCTTATGAATGCGGCGAATGGGGCTTTTGATCAGATATTCTTCATCTTCCAACCAGGAAAAGAAGCTCGATAGAATTCGGCGAACATTGTCAATCGTGACGCGGCTGAGATTCTTCTGCATTTGATAGCCCGTCAGATACTGTCTGAGATCTTCCGTCATGATATGGACAACTTCTTTATGGATTTCTGCCAGCATGCGCAAGATTGTCTTTTGATAATAAATCAAGGTCTTATCAGAACACCCTTCAATCCGTTTTGCCTTCAAAAATCGGTCCAACAGTTCCTGACTACTGACTTCTTCAGCCTGCTCATGGTCAAGGTATTTGCCAAGTACGGCATCCAAATGCTGTGTCAATAGCTTCAACTGTTTATTATCCAATGAAGATGCCATGCGCTGCATTACTTCCCACCGTATCGTTTCCCGTACCATATCGTTTCTCCTTCATTGATAATTTCCAGAGAACAATATCAACGGCGGTTCTATGGGTATACAACCTCCTGCCGTTGGTAGGAAGTATTTTCTCCATCATCTGCTGATGGCTGATTTACATCATATATTTTTCATTATGAACCTGTCAGACCTCCGACAAGTTGACTTCTTCTTCGAATTGCATGTTCATATATATTCTGGTGGAAATCTCCTAGATGACACTATAAACAAGAATTTATCGGAGCAGTTACAAGCACTATACACTTCAGAATTCGACGTAACCGCACATCATGAAACTGCAAAACTGTCTGACATATGTCATTATTCTATTGAGAAAGTCAATGTCGATGAACTATCGACAAAGACATACTATTCAACAGAAAATATGCAGCCAAACAAGGTAAGCTCGGTTGAAGCCACAAATCTCCCTAGTATTAAGCAAACCACGAGATGCCACAAAGGAGATGTTCTCGTTTCAAACATTCGTCCTTACTTCAAAAAGATAGAGTATGTCACTACTGAGTGCGGTTGTTCTACCGATGTTTTGTGTTTTGTTCCTGCTTCAAAAGAGTTATCGGCTTTCTTGTATGAGACTTTGTATGCAGACCGCTTTTTCGATTATATGGTTGCTGGCTCAAAGGGCACAAAAATGCCTCGTGGTGACAAGCAACAAATAATGCAGTATGAGGTAGTTATGCCTTCTTCTGAGCAATTGTTAGCCTTTAATGCAGCAGCTACTCCAATACTTGCATTGATCACTAATGGAATGCTTGAAAACGAAAGACTTTCAATGCTCAGGGACTCATTATTGTCCAGACTTATGTCCGGCGAGCTTGATGTTTCCGACATCGACTTTTAAGCCGCTAAATTCTTGTTTATTTCTTCATTCAAGTAAATCTTATCATCAATTGATCTAAGTATATCTACAATTTTTTCTTGTACACATAGCGGCAAAACCATAATGGGTACTTCTCCCATAAATTTTGTATTAATCGAAGGCATGGTTGCGCCAGTTGCTATATTTCTTATAAATTGCTTTGTTTTATCCAAAGAAAAAAAGTAATATAAGTATTCTGGATTCAGCCTCTTTCCGGGACGTACTCTAAGGCATCGTCCTGAAAACAGCCATCCATCATATTGTGGACTAACATATGAGCAACGATCCACTGAACCAACACGGCTAAAAACTATATCACCTATTCTTAATACATATTTTTTTAGCCTTTCCCGGTCCTTATCTGAAACATAAGGCAGGTTTTGTTCAGTAAAATTTTTCTTCCCCAAATGTTCAACCGTAACAATAGGTGTCCCATTGCTCACATAATCCTCTTTATGTAATTGACTACCAAAAGGACCAGTCTGAATTTCTGCAATTTGAGATAATTTCATTGTTATAGGTTCAAATATCATACCCTATCGCCCCCAGTTTCTTACGGATTTCTTCTTCCAATTCGTGCGATTTCTTAAACATCTCGGAAAGTTCCCCTGTAAGGCGTTTCATCTTATCATCGAATGGCTCTCCGTCATCTTCTTGTTCTTCAATGCCGACATAACGTCCTGGCGTCAAAATGTAATCCTGTTTGGCGATATCCTGTGTCGTGACAACAGCGCAGAACCCTTTGACATCTTCTAGCGTTCCTGCCTGGAAAGATGAGAATGTATCTGCGAGCTTCTGAATATCCTCATCAGAGAAGTCACGATGCTTGCGATCGACCATATGGCCCATCTTGCGCGCATCAACAAACAGCGTCTTACCTTTTTGTTTCTTGTTTTTCGTGATAAACCAGAGTGTCACAGGAATGGTAACACTGTAGAATAGCTGTGTCGGCATAGCAATGATACCTTCAATCAAATCATCGTTGATGATATTCTTACGGATATCTCCCTCGCCTCGCGTCTGGGACGACAACGCACCATTGGCAAGCACCAGTCCAATCTTGCCATTTGGTGCCAGATGATGAATCATGTGCTGGATCCAGGCATAGTTGGCATTTCCGGCCGGTGGCAGGCCGTATTTCCAACGCTTATCATCCTTGAGATGCTCTTGCCCCCATGGATGATAATTAAACGGAGGATTTGCAAGGATATAGTCCGCCTTTAGAGTTGGATGAAGATCGTTCGTAAAGGTATCAGCATTATAGGGGCCAAGATTGGCGTCAATCCCGCGAATCGCCATATTCATCTTCGCCATCTTCCAGGTGTCTGGGTTGGCCTCCTGTCCATAGACTGAAATTGCGCCACGTTTATGACTATGTGCCTCGATAAATTTTTCAGACTGAACGAACATACCGCCACTTCCGCAACAGCAATCGTATACACGAGAGTTTTCAAACGGCTTCAAGATAGCAACTAGCGTTTTTACAACACTGGCCGGCGTATAGAATTCGCCACCGCCGACGCCTTCTTTCTCAGCAAATTGGGCGATACAGTACTCATACGTACGACCAAGCAAATCTTCACTAGCTTGTGTATCAGACATATCGATGTTATTGGTAAAAATATCGACGACCTCACCGAGGACTTTCTTGTTTAAATCCGGCGAAGCATAATTCTTGGGCAATACGTTCTTCAGGCTCTTGTTGTCTGCTTCGATAGCCCGCATGGCCGTATCAATGACCGTACCGATTTCAGGCGTATGTGCTGCAGCTGCAATCGTAGACCAGCGGGCTTCTTCTGGGACGAAGAAAATGTTATCCATCAAGTAAGCATCCGGATCATCTTCGAAGCCATCACCTTCCTTTACCAACTTCTGATACTGTGCTTCAAACGCTGCAGAAATATAGCGAAGAAAAATAAGGCCGATGATAACCTTGCGATATTCTGCTGCCGGGATATGTCCCCATAAAACACACGCCGCATCCCAGATTTGTTTTTCAAACCCTATATTTGCATTTGTCTTTTCAGCCATTACCAAAATCCTCCTACTTATTGTCGCGTATCCTCTAAAGATTCACCAAATACCGCCTTGACTTCATCACTATCGCGTCCGGCAATTTTCTTCCCTGTCGCCGCATCAATCGCATCTAATATATGCTTGGCCCGATGCATAATAAAATGATCAAAATCATCGCTCTTGCAATCATCCATGTCAATCCAATGCGTAGCCAGATAGCCGGATAACGTCTGTGCGTCAACTTTCTTGCCCTCAATGCGCGCTAAATATTCACTCGGTGCCGAGCCGCCGAGTTCCCGATTCGTGCTATACGAGAGAGGTGTCTTGTTCACGATGGAATCCCATTTCAAGCGGTCATAACCTTTATTTACACAATATTTCTTTGGGAATATATGATGGATATCTACACCAGTGGCTTTGTACGAGGCAAAATCCATCTCCTGCCCGCTGATGAAATCCCGACTATGATTCTTCATGATTAGGGCCATGATGCCCTTGTAAGCAGCACTGTTCCGTGTCTGCAGCCGCAGGAGCCGCAACGGATTGAAATGAGAGTCTGCGATAGTCTTGGGGACTCCGCCCCCATCTAGCCACTCCATCACACCCACCACATCATTCACATAGCGCGTTTCATTCGCACTGCCGTAAAGTTCACCAAACACACCACACCAGTACCACTGTTTGATTTTATTTTTGACATTGGATTCCTTGATACGGTTGTTGGGCAGCAGCAACGTGCACAACACAGCCAGTGGAATCAGCTGTGTCGAATAAGGAAGATCACGGCTGACAAAGATGCGTTCTTCCGAAAGCAGCATTTCTGCTTCTATAAATCCCTGCGTCAAGGAATCTGCATACTTTTTATAGTCTTCCAATTTCAGATTGAGAACGTCTTTCTTTTTACAGCTGACCGTTCTTTTCCTTTGGTAAGAAGCCAGTAACGTGCAAGCCGTCAAAAAGTCGGTGGCCGTAACGGCTTTCAATATCGTTCCATTCAACTTATCTTTTTTGCGCTGCTCCCAATCTTTCCGCAGTTCAAAATCATCCATGGCAAAGACGGCCGTTACCAGCTCAAAGACGGTCAACGATACACCGCCTCTGTTCACATTCTCAAACACCTGACAGACTGCCTCTTTCGGCGTATCTTTATCCAGGCTGATAACGGGGATTTGGTAATGCGTAACGACTTCGACAATTTCTTTCATGAATTGGAGATATTCCTGACAGATTGCAGGGTCCGCTTTATGGTAACTCATGTAATTGATTTGCCATTGTGTGTATTTCATGCTGTCCAGGATAATATTGAGTGGAAACAGTTTCTGTTCATACTCTTTTTCGGGTGTCGTTACATCCAATTCAATTTTCCTGCCAAAATTACTGGTAATCTTCTTGGTGTCTGGCACAGAGATGATAGCATCCACACGATCAATAGCAGGATTCAGGGCTTTTTTAATGTCAATGTAATAATATCGCCGGATGCTGTCGCCCTTATCCGTCCTGGTATTGACCGGCTGGCTGCTGCACAAAGCAGAATAGATAGACGTCAGCCGCTGCTGGCCATCTAAAATCAGTTGCTCCGGTATCGCGGTGACAGGCGCTGCCCCTTCAATCATGCGATACTTAAAGCGGACATTGTCGTTACCGTATTTCAGGAACATCGTAGCACCAATGGGAAAATTCTGGGTAATGCTTGCGAGCAGCCCCTTGATCCTGTTATCATCCCAAACCCAGCCCCTCTGAAAATCGGGCAGCTGAATTTTTCCTTTTTCGATGTCGTGCATGAGGTCATTGATGGGTGTATCATTCGTCTGCATATTCGCATCTCCTATCATTCGGCAGTCCCGAAAGTCCGTTATTTAGCATATTTTAATACAATTCGTTATTCACATGAAAAAGTCCTGCCGAGCGTGCAGGACTTCTCCCTTATTTGGCACCACCTGTGCTTTTGCTTGTTACTGCCTTCAACGATACGATATAATTTCGCCACCGCCGCAATACTTCCTTCAGGGGCTCATCCAAATAGGAATATGCCTTATCCTTAATCCAGGCCGGAACGCCATAGGCAGCTTCAGCAATGCTGCCTGTGATGGCCGCCAGCGTGTCACTGTCACCGCCAAGGGATATGGCGTTACGAATTGCATCCTCAAAGTCCGTGCTTTCAAGGAATGCAATTATGGCCTGTGGCACGGTATCTTGACAAGTTTCGTTAAACTGGTAGCCAGGGCGAATCTCATCCAGGGTACGGGACAAATCATAACCATACTCCTTCTCGATATACTCCTTGACGAGCCTTTTGCATTCTGCCGGATTATCATTGACAGGCTTTCCATGATCAAGACAATATCCGCCAAAGTTAAATCGGTTCATGAATATTGCATCAGCAGTTGCCATGGCTCCTTTTATGCCCTCTGGATGATTATGAGTAACCTCCGCAGACAACCTTGCTGCGGCTCTGCCGTTTGACGGCCACATTCCCGTTCTGGCACAGAAACCGCAGTCCATAATCCAGGCACAGGGAGACACCCGCATGGCTGAGCCATTGCCAAAGCTGTCATACGGCTCACGATTATCCGAAAACAACCACGCCCCAAACCTTCCGCCATAGCCGGCATCCGGATACATCCTGCCACGTTATATTTATTATAAATACCAAATAATAAT
>ERZ791624.1274-NODE-1274-length-12320-cov-5.182797_pt1 | contig 12320 bp, 15 predicted proteins | sample MGYA00510058_ERZ791624 | MGnify/ENA primary metagenome ERZ791624 (study PRJEB30046, sample SAMN00715158) | human gut metagenome | study: EMG produced TPA metagenomics assembly of the A metagenome-wide association study of gut microbiota in type 2... | reverse complement strand
TGGCAGAAAACCTAATGAAGACAAGGCATAATCACAGACATTGAGAAGGGCACTATTCTCAGAATGGAGACAAATGCTCGAATTATATGCCGAAACACCACATGTAGTTTCAATCACTTTTGCAAATTTCAATTTTATCGTACCATATTGCTTTTGCCTATACGACAACTTGACTGCGCTCAATATTCTCTGTTTATTCAATCTATACAAATCATGATAGCTTTGAATCACCTGCTTTTTTCTCTGTAATAGCAGTTTATGACTCAATGAGTCATTTATATCAATTACTTCAGGTAAATAAAATTGAAACAAATCAATAACTAATTTTTCCCAAATAGAAGGCTCTTTTTCAAATAAATAAACCATCATTATATAAGCCACAAGAATGTTTCTTGCCCGCATATTATACCTTTCCGAACACCGTGTTAAGGTACAAAAAAAGTCATAAACCAATATTTTTGCTCTTCCATCTCCAAATAAGTTTACTTGGAAAAAGAAAGTATTGAATGGACTAATAACAAGCAATTTATGCTGTTGCCAAGAATCATAAATTGCTTGATGTATTGTATCGTAAACCTCTTTCGTAAAGGGACGACTTGAATAAAGCAAAAGATAAATACCAGCTTGTAAATATTGATTATTCCCTATAACAAGAGAAAAACTTTTTACTCCTTTCAACTGCTTTCGTAACGATATAAAGAATAAGCTTATATCCTCATCAATACTATCTTTACCTGATATAAGAATCATACATTCTCTTGAAGAAACTGACTTCTGAAGGTATAATGTAGAGGAAGCATTCTCTACAGAAGGACAGCCCATATTTGAAACCATCTGTTGAACAGCTGACACAAAAGGTTTTGTCTTTCCATACCTCAAATAGTTATACAACATATTTCTGATAGCATCATGCTCTTTGGGATAATTTTCCATTTCTTGATCCACATATTTATCCGAAGTTGCCATCTTTTTTATTATCAATTGCTCCAAGTTCTTTATGATTCCCATAACTGACGTTAGAGACAATTTATGACGAGACTCTATATAACGACACAACTCATTTATGGAATAAACTGTTCGCATCAATACCCTCTCTGATAGTTGCACTGACACTTTAGATAATTTCTCTTTATAGGTAGCTAAAATTCCAAAAGTATCCTTGAGTATTATTCCTTTATTTATCATCGAATGAAAAACAAAACTTCCAGAGATATAATCATCCGCTATCATTGAAGGTAACTTATTGAAAGGGACAATTATAAACTGAAATGTATAATTGCGTTCTCTCATCATTGAAATAGTTTGCCGATTTGACAACTTTGAAATAAGCATGACATCCACATCAGAATCCTCACGATGCTTATTTGTTACTCTACTACCTGTAAGCATTAGCCCATGATAAGAGAAACATCAAAATATCTGTTGATTACTTTCAATATAACTTTTTCAAGACTCCAAGAAGAAGATTGTTGTGCCATTTTAGATTTTTTCTAAAAATTGTTTTGGAATAAAAGCTGTTACAATTGTACCTAAGCCTTCTATGCTTATACCAACTCTGCTTTGTCCTTTATATCGACAAACAAAACCGCATAATCCCTCAAATCGCCCTCTATTTATACGAACTAACTCATTTTTAGAAAAAGTTTTTTCATCAGCATTTACAAACATTTTGTTATCATCTTCGATTTCATGCCAACGACGAAACTGTTGCATTTGATTATTAGGAACAATGAGAGGCTTGGTACCATTTTTACCAATAGGCTGTCCTTTTCATCCATATTAGGTACATAATAATAATGAAAAAAACTTAGATCTTTACTTCCAACATATTTTTGTAGCTCAACCTCTGTAGATAGGACAAACAAAAAGTTAGGAATCAAGGATTCCTTTTTTCGAACTCGCTTACCTTTTACTAAACGCATTCTATCAATTATTGGTAAAAAGGTTTCCAAACCTTTTGCATCCAAATACTCTTTTGCTTTGATTTCTTGCCCATAAGCAGCTCGCATTACATACCAAGCCTTTGTTTTTTCATGGACACAATTCGGGGTCACCCCTACTTGTAACTTTTCTTTTTCGGGGAGAGTGCAGGATTTAGCTCTTACACAGGAGGAATTTTGACCGCCTCGTCGGGTGTCCACATTACACAATTTAGCCATATTGTATTTGAAAACTAGGAAAATCCTAGCTATATTCAGATTTATAAAATATAATTATTCAGCATCAATAATACCATAAAAGGTCTGATTTCCATCTGTAAAAAGAATATTTAATTCTCCAACAATATTTGATGGTAAATATATTACATTACTTGTCAAGAAACAAGAAAATACATTTTCTTCCTCATCAGTTACTGTTAAAGTATAACCTAATAATTGCTCAGGAACAGTAAGAACATTATTGGTACAATCAACACACAATGGTCGTTTAGGAGCTCTGCTACCATTTTGTGTATGTTTGCCATTATTAATAATAGTACTATATAAAAAGTACTTTTTAGACATAATTGGTAAAGAACACAAAAACATTGCCCCCCCAATGACCATAATTTTAAATTTATTCATCTTATTAATTATTTTGATTGGGTACAAAATTACAAATAACCACACAAACTTCATATAAAATACCTCAATAAAAATTTACTCATATTTTACAACCAAATATAACTTACTTATTATCAATACCTTATATTTAATTTTACTAAAATTTTACATCACCTTTTTAAGATAAAGAAAGAATAAATTTATCGAAATCTTTAGCCGATCCATCTTTTCCACACACTTTTTCCAACATTCTTTTTCTGGAAAGTGAAACTCCTGAATTTGATAATCCTACGATATTACCAATAATTGTAGGTGAAAACTTAAGGCGGATTAATAAACAAATACGATATTCTTTGATAGTCAATTGATTTTTTAATATTTGGGAAAAATAAGGCATAAGTTCACCTACAGTTTCTTCTAATTCATCCCAATCCTCTTTTTCCATTCGTTCTTTAGGATGTAATGATATAAACTGAATTTTTCTAAATATGGTAGAATTCTGTAAAATAATATCAACATCTGTCATCAAAGACGTAGAGAATTTTTCACGAATATCTTTAATTGTATTTTTTAATTTATTGATAGCTTCATCGCTTTTTCTTAATTTTTCAGCATCAGCAGCATCTCTATGTTCTATTATTTTTTTGTTCTCCTCTTGCAATAGTTGTAGTTTATGCAAACAATCATTATATAATTGCTGCGCTATTATTATCTTTTTACTCTTGAGAGATAACTGCCTCTTATAAAGAGAAATGATAATAAATAGTATTATAACCTCAAATCCGCAACCGCCCTCATAAGATGACACAGAGGTCAAAAAGGTAGCGACACTGTGGCAAAAGAGGGTGCAACGCAGCAAAAATCGCCACAAAGACGCATTAAATCCCCTTACCCCACCATGCGACTTGAGGCAATACGCAAAATCACGACCATAAGTTGTCGGTGTCATCCAAAGTCATTCTGGAACACATCAGCATAAGCGTTGTTGCATGAATAGATATTCAGCACATACTGCCTTGATGTCCTGACCCATTTGGCTGGCACAGAGATGAACTTGAAGACAAACGCCTTGATGCGGCTTGTTGCTTTGAGTCCGAACCTCTTCACGTCAAGCCTCGCCATGATGAATTTATAGAAGTTGCGTATGAGTGCCGTAAGCAGAAGAAACACCGTGTTTTCTCCCATGAAGGATTTTGGAAGCCTGTTCCAGCCGAATCCGTTATTCATTTCATCGAAGATGCGTTCCTTCCCTCCACGGAGGTTATAGAATTTGACAATCTCTTTCTCGGAAGACTCGTAGTCATTTGTAAGGATGCAGCGGTAGGTGTATTCGCCTTCCCACAGGTCAATCTCACCGTCAATTCGCTTCTGCCTTTGGATTACAAGACGGTATGCCCTCCCTTTCCATTTCTCAACAAGAATGGAGTTCAGTTCAAACTCAATGCCGCCCAGTTCCTCTCTCTTCCACCCTCTGAGTGCAAAGATGTCATCGTAGAGCGAACCGCAGCGGTTGGCGCGGATATAGAAAGTCATGCAATGCTTTCCGACCTCTTCCACAATTTCCTCTGAGCAGGATCCGCAATCTGCCCTGAAACGATTGACTGTCAATCCTTTCTGTTCAATCCTCTCAAAGAATCTCCTCAACGTGTCCTTCTGGTGGAAACGAACGTTAGTGTTGCCGTCGCTGTTCTCTATGCCGACAATCATGTCGCCAATGACAGCCACACCTGGACGGTACCCGAGAAACTTCTTGTATGTGGGTTTCGCATCAAACTTCTCAGCCTCTATGAACTGGTGGTCGAAGTCAACGTCATACCCCTCGCCCTCTTTCAGCTGCCCTGTGGACAATAGGCAATTGAGGAGCAGTGTATTCAGCATGTCTGCCGTGTTGAAGTCGTAGGTCTTGCCAGTGTCGGATGTGTAGGAAATGTTATCCTGGGTCAGTTCCTTTATGGCTCTGAGAATCGTGTCGGCACTGCATGTGCGAAGTGTCGGATGAAGCGAGAGGTGATACATCAGATGAGTGGTGACATCCTCTATGCATGAGCCGCCACAGAAATAAACGCTCATAAGCGAACGGATGATTTCGCTGTATTGATAACCATACAGCCTACATCTCATACCGAGGGTTGAGTCGATTACAGATGAGAGATTGGAGTCAAATTGCTCCATTATTGAAAAAATTCCTCCAAAAGGAGAGAGTTTCTCAGATTTTATTGCTACCTTTGCCATGTCTGTCGGGTTTGATACATATTTTGATTTGCAACACTAAGATAGGTGAAAAATCTGACATGGCAAAATCCTGAGCAACTTTTTGTTGCTCAGGTACTTATAAAATAAGTTAAACTAAAATGCTGCGGAATTTAGGATATCTTGAAGAAGAACGTAATGAACAAATTAGAAAAGAAAATGAGAGACGATTCCAACAAGAGCAACAAAGGATAAACAATCAACGTCTTCATGAGATTAATGAACGTAATCGCATTGCTTTAGAACGGGAAAATGCGAGGAGAAGAGCAGAGGAAAAAAGAAAAGCGGAACAAAAGCGAAAAGAAACCAGTCGCACAAACACAAATGTTCCTCCGTCGCAACCGAAGAATAATCGTTGGTCAATAGGCTCTAATCCAACTCTTCTTCCACGAGCAACCTCATCAAAAACAGCAACTACAAAAACAAACTCATCTAATAAAACCGATGGAAAAGAGGGAAAGTAAGTAATCTTATTGCAAAATGAATTGTATATGCAGTCAATCGCCAGTCGGTTGGCTGCATTTTTTCTGTGTGCAAGGATGGTCTATTCGCCACCGATGGAGGGGCGGTTAGCACCGCTCGCCTCCAGATAGTCGTTTACTGCGTCACGCATGGTGAACTCTCTCATGCCTGTCTTTGCCCAGTAGATAAGGGCATCAACAGCGGCTTTTCTTGCCTTGCTGTATTCGTTGTCTGTCATGATTCTGATGTTTTGAGTTTTCTAAAAAAGTGTGATGCATATCCAAATGGTGATTTCAACAAAGATGATAGACCAACTTAGGAAAGCCAAGCCGAACATCCAGGCATAGGTGCTACCGTTGAAGTATGCACCCTCCTCGATATTGCGGATTCGTTTAAGCTCTTTCTGCTGGTGAGTGAACAGGTCGTTTATCCGCTTCTCATGCTCGTCAAGGGCTTGCTTGAAAGCAGAAATGGCGGTGTTGTTCCGCTTATCCAACTGGGCAACTCCTTCATCGTTGATGCCGACTTTGAGGTTGCTCTGCTCTGCCTTGACTATGGCATGGCATATACTATCCACGATGTTGTCCGTGCTCCTGTGGGCAGCCATAAGTGCCACTTTCGTTGATTCCAACCTCCGATAGGCATTGCCCAGTTCCTCCTTTGCCTCATAGAGTGCTTTCTTGGCTGATTCAATCTCTTTCAGGGTCACTTTGATTTCTTCCTTGCCACTCTCGATGTTCTCGTCCTCCTGCATCTGATTGTACAGGTTAAGCACATCCTGTGTGGCATCTTTCTTGTTTCTTCCCATACCGTTCTTGTTTGAAAAGTTATCGTTTCATGCCTCTCTTTATCGGCTTGCAGAGTGTGTTTGCTTGCATTGCGCAACGTCTTGCCCATTCACGGTCATCATCGTCCTTATCACGTCCCCAGCCACTGCCAGGACTGCCACCGCCACCACATGACTCAGACATCGATGTGGCAGCATCAAGGTAGTTCATGAAGAGCAGCATGGCTACATTCAGAATGTCAGTGTGGCTTGCGGATCCATTCTCGGGAACTTCGATACAACTGTTCATCGTGTCGTAAGCAGTTCTCGGCATGACTATGCTGAAACGCTCACCATCGACTTCAATAATCTTTCTCAATCCGGCAGGAAGGTCAGGTTTGGCAACATTGCTTGTACGAGACAGACCACCTTGCGATGCCGTATTTCTGCTGTCCAATGTGGTAGCGTTTGAAACAGAAGGAGAAGGTCTTTGACCAACTGCAACAGGTGTTGGCTGAGGGTGCAGCTTGCGGAAGGTATTCCCGATTTTCGATGCGGTGAGATTCCTTCCTACACCCAGTTCGGAAGCCTTGATGGTAGTTTTTCCGAACTTGAAGCGGTAGCCATGCACCCTGCCTTGACCATTCTTGTCACGGATAAGCTCGATGTCATATCCCTTTGCCCTCAATCGGTCGGCATATTCATCCCAATCAAAGAACGGCATTGAACGCAGCACATCCATACAGGCTTTGGTCACCTCTGCAATGCGTTCCTGACGAATATCCATGGCATCCTTCCAACCATGACGCTGATTGATGGCTTTCGCAGCCATCACGGCACGCTCACCGATGAACTTCACATCATTGAGATTACCGTCCATGTCGATGCGGTTCACCACCAGATGCAGGTGGGGAATGCCACTCTTGGAGTCACGGTGAAGGGCGGCAAAATATTGTGAGTTGGCTATGTTGGTCGGCTTGACCGAAGTTGCAGCCTTGCCTTTCTTCTTGCCGATGTGGTTCACCTTGGAGATACCATCCATCTCACGAATGAACTCGTCAAGGAATCTTCTCCAGTCCTCCATAGTCCAGTTACGTGCCTCCTCCTCAGATGGGGAAAGCTCAAAGCGGATGGACGTCAGTTCGATGGGCTTCTTGGCATACCTCTGCTTGAACATGGACTGATGCAGCACCATCTCGTCCCACATGCCCATCGGCGGCAGACCCTCGCTGAGATGGTTGGTCTTGACGATGTCCGCGCGATTGTTTTTGGTTGCGTAATTGGTCATTGCCTGACCATGCTGAATTGCTGACGCTTTTGCTATCATAACATATCCAAGAATTTGTCTCTAATGCGGCTCAATTCCTCTATCAGGGTGTTGATGCCTTGAAGCCAACGTTCCATGAAGTCGGCTCTCTTGAAGAGTTTTAGTCTCTCGGTCTGTGGCAGGGCATGAAGCGCATTGCGCACATAAACCAGTTCAGACCTTGCCCCGATTAAGCCCTTCAAGGCTTCCTCCTGCTCTGCGGTCATGGGTAGGGATGGCTTGTGTCCGATGCCTAAGTCATGAAGATATGTGCTCTTGCTCCTGCCTGACAGTCGGGCATTATGTACTACCAAGTCGTAGTGTTCTTCTGTGAAACGAACGTCAATGTGTCTGGTCTTCGGAGGTCTCTTCCTTGAGGTTTTCTCCGTGTTGTTATTCTTGTCTTTTGTCATTGTAGATGGGGTTTATAAAGTTTATACTTGATATAACAGGACAGCCAATGTGAGCCTGCGAACATTCAAGAATGCCAGTAGGAAGCGGTGGGCGAAGCGAAACCGTCTGACACTGGTACTTCTTGTTTAGACCTCCGAAAAAAAACTACGGCTAATAGAGGTAGCGGCTTCTGGATAGCTTGCCTGTCGGGAACGTCAATAGTCGAAATAAGGGAAAAGTAGAGATGACATCATGAGTGACTTGGGGTGATATGCGCGCCATGTCTCTCCGTGTGATCCTCGCATCGTCCTTCATGGGGCGGTGGCTGCAAGAGGTTGCCCTCGTCATCATAGACAGGAGACGGCAGCAACTCAATGGGTGATGCCCCTTCTCCTTGATTGCAGTCATCTTCTGACGGCTGTCCAACCTCATACTCAAAATGGTCATCACCTTCCTTTTCCCTTTGTTTGAAGTCTTGTGGTATCGGAGAAGGATCTGAAAGTCCATCCCCGATAACATGAGAATTAACGAAAGGGGAAGAGGTATTATAAGAGGCAGGAACATGGGGCTGCAGAATGTCAGTAGTGGCAGGATTGACGCTGCTGTCTTTCTGCTGACCTATGCCATTGGAAAGATTGCCTTCCGAAGAGCAAGCGGTATCGGATGGGACATTGGACACCGATTCCTCTTGGGTGGCGGAAGTCACGGATTGACGGTTGTAGAAGGGGTTCTTGATGGCTTCCTTGATGCCGTCAACGTACCAGAAGGCGATGCATAGTATCGTATGTATGGAGGTGCGGTTGTTCCTCTCGGTTGAGAGGATGCCCACCTGATTGAACAGTTCCACCACCTTTGCCGCTGTCTTGCGGTCACACTTCCAAAGGGCAGACAGCTCAACGGTAGAGATGGCAAACTGCCCGATGGAGAGAGAAGCGGAGAAGCCTGTCTTCAGATAAACACTTGGCTTGGTGGATGCCATTGATACAAAAGTGCCGAAGGCGGTCATGCGGTGGAAGCCCTGCCTGTCATCCTTCAAGAAATCGAGCTGTTCCTTGGTCAGCAGGATTCCGTATTTTATGCTTTGGTTACTCATCTTGAAAAACTGATTATTAGTGAAACGGATTACTCAGCAAAGAAAGAATGAATAGTTTCTCTTTCCCCTTTCGTAAAAAGTAGATTACATGATTCTCTTATCCGTCATGCCATTCTTCCCCATCAGGATTTTTCTCGCCCTTGACCCTCTTCATGGAGGCAGGCTTGTTCTTCTTGCTTTTCTGCAACATTGCCAGATGAGCCTCGAAGTCTGCCTGTTCCTCCTGGGTCGATTCGTAAGGCTTGTCCCATGAGCCACCTGCCTCAATCCATTTTATCAGCTGGTCTTTGAAGAAGTAGAGCGTGTTCCCTCTCTTGTAGAAAGGAATGCGCCTTTCAGATGTGTAAGCATAAAGCGATGAGACTTTCTTTCGGACGAAGGCACTTGCCTCTCTGATGTCCATAAGAACATGGTCATTCTCGCTCGGAGCATTGCCTATTCTCTGACCAATGTCATCAAGACGAGTCATCATCGTATTGACCTTTGTCAGAAGTTCGCCAACTGCACTGGGCAGTTGGTCGAACGATAATGATTTGTTTTCTTCCATTTGTTATCCTGATTATGTTTTTCACTTATGTCTGGTCACTCTCTTCCTTTGTTGGTATTTTGAGCGAGATACGTTCTGCCGCATCACGTTTGAGTTCGTCCACCACATCGGCATACACCTGAGTAGTGGCAAGATTGCTATGGGTAAGCAGCTTGCTCACGGTGTAGATGTCCGTTCCCTCTGCCAACTGCAAGGTGGCAAAGGTATGACGGAAGCAGTGGAAGGTGATGTGTTTCTCGATGCCGGAAGCCTTTATCCACGGTTTGAGATACAATGCCACTGTACTGTTCGTGAGATTCTTGAACACCTGTCCAGTGCTTCGCTCGCCACAGAGCTGCAAAGCCTCTTCGCTGATAGGCAGGATTGCAGCGGTGGAAGTCTTCTTTGTGATAATGTCCATTCCCCAGCCGCCATCAGCCAACTTGACGATATTCTCCCACTGGAGTCTGATGCAGTCAGAAAGGCGAAGACCTGTAAGGCAGGAGAAGAGACCTGCACGGCGAAGGACATCACTCTTGCAAGGAGTCTGAGACAACTGCAACAACTCTTCCTTGGTGAGGAACTGCCGCTTGTTGCCATGAGCCTTGGCACGCACAAGTTTCTTGGCGATATTCTCTTTGAGCAGTCCGTCCTCGTATGCGATGGCAAGGATGCACTTCAACTTGGTAAGGTTGTTGTTGGCTGTTGTTCCCATCATGCGCTTGCCGTTGTGCATACAGGCATCCGACAACAGGTAGTCGAGGAATCCCTGGCAGTACGGAACGGTAAGGTCGCAGAAGCGGCACTCGCCATGCGTGTAATTGTGGAAGTGCATGTAGGCGGTTGCCCAGTTCTGGCTGCTGCCACGCTCAATCATGAGGTTCTTGAAATATTCCAAGAAGCTCTCCTTGCCCTTGTTGCGGTCGAGGAAGCCATACTCCTCATTGATGATGGACTCAGTCCTGCGGCACTTGATGATTTCCGCTTTCTGAATCATACTTTTGTTGTACTCCTGCTGAAAGCGTTCAACAGGGTTGGTGTAGATGTAAAGACCAAGGTACTCCCTGCGTGAGAGCTTGCCTGTCTTCGGGTTGCGGATTGGAGGATAGAAATCCAGATAGAGGGAAGTCTGTCCGTTCTTGATAGGTCGTTTCCGCACGGTGACCTTTGTACAAATGTTCGTCATATTGTTATTCTTTTATTATTCTTACCGATGTGTATCTGTGGATGCGAATAGCCATGGTCGCAACGCTTTAACTCTCAAATCCGATGCAAAGTTAGATTGCCGTGAAAAGAGAAAAGCAAAGATGGCTTCAAATACAGCCAGAATTTAACCTGAATTTGCTTTTGAGTATGATTTTACGCTCAAAATCAGACTAAAAGCAGGTATTGGATGCGTTTTTTGTCTTATATCCGTTACTCTGCGTTGTGGGTTTGTTTCGACCGACATGGATGGGTGCTGCATAGCAATTGCAACGGCATGGGTCGTATATGAGTTTGTTTGAACCATCTCTTGACTTGTGTCTCACTTCCGTTTTGCCTTGGTCGTAGTACTGCTTTTCTCTGCCTTCTTGCGTGCAGCCTCCCAGTCTGCTTTCAGATAGTAGTTGGCTCTTCCGCCTTTGAACTTTCGGATTCTCACTCCATGGGTCTCCGCAAATCTGCGTACCTGTGTCTTGCCTAATCCGTAGAGTTTCATGATGTCGAAGCAGGTGTACCAGTCATCGGAAATGTTCTTACCCTGTTCTTCATTATAAAGCCCGATAACCCTTTCCACGTCTTCTTTCTTGAAGCAGGTCGTTCCCCATGCGTGAACTGACTGGAGTGGTAACGATTGCGGACTTCATAGAATCTTCCATACTTGATATTAAAGGTGCTCAACACCTCTGCCATTGTGTAATGGGTGTCGTGGGTTACTCCATCAGGTGCTCTTTCACCAGCCCTGGGAGTCTTGCGACACTTTGCCAACTTGTTGACTGAGCCAGTCTCGGCATCTTTTAGCCTCTGTGCTTTCTTGGACGTTGCTCCTTCTAACGATAGGGAAGAAGGGAGAACCACCTGATAACCTTGTCCCTTGGCTATTTCAAGAAGGTCTTGCAAATAGATCCTGGTCATGCGTGTACCGAAATTTACGGCTCTTAGCCTGCCTTGACGAATAAGACTGCGTACTGTCTTGACGCTGATGCTTACTGCCTGCGCTGTTTCCTCTACGGACATCAGCACGATTGGAATGCGAGTTGTAGTATTCATTTTTACCGTTATTTTTGAATTTTGCAGTGACTCATGGGGGATGGTCCTTGACGGAAACTTTTAAGAGGAAACAAGGGGAAATAAGAGGAAATAAGAACCCTCATTAAGAACCGTGTGTCCCTCTGCCCATGGTACAACCGTGGTACAAAATTACTATAAACGGATGAAACTCGCAATAGGCGGTTGGAGCGTTATGTTAATGAATATGTATTGAAAATGAGCTATTTATGACGTTTCTCTAAGTTTTGTTTGGAGTTCTTTTCGATGCGTTTTAGTCCATATGACATGCATAAAAATGATTTGCCGGAACCAGACGGACCCAAAACAAAGAAATTTGAGTTATTGGTATATCTCTTCTTTCCCTCTTTTCCCGATGTGTCAACAGCCAACGGCAAACCTTGACGGTCGGTATAGTAACATTTCAAAGCAGAATCGTCCCCAACGGCTTGACGTTCCTTGTACATAAGACACAAGGCTGCTTCTGATAATGTAAGGAACTGGTCGTAGTCTTGATTTAAACGGAAACAGTTACCGGGGAAACTTGCCACAAATAACTCCAACTGATTGTAAGCTCGTTTGGATATATGTATGTTGTATCTTGCAAAGATATTCTCCAAGCTGTTGGTTACCTTCTGAAAATCATAATCGGAACTTGTCTGTACGATTAGATTATAATGGGCATATACGAGGATTTTTCCGTTTCGTGCAAGCTCATTCTGTACAGCATTAAA
>ERZ791624.1273-NODE-1273-length-12329-cov-1.562816_pt1 | contig 12329 bp, 7 predicted proteins | sample MGYA00510058_ERZ791624 | MGnify/ENA primary metagenome ERZ791624 (study PRJEB30046, sample SAMN00715158) | human gut metagenome | study: EMG produced TPA metagenomics assembly of the A metagenome-wide association study of gut microbiota in type 2... | reverse complement strand
GCGGCAGGTCCACACTCGTGGCGACAGGGACTGGCTCTGGTAAGACGGAGTGTTTCTTGAATCCGGTGCTTGAATACTGCTACCAGCATCGCCATGAGCGTGGCATCAAGGCGTTGATCATTTATCCGATGAATGCTCTGGCAACAGACCAGGCAGGACGTATGGCCAAAAGTATCTTTGAGAGCCCGCGTCTGGCAGAAGCGGGCATTACGGCCGGTATGTACGTCGGCGGAGGCCGCGGCAAGGGTGCTGTCATGATGTCGAAACCTGATAAGGAGAACGGCATTCTCGGCGTGATCACGGACCATGAGACGATGATCAACAATCCCCCGGACATCTTGCTGACGAACTATAAGATGCTGGACTATCTACTTGTTCGTCCTAAGGATGCAGGGCTTTGGCGTGATAATCGCCCGGATACGCTGAAGTTCATCGTCGTGGATGAATTTCATACATTTGATGGTGCGCAGGGCACAGATCTAGCTTGCCTCCTTCGCCGCCTAAAGTCACGCCTCTATACGCCAACGGGCTATCTTTGCTGCGTAGGTACGTCAGCAACGATGGGAGGTCGCAGCAGTAATCAGGATATCATCAAGTATGCCGAGCAGATCTTTGGAGAAAACTTCGATGATGATGCGTTGATTACGGAAGACCGACTGCGTCCGGAAGAGTTTTTTGCCGATGCTGAGAGGTCGTTTCAAGCTTTGCCGACTGCCGAACAGGTAGAAAATCTGTGGAAGCTGTCGGAAGAGGATGACGAACAAGCGTATTTGCAGGCAGCACTCGATGCCTGGTTCCCTCAGTCGGGCTTTTCTGCCGATAAGAAAGACATGTCCGGTCGTATACGCCTTGGTCAGGCTTTGAAGGCACATGCATTCTTCCAGGATGTATTGGACCTCACGCAGGGAAATTACTGGCAGGATGATAAGATTTATGAAGAGCTGAAGAATCGTTATCCCGTGATGAAAGAGTGGCGCGATAAGGCAGCAGGCCTTGACGCTTTGTTTCATTGGTATCCTTTGCGCGTTCTGGTACAGAAGAAAAACCGAGGCCGTTCCTCTTTGTACAGGTACAGCTCTGGCTGCGTGAGCTGCGCCGCCTGCTCGGGCGTGTTAGCGGGAAGAACGTTACGTACATGCTGGCCCCAGACCTCAATGATCAGCAGCGAAAAGATTATTTGCCGGTGGTGAATTGTCGTGACTGTGGTGCGACTGGCTGGGCTGCGATCCTCGATGAACGCAACGAGGCAGCAGTCAATACGCTTGAGACTTTTTACAATCTGTATTTTAATGCCAGTGACAAGATTGTATTGATGTATCCGGGCAACAAGGAGGAAGCGTCGGATGAATTTTATCCAGCGAAACTTTGTCCTAACTGTCATCATTTGACTCTTAATGCAGAAAATGAGCAGTATTGCCCCAATGATCATGGAGAATTGATTGATGTTCTGGTGCCTAAGAGATCTGTACAGTCTGGCTCGAATAAAACGCACCAGTACGTTTGTCCCTTCTGCGGCAGCCGTCGCGGGATTTCGCTGATGGGCTTGCGCAGCACAACGGAAATCAGTGCCAGCATCTCTCAGTTGATGGCCTCTCGTTTCAACGATGATAAAAAGACATTGGCCTTCTCGGACAGTGTGCAGGATGCAGCACATAGGGCCGGCTTCTTTAATGCGCGAACTTGGCGTTTTGGCCTGCGTGGCGCTATTCAGCATTATATTCTTAATGGCGATGGGGCAGGGAAAAATCTGGACGATTTCACGCGGGGGTTCTGTGACTATTGGGAGAAGAAACTTACACGGGAAGAATTTGTCAGCTTTTTTATTCCACCCAATATGACCTGGATGCAGGCGTATCAGGAGCTGCGGGAAAAACGCACGTATGGCAAAGATAAATATGCCAAGAGGCTCTTAGAGGATATCCGCAAGCGACTTTCCTATGAGATTATGCTGGAATACGGCGTGACGAGTCGCATTGGTCGTACGTTGGAAAAGTCAAGCTGTTCCTGTCTGACTTTTGCTCCGGAAGATATTCAGGCATTAGCGGAACGCGTGCAGGAACGGATTATCAATGAACTGGGCATCATGTCTTCTACAGATGAGGTAGCATTTCAGCGGATGGTGATTGGCTGGTTGACTTTGCTGCGGCAGCATGGTGCTTTTGACGATCGCGTATATTATGGTTTCTGCCAGGAGAACGTGAAGGGAGATATCAACCGCATTTCTTGCTTCCAGGTCCGCCAGATCGCTGGTGGCTGCCGGGCTTGCAATCCGGACGTAACAACCACGTTTCCTTTGCAGTTGGGAGGGGAAAGGCAAGACCCCGTTTGTATTTGAATCTTATCGGTCCACGCAATATCTCGATTGGATTGAATGCTGCTTTAGCGGAGATGACTTGAATTTATTGTTACGTAATGATGATCTACCGGCAGATATCAGCAAAATTATCTTGCTAGAAGCTCTGCATATGGGAATTTTGCATGAGATACCGATGCAGGAAAATTATATTCATGTCTATGCTTTGGCAAAGGATCGAGTCTATATTTCTGCTGATGTACATCAGCTGCGTTGCGATGTTTGCGGGACGAAACGCAGTCTTGCTGGTGATGCAACGGAACTGATGGCTGGAGCTAGATGCGCCAGAAAAAATTGCTCAGGCTATCTGGTAAAAGCAGATGAAAGCAGTCTTGGGTATTATGGCCGTCTGTATAGCTCTGGTGATCTCGTACGCATTCATGCTCATGAGCATACGGGCCTTTTTGCACGAGAAGACCGTGAACAGGTAGAGAATGACTTTAAACGTGGCAAAAAGGAGCAGCGGCGTCCTTGGGATCCCAATGTGCTTTCCTGTACGCCAACTTTGGAGCTCGGTATTGATATTGGTGATTTGTCCTCTGTTATTCTTTGCAGCGTGCCGCCAGGAAAGGCACAGTTCCTGCAGCGTGTCGGTCGTGCCGGCCGTACGGACGGCAATTCTCTGGTGATGGTGACAGCGAATACAAGGCCACATGACTTATATTTCTACGCAGATCCCCTCGATATGATGCAGGGGAGCATGGCTGCTCCACATATTTTCCTCAAGGCGTCTGCTGTTTTGAAACGGCAGTTCACGGCCTTTTGCTTTGACAATTGGGTCAAGAGCGGGATTGACGAATCGGCTATCCCGCAGCATCTCGGACAGGCATTGACAAACCTTTCGAATGGCAATGCTGAAAAATTCCCGTTCAATTACCTGAACTACGTGCAGCGGAATCTGACTTCGCTTTTCCAGATGTTCACGGGCCTCTTTGCGCGGGATATCGATAAGAGAACGCAGCAAGAGCTGGAGCATTTCGCCAAGGGGAATGGCCTTGTGGCTTCGCCCTTGCAGGTGAGCATCAAGGAAAGCTTTGATGAGATGGCCGATGAAATCGATGGCTTGAATAAAAATATCATAGCTTTGGATACTTTACTGGCTGAGTATAAAGCAAAGACGAAGGATAGCTCCTATGATGCAGAAATCAAGGAACTGAAGCAGGAGAAACATGCACTGCTGAACGTAAAAAAGGAAATTCGTAGAAGAGATACGTTCAATTTCTTGTCTGATGAAGGTATGCTGCCAAACTATGCGTTCCCGGAAGAAGGCATTACCTTAAAGGCAGTGCTGTTTCGTCGCGATGACGAGGATGATAACACGCCTTCGGCACAAAAGAAACCGCACTATACGAATCGTGTCTATGAATATCAAAGAGCGGCATCTTCGGCTATCAGCGAATTTGCGCCGAATAATAGCTTCTATGCGGGTGGCCATCATTTTACGATCAACCGAGTGGATTTGCATTCGTCACGGCCAGAGCGCTGGCGCCTTTGCCCAGATTGTGCCCATGCAGAACGAGAGACGGAGCAGACGGGCAAGAATCCTTGTCCGCATTGTGGCAGCTTATCTTGGGAAGATATCGGCCAGGTAAGAGATATGCTCAAAGTGAAATTGGTTTATTCGCATATGGATATGGCCAAGAGCATGATTGATGATGGCAATGAAAGCCGTCAGATTAAATTCTATACAAAGCAACTGCTGGTTGATGTCGACGAAGCACATGATATTGAAAAAGCTTATGCCATGAACAATGATGAGTTCCCCTTTGGCTATGAGTTTGTAAAGAAGGCCGTTCTTAGAGAAATCAACTTCGGTGAGGCGGATATCTCAAAAGCCGAAGAGATGACGGTCAATGGCGAAAAAGAAGCACGCAAGGGGTTCCGTGTATGCAAATATTGTGGCTGCATCATGGATGATAAGGGGACGATTAATCATGCACCGTATTGTCCGGTAAAAAAGAAACCGGCTTTGGCAAAAGAATCAGAAGATGACTGCTTGTTCTTATATCGTGAATTCCAGACAGAAGTGCTTCGTTTGCTTATTCCGGAGACAGCTACCATTGGCACGAAAGTCAAGACAGAATCTTTTACGGCAGCATTCATGTTGGGCATGAGAGAGTATTTTGGTAATGTCGATCACTTGCGCGCAGCCATTTGTGAAGTGCCGGTAAAGGATGCGGACTACCGCAAACAGTATCTGGTAATATACGATTCTGTACCGGGAGGAACGGGCTATCTAAAGCAGCTTCTACAGCATGATGATGCTTTGATTCAAATTTTCGAAAAGGCATTACAGGTGCTGGAGAATTGCTCGTGTGGTAACGATCCGGAGAAAGATGGCTGCTATCATTGCCTTTACGCTTATCGTCAGAGCCAGAATATCGGCAATCTCTCTAGAAAAGTGGCAATCCAGCTCCTGCATGCGATTCTTAGCGGTAAAGACAATATCAAGGAGATCACGAAACTGGATCAGGTCGCGACAAATCACCTTTTTGATAGCGAATTGGAGCGTCAATTTGTCGTAGCCCTGGAAAAGAGCAGCAATGCACAGCGCAAGATCGAGCTGAAACAGTCTCTCGTACATGATAAGCAGGGCTACATTATGAACATTCATACGGGAAATGAGGATGAAGATGGTGTAGATTATTCTTGGGAGATTGAGCCACAAGTATCCTTGGATATGGAGCAAGGCGTCAGCGTCAAATGCAAGCCTGACTTCGTGCTCTGGCCAAACTTTGCTGATGATCAGGAACATTTGCCTGTAGCTGTTTTTACCGATGGCTTCACCTACCATAAGGATGAGGTTGCTGACGATACCTTAAAGCGAGAAGCGATTCATCGCAGTGGCAATTTCCGTGTCTGGTCGCTTAGCTATAAAGATGTACAGGAGGCTTTTGCCAAACAGGATCCCTATGCTACGCAGACGTTGGATGCGAATAAAATGCCATTGGTCAAAGGATATAATATGCAAATGAAAAAATATCCGGGGAATCATCTCTCTCCAGAGAAGATGACTGCTTTGGAACTTTTGCTGCAGTATTTGTCCTTGCCAAAAGCAGAAAGCGAATTCCAGCAACAGGCAAATGCTTATGCTGCGGCATTGTTAAATCCACAGCAAATGCGGATGGAGATCGAATTTAATAGTTGGCAACAGAAGGTGAATCATATCTGTGAGGAAACTCATTTTTCAGATATACAATTCGCTTTCCGGGAAACGATTTTTGGCCAATGGCATCCTAATTCAAAAGAAGCACAAGCAGCTGTGAGTTGCTTGGCTGGCATCGATATGAGACAAAAGAGCACTGTAGTTGCTGCGATTCTTGAAGATCGTCCAGAATTGCGACCAGAAGCACAATATGAAGCGGAATGGAATGGCTTGTGGCATTTCTGTAATGTCATGCAGTTTGCCAATACTTTCATCGCAGTTACAGAACGGGGACTTGAGCAGGAAGTCTATCTTGCCTTGAATATACCCAATTCAGCGGCAGATACGGATGGGGAAGCTGATGAAGCTGATGAAGGCGGTTGGGATAACGTCTTACAGCAGCTTAGTGAATTTGCTGATGAAGGGGAGCTGGCCTTTGTTCATACGCTACAGCAAGCCGGCGTGCCTGTACCAGATGTGATCATGGAAGATTTAATGGATGGAGATACCGTCATAGATAATGTGGAGCTTGGCTGGTCTCAGCTAAAATGTGCATTTATTCTGCAGGAGTGCGATGAGGCACGTCATAACGTTGAGCAAGCCGGCTGGCAGGTCTTTGATGAGACAACGGAAGATGTAAAAGCGATATTTGGAGGTCATGAAGCATGAGTGATGTAGTAAAAGTAGCAATAGCCGATAGTTTTCTGACATCTTATGCTAAATTACCGGAGCAAGCACAAAAACATACATCTGATTTCTTGATAAAATTCCGCAGTAATCCGACTTCGCCGAGGATTCACTATGAAAAAGTCGCCAGCAACTTGGATAAGAATGTTTGGTCTGTACGCATCGATGATACGTATCGTGGTATTGTTCTTCGTCAGGATAAGACTGGCGTATATATGCTGGCTTGGGTCGATCATCATGATAAGGCTTACCAGTGGGCTAAAAATAAGCGCTGTAAGGTCAATCCGTTTACGGGAGCGATTCAGCTTTATAGCGTACAGGAAATCACGGAGCAGGTAAAAGTACCCGGCATCTTCAAAGATGTATCCGATGCAGATTTATTGAAACTGGGTGTGCCAGAAGAACAGCTGCCATATGTGCGTTCCTTTACGAGCAAGGACGACTTCAAGAAGAGCAAGGATAATCTGACAGCCGATGTTTATGAAGGCCTTTCCTGGTTGGCAGAGGGATTCCCTGTCAATGAAGTACTGGACTTGATGGCAGCAGAGCAGGATGAACAGAAGCCTGAAGATCTACGAGAAGCACTGGACACGGCAAACAATCAGCGTTTCTTCCGTGTATTGGAAGGTGAAGATGATTTAAAAGCTATGCTCGCTCGTCCGTTAGATAAATGGCGTGTTTTCCTGCATCCAACGCAGCGGAAAATCGTCAACAAGGATTATTCTGGCTCTACTCGTGTTACTGGCGGCGCTGGTACAGGTAAGACCGTTGTAGCCATGCATCGTGCCAAGAAGTTAGCTGGTACACTGGATAATCACAGAAAAGTGTTGTTTACGACCTTTACGGCAAATCTGGCAGCGGACATTCGTGAAAACCTGCAGACAATCTGTACAACAGAAGAACTGCGGCATATTGAGGTGATCAATCTCGATGCTTGGGTATCCAATTATATGCGCAGCGCTGGCTATGAGGCACGTATTGAGTATGATACCAAGGTCTTGGAGAACATGTGGGAAAATGCTATTGATGAGACCATGGCCGATGCCTTGGGATTGCCAGTAGACTTTTATATGGATGAATGGGCTCGCGTCATCGTCCCACAGCATGCGTGACGGGGGTAAAGTATCTGCGTTGTTCGCGTAACGGGCGTGGCGTCCGTCTGGATCGAAAAAAACGTCAACAGGTATGGAAGGTATGCGAAGTCTATCAGCGACAAATGAAAGCAGCTGGCAAGCGTGATGTAAATTGGGCTATGGATGAATGCCGCTTGTTGGTAGTGAAACAACATCAAAGCCTTTATCCGTATATCATCGTCGATGAAGGACAAGACTTTAGCCAGATTGCTATGGAACTTTTGCGCAGCATTGCTGGGGAACCGCACCGGAATGATATTTTCATTGTAGGAGATGCCCATCAGAGGATTTATCGCAATAAGACGGTGCTGTCAAAATGCGGCATCCAGGTGCGTGGACGCAGTAGCATTTTGCGTATTAACTATCGTACTACGGAAGAAACGCGGGCCTATGCATTTGCCTTGCTACAAGGAATCCCCTTCGACGATCTCGATGGTGATGTCTTAAGTCACGATGAGTGCCAGTCGCTTACGCATGGTGAAGAGCCCATCGTAAAATCGTTCCGCTCTGCTAATCAGGAAATCGATTTTATCGAAGAACAAATCAAAGAACTGCAGAAAAATAATGTGCCGTTGCAAGATATCTGCTTGACAGCTCGCACGCATAATCTTCTGGATAACTATATAAAGGCCCTTACAGAGCGGGGCTTCCGCTGCTACGAGCTCAAGAAAGAAAAGATGGATGATCGACAGCAACAAGGCATTCGTTTGGCCACGATGCATCGCGTTAAAGGCCTGGAGTTCCAGTATGTCTTTGTCGCTGGAATTAATGCGGGCATTGTGCCACTGAAACAAGCTGTAGAAATAGATGAACCAGTGGCTAAGAACGAGGCGATTACTGCCGAGAAATGTTTGTTGTATGTAGCTTTGACAAGAGCGCAAAAGGGTGCTTTTATTACAAGTTACGGCAGGAAATCGGAGTTTTTGAAGTAGGATTGATCATTGTTTTAGGAGAGTAATGGAAAGGAATTGTTCATGGGAAACGATAAATTTACTTTAATACAATTCACGGTAAAAAACATTCTTGCAAAGATAGAGGCTGGCGAGTTTGTTATTCCAGAAATTCAACGGCCGTTTGTTTGGCGACGTAATCAAGTACGAGATCTGATCGACTCACTTTATAATGGCTATCCAACGGGGTATATCATTACTTGGCAAAATCCAGATATACGGACAAAAGATGGTGGAATTTCTCGTGGCAAACATATATTAATTGATGGCCAACAGCGTATTACTGCTATTATGGCTGCACTTGTCGGACAAGAGGTCATGAATGAAATTTCAATCATGAACGAATAAAAATTGCCTTTAATCCACAGGCCACAGATGCAACTAAACGTTTTGCCGTACTTGATGCTTCACGTGTGCGTGATAAAAAATGGATTCCGGATATCTCCGTGATTTTCAAACCTGAATTCCGGCAAAGATCATTTGAAAATTCTTATGTAGCAGAAAATCCTGAAGTTGATGTTGATGAACTAGCCGATACGATCACTAGTATTAAAGAAATTGAAAATCGGAATATTGGTGTGATCGAATTAGATAAAAATCTCGATATTGATGAAGTCACAGAAATTTTCATTCGTATCAACTCCAAAGGTACAGCGTTGAGTCAGTCTGATTTTGTCATGTCAAAATTAGCAGCAGATACGGTACATGGAGGGAATCTTTTACGTAAAATTGTTGATTATTTTTGCCATCTTTCTGTCAAGCCAGACTTCTATGCGCAAATGATGAAGGATACGGAATTTATAGCGACGCCATATGCAGAGAAAATTAAATGGCTGGCTGATGATAATGAAGCAATTTATGATCCTGATTATAGTGATGTATTGCATGTAGCCTTTATGTCTCAATTTAATCGTGGTAAATTAGCGGATCTTGTTAGCTTGCTCTCCAGCCGTAATTTCGAAACGAAAGAATACAGCGAGGATATCATTGAAGAGTCGTATAAAAAGCTTCAAGTTGGTCTAGATGATTTTATCAATAAATATCACTTTCAAAACTTTGTACTAGCGATAAAGAGCGCAGGATTTAGATCATCTAAATTGATCAATTCGCATATGACACTTGATTTTGCCTATATGATTTATCTGCGTTTAACTAAGGATAAGAACATCCCTGCGGCACAGGTCTCGCATCATGTACAGAAATGGTTTGTGCTGTCAACACTTACAGGCCGATATGTTAGTTCACCAGAATCTATGATGAGTCATGATATCCGTCTTATCAATGAAAAGGGATTTCTGGCATTCTCGGCAGAAATTGAGGCGTCGGTACTATCCGATACATTCTGGCAGGTTACGTTGCCGCAAAATCTGACAACTAATTCTGTTAATAGTCCAGCCTTTCATACGTTTATCGCTGCTCAGATTAATCGTGGCAGTAGCTCTCTTTTCCAAAGGGGAACTTCGATTGGAAATCTTGTAGAATTAACCGGTGACGTCCATCATATTTTTCCAAAAGCATATCTGCAGAAAAATGGCCTGAATAATCGTGCTCTCTATAATCAGGTAGCGAACTATACTTATTTGGATACGCAGGTAAATAAGGCTATTAGCGATAATGCACCTAATATCTACTTTGGTAAGATTAGAGAGCAACAGCCAGATGGTAAGGATAATATTGGCAATATCACTAATATCGATGACTTACAGCGCAACTTAGCAGAGAATGCCATACCAGAAGATATTGTAAATATGACTTATAAGGATTATGAAACATTCTTGGATAAACGTCGTCGACTTATGGCTAAATTTATTGAAGGATACTATAAAGCATTGTAATTAATTAGTTGTTAGGGAGTGAAAATTTATGATCAAGAGAATAATAGCTTTAATATTGCCAATTATGATGTTTTATATTGGACCGGTCTATGCAGATCAAATGGTGAATATGGAAGAAGTCATGAGTATGGAGAATATGCCTAAACTATCTCCAACGGGAAATATAGATGGAGTATATTTTACCATGAATAATGAGGGATTGCACCTCAAGACTTACTTCAATCAATATACTGATCATTACTATTATAGAACAGGTCATGAAGACGTAGTCACCATCACGGGTGGATATGTAAAGCTCCTTGATACAAATGATGTGCATGATTATCTTTCTTTTTCGGTAGATAAATATCCATATTTCCGTGTATATAAGCTGACTACAGAAACGGGAAAAAACTTTTTATTAATCATAAAAGGTAAACAGTATACCTCAGAATGTGATGCCAATGGCGTATGGCTGATTGGCAAGCAAGATGGTAAATATGTTACTTATGCAACTTTAGATAATCTTCAAGGAGCAGGTCTGGTCTTTCAGGATATCATACCTAGGATAGAAAATGGAGAATTAAGATTAATTGGTGTAGCAAGAGACCGTGATTGTAATATTTGGGGACGCAATACAGATCAGCCTCCTTACACATATAAAGGACATCCTGTATCCAGGACGGAAATGGCCAATAAAGGGGAATGCGTTGTAAGTAGTGTAAATTTGTTTTGGGACGATAATGCAAACTGGTTTGGTATTCGCTATGCAGAGTGATGAAGTGGAGGGGATATCATGAGTTTACCAATTATTAGACATATCGATTTTGGCAATGTTGAAACAGCAGCGTATGGCTATGTCAACATGTGCAGTGGTCCGGACTACTACTGCTTTAAGATGAAGCCAGATGAGGCTAAGCCCTTCATGGAGAGGATTGATAAAGCTGCGCCAATCTTAAATGAGGCCATGAAGAAGATTGATCCTAAGAATGATGAACTCTGTGTTGCTTGCTATGAGGAGGGCAAGGAGGATAATGAAGGGAGCATCGTCTTTACAGCATGTCTTCTGGATCCGGTAGGCTTCGGTCATGAGCTTGTTAGAGTAGGAGAAGCGGTCGAGAGGATAGACAATATTCTCGAACAAGAACCTCATCATATTCATATTGTCTGTGATTTGGTAGCTGATGACGATGGTGAGTTTAATTTCCTCATGTTGAAGCTCGTTTCTTTGGATGTGGTTGATTAAGCCAGAAAGATGGAGGGGATTAGACATGGAACGCTGGAGGAAAGGAAGCATATGGATCCTGGTGATTATGTCGCTGTGGTGCTTTAGCGCTGTAGCAATGGCATCGTCTTATGATGCTACATCTCGATTTTGTCAAAGCTGCAGGGGCAGTGGTACGATGCGGAAGGTAACATCGTCCTAGATTTTCAGGGCAAGACGGTCAATGGCTGCGAGATTGTGGGTGCCTATCATCCGGCCGGAGGCAGCTCGGATTTTAGCTGCATCATTCGCATTATCGAGGCTGATGGCTATCGTGACTTGCCGATTATCGGTGAAAATCTACGGAAGGATAGTTATCATGCCCATGTCATCCTGAACGGCGATAATGGCGACGAGAGCAAGGGGACGATGCTCATGCGCACGCCGCAGGCCCGGTACTATGAGTCTGTTGGCGGTATCGGCCTCGATATGCCGGCCAAAGAAGTCGTGGCAAAGTACGGCAAGCCTGACAAGATTCAGAAATCGAAGACCTGGAAGACGCTGGATACCTGGCAATACCAGAAGCTTGGACTAGAGCTGACCATGCGGCATCAGCGTGTCTTTATCATCAAGGTGTACCGGAATGGTAATCGTCATTTTGACAAGACGGGGTTTGATTGCGCCAATGCTCCTTACGAGTTCCAAGAGGCTTATGGCTTTCGCCAGGCACCTAAAGCAGGGCAGTATGGTGCTTATGCTGTAGGTCATGGAGAGTATATGTGGTTTGACGATTATCCGAACAGTATTACGTTGTCGATGTTCTGGAATTGAAGAATAGATAATTTATCTTATGTGTGGCCCTGCTGCAGAATAAAGATTTCTGCAGTAGGGGCATTTTTATATAAACGATTATTATAAATAAATCTTTATTTAATAAAATATAATAATATACTTATAAAATGATTTAATTTTAGCAGGAATTTAATGGTCAATCTAGTGTAGAGCCTCTTCCATATATATAACAATCAATCACTTGCTCAATG
>ERZ791624.1272-NODE-1272-length-12341-cov-2.477861_pt1 | contig 12341 bp, 7 predicted proteins | sample MGYA00510058_ERZ791624 | MGnify/ENA primary metagenome ERZ791624 (study PRJEB30046, sample SAMN00715158) | human gut metagenome | study: EMG produced TPA metagenomics assembly of the A metagenome-wide association study of gut microbiota in type 2... | reverse complement strand
TGGCTAGGCTATACGCTTAAAAGAAAGCTTACCAACCAGGAAAATCCGCTGACCCTAAATTTGAAAGATAATAGCGAAAAGGATAAGTATATCTTGGAGTTGTTCCAGACATCTCCTAAGGAGGCTTTTCGTTTATTATTTGATGCTTATCACATGAAATTATGTATATATGCGGTGCAACTGACCGATTCTTTTGAGATGGCTGAAGATATTGTGCAGGATTTCTTTATCTATTTTTGGGAGAAGAAATATTATTTGAAAATAAATCAGAATCTTCGTTATTATCTTTATTTGTCTGTGCGGAATGCGGCCATCAATGCTTTGCAGAAAAACAACATGTTGTCTATGGAAGAACTCTCAGGCATTGATATGGGTATTCCTGAAGAGTCTATAGATGAAGAGGAGCAAGAGGAACGAAATAAGTTATTATTGGAAAAACTACAAAAATTACCTCATCAGGAATTACAAGTGGTGAGAGCTGTCATTATGGAAAATAAGAAATATAAAGAAGCTGCTGAGGAACTTCATATTTCTGTGAATACCCTAAAAACTCATCTGACAAGAGCATTGAAACAATTAAGAAAAGAATACAATCTGCACTCACTGTTTTACTAAAATTAAATTTTTCTTCTTTTTCTGTCACCCATTTATTAATTTGGACTCTCTTTTATTAAAAGAAAGTAATCAATGAACAAAGAGAATCCAAAAAAGAACAAAAAGTCTTTTGAATATTATATAGCGCAGCGAAAAGAAGAATTTCGTTGTCAATATGATCATGAACGTTCATGGGAAAACCTGCAATATAAGCTTCAAAAAAGAAAGAATCACCGTCTCAGTTTATATTGTGTAGCAGCCTCGGCAGCTTTTCTTTTTCTTATTTTAGGAGTCAGTCACATATTCTCTCTTCACAATAACACGCAAAACAAGGAGGCCGTAGTGGCTGCTGTGGTTTCATTTCCGGAAACAGGCAGCCGCAAGGCTATCCTTACTTTAGAGAATGGAGAAAAAGTGGATCTGTCTGTTAAAAAGGGTACGATTTCTAATGCAAATTCTACTGTAATCAATAATAATGCCAATCAATTATTGACTTATAGAAAAGTGGAAGAGGTTTCTTCAACTCCTCAGATTAATACATTGGCTATTCCAAGAGGAGGGGAATATCAGTTGATTTTATCGGATGGAACAAGGATATGGATGAATGCTGAAAGTCTTTTGCGTTATCCAACTTCTTTCATTGGAGAAAAAAGAGAAGTTTTCCTAGAAGGGGAAGCTTTTTTTGAAGTGGCGAAAGATGCTAAGCACCCCTTTATAGTTCATACAAACAGACATTCGGTGGAGGTACTTGGTACAAGTTTTAATATATCTGCTTATCCTGATTATAAAGTATATACGACTCTTGCAGAAGGGCGTATCAAAGTAAGTACAACTAAAGTTTCGGTTGTGTTAAATCCTGACCAACAAGCGGTTATTGAACCGGATAATGATGATATAGTGACACGTGATGTGCCTGCTTATCTATTTACTTCCTGGGCGAAAGGAAATTATGAGTTTCGTAATACGTCTTTGTCTGAAATTGTTGCCCAACTGTCACGGTGGTATAATGTAGATATCTATTTTAAAAATGAATCTTTGAAAGATAAAAGATTTGCAGGTATCATTTTCAGGGATGAAGAGTTGAATTTTGCTATTGAAGTGATTGAGAGAGTGTCTAATGTACATTTTACTCGCGAAGGAGAAACGATTTACATTGAAGATAGTAGAGAAAAGTGAGTTATAACAAATAATATATTTATTAAATTAATCAACAAACATTATGAGTGCAAAACTTTCGAGCAAAAATTTTTACGGCGGAAATCTCATGGTTAAATGCTTTGTTGCATTGGTCATATTCTTTTGTTCAGTGGGAAATCTGTTTGCTCAAACTGAAACGAAGGTAACTATCAATGTAGATAAAGTGTTGATCAGAACAGCGTTGGAACGGTTACAAAAAGAAACAAAGGTCCATTTCGTTTATGATGAAGAAAACATAGATCAGGATAAAAGAGTGAGTTTGTCTTATACTCAGGCTCCTCTTAAAATAGTTATAGAAGATTTTTGTAAACAAACATCGTTACGTTATGAAGTGAAAAGAAACTTGATCCTGATTTTGCCGGGAAAGGCTGATAGGAATGTAAATCGTCAGTCTTTTTTAATGAAGGGTGTCGTTACGGATGAGGATGGAGAAAGTATAATTGGGGCTACAGTTATGATTGGTGGAACTAGTAAAGGTACTGTTACCGATATAAATGGGCAATATACATTGGAAGTCCAGTCTGGGGATTTAGTTTCATTTACTTTTGTGGGGATGACTGATAAAGTTATAAAAGCACAGGTAAATAAAAAGATGGTTAATGTTCAGCTTGAGAGTAATGCAACTGCTTTAGCAGATGTTGTGATTACTGGATATCAGACCTTATCAAAAGAACGCGCAACAGGTTCATTTGATAAAGTAGATTCCAGTGTGTTATCATCACGTCCGACAGCAGATCTTTCTACGGCATTACAAGGTTTGGTTGCTGGAATGCAGGCGACGGAAAAAGAGGATGGAAGCATTGATTTTTTAATTCGTGGTTCAAGTTCATTATATGCTGATAAAAAGCCATTGCTTGTAGTGGATGGTTTTCCTATTCAGGGGGATTTTAGTAGTATAAATCCGAATGATGTGGAAAGTGTTACAGTTTTGAAAGATGCGGCTGCTGCATCAATTTGGGGAGCTCGTTCCGCTAATGGGGTTATTGTTGTTACGACCAAAAAAGGTAAAAAGGATAAAGTTCAAGTTGATGTACAGGCATTTGTTCGTATAGGTACTAATCCTGATCTTGAATATATTATGAATCAGGCAGATAGCCGTACAATGGTTGATTATGAAATGAGAGCGTTTGAGAATAACTGGAAGATGGCAGCTTGGGAATATGCTCCAATTTTTTCAAAAATACAGAATTCTCTAACTTTGGCACAAGAGTTATATTATGCTAATAAATATCAAGGGCTTTCTAAAGAAGAAATGGAGCAGGGATTAGAGCGTTTACGTAATACTAGTAATCGTCAACAATTGAAAGATTATTTAATGCAAACACAGTTATTGCAACAATATAATGTCAGTATATCTGGAGGAACTGAACGTATGTCAAATTATATGTCTTTAATGTATGAGAAAAATGATGAAAGTACTATTAAACGTGGATATGAGAAGTTCATGATTAACTATAATAATTCATATAAGGTTACAAAATGGTTGACTGCTAATTTGATAACAACCTTGCAACGTAAGGATCAAGAAACGTCTGGCGTGACTATTGGTGAATTCAGTAATTTGTCACCTTATGAAATGTTATTGAATGAAGATGGTAGTTATGCAACTAATTTGAATGTATATAATCGTGCGGAATTAGAAAAATTGCCTTTAGAAAAATTACCTTATAGTGATTGGTCATACAATATGCTTCGTGAAGTGCGTGGGCGTGAATATAAGACTACAAATACAATGTATCGTGTTCAGCTGGGGTTAAATGCTCAAATTATTAAGGGACTGAATTATGATATGCGTGTGCAGTATGAATCGACATCTTCAGAATATAAAAATTATGATAGCGAAGATACTTTTTATGCGCGTAATTTAGTAAACTCATATACGGAATATAATAATGAAACACAGGAAGTAGGGGTTTCTCGTATTCCTAAAGGTGGGGTCTTGCGATCAGGTAAGACGGAATATTCAAATTATGTATTTAGAAACCAATTGAATTATAACAATTCATTTGCAGAAAAACATGAAATTTCTGCATTAGCTGGTATTGAAATAAGCCAATATGATACCGAAGGTACTGTTAATCCGTATGTGTATGGATATAATAAAGAGAAAAATACATCATCTGTTCCTCCTTATGGGTATGGTAGTAATGTAGACTCATTCAAGAATTTTTTTGGAAATAGTGCAACAATTGAGGGTGGAAATACAAGTTATAGTCTTCGTTGTGACAGATATGTATCCTATTATACTAATATAGGGTATGTATATGACGGAAAATATGGAGCTTCTTTCAGTGCTCGTGGTGATGGATCTAATTTTGTTTCGGATGACCCGTCTTTGCGTTGGTCGCCTATGTGGTCTGTTGGCGCAAAATGGAATATAGGTAAAGAAGAGTTTATAAAAGATATAGATTGGATTAACTATTTAAATTTACGTGCTACTTATGGAATAAATGGTAATGCGGAAAAAAGTACCTCGCCGTTGACATTGGTTTCTGTTGGAAGTTCGGTTAATTCTACTACAGGTACTATTACTGGAAATATCTCTAGCTTTGGTAATCCATCTTTGCGTTGGGAGAAAACTTATACTACAAATATAGGTGTTGATTTTGACTTGTTTAGAAGTAAATTATCCGGTAAGTTGGATTTTTATAATCGGAAAAGTAAGGATGTTATCGGACAGGTTACTATTCCGTCTGTATATGGTACTAGTACTCAGAAATTTAATAATGCTGAAATATTAAATCGAGGTGTTGAATTAGAGTTGACAGGAAACTTCCATATACCATCGGTAGATTTGGGGATTCGTTCCACTGTGACTTATGCTTATAACTACAATAAGATTTTAAAGCTTTATTATCCGGCTCTTTATTGTTATGAATTAGTAGAAGCAGATACTCATGTCGAAGGAAGACCAGTCGGTAGTTTGTATTCATATGATTTTTTGGGAACGGAAAATGGAATACCTTATGTTATTGGAGCTAATGGAGATAAAATATCCATGAATGATGTTTCTGTACATAATCGTTCTTTGGGACTTGATATCTTGCATTATAGTGGTACTACTATTCCTCCCCACACATTTGGATGGTCTAATCAGTTTACTTGGAATAATTTCAGTTTATATGTTTATTTAACAGGTAATTTTGGTGGTATCTTTCGAGCGCCTACTGCCGGAAGTATTCCTTCTGTAGGTAGCGGAAAAACTTTTGTCAGTAGTTCTATTAAGGATTTTGCTGATAGTGATGGTACTCTATATCCTACTTGGCCTCTTAAAGATGAATCTAATTTTTATTTATGGGATCGTTATACTCCGAATTTAGAATATTTTGTTCAAGATGCTTCTTTTATTCGTTTGAAAGAAATCAATTTAGAATATAATTTGTCTAAAAAACTTGCTGGAAAATTACATCTTAGGGGGGCGAAACTTTTTGTTCAAGCACGTAATTTAGGATTGATTTATTGTGCTAATGATTATGGGTATGATCCTGAATGGCTACCTGGAAGTAATAAACCATCTGCAACAATTGCCTTTGGCGCTAATATTAATTTTTAATTTAAAGATTATGAAACAAATAATATATGTTTTTTTGTTGACTGTATTGTCTTCGTGTGATAGTTATCTGTCTAAAGTGCCTTCGCCTTCTACTAGTGCTCCTATTAATAACGTGGAACAACTGGTTGCAATTTATGATAATGCAACAGCATTTATTAATGAAACCAATCCCTTTGCTTGTTATTCCAATGATGATGCCGACTTGACAGCCGAATTATATAAAGCTGATCCTAGTGCATTTGCTATATCAAGTACGGTTTTTTATAATATATTGCATACAGCAGGGATTGCTTCACAGGCTTCGGATGGTTTATGGAATGGAGAGTATTCAAATATTTTTAAAGCTAATACCATAATTAACAATGTGGATAAAGTTACTGGAGATGAAAGCGAGAAAATAAAATTAAAATGTAATGCCCATTTTTTACGTGCTTATTCGTATTTCGTATTAGCTCAATATTATTGCTTGCCTTATTGTGAAGCCAATAAAAATGCTTTGGGACTTCCCAAACGTTTGAATACGGATTTTGAGGAGTCAATAGCCAGGGTGTCATTGGACGAAATTTATCAATTGATATTAGATGATTTGGAAATTGCAGCCGTGACCCCAGATAAGAGTATAAATCCTAATTTTCCATGGCGTATTTGTCAGGCAACAGTAAATGCATTACTTTCACGTGTATACTTGACAATGGGGAATTATAAGGAGGCACAAGCTACTGCGGAAAAGGCTTTGGAAGGAGCTCCTGAACTATTGGATTTTAATGAATTGGGTTATGCTCCTGTTGAATCTTATCCAGAAATGGAGGGTCTTCCGGCACAGGATGTATATAATTGTGAAACTCATAAATGGACAACGATTAAGTATTTATATTGGAAGGAATTTCTTTTCCCACGTTTTACTTATGCACGTAGTCAATGGATTATTCCATCTGATGATTTAGTGAGTCTATATGATCAGCAGAATGACCGCCGTTTTAAGTTGTTTTTTGTGGAACATGGAAACCGTCGTATGGGAGTTCCGTATGAAGCATATCGTTATAATCAATTCTATGATGGACGTTATATAATATCTGGCTTGACTACTGCTGAAATGTTATTAAATAAAGCAGAGGCACAAATTCGCCAAGGAATGTGGCAAGAGGGTTTAAAGACTTTGGACGTGCTTCGTGAAAAGCGTTATGAGGCCGGTACCTACATTTCTCTTAGCGCAGGTAACCAAAGTGAAGCTTTATCTATTGTATTGGCTGAAAGACGTCGTGAAATGCCATTTTCTATGCGTATACCTGATATCAAACGTTATGGTGTAAATGAAATATTGGAAGATGATGTGACAGTAGTAAAGAATTTTTTTGAAATATCAATGTCTGAGGTTTTTATAGATAAGCCTAAAACTTATACGATTCCTTCCAATAGTTTGTTGTGGGCGATGCCAATAAATGATGTTGAAATAGGGTCAAGCAATGGTGCTATTCAACAAAATAGATATGAATGAACAACCTTAAATAGTGCAAATCTTCAATGATTTTTTGAGATGCTACGTTTGGGGTATATGTAGTATGTTTTTGACTAAATGATATGTTATTAATTACATTGTAATAATTGGCGATATGAGAAAAAATATTTTTTTTATAGTATTCATTATTTTATGTGCAGTTTCGTGTACAGAAAAAAAATCAAATTTTATTAATACGGTTCATTTGAAAGGCCAGTTGCTTGATATGGGTAGCCAGAATGTGCGTATGAGATTTGACGGAGCAGCATCTATGCTAGGTGACAGCCGGGATATTTTGTTGAAAACGGATGCTGCCGGTTATTTTGATACTACTTTTGTACTTAAAGAGCCGACATATTATACTATCAGCCGCAACACATTGTATCTTACTCCAGGAGATGACATGACTATCAAAGTAACTCAGACAAATACAGAAGCGGAATTCTCGGGAATCGGAGCCGAAGCCAATAATTACATGAAGTTCCGTCTTTTTCCGAAAGGTGGTTCTTATCTGGAAGCCGGTGGTAACTTGCGTGGAGATTTTGTATCCACTAAAGCGTTGGTTGACAGCTTGGCCGCTATACGTATGCATACATTGGATACGTTAAGTAATGTGTCTGATGCATTTAAAAAGCTGGAAACAGCACGGATCAAAGCGGATATTATTAATAGTTATATCTGTTATGCAAGTTATTCAAGGATGTTTGCCGGAGTGAAGACGGAAGAAGAGATGCGGGCTAAATGGAATGAATTTAATGTTTCATTAACTCAGGATGTAACTCCGCTATATAAGGAGATTATGAATGAAGATATGCTGAATGTAGCTGTGGTGCGCGATGTTTTGTCTTATCAGGAAGATTCTACATTAGCTTCTCTTTGGTTTAAGGATATTTCCATTCCTGCGCGTACTACGGAATTATATGCTTGTGCTAAAATAGTCGATAATCTGAGAAATGAAGCTTCAGAACAGACTGTGAACGAGGCGAAGGCATTTTTGCAAACAGTGAAGAATGCTGATTTTGCAACAGAAATTGAAGGAAAGATTGTTCAAGCTTCCAAGTTGCTTCCCGGACAACCTGCCATTGATTTTGAGATGTTGGATGTGGAGGGTAATGTGAAGCATCTTGCAGATTTTAAGGGTAAGGTGATTTATATTGATTTATGGGCGACCTGGTGTGGGCCTTGCATTCAGGAATCTCCGGCATTTGAGGCTTTAGGTAAGAAATATGTGGGTAAGGATATCGTTTTTCTTCCGGTTTCTACAGATACTACAACGAAACCTTGGTTAAGGTATTTGGATGGACATAAGAAAGAATTGACTCAATATCATTCCAATGATGTTGCTTTAAAAGAAAGTTGGGCTATCATGTATATTCCTCGTTTTATTTTGATTGACAAGGATTTCAATATTGTGAATGCATACGCTCCACGTCCGTCAAGTGAAGAGATTGGTACTTTGATTGATTCTGTTCTTAATAAATAGTAAATTTATGATTTATAAAAAATATCTATTATTAGGCGTTTCTTTATGCATGTTAAATGCTTGCAATGAGTCTAAGTCTGTGTCTTTAGAGGGTAGTCTTGATGGAATCCAGGCTGATTCTATCTATTTATATCAAGTAGACAATGAGCATTATGGTAGTGTGAAACTGATTAAATCTATTGCTGTTACCGATGGTAGGTTTGCTTATCCCACTGATTCTATACAAGCCGGTCTTTATTGTTTCTCTTTGCAGAATATGGAGCGTGGAGAGTATTTACAGCAATACGCTAATTTGTTTTTGGAACCCAAATCCATGCAGCTTACCTTGGGTAAGGATAAGTATGATCAACTGAGTTTACATGCTACAGGGTCTGCATTGCAGGAGCAATACGAAGCCTTGCAAGAAGCGAAATATGTAGCAGGTAATCGTATGGTTCTCGATTCTTTGGATCATATGTTCTATGAGGCTCGTGAAAAAGGGGATCGTGAGGAAATGGAGCGTATCCGGGAGGTTTCCAGTCCTTATTATGAGAGTGCCTCGGAACAGACCCGTAAACTGATAAATGGGGAAATTGCTAAAAATAAAGGCTCATACTTCGGTTTGTATCTTTATTATACTTATCGCTTCCAAAATCATACTTTTAATACAGTTGAGGAGATTGATGAGGCACGTAACTTCATAGGCAGTTTTGATGAGGCGTCCAGGCAAAGTGGTATATATGTAAAAATGCAAGAAGGTTTGGATAAATTTGCTAGGTGTGCTACCGGTAGCGTTGCTCCTGCTATAACAGGAATTGATTTGAAAGGGAATTCTGTCAGTTTGAACGATTTCAAGGGTAAATATGTTCTAGTCGATTTCTGGTTTGCCGGTTGTAGTTGGTGTCGTAAGGAAACTCCTTATCTGTTGAAGACGTACAATGCTTTCAAAGATAAAGGATTTACTATTTATGGTGTGTCTACAGACCGTCGTGAGGAAGATTGGAAAAAGGCTATTGAAGAAGACAAGAGCTATTGGAATCAGGTTCTGTTGCAGAAAGACGACGTGAAGGATGTGTTGGAATCATACTGTATTGTCGGTTTCCCACATATAATTTTAGTAGATCCGGAAGGTAAAATTGTAGCGAAGGAGTTGCGTGGAGATGATCTTTATAATACCGTCGAAAAGTTTGTAAACGGAGCAAAATAAAGAAATGTGTTTTTTAACTCATAAAGCAGTAGGCTGGGAATGTCCGGTCTACTGTTTTTTCTTTTATGGAATATGGTTTTTTTTGAAGGAATGATATGGTTTTATTATAGGTAGTGATGTTCTGTATTGTATTTATTTTTTAAATAAATCTAATGTGTGACCTGTATTTCTTTAATGTTTTCCTTTTGAAGAACATATTGTCTGTCGGATAAGTTAAAAGTTTACCTTTGCAATATAATCAGAGGATGAGATATTGATCTATAATAAATATTATAAATAAAACGCATAGGTATTGTAAGCGTACAATACTTTTTGGTGGTCTCGTTGGATGCTTGTGTTCAGATTTAAGGCGAGGTCACCTTATTCTCGTAGAGAATTTAGATTTTAATTTGAATGATACTTGCTCGCGATGAGTAGGTATCATTTGTTTTTTAGTCTATTCTGTATGGAAATGGCTTGTAAGATTATACATAGAAGATAGAATAATTAGATCACTCTGCCGTTGAAATGGAGGTTTGAGCGGATTATTTTAATTATTGGAAGAATTGTTCTATCCTTTAAAGCATATTGCTTCTATCTTTGCCATACTGAGAAAAACATTAAATTACACTATTATGAAGAATTTTCTTATCTTATCTCTGTTGTTAGCCTTTTTGACTACGGAAGTATGTGCGCAGTGGAAACCGGCTGGTGACAAGATCAAAACACAGTGGGCAAATAAAATAAATACCTCTGCCGTATTGCCTGAATATCCACGTCCTATAATGGAACGTAATGAATGGAAGACTTGAATGGTTTGTGGGAGTATGCTATCACCGATTGGGAGGAAATGTTCCGGCGCATTGTGACGGGCAGATTATGGTACCTTTTGCAGTGGAATCTTCTTTATCAGGTGTGGGACAAAGAGTCGGTGCAAAAAAGGAATTATGGTATTCCCGTTCATTTGAAGTGCCTGTTGCTTGGAAAAATAAAAATGTATTACTTCATTTCGGTGCTGTGGACTGGAAAGCAGATATTTGGGTAAATGAGTGAAGGTTGGTAGTCATACTGGTGGTTTTACTCCGTTTTCTTTTGATATCACTGCAGCGTTGTCTGGTAAGGGAAATAATAAATTAGTAGTAAAAGTTTGGGACCCTACGGATGAAGGGTATCAGCCTAGAGGTAAACAGGTGAATAATCCGGAGGGTATTTGGTATACTCCTGTGACTGGCATTTGGCAGACTGTTTGGCTGGAACCGGTTACTGCCAGACATATTGAAGAACTTCGAATCACACCGGATATTGACCAACACTTACTGACTGTAAAAGCCCATTTGAATATGAGGGCACCTTCCGATCTGATTGAAGTAAACGTATATGACGGCAATCAGTTGGTTGCCACTGGGAAAAGTATTAATGATGAGGCTGTGGTCATACCTATGCCGGAAGATGCTAAATTATGGAGTCCTGATTTTCCCTTTTTGTATACTTTAAAGGTTATGTTGAAAAGCGATAATAAAATATTGGATCAGGTGAACAGTTATGCAGCTATGCGCAAATACTCTACGAAACGTGATGCTAATGGAATTGTACGTTTAGAACTGAATAACCAACCTTTGTTCCAGTTCGGACCATTGGATCAGGGATGGTGGCCTGATGGATTGTATACCGCTCCTACTGATGAGGCTTTAGTATATGATATACAAAAGACTAAATACTTAGGATTCAATATGATACGTAAACATATTAAAGTGGAACCGGCCCGTTGGTATACTCATTGTGATCAATTGGGAATTATTGTGTGGCAGGATATGCCTAGCGGTGATCGTAATCCGGAGTGGCAGAACCGCAAATATTTTGAAGGTACGGAAAAAAAGCGTTCGGCGGTTTCTGAGGCTTGTTACCGTAAAGAATGGAAAGAAATTATGGATTGCTTGTATTCTTATCCATGTATCGGAACATGGGTTCCGTTCAATGAGGCATGGGGGCAATTCAAGACTCCGGAAATTGCAGAATGGACTAAAGAATATGATCCGACCCGTCTGGTAAATCCTGCAAGTGGAGGTAACCATTATACTTGTGGCGATATGCTTGACTTGCATAATTATCCTGCTCCCGAAATGTATCTGTATGATGCCCAGCGAGCTAATGTTTTGGGAGAGTATGGTGGTATCGGTTGGGGAGTGAAAAATCAATTTGGGAACCGGATCGGAACTGGGGATATATACAGTTTAATTCTTCCAAAGAAGTAACTGATGAGTATATAAAATATACAGATATGCTTTATGACCTGATAATCAGGGGATTCTCGGCGGCTGTTTATACTCAGACTACGGATGTGGAGGTGGAAGTGAACGGTCTGATGACTTACGACCGCAAGGTGATAAAGCGCGATGAAAAACGAGTGAGAGAAGCCAACGCACGTATCTGTAAATCATTAAAGTAAGGAATATGAATAAGCTGTTCTTTTGGGTATGTGCAGTCCTTATGACTGCATGTGCTTCTTATAAAAATGATGAGGTCTTGACTGAATCCGGTTTAAGTAACAGTCGTTTTCAACGGAGATAAATGGTGAGAAAACTGATCTGTTTGTATTGAAGAATAAAAATAAGATGGAAGTTTGTATCACCAACTATGGCGGTCGTATTGTTTCTGTTATGGTTCCTGATAAAGATGGAATAATGAGGGATGTAGTATTGGGTTTTGATTCCATACAGGACTATATCAAATATCCGTCGGATTTTGGAGCAAGTATAGGGCGTTATGCCAACCGTATAAATCAGGGACGTTTTTCATTGGATGGGATAGTATACCAATTGCCTCGAAACAATTACGGACATTGTTTGCATGGAAA
>ERZ791624.1269-NODE-1269-length-12354-cov-1.571266_pt1 | contig 12354 bp, 16 predicted proteins | sample MGYA00510058_ERZ791624 | MGnify/ENA primary metagenome ERZ791624 (study PRJEB30046, sample SAMN00715158) | human gut metagenome | study: EMG produced TPA metagenomics assembly of the A metagenome-wide association study of gut microbiota in type 2... | reverse complement strand
GTCTCCTCCGCAACCATGATCAGCTCTCTGACGCCCATGTCCGCCAGATCCTTTGCCTCGGAGAGAAGACTTTCCATCGGGACAGAACGATACCGGCCGCGGACCATCGGAATCGCACAATAGGTACAGTGCTTATCACACCCCTCTGCGATCTTCAGATAGGCATAATGTCCGCCGGTTGTCAGAAGCCGTTTCCCCTCTGCAAGCGGGAGGCTGTCGACATCATCCAGAATATCTTCCCTCTGCCCTTTCAGCACTTCATCGATCACATCGCCAATCTTTGCAATTGACCCGGTCCCGACGCAGGCGTCTACCTCCGGCAGTGTCTCCCGGATCTCCTTCTCGTAGCGCTGTGCCATGCATCCGGCGACAATCAGTGCCCTGCACTTTCCTGTCTCCTTCTGCCGTGCCATGTCCAGAATGGTATCAATGGATTCCTGCTTGGCATCATTTATAAAGCAGCAGGAATTGACAATGATCACTTCTGCCTCGGTCTCATCGTCCGTGATTTCATATCCCTTTAAGTTCAGCAGCCCGAGCATCTTCTCAGAGTCGACACGATTTTTGTCACATCCGAGAGATACAAGCAGAATCTTCCGCATAACGTCCCCTTATTCCTGCTTTGCCCCGGATGCATCAGAAGCTTCCTCTGTTCCGCCGTTCTCCTTCAGATACGGATCCTTCTCGCCCGGATGCTCCTCCGCATACAGCTTCTCCGCCTCCTGTTCGCTCGGGAGAAAGCTCTCTATTTCCTTGTCCATGTCCTCACGGATCTCGTTCTCATCCTCCATGTCCGTATCCTCGCGGACAATCCGGATATCGCCGTCCCAGAGCTCCTGAACCGCCGTCGAAAGCGGTTTATGCAGATCCTCCTCAGGAAGACCCGTCTTGCCATCGATCAGCTGGCGCGCGCGCTTCGCAGCAGCCATGACAACCGAATAGCGGCTGCCGACGACCGGGGTATCCTCATCGCTGTCCTGGTTGATCAGATCCATCAGTTCCGTATAAGACGGATGTAACATACATATACTCCTTTCGGTGTCGCTCGATCTGCTGGTTCAGTTTTCCCTTGCCTCGCGCTCAAGCCCTTCCTGTATCGCTTTGATAAATGGTAGGTTTCTGGCTGTTCTGAGCCGCTGTGCCTCGATCAGTCCGTTCAGCCTCACCGCACACTGCTCCGCGTCGTCATTGACAATGACATAGTCGTAATCGCCAATGTGCCTCGCCTCTCCTGCAGCCGCCTTCAGCCGCCCCCGGATGACGTCAGCCGTCTCCGTCCCGCGGCCCCTCAGCCGGCCGGTGAGTGTGGACGCATCGGGAGGAAGCATATAAATCAAGACAGCTTCCGGTACCATCCGGCGAATGTTCAACGCTCCCTGTACCTCAATCTCAAGGATGACATCCCTGCCGCTCTCCATCTGCTGCCTGACATACGCACGCGGAGTTCCGTAATAATGGTCGACATAGCGGGCATATTCCAGAAGCTCCCCCCGCTCGATCATGGACTCGAATTCCTTGGTCGATTTAAAGAAATAATCTTTTCCATCGACCTCTCCGGCGCGGGGCTGCCTTGTCGTGGCGGATACGGAATACGCATAGTGGTCATACCGGCTCATCATGAGCCGCAGAACGGTTCCCTTCCCGACTCCGGAAAACCCGGAGAGGACGATCAGACTCCCTCTTTCCGTCATTCCTTCTGCTCCTCCACTGTTCTCTTCCCGATTGTATCCGCGCCAAGCGCCGACAGGATCATCCGGTCACCCTCACAGATGATCACGGCCTTCGTGCGTCTTCCTGCGGTCGCATCCACAACGCGCTGCTGTTCCTTTCCCTGCTGGATCAGTCGTCTTACCGGCGCCCCCTCAGGGCTGACCACCGCGATAATCTTATCCCTGTTTACAAGGTTGCCGAACCCGATATTGATAAAATGATTATTCAATGTTCTGAACCTGTTCCCTGATCTTCTCAATCTCAGTCTTGAGCCCGATTCCGATATCTGTCGTCACCAGATCATTGGCCTTTGACAGGATCGTATTCGCCTCACGGTTCATCTCCTGCGCGATAAAGTCCAGTTTTCTCCCGACGTCTCCGCCCTTTTCGAGTTCCTTCTGCATCGCCTTGATATGGTTGTGAAGCCGTACCGTTTCCTCATCCGTCGCGAGCCGGTCCGCATACAGAACAACCTCCGACGCGATGCGGTTTTCATCGATCTGATCGTCTGAGAGGATCTCCTGGACCTTTTCTCTGATCCGTTCCCGGTAAGCTGCGATAATCTCCGGATACCGCTCCTGCACCTTGCTGACCAGGCTGTCCATTCCATCCAGTTTTTCAAGGAGATCTCTTCTCAGGTTTCCGCCCTCTGCCTCTCTCGCTGAGACCAGCTTTTCCAGTGCGCCATCCAGCGCCTGCTGAGTACGTTCCAGATGACCTCCTCATCGAGCTCCCCTTTGCTGAGCGTGAAGATTCCGTCCAGACTTCCAAGTCTGCAGACCGTCACATCATTCCTCAGGCCAAACCGTTCTTCCAGTTCCCGGTAGGCGTCCATATACTTCTGCGCCAGCTGCTCATTCAGCTTCAGGCTCAGCTCTGCCTCCCCGAGCTGCTCACATGTCACCGAGACCTCCACTTTCCCCCGGCCGATGTACTTCTTCAGCTCTGTCCGCACCAAGGTCTCCAGAAATGCATATTCCTTTGGCATCCGAACACTGGCATCAAGGTACCGGTGATTGACGGATCTGACCTCGACCGTAAACTTCAACTGGCTGTCCGCACTCTCCGCGCGGCCAAACCCTGTCATACTTCTGATCATGGCATACCTGTCCCTTCTGAATTCAGACATCAAGTCATTATATGACACGCCTGATTCGAAAGTCAACGGCTAGCAGAAAAGCCCGGGAAAAAGGCCTCCTTGAAAAAAACCAGCCGGGGAACCCGACTGGTTTTTCATCAATGCTGCAGCTGTACGGTGTTTCAGCCCTTCTCAAGTGCCAGCGTCCTGGTCGTCAGGTCGCAGACATCAGACGGGCCATAATACTGGATGGCTCCCGGATATGTATAGCAGGTCTTGACCGCCCATTCAGCCCGATGAGCCTCGAAGTACTTGAACGGCTTTCCGTCCAGCTCCACAAGTGCCTTGCGGATAACCGGCTTGTCCTCGCCGTTTCTGCGCTCAATGTTCATCATCTTCGTGATCGGCATACCGCCGGCAACCCATTCATCTGCCGGTCTGGACAGATTGGAAACCTTGGAAAGATATCCGTTGAATCCATACTGGATCAGCATGAATGCATTGTAGCCCAGGCTGTAGCAGTAGTCCGCGTCAAAGTTTGACGGGAATGCGCATCTTCCCTCATATCCGAAGAAGTGGAACTGCGTCTTGAAGCTTCCCTTGTATGTGCCGGCCTTTTTCCGCTCGTCCAGCTTGTTCTTCACAAGTTCCGCGAAAAGCTTCTCAGACTCGATCAGGGAAACCTGGACATTGCCGTGGGGATCTCTCTCGAGGAACAGCTGCTTCTGGATGGTCTCCGGAAGAATGTCGAATACCTTGTAGGACTCCGCCGTAAGACCCTTGCGGATGAATTCCTTCTTTGCAGCCCAGTCCGGAAGCGCATTGAACTCCTCAGTCTTTGAGCCTGCCAGCATCTCGCTGATCTCACGGATCAGGGTGCCGAACTCCGGAACAAACTCAACGATCCCCTCCGGGATGATCACAACGCCGAAGTTGCCCTCCGTCTTGGAACGTGCCTCGACAGAATCCGCAATCTGGTCTGCGATCTGAGACAGAGACATCTTCTTCTCCGCAACCTCCTCACCGATCAGGCAGACATTCGGCTGGGTCTCCAGCGCACACTCAAGGGCGACATGTGAAGCACTGCGTCCCATAACCTTGACAAAATGCCAGTACTTCTTTGCGGAGTTGGCATCCCGCTCGATGTTTCCGATGAGCTCGGAGTACGTCTTGGTCGCCGTGTCAAAGCCAAAGGAGCACTCGATGTCATCATTCTTCAGGTCGCCGTCGATGGTCTTCGGGCATCCGATGACCTGTACGCCGACATGATTTGCCGCAAAATACTCGGCAAGAACAGCCGCATTCGTGTTGGAGTCGTCACCGCCAATGATGACAACCGCTGTGAGGCCATGCTTTTTAGCCGTCTCAGTCGCCGCCTTGAACTGCTCCGGTGTCTCAATCTTCGTTCTGCCGGACCCGATGATATCAAACCCGCCTGTGTTGCGGTATGCATCGATGAAGGCGTCGTCGAACTCAACGCAGTCGTCGTCCACCAGTCCGCTCGGACCGCCCTTGAAGCCGAGAAGAACATTCTCCCTGTTCGTTGCCTTCAGAGCGTCATACAGACCGGAAATGACATTGTGTCCGCCCGGTGCCTGGCCGCCGGAGAGAATGACACCAACGACCTGCTTTTTGGAAGCGGACGTGTTGGCTCCCTTCTGGAAGGTAATCTCCTTCTTGCCATAGGTGTTCGGGAACAGGCTTCTGATCTTCTCCTGATCTGCAACACTCTGAGTGGCCTCGCCCTCCCTGACGCAGATGTCAGAGATTCCGTTTCTCAGCATACCCGGAAGCTTCGGCTGGTATTTCAGTCTTTCTTTCTGAAGCGGTGATATTTCCATCGTGAAAACTCCTTTCCTACATGTACAGATGTAATCTGCCCGCGCAAATACGCGGGCTCTGTATCAGCCTCACACATTGTAGCAAACTTTCCGGGACTTTGCTGAACTTTTTATTCAGAATCATTTTTCGCTGGATACCCTTGAATTAGCCTGTATAATTGAATGGAGATGGCTCAAGGGCCATTGCCTGAAAGGAGATTGTTCAATGGCATTTGATGGTATCACAGTTGCAAGTCTCGTCCGAGAGCTGAACGGTTCGCTTGCGGACGGTCATATATCGAGGATCGCCCAGCCGGAGCCGGACGAAATCCTGTTAAGCGTCAAGACACGCTCCGGCCTGAAGAAGGTGCTGCTGTCGGCAAGTGCCTCTCTTCCCCTTCTCTATCTGACGGATCAGTCAAAGCTCAGTCCGATGACTGCACCGAACTTCTGCATGCTTCTCAGGAAGCATATCGGGTCCGGCCATATTCTGTCTGTGACACAGCCCTCCCTGGAACGGATTGTGCGTTTTGAAATTGAACATTATGACGAACTGGGCGATCTTCGAAAAAAATACCTGGTTCTGGAACTGATGGGCAAGTCTCCAATCTGATTTTTGTAGATGAGAATGAGATCATTCTGGATGCGATCCGTCACGTTTCCGCACAAACCTCCTCTCTTCGTGAGGTTCTGCCGGGGCGGCCGTACTTTGTACCGGACTCTCTTCACAAGCTGAACCCCAAAGAAACGGACGAACGCCAGTTCTGCTCCGAGGTGTTTGCAAAGCCTCTCCCACTTTCAAAGGCACTGTATACGGTTTACACCGGCATCAGCCCGGTGATCGCTGAGGAGCTCTGCCACAGGGCTTCGCTGGAATCAGACCAGAGCGCCCGTGAATTTCCTGAGAATGCCCGGGTTCACCTTTACCGCGTCTTCAGCGAGATGATGGAAGATGTGAAGGCAGGTTCATTTTCTCCCCGGATCATCTACGACAAGGATGGCGCCCCCGTCGAATTCTCGGCGCTTCCCCTGACCATGTACGCGGACTATGAGCATAAAAACTTTGACTCCATGTCAGCGGTCGTTGAGACCTACTATGCCGAAAAAAGCGCTGTCACCCGGATCCGCCAGAAGTCCGCGGATCTTCGGCATGTCGTCTCCACCATCCTTGAGCGTGAATCGAGAAAGCTTGCGCTGCAGAGAAAGCAGATGAAGGACACGGAAAAGCGTGAAAAGTTCCGCATCTGCGGCGAGCTTCTCAATACCTACGGATATGATGTCCCGCAGGGAGCTGGCAGCGTCACGGTTCCGAACTACTATGACGGCGGGAAGGATCTGAAGATCCAGCTCGACAGCACCCTCACGGCACAGGAGAATGCACAGCGCTATTTTGACAAGTATGCCAGGCAGAAACGGACCGCGGAAGCCCTCACCGTTCAGATTGAGCAGACGGAAAGCGAGGTCCGGCAGCTGGAGGCCATCAGCACCTTTCTCGACCAGGCGGAGACAGAGGCGGATCTGGCACAGATCGGGGAAGAGCTGGAACAGTCCGACTATGTCAGAAAGCGGACGGTAACGGGGAAAAAGAAAGGAGCCGCGCGGACAAAGAAGTCGGAGCCTACCATTTCCGGACACCGGACGGCTATGACATCTATGTTGGGAAAAACAACCTTCAGAATGATGAGCTGACCTTCCGCTTTGCCTCAGGCGGAGACTGGTGGTTCCATGCCAAAAAGATTCCGGGGTCTCATGTCATCGTGAAAATGAGAGGAACCGAGGAGCTTCCGGATGATGTCTTTGAGATGGCTGCCAGCGCGGCTGCCTACTACTCCCAGGGACGCGGTGCAGACAAGGTCGAGATTGATTATGTAAAGAAAAAGGAAGTGAAAAAACCAGGCGGGGCAAAGCCGGGTTTTGTAGTGTACTATACAAACTATTCCATGATCGCACGGCCTGACATCAGCAGGCTGACACTTGTAGAGTGATTTGATTTTTCATTTTCGTGCGAAACCAAACACATGCCGAATGCTTTTTCCTGTCGTCAGAGGCAAAAGCTGCCAGCCGCCTGTCCCCCTCCATGCTTCCTCAACGCATGGCTGGCGACGGGCGGCTGGCATTCTGTTTACTTATAATATTCAAAGTGAAGCTCGTACAGCTTGACGGTGTCGCCGTCCTCAATCCCAAGCTTCTCCAGCTCCTTCAGGATCCCGTTGTCCTTCAGGAAATTCTGGAAGAAGCGGAAGCCCTTCTCAGACTCCAGATTCGTGTATCCGAGCATCTTGTCGATCTTCGGTCCCTCCACATGGAAGAGATGCGGATCCTTCGCATCCTTCCAGCAGGTATATGAAAGCTTGTTCCCCGGGAGATGTTCCTCCGGAAAATATTCCTGCTCGTAGACCTTTGTCTCCTTCGGAAGCTTTCTCAGCATGGAACTGACGTAATAGATCAGGTCCTTCAGGCCTTCGCCCGTGACTGCGGAGATTGGAAAGACAGCGATGCCCTTCGGCCCGAATTCATGTTTCAGGCGGCTGACGGGATCCTCCCACGCTGTCCCGTCCGGATTTTTTCCATCCTCCGGGACGGTGATCGAATCAATCTTGTTGGCTGCTATGACCTGTGGCTTTTCGCTCAATGCAACGTCATAGGCGGCCAGTTCCTGATCAATCCGGTATACATCCTCGACCGGATCCCGTCCTTCTGTGGACGCCGCATCCACGACATGGATCAGAACCTTGCATCGGTCTATATGGCGCAGAAACTCATGCCCCAGTCCTGCTCCCTGGCTTGCCCCTTCAATCAGCCCCGGTATATCCGCCGCGACAAACCCGCTGCCATCCTCAAGATCGACAACCCCGAGCTCCGGGTTCAGCGTCGTAAAATGATAATTCGCGATCTTTGGCCTTGCGTTGGATATGTGCGACAGGAGGGTCGACTTTCCGACATTCGGATACCCGATCAATCCCACATCCGCGATTGTCTTGAGCTCAAGCTTGATTTCGAGCTCACGTGACTCCTGCCCCGGCTGGGCATACTCGGGGGCCTGCATGGTGGAGGTGGCGTAGTGCATATTGCCATTCCCTCCGCGGCCTCCCTTCAGGATCACCTGTCTGCGGTTCTCACCGGACATATCCGCGATGACTTCCCCGGTCTCGGCAAGGCGAATGACTGTCCCTGCAGGAACCCGCAGGACCAGATCCTGGCCGTCTGCTCCGTGGCATCTCTTCTTTCCGCCCGGTTCGCCGTCGGTTGCGGAGAACTTGCGGCGGTGCCGGTAATCGATCAGGGTTTCAGGCCATCGTCGACCACGAACACGACATCGCCGCCCTTCCCGCCGTCTCCGCCGTCCGGTCCGCCGGATGCCACAAACTTCTCACGGCGGAAGCTGACATGTCCGTCGCCGCCCTTCCCGGAGCGGACAATAATCTTTGCTCTGTCTGCAAACATACTTTTTCCTCATTCGTGCCTTCACGCCGCTGCACGACGTTTCAAACCCAGAAAGGGGGATTGCGTACGCAATCCCCCTTGCATCCATCTCTGTTCAGCTGGATTTACTCTGCTGCTTCGGTCTCAGCCTTCTCGGTAACAATTGAAACCTGCTTTCTGAACTTGCCAAGTCTGGAGAACCTGACAACTCCGTCAGCCTTTGCATACAGGGTATCGTCCTTGCCGATTCCAACGTTCTCACCCGGATGAATATGGGTTCCACGCTGTCTGTAAAGGATATTGCCTGCCTTGACGAACTGTCCGTCCGCTCTCTTTGCACCAAGTCTCTTGGACTCTGAATCACGCCCGTTCTTTGTGGAACCGACTCCCTTCTTGTGCGCGAAGAACTGAAGGTTCATATTCAGCATCTCTCATTCACCTCCCGCTTCGGGAATTCCCTGATCAGGGTTTGACTTCCCGTTTCTGTATCCGGATGTAATCCGGAAAGTTCTCAGCAATCTGTTCAAGCCCAAGCAGCATCGCTCGTATCAGGAGCTGGGCATCATGGTCTTTCGAACTGCTGAGCATGACTTTCAGGTATCCGCCTTCCGGGTTTTCCTCCTCTGAAAACGTTGCCTCCGTCAGGCTCTCGATGGCATTGGCAGTGTTGATTGTCAGCACCGATACGGAATTGCAGATCAGATCATATTCTGCGTCACCTGCACCCGCATGTCCCCTGCACTCAAAGCCAAGGAAATCGTCTCCAGATTTGTACAACTGAATCCGGATCATCTTAAGCGTTGATCTTGTCGATCTTAACCTGTGTAAAGTACTGTCTGTGGCCGTTCTTCTTGTGGTATCCGGTCTTTCTCTTGTACTTGGCAACAATGACCTTCTTTGCTCTGCCAGTGGTAACAACGGAAGCCGTAACCGTTGCGCCTGCAGCATCTGCGCCTGCCTTCAGGCCATCATCTGTGCTGACAGCAAGGACCTGATCAAATGTGACAGTCTCTCCGTCTGCAGCTGCGAGCTTCTCAACTCTGATCTCGTCGCCTTCGGAAACCTTGTACTGTTTTCCGCCAGTTGCAATAATTGCGTACATTCAGGGCACCTCCCCTTTCTTCAATCTCGCCGAATGTGGCGTCGTCCCCAAAACCCGGACGCACTTATGCCTCTCCGTGCGGCATACGAAATGCATCATAGCACGCCATTTCCCAACTGTCAAGACAGAAATTCAGCGTTTTCTGCACGTTCCATGCGGCTGCTCAGCTGCCGGGACAGCGGAACCTCCACCTTTCTCCGGGTCATCTCGACAAGTCCGAGTGCTGTCAGATCTTCTACTTTCACCTGCATCGGATCCTGCGCCGCCGCCTGAGCCAGATGCCTCATCAGCTGATCGTAGGATTCCTTCTCTTCCATGTTGATAAAATCCACCAGGATCATTCCGGACAGATTTCTTAGGCGAATCTGCCTTGCGCACTCCTCTGCCGCCTCCATGTTCACCTTCAGGACGGCTTTTTCCTTATCCCGGCCATTGATCGAATGCGCGGAATTGACGTCAATTGAGACAAGGGCTTCTGTCTGCTCGATCACCAGGTTCGCGCCGCTTTTCATGTTCACCTTCCTGCAGAGTGCACGGCTCAGCTCCCGCGTCAGGGAGAAGACATTGTGCATGGAGATCATCGGATCCTGGTAAAACCGCAGCTTTTCCCTCAAATATGGCGGCAGATAGTTTTCCAGCGCTTCATACAGATTCCTGTCATCTGTCAGAATTTCCTCCAGTCTTTCCGTCTGCACCGACTCGATCCGCTTCAGCCACCGGTCAGGCTGCCGCAGCAGAACGGTGTATGCCGGACGATAGGGCGCTGTCAGAAGAAGCTGATGCATCGCAGCTGTCAGGTTCTGAAGCTCCTTCCGGATCTCTTCGTCAGGCGCGTGTTCTGCATTTGTCCGGACAATCACACCGCAGGTGCCAAGCTGCTGTCTCATCGCGTCAAGTGCCTGTTCGGAAAACAGATGCTCTCTGAGCGCCCGTCTTCTCTCCTCCGGAATCTTCCGCGAAATGCCAAGCTCCGTCCCGCTCATTTCCAGAAGCAGGTACCGTCCCGAAAGCTGCAGCTTTGTTGTCAGGGACATGCCCTTCGTGCCGAATGCCTCCCGGCTGACCTGGACGATCAGTTCATCCCCCTGCTGCACCTTGGGGGAGGAACCCTTGCGCGTATATCTCGGAGCCGTCATATCGTCGAGGGGAAGATACCCCTTGATCCCGCGAGCAACCTCAACGAAGCAGGCGCCGGTATTGGCCGCAACCCTTTCAACACGGCCGATGCAGATGTCCCCAAGCTTCAGTCCATCTGTTCTGCTGTCCGCATGGATCTCAACCGCCCGGCCATCCTCTCCAAGCAGCACAGACAATATGCGATTGCTGTATGCTTCAATCAGATACTTCATTCCCCAAACTCCATTGTGGTCCCCAGCCCGATGAGCGGGACAAACCGGTCCGATTCTGGCCTCGCCTCGCCCAGATCTGCGTAAACCTCGTCCCGGTTGATCATAAAGCGGTAAGGATCCGGCAGAAGGCCGCTGTCCTTCGCGAATGTATCCATGACCAGGTCCGGGCGGATGTTTGTTCCGGACCCCGCTGACAGGGAAAGAAAGATATCCCCCTTCCGAAGCTCCGACTCTTCATCGGCAATGCCGCAGACTCTTTTCGGCTCCGGTGATATGACCGCCTCGTAGAGAAATGGCGCGATATCGACTTCCTTTTCCCCTTTTTTACCCTTCTTCATGGCATAGATGGAGGGCTGCTTCACCCAGCTTCTGAAGGCCTCCTGATAAGAAGGATCCCACTCATGCCCCGGACGGAAGCCGAGCGTATAATCCGCACGCGCAACAAGGGTCATGCCCTTGTTGCCCTTCCCGAGGGGCACCTCTCTGGCATCGAGTACATGGAGTCCCTCCGGGGCAGCCTCATTCAGCAGGCTGACAAGCTCCCTGCTGGAGTACGCACGGTTCAGGTCCACATCCACATACTCCGAGTCGCTCGTCATCCCTACACCGAGCGGGAAGGCATAGGACATCACCATGTGCGGACTGTAGCCTTCCGAAAATGTGACATCCACACCGGCTCTCCTCAGCAGCTTCTGAAAACATCTCATCATATCGAGATGTCCGATGAATTTCAAAAGTCCCTGCTTGCTGTATTTGATCCTGACTCTCATACCCGGAGCACCTTCTTTCCGTCCACCTCGTCATAGCAGATGCCGCATTCATATTTCATTGCCCCGCAGGCATTGCAGTTTTCCCTGCAGTTCGGTGTCACAATACCGTCAAGCGCCCTGTGCCATTCATCCAGCAGAAACTTCTTTGTCACGCCGCAGTCGATGAAGTCCCACGGCAGAAGCTCATCCTCTGTCCGCTGCCGTTTGGTATAGAAAGCCAGATCCACTCCGGTCTTCTCCATCGCACGGACCCATCTGTCCCAGTCCCAGTATTCAGACCAGGCGTCAAACAAAGCCCCTTGCCGGTAGGCCTCCTCGATCGCAGCCCCGACTCTCCGGTCGCCCCGCGCCAGAAGTCCCTCAAGAACCGTCACGTAGGCCTCATGCCAGTTGTAGCGTATGCTCTTGTGGTTTTTCATTTCCTTCACTTCATGATTGACCGTCGATGCAAAGCCCAGATAATCACCGGGATCATACATCACCGCCCACTGGAAGGGCGTGAATGGCTTCGGAACAAAGAAGGACGTCGATATGGATATGCTGCACTTTCCGTTTCGCTCTTCCTTCGGGATCTCATAGTACTCTTCGGCAATTTTCTCCGCCAGATGGGCGATATCCTTCCGGTCCTCCTCTGTCTCTGTCGGCTGGCCGAGCATGAAATAGAGCTTCACCTTGTTCCAGCCGCCTTTGAAAGCTTCCCCTGCGCCATGAAGAATATCCTCTTCGTCAGGCCCTTGTTGATGACATTCCGAAGCCGCTGAGATCCGGCTTCCGGCGCGAAGGTCAGCGAGCTCTTGCTGACATCCTGCACCTTGCTCATCACATCAAGTGAAAACGCATCGATCCTCAGAGACGGAAGCGAGATGTTGACCTGTTTTTGCCCATACTGCCCGATCAGATAGTTCACCAGCTCCGGAAGGCAGGGATAATCGCTCGTCGACAGACTGCTGAGCGAAATCTCATCCTGCCCGATTTCTCTCAGAAGCTGATCCGCCTGTTTTTTCAGGACCCCGGCACTCTTATACCGGTTTGGCCTGTAGATCATGCCGGCCTGACAGAACCTGCACCCTCGGATGCAGCCGCGCACGACCTCCAGCACCTG
>ERZ791624.1266-NODE-1266-length-12392-cov-3.079355_pt1 | contig 12392 bp, 8 predicted proteins | sample MGYA00510058_ERZ791624 | MGnify/ENA primary metagenome ERZ791624 (study PRJEB30046, sample SAMN00715158) | human gut metagenome | study: EMG produced TPA metagenomics assembly of the A metagenome-wide association study of gut microbiota in type 2... | reverse complement strand
TCGCAGCGGAAGTGATGGTAATACCACGTTCCTGCTCCTGCTCCATCCAGTCCATTGTTGCTGCACCATCATGCACCTCACCAATTTTGTGAGTCAAGCCAGTGTAGAACAAAATACGTTCTGAAGTCGTTGTCTTACCAGCATCAATGTGAGCCATGATACCGATATTGCGGGTCAAATGCAAATCATGTTTAGCCATCTTCGTCCTTTACTTATTAATTATTACTTGATTAGAATCTAAAGTGAGCGAATGCACGGTTAGCTTCAGCCATACGGTGCATATCTTCTTTACGCTTATAAGCACCACCCTGTTCGTTGAAAGCGTCAATAATCTCAGCTGCCAGTTTATCTGCCATTGATTTACCACCGCGTTTACGAGCGAAAAGAATCAAGTTTTTCATTGAGATTGACTCTTTACGATCAGGACGAATTTCAGTAGGAACCTGGAAAGTAGCGCCACCTACACGACGAGACTTTACTTCAATCTGCGGAGTTACATTATCCAAAGCTTTCTTCCAGATTTCCAAAGCTGATTTTTCTTCATTAGGAAGTTTTGTTTTCACTGTTTCCAATGCTGCATAGAAGATCTCATAAGATGTATTCTTTTTTCCATCATACATCAAGTGATTTACGAATTTAGAAACCTTCTGATCATTAAATACCGGATCCGGAAGGATCACACGTTTTTTTGGTTTTGCTTTTCTCATTTTTTCTCAAAATAATGTTTTTGTTTGGGGCTGCACTTTTTCCGTTTACTTCAACGCTTCCTCTGAAGCATTTACTCAACCTTTATAGCTTATTCCAACAAACCAAAACTTAAATTAATATTCTTTGTTTCAGGAATTCAGTTACAATTTACTTCTTTCCTTTTCCTTTTGCAGGAGCTGCAGCTTGTCCTGCTTTAGGACGCTTCGCACCATATTTAGAACGTCTTTGTGTACGACCAGCTACGCCTGCTGTATCCAAAGTACCACGAACGATGTGATAACGTACACCCGGAAGGTCTTTCACACGACCACCACGAACCAACACGATTGAGTGTTCCTGCAAGTTATGACCTTCTCCCGGAATATAAGAGTTTACTTCCTTAGAGTTAGTCAGACGCACACGAGCAACTTTACGCATTGCTGAATTCGGCTTTTTCGGAGTAGTAGTATACACACGAACACAAACGCCACGTCTTTGAGGACATGAATCCAGTGCCGGAGATTTACTCTTCTCAACCAAAACCTCTCTTCCTTTTCTTACTAATTGTTGAATAGTAGGCATTTTGTTTGATTTTTAATTATTATATATTGTTTATTAATTTGCTGTACTAAGTCCAAAACTATACATTTTGGGCTGCAAAGTTACGAATAACATTTTAATAAACAATACTTTCTACTAATAAAAATAGTCTGTTTCTCAAAAAAGTTTTTGAAAAACAGACTACTATGTTATTTTTGCTACAAAAGCCCTTATGCTTCCCCTTTAAATCCGCTTATAGGAGGAATGAATGTTTTTCCATCCGGTCCATTATTTCCCCCATTCATTTCTTCCGGCATTCGAATAGGTCCAAAATTACGTTCGTATTTTGCAACATTCTCCTGTAATGCATACATCAAACGTTTTGCATGTTCAGGAGTCAGTACAATACGTGACTGCACTCCAGCTTTAGGTAATCCCGGCATTACACGCACAAAATCAACAATAAATTCCGAACTGGAATGGGTAATAATGGCAAGATTTGCATACGTTCCTTGAGCTACTTCTTCTTTCAACTCTATCTGCAACTGATTGTTATTTTTTTCGTTTTCCATGATTTTATACTTTAGCATTAAAAAATATTCTGAATTTCAAGGTCCCCAACTTCTATTCTTTGGTTGGAGTACAAATATAGACATTTATTTGTAATAATACAACATACTGATTATTCTATATAATTTTCCTATAGCATTTACTATAAACCTAAAGAGGCTGATTTCTTAAACAGAAATCAGCCTCTTTTACAGTGTATGTATTAAAAATTACTCTACCTCACTATAATCGAGTACATTCTTACGATTAGCAAGAATGCGATCATATTCTTCCTTCGAACCAACAATAATCTTTTCGAATTCACGCTGACCGGTACCGGCAGGAATCAAGTGACCACAAATCACATTCTCCTTCATACCCTCCAATCTATCAACCTTACCATTGATGGCAGCCTCATTCAAAACTTTCGTTGTTTCCTGGAATGATGCAGCAGACATGAAACTTGAAGTTCCCAAAGCGGCACGGGTAATACCTTGCAGAATCTGAGTAGATGTAGCAGGAATAGCATCACGTACCTCAACAGGCTTCAAATCACGACGTTTCAACATACTGTTCTCATCACGCAACTTACGGGCAGTAACAATCTGACCCGGCTGCAAATTCTGAGAATCACCAGAGTCAACAACTACTTTCTTGCCCCAAATACGATCGTTTTCTTCCATGAACTCTTGCTTATCCACTACCTGCTGTTCCAAGAAGCGAGTATCGCCCGGCTCATCGATTTCTACCTTACGCATCATTTGACGAACAATAATCTCAAAGTGTTTGTCGTTAATCTTCACACCCTGCAAACGGTAAACGTCTTGCACTTCATTTACGATATATTCCTGTACAGCCGTGGGACCTTTAATGGCCAAAATGTCAGCAGGAGTAATCGCACCGTCAGATAACGGAGTTCCGGCACGAACGTAGTCATTCTCCTGAACCAATATTTGTTTAGACAGATTCACCAAATACTTTTTCACTTCACCTGTCTTAGATGTGACAATAATTTCACGGTTACCACGCTTAATCTTACCCATAGTAATTTCACCGTCTATTTCAGAAACGACAGCAGGATTAGATGGGTTACGAGCCTCAAACAGTTCTGTAACACGAGGAAGACCACCGGTGATATCACCAGCCTTGCCTACAGCACGAGGAATCTTCACAATAATGTCACCAGCTTTCACTGCCTGACCGTTTTCAACCACAACATGCCCCCCCACGGGTAAGTTATAAGTACGGATCAAATTACCATCCTCGGTTACAATATGGGCAGAAGGTACTTTTGTCTTATCCTTAGACTCGATAATGATAATTTCACGCAAACCGGTAGCTTCATCAGACTCTACCTTATAAGTTACGTTTTCAACCACACTCTCGAATTCAATCTTACCAGTAGCCTCTGTAATAATAACAGCGTTGAACGGATCCCACTTAGCAATCAGTTTTCCCTTCTCAACAATATCACCGTCCGCAGCATATAATTTTGAACCATAAGGCACATTATGAGTTGACAGGATAATCCCTGTATTCACATCGATAAAGCGGACTTCAGCCAAACGACCGACTACCACTTTCACAGCCTCACCCATTTCATCAACCGTATCTACCGTACGCAATTCTTCGAATTCCAAACGTGCATTATTCTTGGCCACAATGCTTGCATTAGCAGCCATATTACCTGCGATACCACCGGCATGGAATGTACGCAATGTCAACTGTGTACCCGGCTCACCAATAGATTGGGCAGCGATTACGCCGACTGCTTCACCTTTCTGAACCATACGACTGGATGCCAAGTTACGTCCATAACACTTAGCACATACCCCTTTCTTAGATTCACAAGTTAATACCGAACGGATTTCAACGCTTTCAATCGGAGAATCCTCGATTTCCTGCGCAATATCCTCTGTAATCTCCTCTCCACCGGCTACAATCAGTTTACCAGTAGTAGGATGGACGATATCATGTACAGAAACACGTCCTAGAATACGTTCGTACAAAGTAGCAATAACTTCATCGTTATTCTTCAAAGCCGTACAAACCAAACCACGAAGTGTTCCACAGTCTTCTTCATTGATAATCACATCATGCGACACGTCTACCAGACGGCGGGTCAAGTATCCCGCATCAGCAGTCTTCAACGCTGTATCCGCCAAACCTTTACGAGCACCGTGGGTAGAAATAAAATACTCTAACACAGACAAACCTTCTTTAAAGTTTGAAAGAATAGGGTTTTCAATAATCTGTGCGCCTTCAGCACCGGCTTTCTGCGGTTTTGCCATCAAACCACGCATACCAGACAACTGACGAATCTGCTCTTTAGAACCACGGGCCCCGGAATCAAGCATCATAAATACTGAATTGAAGCCTTGGTCATCATTCTTAATCGTCTTGTAAAGTATATCAGACAGGTCACTGTTCACGTGAGTCCATGTATCGATAACCTGGTTATAACGTTCATTGTCAGTAATGAAACCCATATTATAGTTCATCATAATCTGTTCCACTTCCTCATTACCACGTTTTACCAGTTCTTCTTTTTCTTTCGGGATAATAATATCACCCAAGTTGAATGACAGACCACCCTTGAACGCCATATAGTAACCTAAGTTCTTAATACCATCCAAGAATTCACAAGCACGTGCAACACCGACAGCTTTGATAACATCACTAATGATATCTCGCAAAGACTTTTTGGAAATAATGGTATTCAAGTACCCCACTTCCGCTGGAACGATTTCATTTACAATCACACGCCCTACGGAGGTTTCTTTCATCATCACATCTACGATTTTGCCATCTTTGTCCAAGTCCTTCACCACTACGTTGACGATAGCATGAATATCCACTTTACCTTCATTATAAGCAATCAAAGCCTCTTCCGGACCGTAGAAAGTCAAGCCTTCACCTTTAGCCCCTTTTCTCAGCTTGGTAATATAATACAAACCAAGTACCATATCCTGTGCAGGCACAGTAATAGGAGCACCATTAGCAGGATTCAGAATGTTATGAGCTTGAAGCATCAACATCTGTGCTTCCAGAATCGCATCATTACTCAAAGGCAAGTGAACCGCCATCTGGTCACCATCGAAGTCGGCATTGAACGCTGTACAAGCCAACGGGTGCAACTGAATAGCTTTACCTTCAATCATATGCGGTTGGAAAGCCTGAATACCCAAACGGTGCAGAGTCGGCGCACGGTTCAGCAATACAGGATGACCTTTCATGACATGTTCCAAGATATCCCAGATCACAGGCTCCTTGCGGTCTACAATCTTCTTTGCAGATTTTACAGTCTTCACAATACCACGTTCAATCAACTTACGGATGATAAACGGCTTGTAAAGCTCTGCAGCCATCAGTTTTGGAAGACCACACTCACCCATCTTCAACTCTGGACCTACAACGATTACAGAACGGGCAGAATAGTCAACACGCTTACCCAGCAAGTTCTGACGGAAACGACCCTGCTTACCCTTTAAAGAGTCAGAGAGTGACTTCAAAGGACGATTGCTCTCACTCTTAACAGCAGAACTCTTGCGTGAGTTGTCGAACAAGCTGTCAACAGCCTCCTGCAACATACGCTTCTCGTTACGGAGAATAACCTCAGGAGCCTTGATCTCAACCAATCTCTTCAAACGGTTGTTACGGATAATCACACGACGATAGAGGTCATTCAAGTCTGATGTTGCAAAACGACCACCATCCAATGGTACCAACGGACGAAGCTCAGGTGGAGTAACAGGAATAATCTTCATGATCATCCATTCTGGCTTATTAATACCTTTACTAGCACGGAAACCTTCTACAACTTGCAGACGCTTCAGAGCCTCAGTTTTACGCTGCTGACTTGAATCGTTATTTGCGCGATCGCGGAGTTCGTATGACAAAGAGTCAAGGTCTACATTCTGGAGCAACTGATAAATTGCTTCAGCACCCATTTTTGCGATAAACTTATTAGGGTCCGTATCGTCCAAAAGTTCATTGTCACCATTAGGATCATACTGGTCAAGAAGAGCCATATATTCATCTTCTGACAAGAGATCAAGTTTGTGAGAACCGTTCAATTCAAGACCATCAGCATCAGTCTTTCCCTCAAGAATACCAGGCTGGATAACTACATACTTCTCGTAGTAAATGACAGCATCAAGTTTCTTGGTCGGCATACCTAAAAGGTAACCAATCTTATTTGGAAGAGAACGGAAATACCAAATATGAGCAACAGGTACGACAAGCTCAATGTGACCAGAGCGTTCACGACGAACTTTCTTCTCTGTAACCTCTACACCGCATCGGTCGCAGACGATTCCCTTATAACGGATACGCTTGTACTTGCCGCAGGCGCATTCATAGTCCTTAGTAGGACCAAAAATACGCTCGCAGAACAAGCCATCACGCTCCGGCTTATATGTACGATAATTAATGGTTTCCGGTTTAGTAACCTCACCATACGAATTTTCCAAGATCTCCTCTGGCGAAGCGAGACCGATGGTAATCTTCGTAAAATTATTCTTTACCTTTGTATCTTTTTTGAAAGCCATGTTTCTATATCTAAATTAGGGGTTCTCAAAATTAATCAAGTTTGATGCTCAAACCAAGGCCACGAAGCTCATGGAGCAATACGTTAAGTGACTCAGGAATACCAGGAGTTGGCATTGGATCGCCCTTTACGATTGCTTCGTATGCCTTGCTACGTCCTACAACATCATCTGACTTAACAGTCAGGATCTCCTGCAAAACGTGGCTTGCACCGAATGCCTCGATAGCCCAGACCTCCATCTCTCCGAATCGCTGACCACCAAACTGTGCTTTACCACCAAGTGGCTGTTGTGTAATCAAAGAGTATGGACCGATAGAACGAGCGTGCATCTTATCCTCAACCATATGACCTAACTTCAAGAAGTAAGTCATACCAACAGTAGCTGGCTGGTCAAACTGCTCTCCAGTCTCACCATCATAAAGGTAAGTTGAGCAGAAACGTGGCAAGCCTGCCTTATCTGTCCATTCAGAGAGATCATCCAATTTAGCACCATCAAAGATAGGAGTAGCAAACTTTACACCCAACTTTTTACCTGCAGCACCCAAGATACACTCGAATATCTGACCAAGGTTCATACGTGAAGGCACACCCAATGGATTCAATACCATATCAACAGGACGACCGTCAGCCATAAATGGCATATCCTCCAAACGAACTACCTTAGACACAATACCCTTATTACCATGACGACCGGCAAGTTTATCACCAACCTGGATCTTACGCTTCTTAGCAATATATACCTTAGCCAGCTGAAGAATACCTGATGGAAGTTCATCACCAATAGTGATTGCAAACTTACGACGCTTTAATTCAGCATCAAGTTGCTTATACTTGCGGATATAGTTCATAATAAGTCTCTGAATCAAGCCATTGGTATGCTCATCCTTAGTCCACTTATTAGACTGAACACCATCATACTCCAAATTCTTCAAGGCTGTAGCAGTAAAGGTACTGCCCTTGGTGATAATCTCAGCACCTGTATAATCCTTTACACCCTCAGAAGTCATACCTTCTGTAAGCGTAAGTAACTTGTCTACGAGGATATCCTTCAAGTCATCACCCTTTGCCTCATACTCCTCATCAATCTTAGCAAGAATAATCTTATCCTGCTTCTTTGACTCACGGGTCTTGATAGCACGAGAGAACAACTTCTTGTCAATAACAACACCGCTCAATGATGGATTTGCCTTCAATGAAGAATCCTTCACATCACCAGCCTTATCACCAAAGATAGCGCGAAGCAACTTCTCTTCTGGTGAAGGATCACTTTCACCCTTAGGCGAAATCTTACCAATCATGATATCACCTGGTTCAATTCTTGCACCAACACGTACGATACCATTATCATCAAGATCCTTAGTAGCTTCCTCGCTGACATTAGGAATATCAGATGTGAACTCCTCTACGCCACGCTTAGTTTCACGGACATCAAGAGAATATTCGTCAACATGTACAGATGTCAATACGTCTTCACGAACCATACGTTCAGAGATAACGACAGCATCCTCGTAGTTATAACCCTTCCAAGGAATATAAGCAACAAGCAAGTTACGGCCCAAAGCCAACTCACCATTTTCTGTTGCATAACCTTCTGTCAGGATATCACCCTTCTTTACACGCTGTCCCTTATTACAGATAGGACGCAAGTCGATGGTCATATTCTGGTTGGTACGACGGAACTTAGGAATACGATACTCCTTCAAAGCAGGTTCGAAACTTACAAACTCATCGTCTTCTGTGCGATCGTAAAGGATGCGGATAGTTGTAGCATCAACATATTCGATAACGCCCTCACCTTCTGCAGTAACCATAGTACGTGAATCCTCACAAACTTGCTTCTCAAGACCAGTACCAACTATTGGTGCATCATTATGAAGCAATGGTACAGCCTGACGCATCATGTTACATCCCATCAACGCACGGTGACCATCATCATGCTCCAAGAATGGAATCAAACCTGCGGATACAGAAGCAATCTGCTGTGGAGAGACGTCAACATAATCAACTTGATCCGGACCTACAACAGGATAATCAGCATCCTGACGACACTTTACTACATCACGAATGAAAGAACCATCAACAGTCAAAGGCGCATTACCCTGACCGATAATCTTAGACTCTTCATCCTCAGCAGTCAAGTATACAACATCCTCATTAGCCATATCGACCTTGCTATCATTCACCTTACGGTAAGGAGTAACAATAAAACCAAGATCATTAATCTTTGCATACATACAGAGAGAAGAAATCAAACCGATGTTTGGACCTTCAGGACTCTCAATAGGACAAAGACGACCATAGTGTGTATAATGTACGTCACGAACCTCAAAACCGGCACGCTCACGAGACAAACCACCAGGACCTAAGGCAGAAAGACGACGCTTATGAGTTACCTCAGCCAGAGGGTTAGTCTGGTCCATGAACTGTGACAATGGATTAGTTCCAAAGAAAGAATTGATAACACTAGAGATTGTCTTAGCATTAATCAAATCTGTTGGAGTAAACACCTCATTGTCGCGAACATTCATACGTTCACGGATAGTACGGGTCATACGTGCCAAACCAATAGAGAACTGGTTAGCCAACTGCTCACCTACAGTACGAACACGACGATTAGACAAGTGGTCGATATCGTCAACTGTTGCACTAGAGTTAATCAGCTGAATAAGATATTTAATAATCTCAATAATATCTTCCTTAGTCAAGACACGAACATCAATGTCAGTATCAAGATTCAATTTCTTATTGATACGATAACGACCTACCTCACCCAGATCATAACGCTTATCCGAGAAGAACAGGTTTTGGAAAACCTCACGTGCACTTGCGTCATCTGCAGGATCAGCATTACGCAACTGACGATAGATATAGTTAACAGCTTCTTTCTCTGAGTTACTTGGATCCTTTGCCAAAGTATTGAAGATAATAGTAAACTTGTTGGCAGCTTCCTCATCCTTATGAAGCAGAACAGTCTGCGCTCCACTCTCAACAATCTCCTCAATATTATCAGCAGTAAGTTCAGTCTCACGCTCCATGATTACTTCATTACGCTCGATAGATACTACTTCACCAGTATCCTCATCAACGAAGTCCTCATTCCAACTCTTCAATACACGAGCAGCCAACTTACGACCGATGGCAGCCTTCATGTTTTTCTTATTCACCTTTACCTCCTCAGCAAGGTCGAAAATCTGAAGAATGTCCTTATCCTGCTCATAACCAATAGCACGGAGCAAGGTTGTTACAGGCAACTTCTTCTTACGGTCGATGTAAGCATACATCACATTGTTGATATCTGTAGCAAACTCTATCCAACTACCCTTGAATGGGATTATACGCGCAGAATAAAGCACAGTACCATTGGCATGAACGCCCTGACCGAAGAACACACCAGGTGAACGATGTAACTGCGATACAACAACACGCTCAGCACCATTGATGACGAAAGTACCGTTCTCTGTCATGTAAGGAATAGTACCCAAGAATACATCCTGGATGAAAGTACCGAAATCCTCATGATCTGGGTCTGTACAGTAAAGTTTCATCTTAGCCTTCAAAGGTACACTATACGTAAGACCTCTCTCCAAGCACTCATCAATAGAATAGCGTGGAGGGTCAATATAGTAATCCAAGAACTCAAGAACGAAATTATTACGAGTATCGGTGATAGGGAAGTTCTCAGAGAACACCTTATACAAACCGTCATTCTTGCGTTCCTCAGGCGGAGTATCCAACTGTAAGAAGTCCTTGAAAGACTTTAACTGCACATCGAGGAAATCCGGATATGGATACGGATTATGCACGCTGGCAAAATTTACTCTGTTATCAACAATTTTTGTAGCCATTAGAAGTTATTAAATGGTTTATCAAAATAATAAAAGACACAAAAAGGTTAGGACTCGCCTACTGGGAGAATCCTAACCATATATTAAGAGATGTAAACTCTAAATTACTTGAGCTCTACCTTAGCACCAGCCTCTTCGATAGCCTTCTTAAGGTTCTCAGCCTCGTCCTTAGCTACACCTTCCTTGATTGTAGAAGGAGCACCGTCTACGAGATCCTTAGCCTCTTTCAAACCGAGACCACAAGCCTCCTTAACAGCCTTTACAACCTGGAGCTTTGTAGCACCAACCTCAGCGAGGACAACGTCGAAAGAAGACTTCTCCTCAGCTGCAGCTGCACCACCAGCAGCAGGACCAGCAGCTACAGCTACAGCTGCAGCAGCAGGCTCAATACCATACTCGTCCTTGAGGACTGTTGCCAACTCATTAACTTCCTTAACAGTAAGATTTACTAACTCTTCTGCAATAGCTTTGATATCTGCCATTTTATTCTAAATTTTATTTTTGTTTATACTATAATTAATGATAACATTGTGATTGATTACTCAGGACGCTCGCCCAATGTCTTAAGCACACCATGAATAGTGTTGCTTCCTGATTGAAGAGCTGAAACAACGTTCTTGCAGGAGACTGGAGCAAAGCAACAATCTCTGCGATAACCTCGTTCTTGCTCTTGAGAGCTGCGAGTTCAGCGAGCTTGTCAGCGCCTACATAGAAGCTTTCCTCAGCGTATGCTGCCTTCAATGCTGGAACGCCATCCTTCTCGTATTCCTTCAACAACTTAGCTGGTACATTAGCTGTATTGGCAAACATTACAGCAGTAGTACCCTTCAAGCAGCCATAGAGCTCAGAAAAATCGATATCTGAAGCCTCGAACGCCTTGTGAAGCAAGGAATTCTTAACAACAACCATCTTAATCTCGCTCTGGAAGCACTTACGACGGAGTGCGCTTGTCTTCTCAGCATTCAATCCTGTAACATCTACAAGATAGAAATGAGGAAACTCCTGCAACTTCTGTCCAAGTTCAGCGATAATAGTATCTTTAACTTCTTTCTTCATTTTACAAAACTTTTAGAGTTATTCAACTGATTTAGGATCAATCTTGATACCCTTACTCATAGTGCTAGAAATAAAGATACTCTTGATATATGTACCTTTAGCAGCAGCAGGCTTCAGCTTGATAACTGTGTTGATGAATTCCTTAGCATTTCCATAAATCTGCTCAGGAGTCATGCTAACCTTACCGATTGAAGTATGGATAATACCAGCCTTATCAACCTTAAAGTCAATCTTACCTTGCTTAACTTCCTTTACTGCCTTAGCAACATCCATAGTTACAGTGCCACTCTTAGGGTTAGGCATCAAACCACGAGGACCGAGTACACGACCCAAAGGACCAATCTTACCCATGCAAGAAGGCATTGTGATGATGACATCAATATCTGTCCAACCACCCTTAATCTTCTCAACATACTCGTCGAGACCTACGTAGTCAGCGCCTGCTTCCTTAGCAGCAGCTTCCTGATCAGGAGTACAGAGTGCGAGCACACGAGTAACCTTACCTGTTCCGTTTGGCAATGAAACAACGCCACGAACCATCTGGTTAGCCTTACGTGGATCAACACCTAAGCGTACATCAATATCAAGAGATGCATCAAACTTGGTAGTGGTAATTTCCTTTACCAACTCTGAAGCCTCCTTCAATGTGTATGCCTTCCCTGCTTCAACCTTATCAGCTACTGATTTTTGATTTTTTGTCAGTTTACTCATTTTTCTAATTGAAGTTTTAAATTATTTACCAGGGAAGTCCCCTTTTACAGTAATACCCATACTTCTTGCAGTACCAGCGATGAGCTTCATAGCTGATTCTACAGTAAAGCAGTTCAAGTCCTTCATCTTATCCTCAGCGATTACCTTTACCTGATCCCAAGTAAGAGAAGCAACCTTCTGACGATTAGGCTGAGCAGAACCTGACTTGATTTTGGCAGCCTCTTTCAATTGAACTGCAGCAGGTGGAGTCTTGATAATAAAATCAAAAGACTTGTCAGTATAATAAGTAATAACTACTGGCAACACTTTACCTGCTTTGTCCTGGGTACGGGCGTTGAATTCCTTGCAGAATCCCATAATATTAATACCCTTAGAACCCAATGCAGGTCCTACTGGAGGTGAAGGATTCGCAGCGCCACCTTTAATCTGTAATTTGATTAATCCAGCAACTTCTT
>ERZ791624.1265-NODE-1265-length-12400-cov-3.235885_pt1 | contig 12400 bp, 17 predicted proteins | sample MGYA00510058_ERZ791624 | MGnify/ENA primary metagenome ERZ791624 (study PRJEB30046, sample SAMN00715158) | human gut metagenome | study: EMG produced TPA metagenomics assembly of the A metagenome-wide association study of gut microbiota in type 2... | reverse complement strand
GCCGGAGTACACGGAAGGCCATGAAGGCTTCTTCATGTCCATACGATCCATGGCGGCGTCGAGACGGTCACGATGGAGATGCTCGTGCGCGACCACGACCGCGCGCATTTCGAGCGCCGCAAGGCGCTGCTCGATGATATGGCCGCGTTCTTCAACAAGAAGTACGGCGAGGGCTCTGTCGAGGTGCATCACCGCGATGTCTACTACAACATGCTCGAGAAGATCGAGGATGGCAATCTGTATGTCGTGGAACTCGCTCGCGCGGCCATGGAAGAGGTGGGCGTCGAGCCGGATGTCCAGCCAATCCGCGGCGGCACGGACGGTGCGCGCCTCTCGTTTATGGGGCTGCCGTGCCCGAACCTCTTCACGGGCGGTGCAAATTTCCACGGCCGCTTCGATACCTGCCGCTGCCGTCGCTCCAGAAGGCGGCGGAAGTCGTGCTGGCCATCATGATCAAGGCCGGCGAGCAGTGCAAAGCGGTCAATGAACGCAAATGAGAATGCAGTGATTGATAGACGCGTCAGGCAGCCTGGCGCGTCCGTGCTATTGTATAAGTGTATAAAAGGAGAATTTTCTTTATGGCAATATTGGAAATCAAGAAGGCAGGAGCACCGGTCCTCAAGGAGGTCTGCGCTCCGGTGGAGAAGATTGACAAGGATCTGCGCAAGCTGCTCGACGACATGGCCGTCACGATGTATGAGAGCGACGGTGTCGGCCTCGCGGCCCCGCAGATTGGCCGTCCCATCCGCGTCTCGTCATCGACTGCCAGGACGACCACGGGCTCATCGAGCTCATCAATCCCGTCATCACGTTCCGTGAGGGCACGGCGACGGATACGGAGGGCTGCCTCTCTGTGCCGGGCATCTACGGTGAGGTGGAGCGCGCGGCCAAGGTCAAGGTGGAATTCCTCAACCGCCGCGGCAAGAAGCAGCATCTGACGGCGACGGGCCTCCTGGCCCGCTGCGTCCAGCACGAGCTCGACCATCTCGAAGGCCAGCTCTTCATCGACATCGCCAAGAGTCTGCACAGGGGGAATCAGGCATGAAGAAGTTCCGCGTCATTTTCATGGGCACGCCGGAGTTTGCCGTGCCGTGCCTCGCGGCCCTCTATGAGCACTGCGACGTCATCGGCGTCGTGACACAGCCGGACAAGCCGAGAGGCCGCGGCCAGAAGCTCGTGCCGTCGCCGGTCAAAGCCTGGGCCGAGGCGCATGGCCTGCCCGTATGGCAGCCGAAGAAGATCAAGGAGGAGGCGTTCACGGCCTTCCTCGAGGAGCAGAAGCCGGACCTCATGGTCGTCGTGGGCCTCCGCCCCCGCCCCCCCCCGCGGGGGAGGGCCGCGTTTGACTGTCAAACCCCTGCTGCCGCATGATTTGTGCATAGTAAAATGAAAAACGGCAGAGGGTGATATTCCCTCTGCCTTCTGTGTACAACTCTGAAATTGTATTTTATTCCTGATCCCAGTTGTGCCAGACGTTCTGGACATCGTCGTCCTCTTCGAACAGGTCGAGCATTTTTTCCATGTTGTCGCGGTCTTCCTGCTTGTCGAGCTTCTGGTAGGACTGCGGGACCATCTCGATCTGGGCGGAGTCGAACTTGTAGCCCTTGTCTTCGAGCGCCTTGGCGACGGTGTTGATGTCGTCGGGGCTTGTGTAGACGGTGAAGCAGCCTTCCTCGGGCTGGAAATCGGCCGCGCCTGCGTCGAGCGCGTCCATCATGACGGTGTCCTCGTCCAGCTCCTCGTCCTCGTTGTCGATGACGATAACGCCCTTGCGGTCGAACGACCAGCTGACGCAGCCGTTGGTGCCGAGACTGCCGCCGTATTTGTCAAAATGGTGGCGGACACTGCCTGCGGTGCGGTTGCGGTTGTCGGTCATCGTCTCGACGATGACAGCAACGCCGCAGGGGCCGTGGCCCTCGTAGGTGATGGTTTCGTAGTTGTCGCCGCTGCCGGATGCCGCTGCTTTTTCCAGCACGCGCTTGATGTTGTCGTTCGGCATATTGGCGGCCTTGGCCTTGGTGATGACGGTCGCGAGGCGGGAGTTATACGCGGGGTCGGCGATGCCGCCGCCCTCCTTGACGGCTACGATCATTTCCTTGGAGATCTTCGTAAAGGCAGCCGCGCGCTTTGCGTCCTGCGCGCCCTTGGTTTTCTGAATGTTATGCCACTTGGAATGTCCGGACATGAGGTGTTCTTCCCTTCGTTACAATATCTCTTGTCATTTTATCACAGAGAACGGGCAGAGGTCAACTGTTTCATAGAAATTGCGTCTCATCTTTATGCGCCTTCGCCCGCAGAACGGTCAGCTCCGGCAGCGCCTCGCGCACAACGCGCTCCAGAACGGCGCAGACGGGGTTCTCCGTCTCAAAATGGCCCGCGTCGATGAGATTGAGGCCGCGATATTTTGCCTCTTCAAAGTGGTTGTATTTGAGATCTGCCGTCACGAGCGTATCGCAGCCTGCGGCCAGCACGTCGTCGATCGCGCCGCCGCAGCTCCCGCCGCCGACAGCCACGCGCCGCACGGGTTTCCCCGCGTCCGCAAACCGGAGTCCGGGGCAGGAGAGTGCCGACTTTACAAACGTGGCAAATTCTGCAAGACGCTGCTCCCGTACCATGCCGGTGCGGATGAGGCCGTAGGGCCTGCCCTGTGCGTCCGTTCCGACGGGATTCAGAACCGACACATCCGTCAGGCCCAGTGTTTCAGCCAGTGTGTCGTTCACGCCGCCGGGGCAGACGTCGAGATTCGTGTGCAGATTGATCGCGGCGATCTTCGCTTCGGCCAGTTCCAGAATGCACCGCCCCTCGTAGCTTGCATCGTTGACGGCTCTGGGCGCGTCAAAAAACAGCGGGTGGTGCGTCACGATGCACTGCGCGCCGGTTTCCTTCGCCTCAGCGATCACGTCCGGCATCGGGTCGAGCGCGACAAGGACGGTATCGACCGGCGCGTCGAACCGCCCGCAGAGCAGACCGACGTTGTCCCAGTCCATTTTCATGGACGCGGGCGCAAAGGCAAACAGGGCGTTATAAATGTCACGAACAGTCGTCATGCTGCTTCCTCATTTCTCTGATTTCCGCAAGCGCGGTTTCGTAATAGCGGAGCTTTTCCGGCTCGTCGGCTCTTTGCAGGCCCAGGACTGTGCCCGCGAGGGCTGTTTCGATCCGGGCCAGATACGGCCCCAGAAGCGGCCCGTCCGCCCGCAGCAGCTGCGGCGAGGCGTATTGCTGCCCCGGCGAAAGCGGGGGAATATGTCCCTTTTTTGCGCGCAGGACGGTATAGAAGAAGTGGCCGTCCCTTGCAAGCGCTTCGCGCTCGATTGCAAAGCTGTGCTCCGCCAGATACTGCCGCAGCGCCTGCCCAGCGCTCTGCGGCTGCAAAATGAGCGTATAGCGGTCATCGCAGACCCATGGCGCGGCCTCCAAAATGCGCACCATCAGATCGCCGCCCATTCCGGCCATAATGATCGTATCCGCCGCATCGGGCGGGATATCCTGCAGGCCGTCCGACAGGAAAAACCGCATTTTTTCGGACACGCCGAAGCGCGCGGCGTTTTCGCGGGCCTTCTGCAGCGGCTGCTCGCGCAGGTCTGCCGCCGTGACGAACGGGCAGATACCCTCGCGCAGCAGGTATATGGAAAGATACCCGTGATCCGTGCCGATATCGGCAGCGCGGGAACCGCGCGGGACAAATTCGGCGCACAGCAGCAGCCGGTTGGAGATCGGAACCTTCATCGCTTCACGCAAAAGGGCGGCCATCAGCCGCCCTTTCCTTTCGGTTTGTTACTTGGCCTTCTCGGCTTCCTCGGAAGCCTCGATAAAGCGGTTGACCTGCGCCAGGAACGCGTCGGCGTCAACGCCATGCACCATGCAGGCCTCCTCGACCGTCTCGCCGCGCGAGGACGGGCAGCCCAGGCAGTGCATACCGATGGCCATGAACAGCGGAGCAGTCTCGGGCGCGATATCCAGAACATCGCCGATGATGGTGGTCTTTTCAATCTTTGCAGCCATAAAAATGACCTCCTGTGTGTATTTTATAATCGTATTATACCCAACTGCGTCACAGTTTGCAACAGAAATTATAGCGATGCGGCCAGCTGCGCGGCCTCCTGCATGGCGCGGCGCAGGGACGCTTCCGCGTCAAAGCCCGCGACGTTCATGCCGTCAGCGGCGATGCAGGTATATGCTCCGATGCCGAAGAACGTGTGAAGCGCGTCAAGATACCGGCTGCCCATCTCCATGGCGTCGCCGGTATAGAAGCCGCCGCGCGTGGTGAGGAAGACCAGATGAGCGGCCCGGCAGAGGCCCTTCAGACCATCCTCCGTTGAGCCGAACGTGATCCCGTCGACGGACACCTGTTCAATATAGACCTTCAAAAGCGCCGGGAAGGACAGATCCCAGAACGGAGCGGCGATCACGATCAGATCGGCCTGCGCAAACTGGTGCGCGTACCGGAAGCGCGGATGATCGCGCCGGTTTTCCGCCAGCAGCGCCTCACGCTGGTCAAAATAGCTGTCCTTGAAATAAGAAAGATTCTCCGCCATCAGATCCAGCCGCGTCACAGCGCAGTCGGACGGCAGCGCGGACAAAAACGCCTCGGCCAGCTTTTTCGTGTTCGACGCTTCGCGCCGGATGCAGCAGTCGACAAACAGAACGTTTTTCATCGCGTCCGCTCCTGTTCCAGCCGGTAAAAGGCTTCGAGCGCGGTCAGAATTTCATTGCGCTCGCCGATGGCGGTCAGGCTTTCGCCGTTTACATAGCCGCCGATGGCGTTCGCGGTATCCTCGCCATATACGACGACGTTATTGAGAATGGAAGCTGTCTTCATTCCGCGCAGACGGCCGATGGTAAACAGCGCTGCGGATTCCATATCCGCGCCCAGCGCGCCCTTGCGCGACCAGTAGGCGCTCTCCGCGTCGTTTTCCTCGTGATAAAAGCTTTCGTGGCTGTGGATGATGCCGACATGATACGGGCAGCCGAGCGCCTTCGCGGCCTCCACGCACAGTCCCAGCAGCTGATAGTCGGCGACCGCCGGATATTCCGGATGGACATAGGCCTTTGAAGCCCCATCGTCGCGGATCGCACCGCAGCCGAGGATCAGATCGCCCAGCGCAATGCCGGTCTGCAAGGCTCCGCAGGAGCCGATGCGGATGGCGGCCTCCACGCCGATGTTGTGCAGCTCCTCAACGCAGATCCCGGCGGACGAGCCGCCGATGCCCGTGGAGACGGCCAGAACGGGCACGCCCTTATAGGTGCCGGTCAGACTGCGGAACTCGCGGTTGTACGCAAGCTCCCGCACGGATTCCAGCTGTGCGGCCACGCGGTCAAGCCGGGCCGGGTCGCCGGGCAGGATCGCATAACGCACGCCAAGCGTTTCGTCCAGACAAATATGCGCCTGTTTCATCTGCATATGCTCCTTTTATAGTTATATCGTCTGAATTTCAATATGGTAACGGTTCCGGCTGCAAAGCGTGTGCTCGACCTCCACGCGGTAGTCCAGATCAAGAACGCCCCCGTGTTCGTTGAGCAGGACGGTCATATCCTCCGTCACGACGCTGATCATCATCGCGCCGAAGCCGACGTCGTACAGCGATTCATGCGCCTGTCTGCGGTCGAAGACCATTTCGGCGTTGACCTTTCCGCTGCGCCGCAGCGTGACGGTCTTCCCGTCTTCGATCTGAAAGGAGGTCACAACGCCCTCAAGCCCGGTCATTTCCGACTCGACATAGGACAAAAGCGCGAAGCCCGGCTCATAGCAGTACGAGCCGTCTGTCACCAGCTCGAGCGTCTGCGGCCCGCCGTCCTCCATGGTCTGCGTGCCGGTGATGGCAATTCTTGCGGCCTGTACCATCACGCCTCCAGCGCAAGCGCGATCAGATCGTCCAGAAGCTCGCTGTAGGGGATGCCGCTGGCCTCGAAGAGCTTGGGGTACATGGAAATGGACGTGAAGCCCGGAATGGTGTTGATCTCGTTGAAGACGACCTCACCGTCTGCCTTTACAAAGAAGTCGACACGGGACAGGCCGCGGCAGCCCATGGCCCTGTAGACGCGGACGGCAAGCTCGCGCACCTGCTCGGCGGTCTGCTCGGAAATGCGGGCCGGGATGTACAGGTGTGCGCAGTCGGAGATATATTTTGCGTCGTAGTCATAGAATTCCGCGCCGGAGTCGATCTCGCCGCAGACGGAGGCAAACGGATTGTCGTTGCCGAGCACGGCGACCTCGACCTCCTGCCCGCGGATGAATTCCTCGACCAGAACCTTGCGGTCGTATTTCAGCGCCGCCTCAATTGCCGTTTCCAGCGCGGCGCGGTCCTTCGCCTTTGCGACGCCGACGGATGAGCCGGTCCCGGCGGGCTTGACGAAGACGGGATAGGCGAAGCGCGCCTCAACGGCGCTCAGCGCCGCTTCCCGGCTGCGGGCAAAGCCCTCGCGCGTGACGAGCTGCCACGCTGCCTGCCGGACGCCTGCGGCGTCGGCGATCAGCTTTGTGATGGTCTTATCCATACAGGCGGCGGAGGCCGCGACGTGCGGGCCGACATAGGGAATGCCCGCGATCTGGAGCAGGCCCTGGATCGCGCCGTCCTCGCAGTTTTCACCGTGCATCACGGGGAAGACCACGTCGATGCGCTCGCGCACGACGCAGTCGTTTTCAAAGCTCAAAAGCCCCTGTCCGCGCACGGGGGAAAGCGCCGCGCGGCGGTTCTCCTCGCAGTTCTGCCACGTTCCGGCGGGAAGCATCCCGTAATCCTTTCCGCCGAACAGGATCCAGTCGCCATCCTTCGTGATGCCGACCGGGAAGATGTGATATTTATCTTTGTCCAAGCGGTTCAGCACGGATTCTGCTGACCGCAGCGAGACCTCATGCTCCGACGAAACGCCGCCGAACAGCACACAAACGCTCAGTTTTTTCAAAACAGGCTCCTCTTTTCCGCCGCCGCAGATCAAAAAGCGGTCAGCATACATATCATATGCGAAACCGCCGCAGAACACAAGTATCTTTTTCCGAAATCCGGCGTTTTTGCCGTCTGCGCCTCTGACTTCTCTACGCAGGGCGGATAAAATAGGGGCAGAAACGGGGGCAGAGCCTATGCAGGAGCGTGTACGCATCTGTGATATCGCGGAGGAGCTGGGCCTGAGCACGGCGACCGTCTCCAACGTGATCCACGGGAAGACGAACAAGGTCTCGGACGAGACGGTGCAGCGCGTGACGGCGCTGCTCGAAAAGCGGCGGTACATCCCCAGCATGGCGGGCATCCTGCTGGCCCGCAACAGCTCCGGGATCATCGGCGTGTTCGTCAACGACCATCCGAAGTACGAGGGGCACACGCTGCGCGACGGCTTTCTCGCGTCCGCGCTGGATGCCGCTGTTCGTCTGTGAGGCGAGCTGGAGTCTGGGCGAGAACGTCTACGCGGCCATCTATGGCCGCATGGGCACGGAACAAAGCGCCGCCATGACGCTGACCGCGCCCATACAGGGACTGGCGATCGGCGCGCTGTGCGGCCTGTCGCAGGCTGCGGGCGTGATCGTCGGAAAGCGTCTTGGCGGCGAGGATTACGATGGGGCTTACCGGGCGGCGAAGCGGCTGATGGTCTATGGCGCGGTCGGAGCCTCCGTGCTCTGCGCCGCGAGGTGCCGCGCGACATAGACGCCGCTGGCGGAGGCGTGGGACAGGGAATGCGTGATGCCGCTGCCGTCGCCGATGATGAACAGGCCCTTGTGCGCCGTCTCCAGATTCTCGTCGACGGAGACCTCCATGTTGTAGAATTTGACCTCAACGCCGTAAAGCAGCGTATCGTCGTTCGCCGTACCGGGGGCGATCTTGTCAAGCGCGTAGATCATCTCGATGATGCCGTCGAGAATGCGCTTCGGGATGACCAGCGACAGATCGCCCGGCGTAGCCGTCAGCGTGGGGGTGACGAAGGATTTGTCGATGCGCTTCTGCGTCGAGCGCTGGCCGCGGATCAGATCGCCGAAGCGCTGCACCATCACGCCGCCGCCCAGCATGTTGGAAAGCCGCGCGATGGACTCGCCGTAGCCGTTGGAATCCTTGAACGGTTCGGTAAAGTGCTTGGAGACGAGCAGGGCAAAGTTCGTGTTCTCGGTCTGCTTGGCCGGGTCCTCATAGCTGTGGCCGTTGACGGTCACGATGCCGTTCGTGTTCTCGGTCACGACCGCGCCCTTCGGGTTCATGCAGAATGTGCGCACGAGATCCTGATATTTTTCGGTCTTGTAGACGATCTTGCTCTCATAAAGCTCGTCGGTCAGGTGCTTGAAGATCTCGGCGGGCAGCTCGACGCGCACGCCGATGTCGACGCGGTTGGACTTCGTCTCGATGTTCAGCTCGCGGCACACGCTCTCCATCCATTTGCTGCCGCTGCGGCCGACGGAGACGATGCACTGCTTGCAGGAGAAGCTTCCGTTATCGGTCACGATCTCATAGCCGCCGTCCACGGCCAGCACCTGCCGCACGGGCGTGCGGAAGTAAAAGTCGACCTTCGGTGCTAGCTCGGCAAAGAGATTTTTCAGCACGACAAAATTGATATCCGTCCCGAGGTGCCGGACGGACGCGTCGAGCAGGTGCAGATTGCACTGCAGACAGCGGGTCTTGAACGCGCTGTTGGCCGTGGAATACAGCTTCGTGTTCTCGCCGCCGTGGCTGACGTTGATCTCGTCGACGTAGTGCATCAGCTCCATGGCCTGCTTCTTGCCGATATATTCATAGAGCGTGCCGCCGAAGTCATTCGTCAGGTTATATTTTCCGTCGGAAAACGCGCCCGCGCCGCCGAAGCCGTTCATGATCGCGCACGTCGGACAGCCGACGCAGTGCTTGACAGTCTTCCCGTCAATGGGACATCTGCGCTTTTCGAGCGGCTGGCCCTCTTCAAATACGGCGATCCTCTTCTCCGGACAGAGCTTCGACAGCTCATACGCCGAGAAAATTCCTCCGGGGCCTGCGCCGATGATAATGACATCATACTGCATGAAAAATCATCCTTTCTGTAGGGGATATCCTGAATCCGCTTATCCGCATTCCAAAACACGCACGATCCCGGCAGGCAGCTGTAAATCTGCGCAGTATTTCTGTAGGGGCCGACGACTCTGCCGGCCCTTAAAATGTTGCGAATTCATCGGAGATTTCCGAGAAACCACCGCATTCTGCGGGCGGACAGAGTCGTCCGCCCTTGCGGGTCGCCCGCCGGTGCATTATATCATACCGCCGTCCGCATCTGCAAGCGAAACGGCCATAGAAAGCGCGAATGGCCGTTATAAGCGCATAAAAGATCCGCACCCGGTCAGGTGCGGATCTCTGGTTGGCAGATAGAGCTTAGCCCTGAGCCTTCATGCGGGCGAAGCAATCGCTGCAGTAAACCGGGCGATCGGACTTCGGCTCGAACGGGACGCGTGCCTCGCCGCCGCAGGCAGCACAGGTAGCAGTGTAGTACTCTCTGGGGCCGCGGGTTGCGTTCTTGCGGGCATCACGGCAGGCCTTGCAGCGCTGCGGCTCATTCTGGAAGCCACGCTCTGCGTAGAATTCCTGCTCACCGGCGGTGAAAACGAACTCCTTGCCACACTCTTTGCAGACCAACGTCTTGTCTTCGAACATTTTTGTTACCTCTCTTTTGCGATAAAAAATGGATTTGCCCTGCAATTGCGGCTTGCGCTCGTATGCGATCGGGCTGTATATGCGATCAGGCCGTGCCTGATTTCGCCGGGAAAAGCGCCAGTCAATCTTGCCAGGGTCCATACACGAAGAGAGGGTGCAACGGAGTGATGAAAGATCTGCGTGGCTCTGGTTGGAAATTTTTATTACCCAACACTAGCGATTATATGCGATATTTTTCCGGTTGTCAATAGTAAATAAAACTTATTTTATTTCTCTGATGATTTTTGTAGATTTTCGACGTGCTGCACAAGCGCCTGCGTGACCGCCTGCGCCTGCTGCTCCGTCCCGGCCTCGACCATCACGCGGATGAGCGGCTCCGTGCCGGACGGGCGGATAAGCACGCGGCCGTTTTCCCCAAGTTCAGCCTCTGCCTTTTGGATCGCTTCGCGAAGGGAATCCGACTGCATGATGGCCGTCTTCTGCTCGTTGGAGGTCACGCGGACATTTTGCAGCAGCTGCGGGTACTGCCGCACGGAGGCGGACAGTTCGCTGGCCTTTTTGCCGCTGTGGGAAAGGATATCGAGGAATTGCAGCGCGGCCAGCTGGCCGTCGCCGGTTGGCATGTAGTCCAGGAAGATGATATGGCCCGACTGCTCGCCGCCGAGGCGCATCCCCTCCTTCTGCATGAGCTCCAATACGTTCCGGTCGCCGACCGACGCGCACAAAAGCCGCAGGCCGTGCGCTGCGCAGTATTTGTGCAGGCCGATGTTCGACATGACCGTCGCGACGAAGCCGCCGCCGTGCAGGCGGCCCTTTTTCTCCATCTCTGCGGCGCAGATGGCCATCATCTTGTCGCCGTCAATGACGCAGCCCTGCTCGTCGACGGTCAGGCAGCGGTCGGCGTCGCCGTCGAACGCGATGCCGAGGTCATAGCCGCCGGCTTTGACCGCGTCACAGAGCGCTTCCAGATGCGTTGAGCCGCAGCCGCTATTGATGTTGACGCCGTTCGGCTTGTCGTTCAGATACTCCGCCTCCAGCGGGAAGCGGCCGAATAAGTACCGTGCCGTGGTCGAAGCCGCGCCGTTGGCGCAGTCGATGAGCACGCGCAGCGGCTCAAGCCCATCGACGGTCGAGGCCAGATGGTCGAGATAATATTCCGCCGCAAAGCTGCCGGACATGACCTGCCCGATCTCTCCGTGCGTTTTGACGGGCAGCTCCCCGTCCTGCAAAATCAGCTCCTCGATGCGCGCTTCGAGCGCGTCGTTCAGCTTGAAGCCCTCTGACGAGAACATTTTGATGCCGTTGTGCTCATACGGGTTGTGCGAGGCGGAAATGACGACGCCTGCGTCCGCGTGCAGATAGATTGTCAGATATGCGACGGCAGGTGTCGGAACAACGCCGAGCAAAATCGCGTTGCAGCCGCAGGCCGTCAGACCCGCGACGAGCGCGCCCTCCAGCATATCCGAGGAAATGCGCGTGTCCTTGCCGATGACGACGGTCGGCTTCGTGCCGGAATCGTCGCACAGCGAGATCGCCGCCGCCTGTCCCACGCGGTAGGCAAGCTTCGCGTCCAGCGTTTCATTGGCAACGCCCCGGATGCCGTCAGTTCCAAATAATTTACCCATATGATATATCGCTCCTCAAAAACTCAGAATGAAAGCTGCGTCCCGGCAGGCTGCGCGGGAGACGGCAGATGCAGGTGCTCATAGGCCAGCTGCGTGACGCAGCGGCCGCGCGGCGTGCGTGTCAAAAAACCAATTTGCAGCAGATACGGTTCATAAACGTCTTCCAGCGTGACGGCCTCCTCGCCGATGGTCGCGGCCAATGTCTCAAGGCCCACAGGGCCGCCGCCGTAGTTTTTCACAATGGCGGTGAGCATGCGGCGGTCGATGGCGTCAAGGCCCAGACGGTCGACCTCGAGCTTGCCGAGCGCGTGGTCGGCAGCCTCGGAGGTGATCACGCCGTCGTGGCAGACCTGCGCGAAATCGCGCACGCGGCGCAGCAGGCGGTTCGCGATACGCGGCGTCCCGCGCGAACGGGACGCGATCTCCCGCGCGCCGGAGGGCTCAATCTCAATGCCCAGCAGCGCGGCCGAGCGCATGACGATGCGCTGCAATTCTTCTGTGGTGTACAGCTCCAGACGCAGCTGCACGCCGAAACGGTCGCGCAGGGGGCTGGAAAGCTGCCCGGCTCTGGTCGTTGCGCCGATGAGGGTAAAGCGCGGCAGATCGAGCCGGATGGAGTTGGCCGACGGGCCCTTGCCGACGATGATATCGATGGCAAAATCCTCCATAGCCGGATACAGAATTTCCTCGACAGCCCGGTTGAGGCGGTGAATTTCGTCAATGAACAGAATATCGCCCGGCGCGAGATTCGTCAGCAGCGCGGCCAGATCTCCGGCCTTTTCGATCGCCGGGCCGGAGGTCACACGGATGCCCGCACCCATTTCGTTGGCGATGACGCCCGCGAGCGTCGTCTTGCCGAGACCCGGCGGGCCGTAGAGCAGGACATGGTCAAGCGGCTCATTGCGCCGTCTGGCGGCTTCAATATAAATGGCAAGGTTGCCCTTGGCCTTTTCCTGTCCGGTATAGTCGGCCAGCAGCTTCGGGCGCAGGCTGACCTCGCCGTCGTCCTGCGGGGTCAGGCTTGTGGTGACGATGGGCGCATCGTATTTCTGCGAAAAATCCAGGCTCATGCGGGCCCTCCTTACTGCTGCGCCGCAGCGCGCAGCGCCCGGCGGATCACGTCTTCGATGGAAAGATTCTCAAGATCAATGCCCTTGAGCGCCGCCGCCGCCTCCG
>ERZ791624.1260-NODE-1260-length-12440-cov-3.027453_pt1 | contig 12440 bp, 15 predicted proteins | sample MGYA00510058_ERZ791624 | MGnify/ENA primary metagenome ERZ791624 (study PRJEB30046, sample SAMN00715158) | human gut metagenome | study: EMG produced TPA metagenomics assembly of the A metagenome-wide association study of gut microbiota in type 2... | reverse complement strand
TAGGTAGCGAAGGCAGAGGGTAAAAATTTTATAGCTAACATCGTGCCGTTGGCGCGTCAAAGGGTCGTCGAGTCGCCGACCCCTACAAAAGGACATCTAAAAAAGCAAGGAAAAATCGGCAACTCCGGACAACAACCCTAAATCTCCGCTTCGCCGTGCCGTATACACAAAAATCCTACCCAAGGGATTTTCCTCGGGTAGGATTGCTTTTTTATGCTTATAAGCCTGCGGGCGTTATATTAAAGATGAGTCGATGCCTCGGTAACATCCTGCATCGTGACCTGCTCTTTTTCGTACTGGCTCTGATACTTCTTCTGATAGTAGTTTTCCGCCTTGCAGTCGAAAGTGCCGTCGGGTGAGACAGTGATTATCGTGCAGCCGCGCTGGGAACCACGCTTGTTGATTCCCGAATAGGCGAGGTAGTCGATGCTGTATCCGTAAGTCATGCGGATGCCTTTATAATAAATCGAGAAGTTGTTGTCGTGGTCGTGACCGAAGAAGAGTCCCTTCGTCGAGCCGAGCTCCTGTATCGTCTCGAACAGATCGTCTTCGCCCATGCCGCAGTAGATTATCTTTTTGCCCTCACCGGCTTTGCCGTAGACATACTTGACATTTTCCGTGTCCTTGAAGCCGTTTGCCATGTATTCGTACCATGCGTCGCGCTGTTCGGTCAGCGGAATGTGGAAGAACGCGAGGGACTTGACATCCGAATTCTCGGGCAGACCCAGCTCCTTGAGACGCTCGTTGTTCTGCTTGTTCATGAGATTTACGTTGTCCCTGTACCACTGAACCTGGTTCTCGTGGATGTTGTCGTATTTCCACATCATGCCAAGGAAGTCGCCGTCGGTGTATGAGTGGCTGTCGAATATGTAGAGCGACTGGGTGAGGATGCCCTTGGAGTTCTTGACGTTTATGACCTGGTTGCCGTAGCCGTCAACATCGTCGGGACCCTTCTGGAACAGGCAGTATTTGAAGCCGGAGTTGCCGTAGAAGTCGGATATCTGCTCGCGGGAGTAGTAGCTGTAAGCCTCGGTGTCGTGGTTGCCGAAGGCGACCGTCCAGTAGACCCCGAGATGCTCCATGAGAGCGGCTATTTCTTTGGCGGGCAGCTTGTTGTTGAATGTCGCCGCCTTGAAGAAAACGGGGAACGCCATGTCGCCCGTTATAATAACAAGGTCGGGCTTTTCTGCCTGGATCATAGTGGCGACTGCGTTTATCGCCTGCGAGTCCTTCTTTAGCGAGAGCCAGCCGCCACCGAGATGTATGTCGGTCAGCTGCATGATCTTGAGATCGCGGTCGGTCGTGAACGTCCAGTAGCCGTTCTCGTCCTTCTCGGGCACGAGCTGATTCTCAATGACCACCGGGTCATAGCTCTCGGCGCGCTTGATGTTCGCCTTGTCGCCGATAATCGTTATCATAACGACGGTAATAACAAACAGCGCGAAAACGCCGAGGATAGAGCCTGTGATAATCAGCGCTCTCTTTTTCTTCTTCGGGTCTTTCTTCTTTTTCTCTTTCATTTTTGCTCCTTTCATGACTCTTCAGATTTTCAATATGTGCAGCGTCACGCCTTTTTCTTTGCAGGCGCTGACAAGTTTTTGAGTTATTTCATTTTCATCTGTATTTTCCGGGAATTTGGGCTTTGCAAACGCTTCAATTTCCGTCCCTGTGCGGCGGTAGGTGATATAATCGACCGCAACGCCGAGGGAGTCAAATATCTCCGATATCTCTTCGCGTTTGCCGCTGCCGACGAAGTCGAGCATCACCGCGCCCGATTTTTTCGCGAGCTTCACCGCCGAGGTTATCAGCACCGCGCTGATAACAAGCCCGAACACCGCGTCGACCGCGAACTCGACATACTGCGAGACTGTGAGACTCATGACCGTGGCGAGGGTTATGAAGCAGTCGAGAATGCTGTCCGCCGCCATGACTTTTATTATCGGCGAGCCGGTGATTCGGTAGACCCCGCGATAGGCGAAGAACATGATGAACTTCACTGCGACCGTGACTATCAGCATCACGAGATAGCGCGTCAGATAAGATATCGGCGTCGGATAGAACAGCCGCTCGAGCGAATTATATGCGAAATACAGCCCCGTGAGAAGTATTATCACCGACATGACGAACGAAAAGAACTGCTCTGCTTTTTTGATTATCGCGCGCGTGCCCTCGCTCGATGAGCTGAGCAGTGCGGCGAAGCAGATGAACGCCGCAAGCCCCGAGAGGCTGTCGAACATATTGTTCACGGCGTCCGAATATATGCTGATGCTGTTCGCGCACAGGCCGACATAGAGCTTGACCGAAAACAGCGCGACATTCAGCGCGAACGCCGCCGCGCAGGTTATAACTGTTATCTTGTCGTTTTTTTTCATAGCTTTACCCGAAAGCGCGTTTTACAGCGCGAGCTTTACTACCGCTTTCTTCACTTTTCCGCCGCTGCGGATGCAGGGCTTGTGCGCGTCGCCGGGGAACAAAATAAGAAATTCGCCCGCCGAGAGCGTCACTCTCATGTGCTCGTCCCCGCTGTAAAATGCTATGTCGCCGCCCTTTGAATATTCCTCGCTTTCTTCCTTGAGCGAGCCGAGCGGCGCCCAGTCGATGCGTTCTTCGCCCTCGAGAACCGCCTGAAGATCGGCGTACTTTTTATGCGCCTCAAAGCGCATATCGCTGTTAAATTCCTTTGGCTCATAGCTCGACACGTTTGCGAATATTTTTTCGCCGTCTATCTCGTAGTGTCCGTCTGCAATATTCTCTCCGGCGAGGAACTCCGCCGCCTTGTCGAGCCCCGGCAGGCAGGAAAAATAGAGCGGAAGATTCTCGAATTTGTCAATAATCATAGCGATGCCTCTTTTTGTATGTTGTTTTACAGCACGATACTAATTCTATTGTAAAATCTGTGTAAAATATACCGCACACCCATTTTACACGAGTGCGCGGCATCAGTCAACAGAAAATGGCTATTTGGAAAGATTTTCGAGCCTTTTTGCGACAAGCTCGAGCTCGTCTTTGCTGTTTATTTCGAGGTCGCTCTCGATTATCTTGTTGCGTACTTCAACGGGCAGCGCGTCAAAGCATTCGCGTATCTCGCGGTTTTCAAGAAAGAATTTTCCCATTTTATAAAAGCCTCCTTCAATTCTATTTTTGCTCCGCCGCGCGCCGATATTCATTGAAACCGCGCCCGGCGTGTGGTATAATTCATCTGTCAGAAAACAGGAGGGTATTTTATGCAGAGAATAACCAGCTTTTCGGTCGATCACGACTATATAGTCCCGGGGATGTACATCTCGCGCATCGACGGCGATATCACGACATACGATCTGCGCACCCGCAAGCCGAACTGCGGAGACTATATGGACAACATCACGATGCACTCCATGGAGCATATGCTCGCGACGTTCCTGCGCAACTCGGACGCGGCGGAGGATGTCATATATTTCGGCCCCATGGGCTGCCGCACGGGCTTTTATCTGCTCATGCGCTCGCAGAACCATGAGCGCGCGCTCGAAAAAGTCAAAGAGGCGCTGAGAAAGACTATTGACGCGCCGGAGATGTTCGGCGCATCGCGCAAGGAGTGCGGCAACTATAAAGAGCTCAGCATCGAGGCGGCGCACAAAGAGGCAGCGCGTTATCTCAAAGAGCTCGAGAGCCGCGAGCAGGATTTCAAATATCCCACGGAGTAAAAAGGAGACAGCCATGACCGGAGTAATCGGAGCGATGAAAATCGAGATAGAGGCGCTCAATGCGCAGATGGAGAACAGGCAGACAAAGACAGTCAGCGACATCGAGTTCACGAGCGGCACGCTCTGCGGACGCGAGGTGGTGACCGCCGTGTGCGGAATAGGCAAAGTGTTCGCGGCGATGTGCGCCCAGACGATGATCCTGCTCTATTCACCGGATAGGATAATAAACACGGGCGTTGCCGGAAGCCTGAGCACGAAGCTCAATATCGGCGATATCGCGGTCAGCGACTTCGTTGTCGAGCACGACATGGACACGAGTCCGCTCGGCGACCCGGTCGGCATGATATCGGGCATAAATATAGTTGATATCCCCGCCGACGGCGAGCTTGCCGATAAAATCTGCGCCGCAGCCGAGGGCGTCGGCGGCATCAGATGCGTCAAGGGCAAAATTGCCTCGGGCGACTGCTTCGTCAACAGCGCGGAGAAGAAGAAATATATCTCCGGGACTTTCGGCGCGATAGCTTGCGAAATGGAGGGCGCGGCGATAGGTCATGTGTGCTATGTGAACAAAGTTCCGTTCTGCGTTATCCGCGCGATATCCGACGCGGCGGACGGCTCATCGCACATGGATTATTCAAAATTCACCGCCCTTGCCGCGAAGAATTCGGCGGCGGTCATGACGGAACTGCTCAGGAGCGGAAAATAAACGATTTTTTCGATTTTTTTTGATTTAGGGCTTGACTCAACGCTCGATTTGTGATATATTATTCGAGCGTTGAGATGCTGGTGTAGCTCAGCTGGTAGAGCAGCTGATTTGTAATCAGCAGGTCGGGGGTTCGAATCCGTCCACCAGCTCCAAACTTCATATATGGGGGATTTCCCGAGTGGCCAAAGGGGACAGACTGTAAATCTGCTGGCAACGCCTTCGGTGGTTCGAATCCACCATCCCCCACCAGGACTTCCGGATGCTTGCATCCGGAAGTCTTTTTTTGCCTTCACCTATACATGGATTTTCTCAAATCGTTGCATAAATCCGGGCAACAGCCGGAAAAATTTGTTGCACTGTCCCATTGCGCGGCCCTGCCGCCTGTGCTATAATGCCGGGGCATTCTGAGGAAAAAGGGCGATTTTTATGACCGATACGGTACTTTTCATACTGGAAATCGTGGGCACGGCGGTTTTTGCCGCCTCCGGGGCCCTGGCGGGGCTTCAGCGCCAGCTGGACGCCTTCGGCGTGGTGATCCTGGGCGTGTGCACCGCCTGCGGCGGCGGGGTCATCCGGGACCTGACCCTGGGCATCACCCCGCCGGTGATGTTCTGCCAGCCGGTGTATGCTCTGGTGGCCATGGGGGTGTCGGCCCTGGTGTTCCTGCCGGCGGTGCGGCACCTGCTGGCGGTGGAGAGCCGGGCCTATGAGCTGGTGATGCTGTGGCTGGACTCCATCGGTCTGGGGCTGTTCACGGTGGTGGGCGTTCAGTGCGCCTTTCAGCAGGCCCAGGACTATAATCTGTTTCTGCTGGTGTTCGTGGGCGTCATCACCGGCGTAGGCGGCGGTGTGCTGCGGGACGTGCTGTCTAACCAGAAGCCCTATATCTTTGTCAAGCATTTTTACGCCTGCCCCACCCTGATCGGGGCCCTGCTGTGCGCCCTGTGCTGGCGGCACCTGGGGGATATCCCCTCCATGCTGCTGGGGGCGGCGGTGATCCTGGTGCTGCGGCTGTGCGCGGCCCATTTCCGCTGGGGCCTGCCCCATGCCGCTGACCTGCCGGAATAACCAGCGTTTGTCAAAAAGGACTATGCCTGCCGCGGCTGCGGCAGGTTTTTTTCGGCCTTGCCGCCAAGTAACTTGAGAATGACGCTACTATAGCACAAGAATCTTGTTATGTCAATCCTAAATTAACAAGATTCTTGTTAAAACTATTGACAAGAACCAATAAATATGGTACGCTATCGACAGCATGGGGCGAACCCCGTCGAAGGAGGGCGAAAGCATGAGCTTTGGCGAACAGCTGCGCAAGCGCCGGGAGGAGCTGGGCATCTCCCGGGCGGAGTTGGCAGGCCGATTGGGAATTTCCCGGTCGGCGGTGGGAAACTATGAAACCGGCGTCAGCGCTCCCAAGGAGGAGGTGCTGCTGCGGCTGTTTGACGCCCTGGGGGTGGACCCCAACTATCTGTACCGGGACGCCTACCGTGCCCACGGCGGCATCCGGTCCGATGAGGAGCAGGCCCTGCTGGAGGGATACCGCCGGCTGAGCCTGGCGGGCCGGCAGACGGTCCACACCATGGTCCGGGCCCTGGAGGACCTGCAGCAGGAGTCGGAGCGCCTTCAGCCCCTGCAGGACTCCCGCACCATCCCCCTGTATGCCAGTCCCGCCGCCGCCGGATATGCCGCCCCGGTGTTCAACGAGGACTATGAGACCATTCCCGTTACCGGCCAGGTGCCCCGGGGAGCGGAGCTGGCGGTGCGGATCCAGGGGGATTCCATGGAGCCGTATATCCACGACGGCGGCGTGGTGTATGTGAACCACGACCCCCTGCAAAACGGCGACGTGGGCATTTTCTGCGTGGACGGCGACATGGTGTGCAAGCAGTATTACCGGGACCCCCTGGGCATGGTGTATCTGTTCAGCCTGAACCGTTGCAGGGCCGACGCCGACGTGCTGCTGCCCCCCAGCAGCGGACGGTCCCTGACCTGCTTCGGCCGGGTCATGCTCCATGGTCTGCCTCTGCCCCAGTGATTTTTTCGGTGATTTTGACAAATTTCCGCGATTTGATTTGACTTTCTGCATAAAGGCTCTTACAATAAAAGCCGCTCTCTGGATTGGAGGGCGGCTTTTATTGTGATCGTAAAGGTGGAGCGTTATGAAAATCTTGCTGCAAGTTGCATTGGTATTCGGCATTTACTGGGTCAGCCAGGGCATCGAGGCCATTCTGCCGGTGGCCTTCCCGGCCAGCGTCATCAGCCTGCTTTTGCTGCTGGTCCTGCTGCTGACGGGGATCGTGAAGGTGGACCATGTGCGGGAGAAATCCGACTTCCTGCTGGGGAACCTGGGCTTCTTCTTCATCCCGGTGTCCGTCAGCATCATCAACTATGTGGACCTGATCTGGCAGAACGCGGCGGCGTTTCTGACGGTGTGCGTGGTGTCCATGGTGCTGACCTATGGGGCCACGGCCTGGGCCGTGCACCTGACCCGGAGACTGATGGAGCGGGGAGGGAAGCGGAAATGAAGGAGCTGACGGCGCAGCCGTATTTCGGCGTTATGCTGACGGTGGCGGCCTACTGGCTGGGGATGAAGGTCCAGAAAAAGACCCGCCTGGCCATCTGCAACGGGATGCTTATCGCGGTGCTGCTGGTGATCGCGGTGCTGCTGGTGTTCCATATCCCCTATGAGAGCTACTGGCAGGGCGGGGAGCTCATCAACCTGTTTCTGGGCCCGGCCACGGCCTGCATGGCGGTGACCATCTATTCCCAGCGGAAGCTGCTGGCAAAGCACTGGCTGCCGGTGCTGGTGGGCTGCGTGGTGGGCGTGGTCACGGCCATGGGCAGCATCCTGGTGCTGTGCCGCCTGTTGGGTCTGGACCGGGCCATGACCATGTCCCTGCTGCCAAAATCCGTCACCATGCCCATTGCCACGGTGGTGGCCCAGGGCCACGGCGGCACCGTGGCCGTTACCGTGGCGGCGGTGGTGGTCACCGGTATGCTGGGGAACCTGTGCGCCCCGCTGCTGGTGAAGCTGTTCCGGGTGAAGGACCCCATGGCCGTGGGCCTGGGCATCGGCGCGTGCAGCCACGCCATGGGTACCGCCAAGGCCCTGGAGCTGGGGGAAACCGAGGGGGCCATGAGCGGCCTGGCCATCGGCCTGTGCGGTATCCTCACCACGGTGCTGGCCCTGCTGGCGGATTTCTTTGTTATATAATGGTATGTTTCCGGGGGCTGCGGCCCGCCGGGAAACCGGCGGCTTTTTGTGTTGACATTTCCCCGCCGGGCAGATACAATAAGAGTTCAGGGATAAAATTCCGTGAAAACGATGAAAATAAAGGACTGAGAGAAATTATGACAAAAGACCAGAGAAATGTGGAAGCCATCACTCCCATGGAGGTGGACTTCGCCAAGTGGTATACCGACATCTGCCTGAAGGCGGAGCTGGTGGACTATGCGTCCGTGAAGGGCTTCATGATCCTGCGGCCCTATGGCTACGCCATCTGGGAGAATATCCAGCGCATTATGGACGGTATGTTCAAAAAGACCGGCCATGTGAACGTGGCCATGCCCGTGCTGATTCCCGAGAGCCTGCTGAAGAAGGAGGGGGAGCTGGTAGAGGGCTTCGCCCCGGAGGTGGCCTGGGTCACCATGGGCGGCAGCGAGAAGCTGGAGGAGCGCCTGGCCTTCCGCCCCACCTCCGAGACCATGTTCTGCGACCATTGGCACAACGTGCTGCAGAGCTATCGGGAGCTGCCCATGCTGTATAACCAGTGGTGCTCCGTGATCCGCTGGGAAAAGACCACCCGTCCCTTCCTGCGGTCCCGGGAGTTCTGGTGGCAGGAGGGCCACACCATCCATGAGACGGCGGAGGAGGCCATCGCCGAGACTGAGCAGCAGCTCAACTGCTATGCCGACTTCTGCCGGGACGCCCTGGCCATGCCTGTGGTGAAGGGCCGCAAGACCGACAAGGAGAAGTTCGCCGGGGCCGAGGCCACCTATACCATCGAGGCCATGATGAAGGACCGCAAGGCGCTTCAGGGTGCGACGAGCCACTATTTTGGCGACAAGTTCTCCCGCGCCTATGACGTGACCTTCACCGGCCGGGACAACAAGCTGCAGTACCCCTTCCAGACCAGCTGGGGCTCCACTACCCGCCTCATCGGCGCGTGCATCATGACCCATTCCGACAACAACGGCCTGGTGCTGCCCCCGGCGGTGGCCCCCATCCAGGTGGCGGTGGTGCCCATCGCCCAGCACAAGCCCGGCGTTCTGGACGCCGCCCGTGAGCTGAAGCAGCGGCTGGAGGCTGCCGGTCTGCGGGTGAAGCTGGACGACAGCGACCAGTCCCCGGGCTGGAAGTTCGCCCAGTATGAGATGAAGGGCGTGCCCCTGCGGGTGGAGATCGGCCCCAAGGATATGGAGAAGCAGCAGTGCTGCATGGCCCGGCGGGACACCGGCGAAAAGACCTTCGTGCCGCTGAGCGATCTGGAGAGCGCCGCGCAGACCCTGCTGCAGGACGTCCACGACAATCTGTATGCCATGGCCGAGAAGAACCTGGAGGACAACACCTTCGACTTCACCTCCTGGGAGGAGGTCCGGGATATGGCCCAGGGCCGCGGCGGCTTTGCCCGCACCAAGTGGTGCGGCAGCCTGGAGTGCGAGCTGGCCATGAAGGAAAAGGCCGGCGTGTCCAGCCGCTGCATGCCTCTCAAGCAGTCCGGCACCGTGGGCAAGTGCCCCGTGTGCGGCAAGGAATGCACCACCGATATCTACTGGGGCGTGGCGTATTGATGCTGCCTCCGTCGGCATGAACAAAAACCACCAAAAAATTTCGTGAAAATAATAGAAAAAGTCCCTTGACAAAAGGGACTTTTTCTATTATGATATACCGGTACGCGTGCGATGGGTGGTATACACCCGGAGGCGTTTACACTGCGATGAACCGGGAGATTGCGGCCCCCAGGCCGGTAACTTCCGGGGAGTATGTCCGATCATCGGGCGGCTGAGAAGATTCTGCACGTCAGCGTAGATCGCTGCGCCAGAAGGGCACCGGCCGGATTCAGCCGGTGTTTCTTATGAGCCGGAATGATACGCACGGAACGGCGTATAAGAAATTTCTCGCCGTACGGCAGTTGGTCACGCAATCAAAAACCGTACGAAGTAATGGAGGAACACACCAAATGGCAAAAGAAATGATTCGCATTCGTCTGAAGGCCTATGACCACCAGGTCATCGACCAGAGCGCAGAGAAGATCGTCGAGACCGCCAAGCGCACCGGCGCCACCGTGTCCGGCCCCATCCCTCTGCCCACCAAGAAGGAGATCGTCACCATCCTGCGGGCTACCCACAAGTATAAGGACAGCCGCGAGCAGTTTGAGCGCCGCACCCACAAGCGCCTGATCGACATCACCAATTCCACCCCCAAGACCGTGGAGGCCCTGATGGCTCTGGATCTGCCCGCCGGTGTGGAGATCGAGATCAAGCTGTAAACGCATCTCCCTCATTTAGTTACCCCCGCCGGGAGGAACCCGGCAAAGCAAATTTGCTTGCTGCCCAGCCATCCGCTGACTTGCGTAAGGCGGATGGGGGTTACGTCGGCAGAGCAAGCGGTCCGACCCCAATGCGGACTGAATCTATGCCGACCAATAACCTTTAAGGAGGATCATACATGAAAGCAATCATCGGCAAGAAGGTTGGCATGTCTCAGATCTTCGACGAAAACGGCAAGGTGATCCCCGTCACCGTAATCGAGGCGGGCCCCTGCGTGGTCGTTCAGAAGAAGACTGCCGAAAAGGACGGCTACAACGCCGTTCAGCTGGGCTATGAGGACATTCCCGAGCGGAAGCTCACCAAGCCCGAAATGGGCCACCTGAACAAGGCTGGCGTGGCCCCCAAGAAGTACCTGCGCGAGTTCGACCTGGAGAACGCCGCTGAGCTCAACGCCGGCGACATCATCAAGGCCGACACCTTCAAGAAGGGCGACTTCGTGGACGTGACCGGCACCACCAAGGGCCACGGCTACCAGGGCGTCATCAAGCGCTGGGGCGCCCAGCGCACCCCATGAGCCACGGCGGCGGCCCCGTCCATCGTCACGCCGGCTCCATGGGCTCCACCACCGATCCCTCCCGCATCTTCAAGGGCAAGATCGGTGCTGGCCAGATGGGCTGCGATCAGGTCACCATCCAGAACCTGGATGTGGTCAAGGTCGACCCTGAGCTGAACCTCATCGCTGTTCGCGGCGCCGTTCCCGGCCCCAAGGGCGGCCTGGTCCTCATCAAGACCACCGTCAAGGTCCACCGCGTCAAGAATGTCGAGTCCGGCATCAGCAACAACCCGCAGAAGGCTTCCGGCCGTAATCCCCAGAAGGCTTCCGCCCGTAACAAATAAGGAAAGGAGTGCTTGAAATGTCTACTATCAAAGTGTTGAACATGGCCGGCGCAGAAGTCGGCACTGTTGAACTGTGCGACAGCATCTTTGGCATCGAGCCCAATCAGGCCGTGGTGCACGAAGCGGTGAAGAACCACCTGGCCAACTGCAGACAGGGCACTCAGAGCGCTCTGACCCGTGCAGAGGTCTCCGGCGGCGGCAAGAAGCCCTGGCGTCAGAAGGGCACCGGTCACGCCCGCCAGGGCAGCACCCGTGCTCCCCAGTGGACCCACGGCGGCATCGTGTTTGCCCCCAAGCCCCGCAGCTATTCTTACGTCCTGAACAAGAAGGTCAAGAGACTGGCGATGAAGTCCGCCCTGTCCGCCAAGGCGGCCGCCGGCGAGATCATCGTCATCGACTCCATCAAGATGGACGCCATCAAGACCAAGGACTTCCGCGCGTTCCTGTCCGCCGTGAAGGCCGACGGCAAATCCCTGGTGGTTACCCCCGCCAAGGACGAGACCGTTATCAAGAGCGCCCGCAATATCCCCGGCGTCGAGACTGCCATGGCCGGCCTCATCAATGTCTATGACATTCTGAAGGCCAAGTACCTGGTCCTCGACAAGGAAGCCCTTGCAGTAATCCAGGAGGTGTTTGCGTAATGGCTAACGTATACGACATCATCATCCGCCCCATCATCACCGAGCGCTCCATGGAGGCCACCGCTGACAAGAAGTACGTCTTTGAAGTGGCTCCCACCGCCGGCAAGATCGAGATCAAGAACGCCGTGGAGCAGATCTTCGGCGTGAAGGTGGCCAAGGTCAACACCATCAACTACGATGGCAAGACCAAGCGCGTCGGCGCCGGCCGTCCCGGCGCTCGCAAGAGCTGGAAGAAAGCCTATGTCCAGCTGACCCAGGATTCCAAGACCATCGAGTTCTTCGAGGGTATGGTATAAGAGAAGGAAGGAGTGTAAGAAATGTCTATCAAAACCTTTAAGCCGACCACCCCTTCCCGCCGTCATATGACTGTTTCCGGCTTCGACGGCATTGACAAGCACGCCAAGCCCGAAGCCAGCCTGACGGAAGTCCTGAAGAAGAACGCTGGTCGCAACAGCTATGGTCACATCACCGTCCGCCATCGCGGCGGCGGCGAGAAGCGGAAGTACCGCATCATCGACTTCAAGCGCGACAAGGTGGATATGGAAGCCACCGTTCTGCGCCTGGAGTATGACCCCAACCGCAGCGCCAACATTGCCCTGGTGCAGTATGAGGACGGCGAGAAGCGCTACATCATCGCCCCTGTGGGTCTGACCGCAGGCGACAAGGTGCTCTCCTCCGCCTCCGCCGATATCAAGCCCGGCAACTGCCTGCCCATCGCCAACATTCCCGTGGGTACCGTGATCCACAACGTGGAGATGCACCCCGGCAAGGGCGCCCAGCTGGTGCGCTCCGCCGGCGCCTATGCCCAGCTGATGGCCAAGGACGGCGACAACGCCCAGATCCGTATGCCCTCCGGCGAGGTCCGCATCATCCGCCCCAACTGCACCGCCTGCATCGGTCAGGTGGGCAACCTGGAGCACGAGAACGTCCAGATCGGTAAGGCCGGCCGCAAGCGTCACATGGGCTGGCGTCCCACCGTTCGCGGTTCCGTCATGAACCCCTGCGACCACCCCCCCGGCGGGGGCGCAG
>ERZ791624.1259-NODE-1259-length-12444-cov-2.080071_pt1 | contig 12444 bp, 11 predicted proteins | sample MGYA00510058_ERZ791624 | MGnify/ENA primary metagenome ERZ791624 (study PRJEB30046, sample SAMN00715158) | human gut metagenome | study: EMG produced TPA metagenomics assembly of the A metagenome-wide association study of gut microbiota in type 2... | reverse complement strand
AATCAGAATTTCGACCATAATCACTCTCAAAAACTGCTTTCCTTCCGCTACAACTAGACACCAACCGAGTGGAAGCCCGGTTCACGGATGGCTCTGCCGTCGCCAACAGGATGCCCAACTGCCTCAGAACATCCTCAACCCGCTACTTTACAGTGGGGTTGACACGGAGGATTGAGTGTCATCGTTTTTTCATGGCTACCGCCGAAAATCATTGTAACGTATTTTGTGTTACAAATTGGTCAAGCGAATGATTATGATTAAAATTCTCTTACTCGCACAATAAGTCATTTGATAAACTGGTTAAAATGCCAAATAATTTCAAATCATAGTCCAACACACAACAAATGTGGTATAATAACAATATATTTAATGCTTTAACTGTGTTTGCAAAAAGGAAAAGAAGATAAGTATGGAGATTACATGGTTGAAAAATGAAGATAATGCCATTCAATACGTCTATGCCTTGCTGTTCCCCAAAAAATACCATTAGACATTTTTAAAGAAATTGTTCAGAGCAGTAAAGAAAACTGTCTACCTGAATTTTATGTGATATCTGAACAGGGAAGTATATCGGATATATTTTATTATTGGCCGATAAAAAAGAAGACATCCCTAAACCTTTTACATTTCTTGCATGTCATAATGGCGATACTCTGCCAAAAGAAACTCACAAAAAAATATTGGAATTTATCGGCAAACGGTGTCGTGTAAACAACTGGAATAAACTCGCTTGGTTGGCCGAACAAGAAATCCAGCAATTGTGATATCATCGTTTTTTAAGCTATCTCTCTATAAAAACTCCTTAAAGACATAAAGGCAAACTTGAATAAATAAATTTATCTAAAAGCCCCACCTACAATAGATATTCCAAATCGAAGAATCTACTGCAGGTGGGGCTTGTTCTATGTGATAAGCTATTTTGTAAAAATCAAATACGTAGATTATATGGCAGAATCATTTGGTGACACTGAAAGCTAATGTTGCGCCATCAACGACACTATACATATCGCCGTTAGCCGCAGTAGCAATTCCAGTAAACTCAACCTCCCATTTTCCTTTAGAGAGTCCATATTTTACATCTTCCGTACCGATTGTGCCGTATGCAGAAATGGCATGATCAAAGGTTCCAAAGGGTGTACCAAGTTTATTGAAATGCAGGTTACCTTCAAAGGAAACAATTACTGCACCCGGAACGGTAATCGTCCATTGGATATACCCTTCAGACAGATAATCAAGTGTACATGAACCAGCTCGCCCCAGAAGGTTTCGCGAGAAATTGGGACAAGTTTGAATGTTGCAGAGTTTACAGTTGTTCCTTTATCAATTTCGATACTAGATTTTTTGGAAGAAAGTGCTACAACGCCTGGTTCAACTGCAACAGCAGCAGGCATCAAAACTGTGTTGAAAACAACCAACGCAGCACTCGTTCCAGCCATTTTAAGGAATTCATTTCGGGTCATCTTTTTCATGTCGATTTGCTCCTTATATTTTATTGACTGTTACAAGTCACCCAGCTACAATTTGGATTCTTTTTCGCTTAATTCTGCACTGGAATCACCTCTTACAAAATTTTAGTATATTGGCATCATCGTGATCAAAAGCAATATCACTAACAGCCACCTCATCACACTATAAAGCCGCAAATTTCAACTCAGGTGTATGCTCATCGGCAAATAAATGTGAACCATACGAATGCCGCTGTTAAACAACCTGCCAAAACCACTAAAATACAACTTGCCAACTTTGGCTCAATAGCAACTTTTTGATTTTCGCACAGCGCAAATTTCTGAAGTTCCTGAAATGTTGTTTGATTGACATTGCCGTGTATTGCTTTCCATGCAACGAAATGATTTGTAATCAGAAGATAATCTGAAACGATTCCTACAAAAACAATGGCAAAAAATGCTGCGGAAAAGAACCACATTCCATCGCATTGATTCACCGTCAGGATATCCTGAAGGCTTGCTGGCTTCAATGCCCATAAAGCCACAACATATAGCAATACTTCGCAGAAATCTCTTTGGAGTGGCCCTTTTTGCTTAAAGAATCCCATTACATGTTCTCCCTGTTCTTTGAAGTCACTATCAGCCACCAATGGCCTGATAATAATCCGTTTTAGACCGAATCAAAGAGCCATTTGACTTATATTCCTTGACAGTTTGATGATAGCAATGTGTATAGTAGCTATTGTCATAGGAAATAGGACTTCATACGTAATAGAAGATATTGTCACTTTATAGCAGTCCGAGGACATACTCTGAAGCATCTGATCGAAAATAAACGATGCTGTAGAAGAAATAACTGCTGCTGGTGTGCTTCCCCATGCAGTTGCTAAAATACTGGCTACATCAGATGCTTTTTTGCATTTACGCAAATCACTAGCATAAACCGTATCGGTTGCACTTGTGCCAACATAGCGGTTCTTGAACTGCGACCCTGTCACCTCGCTTCCAGTGAGTGCAGGAATTTGTGCCAGCTGTCCGTTTTTGTAATTTTGCTGATCTTGATAAATTTCATAGAACAAGCTATAGTCACTTCTTGCAGTTGATGTTGTTGATTCACCAGATGCACCTACAACAACAATGTCCATCACATCATTAGGATGCACCGTACGCGTAATTCGTGTGATACCTCCATCACGAATTGTAAGCTGTTCAACAACATCTTTTCCATTCATCGAGTACGAAACAGAATAATTTGATCCTGTCAAAAGAGATTCGCTATTGCCATGATTTGTTGAATCTGCAAAGGCAATGGGCATAATGGAAGCAACACAAAGAGCACCGCTAACACGCAGGAAATATAACGCAAATATGTTTTTGTTTTCATTTTGTTTTTTCCTTTCATGCATTCCTATAGAACAACGGACTCTCATCTGTGCATCGGAAACACCTCCGAAGTACATTGATTATCGATGCTCTCACTTTTTCAAGAGATATTTTCCAAATGCAAGGACGCCTAGAATATAGAAAAGCTGACGAACAATCAACATAATGAATGAAAGCAGCTCCAACATAATCGAACAGTTCCTTTTAGAAAATTATCAAGAAATATATCCCGTAAGAGTATCGCTATCTTACCTTTCATATGAATTTCAGTCATGCTCAAGCGATTCCGGGACATCCGGCTGATATGCCGTAAAGCCACAGGTGCTGTTCACGCTCAAGACTGCGAGAGCCATTGCCATAATGCAAGTGACCTTGCTCAAGAGCAACATAATCTTTTTCATTTCTGTTACCTCCGTTTGATATTTTTTAGAGCATTCATCTTCTGAAAACACATGAACGCCCTCGTACCTTAGGATATCTTCGCTTGTTTCTGAAAAAACGGAATGATTGCAAAAATCACTAAAACCCATTTTGAAATGTAGTATACCGTTATACTGCGGGTGTCCGGAAGCACATTGAAAATGGCAAACAGGAAATCTATTGACGAAAGAACAGATGCGACCATCTTATAGCTTAACCGCTTCTTTTTGCCTAAAGGCTTATTCGTTGCTTCTATCGGAGAGAAAAAGATAGAGATACCCAAAAGAGCTACTGTTGTTATAATACGAAAAAGGTTATTTGCTGCAATTACTTTACTCAGCAAAATGCAGATAAGTGCCAGTCCGGTAAATGCCAGATAGCATCTGGTGTGCGACGTTGCATGATAGCCACCAATGTAGATTCTCTGAGGGATAAAGCCGATCAAGAATGAAAGCGAGTACCGAACATCACCACATATAATTGAGATGAGGATGACAAGCAGAATGCTCACAACAGATGATATGAGCAACTCGTACCCATAGACATACGCATCCGCTTTTGATTCGTCTACCACTTTTTGTTCGCAGAAAAGACGGACTAATTTCTGAGACAGCGTGCGTTCCCACATTGCAGTTGCGCCACCTTATCTTCTGATTTTTGCTTCACTGTATCATAAATTTCAACAAAATCAAGAGGTTTGGCAAAACTGGTCGTTCTGGTGACAAAAGTGGTAGGTCAGGCTACTTGTAAGGAGCCTTTGCACAGTCTATAATAGTATCAGAACATTATTTTGTGGAGGTTGTCGAAATGCTGAAGTACCACGTTGCAGTCTGCGATGATGAGAAGTCAGACCTTGATGGCATTGTTCAAAGCGTTCAGCAGTACGATGTGCAAGGTTGCTTTGACATTGAAACTTACATGGACGGAAACGAACTTCTGAGCGAATTGCAAATGCAGAAGAAATCCTTCGATTTGCTGCTGCTCGACATTGAGATGCCATCCAACGGCTTTCAGCTGGCACAATCTCTGATTCAAATGGAGAAGCATCCCTTGGTGGTATTTGTCACGAAGCGGCACGAATATGCTGTGCAGGGATATGGTATTGCATTCCGTTATCTTGTTAAGCCCTTGGATCAGACGCTGTTCGCTGCGGCGATGGATGCCGTCCTTCAGGAACTGAACTCCAAACATTTCACAATCGAATACGATGGTGTCACCATGTCCTTGGAAACATCGGACATTTACTTTCTGGAAAGCCACGGACATAAAGTTCTGATCCACTGCAAGGAGCAAGACCTTACATTGAGAATGAGCATTCCTGAAGCCTTGGAGCAGCTTCCCAAACGATGCTTCGTGTCGCCACACAAAAGTTATCTTGTCAATATGGAACACATTGTTTACGCTACTGGAACCGCTGTTTTTCTTTCCAGCGGACATCAGCTACCGATCAGCAGGAGGAAGCGTCAGGAGTTCAATCAAAATTTCAACGCTTATTTGGGAAGATGATGCTTTATTATTTCGTTGAGTTTGCAGGGAGTTTTGCCAACATCGCCCTGTTGCTGCTTTTCATCGGTCGGCTGTTTCCTCAAAAGGAACCCATTTCAAGATGGTTCTATGTGTATGTTGCACTTTTTATCGCTGGGCAGTGTGCTTTGAGCTTATTTCCGAATTGGGTGACGCAGCGCACAGTCTATCTTTTGGTTGGCGGATTCCTCCTTGCGTTGCTATTCTACGAAGTGCGGCCATGGCAGGCGGTTTTCGCAAGTGGAGCTTTCTTTACACTGGCTGCTTTGGTGGAAGTGTTTGCAATGCTCCTGATTGGACTGCGCATCCCGGACACCGACATTCTGATGCAAGCTGGGGCAGCACGGTTGATTTATGTCGTTTTTTCAAACCTGATACAAATTCTGCTCGTAGTCCTGGTCTCACATTTTTTCAGCCGAAAAGGAAATGCTCTGCGCATCCTATGGCTGTTGCCAATTATTGCGATTCAAATCGCAAGCATCGCTGCTGTTATGTGGCACAGTATCATGCTGCGGATGAGTATTTCCCGGATTATATGGTCGGCCTTATGGCTGTGCTTCTCCTTATAAACATCCTGATCGTGTTCTATGTGGAAGCTCTCCGGGAAAATGAACTGGAAAAATTCAAAGTCAAGTTCAACGAGCAGCAGTACAATCTTCAAATGGAATACTACCAGCAGCTCAAAGAACGTCAGGAAGAAGTCCGTTCTCTACGGCATGATGTGAAGAAATACATTCTGGCGATGCAGGCAGTTGCAGAACACGGCGATACCGAAGAACTTCACAAGATTGCACAAGCTGCCACGGATATTTTTGAGCGTTCCACAAATGTTTCTGCTGTCGGAAACCCTGTTGTTGATGCTCTTTTGAATTATTACCTACGCATCGCAGAGAAGAATAACATCAAGGTCAAACTGGATGTGACGATTCCTGAAGTTCTGACGATCTCATCGCTGTCTTTGAGCATCATCCTCGGAAATACATTTGACAATGCCATTGAAGCCTGTTGCGACTTGCCAGCGGAACAGAGAATCATTCATCTACAACTGCGCAAGCAGTATCGCAGTCTCTTTTATCGGCTTGAGAATCCATACAGCGATACCGTCCGTAGCATCCGCATCGGAGAGTATCACGGTCACGGACTAAAGAACATAAATCGTATCGTTCAGGAGAATCATGGTGACTTCTATACGAAAAAGAAAGACGGTGTGTTTACCGTCCAAGTCCGCCTGAACTGCGAAAATTAAATATGTTTCCACAGCCAAATGATCAGCCTTTATACTGATTGTTTGGCTCTTTATTTTGTAAAGGAGCGTGATGCCATGACCCAACCGAAAACCAACCTTGCCTATCTCCGCAGCGAGAAAGCCAAAGCAGAACAGCAGCTGCGCTACTACCAGCACCGGGAGAAAATTCTGGAACACCAGATACCGGAGCTGACCCGCAAAGCCCGTGTGCATCGACTGTGTACCCGTGCCGGGATGCTGGAAAGTTTTCTGATCGCGCCGGAAGAACTCACCAACGATCAGGTGATGGAGCTGCTGAAAATCTCGTTCCGCCAGCCTGAAGTCGTGCTGGCACTTGCAAAGATGGTGCATGATGTTCACGAACGCAGCAACGTCCAAAACCCTTTAGAATAAAGGGCGCAATTATACACCGTTCCGGTGAAATTGCGGTCTTGCAGACGGCTCGATGAAATCGAAGCTGGCGTTTGTGCGCCAGCCCGATTCCATCCCAAGGAAAACTGCATTTTCCTTGCGCTGCTACCGCAGCTATCCTTTTGCTCGCTACCATAAAACACGCATAGAAAAAGCCGATTGGAAACAGCAACATTTCCAATCGGCTTATCTTTTTGTTAGGCAGATTTCTTTTCAGCTAATGCCCGGACTTCCTCAATTGAAAGGTCGGTGTACTTTGCCACCTTTTCACAAGGCACACCATCTGCCAACATTGCCAATGCGTGTTTGACCGATGTTTCATGCTCGGTTTCATCCCGCATCTTTTCCATAGCTCTGCACATAGCTGCCACTCCCTTCGTGTCTTCTTTGAAATAACGAACCCTCTGTGCCAAAATGGAATAATTCATATCCTTCGAGTTGGTACAGAAAAAGTCGTGCATCAGTTTTCCTAATGCGGTTTCGTCCTTGATTTGTGAGTTTACATAAACGATGTGAGCCTGATCATTAAAAAACGTTCCAGTTTCCCGAATTGTACGGTCAACATGATAAATTGGAAGGCCGGCCTTTAATACGTCATTTTCGGTGATAAAGATAACGTATGTTTCGTTCAGCGCATCGTAATCATCGCCCGCATCAGTCAAGTTTGCATCCAGCAGACTGCTATTGTACCGTGCGCGTTTTTCACTAGCACCACGGTCACTGCGCTGCACCTCAATATTATATGCACGGTTTTCCCGATCCACTGCCAAAATATCCAATCGGACTGAACGGCCTTGCAGATTTTTGATGCTGTACTGACCATGAACCTCTTTAACGGTCAAATCATCCCGTTTCAAGATGATCTGCAAAAGAAACTCAGCACAGGCGCGTTCTTCAAACACCGCAGCCATGAAATCATCATCAATCAACCGCAATCCACGCAGCCGCTGCAAATCTTCTTCATGTTTCCGTTCAAAATCCAACTCTTGTTGTGATTTTCTTTCCGGCATTGGTTCACCAACTTTCTGCTTGCTTATTCAAACTAATAATACCATAAGTTCGTGTTTTTTACAAGAGAACGATCCAAATGTCATCAGGGGGTGATGCCTATTCCGTGTCCGCATTTCAAAATCACGATCGTCAAGCGCAGCCAAGGGCAGTCCGCTGTTGCCGGGGCCGCTTACCAGAGCGGCGAACGGCTGTTCAGCGAGTACGACCAGAAAACAAAATTCTACAACAAGAAGAAAGAGCTTGTCCACGCCGAGATCATGCTGCCGTCCCATGCGCCGCCCGGATTTGCAGACCGGGCAACCCTCTGGAACGCCGTGGAAGCCGTGGAGAACCAGTGGAACTCCCAGCTTGCCCGGCGCATCGTGCTGGCATTTCCGGTGGAGGTTCCGAAAGAACAGTATCTCTCCATGGTAAAGGAATTTTGTCAGGAGCAGTTTGTTTCCAAAGGCATGATAGCCGACTTTGCCATCCACGACAAGGGAGATGGCAACCCACACGCCCACATTCTGCTGACGCTCCGGGCAATGGATGAACACGGCAGGTGGCTTCCAAAAGCCAGAAAGGTCTACGACCTTGACGAGAACGGTGAGCGCATCCGGCTCCCTTCCGGCAACTGGAAGTGCCACAAGGAAAACACCGTGGACTGGAACGACCAGAAGTACGCCGAGGTCTGGCGGCATAGCTGGGAGACCATCACCAACCGCTATCTGGAAGCTGCTGGCAGACCGGAACGTGTTGACCTGCGCTCCTTTGAGCGGCAGGGCATCCAGCAGATACCGACCGTCCACCTCGGCCCCGCCGCACACCAGATGGAAAAGCGTGGAGTGGAAACCTTTCTCGGAAACCTGAACCGGGACATTCGTGCAGCCAACAGCCTGATGCAGTCCATCCGCAGTGCGATTCGTGGGCTGCAACGCTGGATCGCAGACCTGAATGAAAAGAAGCAGCTTCTTCTGGACGCTCTGGAAAAGGCGAAGGAACCCACGCTGTCCGACCTGCTGGTGGACTACTTCAACTTCGCAATGAGCAGCGCAGCGATTGGTCTGGCAAGGCAAAACTGAAATGCACTGTCCGGGACTTTGAGGAAGTTAAACAGGCGGTGGACTACCTGAAAGCCCATTCCCTGAACACCATTGAGGATTTGAACCAAGCCATTGACAGCTTAAACCAGACCGTCGCTCCTCTCCGCAGGCAGTTGAAGCAGAACGAAAATCGTATGCGGACAATCGCCCAGATCAGGGACGCTGCTGCCGTCCATGCCAAGCTGAAGCCCATCCATGATACCTTTATCAAGAAGAACTTCAAGCTGACCAAGGACGCTTATGCCGCCCAGCACAAAGAGGAGCTGGACACCTTTAATAAAGCTGTCCGCACCCTGATGAAGCTGAACGGCAGCACAACAGTGGATTTTTCGGCATTGGATGCCGAATTTTCTGCGCTGCAATCCGGCAGCGCAGAACTGCGTACCAAACTGGAAACCTTGCAGCCGGATGTCTCTGCCCTGAAAAATATCCGCAAGTATATCGACATGGTGCTGAATAAGCAGCAGCTTTCCACACCGGGCGGCAAGCCCCCGGAGAAGGAATCGGTGCTGAAACAGCTGGAGCAGCTTCAGCAGAAAAAGTCCAACTACAAAACGATTTCTACCACCCCAAACCGCGAAGAATCGCTCTAAACGATCTTTCTGTCACCGATATGCCGTTGCAATCAGTGGCAGAAGTACATAATTCATTTGTTTTTTGCTGGCTTTTGGCTATTCTCGCTGGCTAGTGAGTAGAGGCGTACTTTTAAGGCAGAAATTTTCTCCAACACCCCCCATTTTAGGCCACTTTTTCTGTTAATAGTAGAAGCGCCTCTTTGAAAGCCGGTCATTTGTGACCTTTTTGTTAATTCTCAAAAAGATGGTTGTCTTTGGGCTGTTTTCGTTGCCTACCTATTGAGAGGATTTTTTCAAAAGCGGAGATTTGGTCTCAAGAATTACAATTCAATTACAAGTTTCTCACCAATGCTACGAAACAGGCGTTCTCGATGCCTACCAAGTGTAGGGCATCTTTTTCAAGACCATTCTCGGACTATTATGACGTTTTGTTTACAAAATTGCTTGCAATGCTACGAAATGGCCTTTTTCATCGGCTACCAAGTAGAAGGATGTTTTTCGTCCGTCAAAGTCCAGAAATCTTCCATATGTTCCTTGACAAGTGAATAGTTCAATCGTCCGGTACTTCACAAAAGGTACTTCTGTAACTCGCAGCCCGGTCATAACGAAGACGGGGTGGCTGAAATGCCAATGGTGCGGTGCAAGCCCGCCGCCGGACGATTCCCCACTCCTAGGGAAGTCGAGGACCAATATGGGAGACCTTAACTTATTAACGCAGTTGAGCACTTGTTTCGTGCTTTTCTGCGACTGGAGAATTGGAACCCACCAATTCTCGTTACATACTCTTTGTTCCTGATTTCTGCTTCAGCTGGAGGTGATCAACATTTCAGAATATCTTACCACGCAAACTCCGCTGCCGCCGTTTCTCCCATACCCACGCTTCCTTTTGGAACTTGACCTGAGTCAGACTGCAAAAATGACTTATGTGTTGCTACTCGACCGTGCCACACTCTCGCAGAAAAATCTCTGGATAGATGAACGTGGATTCGTGTTTGTCATTTTTACGATTTGCTCTTTGGCTGAGCAGCTAGGGCGCAGCACTGTCAGTGTTTCCAGTGCGCTTAAGGAATTGGACGCTGCGGGATTGATTGAGCGCAGACGAACGCGGTTTTCTTCGCCCAATCACATCTTTGTGAAAATTCCAAATGTTGAATAGTTCTGCGTTTTTCACGATTCAAGAACCGCCAAAATCACGATTCTGTGATGCAGATTCTTAATGGCATCTGCAAAAGATATTTTTCCTATGCAGTATAGCAGCCTTTAAGACTGTATCGAAGAAAACTTTCACCTAACCAACGTAATAAAACAAAAAGAGAAAAACGAATAGAATCCATCCATTCCTTTCCGTATTTGCACCACATGAATGAGGAGGTCTGCCCTTGAACAAAGAAAAATCTGAGAAGAAGCCCACCACACGCAAACGTGCGCCGAGAAGTCCGAAGTCCGTGCGCCTGATCGTGGAACGCCATTATATCGGCAATGTGCCGATGAATACGCTTTTTCAGCGGCTTGTGGAAGAAGAAATTCGTAAAACTGCCGAATCGTATCTCGCCGCTGGCTAATTGGACGTTTTACTGCGGAAAAGGGCTTGCATCGTCACGCAGCATCCGCTACAATGTGATTGATGAGGTCTCTTTTCCATTATGGAGGTACACATGGAAAAGGACAAAAAAGTAACTGCTTTATACTGCCGACTGTCAAAAGATGACGGTTCAAACAGCGAAAGCCTGAGCATCCGCACTCAAAAGTCAATGCTTATGGAGTATGCCACACGCAACGGTTTCGGGAATTGCCAGTACTATGTTGATGATGGTTACAGCGGTACGAACTCTGACCGCCCTGCCTTTCAGGAACTTCTGGATGATATCCGGGAAGGAAAGGTGGCAACAGTCATTACCAAAGACCAGTCCCGACTTGGACGCAACCACATCGAAACCGGAACGTATATGGAAATCTTCTTTCCTGAACACGGTGTCCGCTATATTGCAATCAACGATGGTTATGATTCCAACGAGCAATCTCAGATGGATATTGCCCCGTTCCGAAACATCATCAATGAAATGTACGCCAAAGACACTTCCCGAAAGATCAAGAGTGCCCTTCGGACACGCAAGAAAAGTGGAAAGTATATCTCCAGCGGCGCACCGTTTGGCTACCAGAAAGACCCTGCCGACCACAATCACCTTGTGATCGACCCGAACACCGCCCCCGTTGTTGAGTATATCTATTCAATGGCAGAGGAAGGGCTGGGGCTTCACCGCATCGCCAAGCGGCTCCACGATGAAAAAGTCTTGAAGCCGTGTTACTACAAGAAAGAGATGTTTGGCCGCTTTATTGATGATGAAAAGATGTATGATTGGGACAGTGCCTATATCAGTCAGGTTCTGCACAGCCCAGTCTACGCCGGACACATCATCTACGAAGCCAAGCCCACCGTGTCCATGAAATCCAAAAAGCGGCGTTATATTCCGTTTGAAGAACGCGCTATCGTTCCGAATACACATGAAGCAATCATCCCACAAGACCGTTGGGAGAACGTGCAGCGAATCCTTTACAGCCGTTCCGGTTGTTTTATGTGTGATAAGACCGACTACGACAATATCTTCAAGGGCATCGTCCGCTGTGCAGACTGCGGCAGAACGATGTTAGTCAAGGTCGAGCACAGGCGCAAACGTAACAGTGTTCTGGATCAGACCTTTTATTGTTGCAGCACTTATCGGAAATATGGTGCGAAAGCCTGTGACTCTCATAATTTGGAAGCCCGTGTTCTGCATGAAGCTGTCTTTGCGGACATTCAGGCACACGCAAAGGCCGCTGTGAGCAATCGGGAAGCCCTTGTGAAGAAGATTGCAAATCAGATGCACCTCCGGGTGTCCTCTGACCGGGCGCAGCACAAACGGGATTTGAAGCAGTGTAAAGCACGAATCGCAGAAATCGAAGACCTGTATGCAAAACTTTATGAGGACGTATCAAAGGGACTTCTCCCGGAGAAACGTTTTCAAATGCTTGCAGATCGCTACGACAAAGAACAGGCTGAACTGACCGAGAAGATTGAGCAGTACGAGCGGGAAGGCCGTGCTGAACACGATCAGCTGGACAAGATTCAGGATTTTATTGATGAAGTCAGCAAGTACGCTGGTATCACCGAACTGAACTATAAGATTCTGCATCAGCTGATTGACAAGATTCTGGTATCCAAAGCGGAAAAGGTCGATGGCGAATACGTCCAGAAAATCCAGATTTTCTACCGCTTTATCGGCCCATTGGATGCCATCGAGTAACAAAGTCAGAAAAGTCACCTCCGAGAACTATCCTACAGACGCAGGGCGTGAAGGCGAACTGATTTT
>ERZ791624.1255-NODE-1255-length-12460-cov-1.188472_pt1 | contig 12460 bp, 18 predicted proteins | sample MGYA00510058_ERZ791624 | MGnify/ENA primary metagenome ERZ791624 (study PRJEB30046, sample SAMN00715158) | human gut metagenome | study: EMG produced TPA metagenomics assembly of the A metagenome-wide association study of gut microbiota in type 2... | reverse complement strand
ATACGGTATAACAACAAGTCTAATTTTAGCATTACCCAAAAAAGAAGGAGATAATAGAGTTTTACCTCCATTACCTCCTTTACAAGTTCCTGTTTTAGTAATATGATAAATACTACTTCGAGTACCTATCAAGAATGTTCTGAATATCCGACGAAACAACAGTAGCACCGGGAGCGGGAGCAGGAGCACCTGCGGCAGCTTCACGATTTTTCGGAGTATCATCTTTTGCAAGATGAATTGTTTCACCAGCTTCAAATTCAATCGACGGACTTTGACCGGGAATAACACGTTCAACAAATCCACGATTAACAAACGAAGGAAAAGCTAAGAACTTATGCGTGTTATAATCTGCAACAAGTTTCATAAACAGTTTCACATTCTTATAAATAGGATTTTTCTCATCATCACCAACGAGGAGATGTTTGAAATATTCAAAGAAAGCAAGATACTGTTCACAACGAACCTTTGCAGGAGCAGCATAATCGAGTCCCGGACACTTACCAGCATTAACCGGATAACCTTTAAGACCCTTAAACTGATTTGCGATATGACGAAGTTGTCCATATACCTGCTGAATAATGCTAATAACAGTCTTCTCTTCAACAGGTTCGCCTTTCTTATTAAGAGTAGTAACCGGCTTAGCAGTAAATGTATAATAACGGTCTTTCGGATTTGCGTCAGTTTTACACTGCTTAAATTCGATAATAAGTACGGGGAATTTACAACCAGCATATTCCCATGTACTTTCGACACCTTTATCATCCAGCAGAGGTACTTCACGAATATCAATACGAACATCGTTAATCATACCCATACAAAGATTACCAAGTTCAGGGTCGGGCTTAAAAGCTAATCTCCGTTCAACAACCTCTTCTTCAAACATTAATGTTGTCGAACTAACTTTCGATTTACTTGTGTCTGCCATAATAATAATTAAAGTACTTTAAGTTATTAGACTAAAAAGAGGAGCTACTTATTCAATAACTCCTCTTTTTATAATGATAGCAAATGATAGATTTGTTAAATACTTTTAGGTATTAACAATTACAACTCGGCTTCCGGCTCGGCAGGAGCTACGGTTTCCTCTTCCTGCTTCTCGTCCTCCAGCGTTACCTCTTTCGGGTCTACAAGCACATAGACTTTCTCATAGATAGTATCACCAACCTCAACAGGAATAAACTCACCATTCTCGTCCTTACTTCCTCAACACCATACTCAACTCGCTTGGTAGCAAGAACAGCAGTACACATCTTACCGTCACGGCCTTTCTGAGTTTCAACCTCTTCCATAAGACCCTTATCAGCAAGAACACGCTCACCTACGGGAGCAGCATCCTTATCTTGCATAAGCATCTGCGACCAAACACCAGCGTAATTAAACGACTGAGGGCGACCAGTACCTTTCGTGTTACCAGCACTTGCAAGTTTGCAACCCTCGCTACCTGCCGAAAGAGCAATAAAGAAACGCTCATTAATCGAATCAGCATTAGGCATAGCAAACATAACAACACGGTCGCCATGACCACAACCGATAAGTGCAGAAGCCGAAGCATTCATCGTAAACTTGTTCATACCACGAGCAGTAGTAATTGCCGGACGAATATCATTCGACGACTTCGTACCACGGTTTACAGCAGTCAGACCAGCAAGTTTAGCAGCAGAAAAAACAGACTTTTTCATAATTGTAATTTGTTTTAATTTATGAATATTTTATGAATGATAGATTAATGATAGATTTGCATTACTTTATTCTGTAACAGGAACTTCTTCAAATTCAGTATCTTCAGCTTGATGGTTTGCAATAGATACAGCTTGATGTAATTCACTATCAACGTAAATTCCATTTAACTTATCACTTGCAATAATTCTACCACCAAGCATGATAGACATTTTAATAAGATGAGTTTCCGGATGGGCGTTCCAATTAGCTTTACCTTTACTTTCAGTACCGTCAGATTTAGTACCAACGTACAAACCTGCATCAATAGCTTGTTGTAAAGTATAAGGTATTGCAATACTCTCATCACCACGAGTAAGTTCTACAAGAGCTCGACGAGTAGCATACCTAATAATTGGAATTCTACCTTCTTGTACTTGTTTATCAATATAATCAGCAGTATGACCATCATTAATTACAACAAAATCATCTTTCGTTTCTTTGTTATAATCAACAAGTTCATTTGCAAGTTCCTTTTTACAATATCTATATATGTAAAAAGGTTTAGTTCCATCTTCAAGAATCTTACGTTTAATACCGGCATCCGTAAGGACTTTATTAACAACATGAATACCAGTATATACTATCTCTGCTTGAGAAGTACTAAAAACGTAAATGTTTTGCATAGCAGCCATAGGATTAAGTCCCATAGACCGCCCACGTTCAACTTTGATTGCTGCTTCCCTATCAAGTGTCTTACCAAATGTAACACTTACCATAGGAGTAAAACCGAGTTCATTACCTAACAGCAAACATGTAACAATCGCACTCTTATTAACTACAAGTTCACTCGTTCCATCTTCTTTCTGAACTTGCTCCTTAAAACCCTTATTAAAAACAGGACTTTGAGCAATCCAATCTGCTAATGCTTCAGCTTGTTCAAATGAATTAATTTGATTAACAGCTAAAGCAACACTTCCATTTTTACTTCTTGTATTAACAAGAGCACCACTCACATCTTCATCAGTCTTTTCGACTGGCTTCATTTGTGGTTTATCCATACGCAAATATAGTAATTATAATTGTACCACCAAAGAAAATAGTAAGAAATTAACCGAAAATTTCACTAATATCATTAACCCATATCGGAACATTCTCGGAATCTTGCTGACGCTGGATTAACTTTTGTTTGTCCCTTGACCTAACATCTTTATCACCAATTTTGAAATCATCAATGTAAAGATTAATAATAACACAATTCTTATTAGGGTTCATATAATTATAAGTCTTACCTCGTGCGACACGTTGTCCGTGAGTATTAGAATTACAACTACCACCAGTCGTTATGACTTGTTCGATATTTTCTATCGTTAAACCCTCGTTAAGACTTTGTGCAGTAAATAAATATTTATAAGTACCATTCTTAATCCCTTCAATAGCTAACTTTTTAAGAGAAGTTTTACCTAATCGTTTAGGTTCACCATTCTTATAAGTATATGGAACACCAGTTTCAGGATTAATTACATACCTACTTTCAATAGCACTATGAAAAGGAATACCGTCTTTACTGAAATAATCAGCTAAATCAGTAACCATAGCTATTGATTCATTAAAACATATAGTAGGAACGCTATTAGTTTTAAGAATTTCAATAACAGCATTAATTTTAGGTCTGTTATGAATTAAAATATCATTACGCTGTCTAACAAAGTCCTTAAACTTTTTAGCACGTTCGTAAATATTATCGGGATTCCAAAGATTATTAATTCGTTTATTATAATCATTATCGAGTGGCATATCACGAGTCCAACCCATTAATGAAGCTAACATATTACGAATAACAGTAGGTTTAATAAAAGTATTACTGCCATTTCTATCTTTATAATTATAACCAGTAAAAGATGCAAGAACTAATGCAAAATCACTGTCAAAAACTTTATTACGAAACTCTTGATTAATCACTTTATGTAATCCACCAAATGTTTCAAGAGTTTCAGAAATCATATCAGAATATTTAGCATATCTAATTTTGTCATGTTCATCAAGTTCAATAGCTAAATTATATTCTGTACTATTTGAAATCCAACCTTGCGATACAGCTTCAATTTCAGTAATTTTATCAATTACTGGAGCACCTAATTCATTAAGAATAGATAATTGATTTTTATTTAATGTAGAACCAGTAAGACATAGAATAAATTTATACTCTATATTCTTAATAGCCATGAGAGTTTCACCTTGTAATAACTTATGAACTTCATCAAGAATTAGTAAATCAACTTTAATAGGAAGCTTTCGTTCTATTTTAAGTTTATTTACATGATTAATAAGAGTATTACTACTCATTATATCAATCCATTGTTCTTTCGGACAAAATTCAGTAAGATTATCAGCAAGATTTTTAGTAGTTACAGCATTTGGAGCGATAGCCATAATTGTTCGATTAGGATTAGCTTTAACCAGCTTACCAACAATCATAGCTGCTACTCGTGTTTTTCCAAATCTCATTATAAGATTTAGAGTACCTCGACCTTTGGCATCACGCCATTTATTACAAGATATTTCTTGACGTTCGAACTTATCCATACTCTAATATCTCCAATAAACAGTAGGAGCATTTTCACGTTTAAGTCTTTCAATACAATCCATAATATATTGTGTTAACATTTCACAATTACCAAAGTGCATTTGAAAGACCATTTCCTTTTGTAATTCCTCTACTGTTTTATCATAACAAATTTCATCAAATTCGTGCATAACACATCAATCACAATCACGCTTTACAATACCACCATCATGACTAATATATCTCCATTGATAACCATAAGCAGTTTTAGAATTACCTTTAGGAGTACAAGCCTTAACAATAGCGTAATAAGCCTGTTTAGGATTTGTTTTTTTTAGCTCAATAGTTAGAGCATTAGCAGCATCTTTAGTGGAAGCATAAGTAGTTATATACTTTCCCTCTCTTGTAAACTTAGCTATACGCAAACCAATTCTACGATTTTTAATATTAACTGGTTTAATATCAGCTATTGCAAGACCGTCAACTTCATGATATACAAGGTCACCATTCATATTAGTATTTTATTAAAAAGGTAAATAATCTCCATTTTCTATTGCACGTTTATATTCCTCTTCACTTGAAAAACCATACATACCCCAGATAGTATTGTTAATAGGAATGTCATTAGCAGGATTAATAAACGATACATTGTCATCTTCAAAATCAACTTCAAACAAACCATCTTCTTCAGGACTTTCAATAGGCTCTAAATGTTTATTATTAGACATAGCACCAAATAAATCACCTTGAACCGCAACCATACCAGCAGTTTTCTTATTTTTACCATATAGAATCTTAGCACATTCTTTTTTATAATAACTAAAATCTATATGATAATCATCTTCCTCAACATAATCATTAAAAGGACGAACACTATATTTAGCTACAATTCGATTAATTTTACTTGGTTTATTTTTATCAATTTTTATAATAGTTCCACTACAATAAGATACATCAGCAATATAGAAACGATTAGATTTTTGAAGTTCTTCATCATGAAGTTCACCGTTTACAATACTACGATATATAATATTGAATTTAGCATCAGTCTTTTGACTAATACAATAATCATAAATAGCTTCTTTGCTATTATGAATATGATTTTCTATTGTATCGGCATAAGGAACATTATATAAAAGAAATAGGTTAAGAGCTTTTGGAACAACTGGATAAGCATAACCTTTATTAAAAGCAATAGTTTCAATAAAAAGACCTTTACGTTTAATATAAAATCTTCAAGTTCAGCTATTGCTTCTGGCGTTTTATCAATCAATTTATCATAAGCATCTTGAAAACCTTCTTTAACAGCAATATAATTTTTACATCATTACGAAGATACTTTTCATAATTAGTAAATTCAAGTTCAAAATTATTATATTCTTGCCACCAATCACAACAAGCTTTATAATCAGCTTCTTGTTCAGGTTTAATGATACAAACAATACCATCAGTATTAGCAGATATAACTTTAATACCTTTGAGTTCCAATGCTTCAATAAGCATTAAAAGCAAAGTTGTAGATTTATAGTAACTTTATAAGTACATTTAGGGTCATAAAGATAATCATTTATATCTCTAAATGCACCATACATTCTGTTGATAGCAATCTAAGACCTTCAGCCTTAATTTTATGACGTTTACTTTCTGCTAATAATTCATGATATTTAGTATTTAATTCTTCAGCATCAACTCGATTTTGATTTTTAGCAATTTGATATTCATTTAATACTTTCTTAGCTTCTTTCATTAATTTACTGCTAAGATGTTTAGCTTCAATTCGACTATCTTTTGTATAACCGACAGTAGCTCTGAAAGGATTTCTTTCGAGATGTTCGGGATAAACATCATAACTAAGAATACCATTAGGATAGAAACTACTAACATCCGCATCACGTAAACTAAATCCATCTGCAATTAGTAATCCCGGTTTATCTTGACTATGTAAACCACCCAAAGCCATAGTATATACCGCATCACCAAATTGAAATTCATGCTTAAATTTATCTTCATCTTTTGTACTACCTACAACAATAGTAGATTGTGCAACAGTACGAAGTAAATCATTGAGAATTTTAGTTTGAAATTTAAGTTTAGGACTTAATATACTGGAAACTTTAATTTTCCATCTATCAGTCTTAGTATCCATAAAATCTTTTCTATCAATACCGCTAAACTTCTCATAAAGAGATGTAGTAATAGCTTTACCAATAGAACTTCTTGACATATTACGGACATCAATTCCAAACTCTTCAGATATATCTTCTCGTAGTTCAATTTCAGCCTTTTGACTACGTTCCAGTTCTAATGTAATAAGAACATCATTTACATTATAATCACAAATATCATAAATATCCTCTTCTCTAATTCTACAATTATAAGCAATCGGTAGATTCTGAATACGATACCATTTTAAGCAAATAGCAACTTGTTTAAGACTGGTATAAGTCTTATCAAGATAAAGAATTTTTTGAATATCATAATCAGTAAAAGGACGTTTATAATATTTCTTGAAATTAAGTAAACGACTATATCCTTTACCAAAATCTACACAAGCGCAACTATGGTCATATAGAATTTGTGTAATATGTTTACTTTCTTTCTTATTAAAACCTTTTACATCAAGATATTTATAATTATTAATAAAAATATCCAACATAATTTTATCATAATTATTACTGTTATAACCAGTAAGAATTTTATGTTGAATAAAGAAATCCATGATAAGTGGCCCATCATTTCTCCACTTACCAGTAGTATAATCAATCCAAATAACAAATTGTTTAGCACCCATTGCTAACAACAATTTAGCCTTTGCTTCTTTCAGTTCTTCAAGATTACCTTCTTTACCATTTTTAATAGCAAGACATCTTATATCAACAGTTTTATAAACGTCGATAAGTTTTTGGTCTGCTGTTTTAGGTATAAAAGCAACTTCAAATAGATTAGGATATATCTCTACATCATATTCATAAGCATTATTCATAATAATACTACTTTATCTGTAATAACGATATTCTTTACATAATTCAGCAAATATGTCACTAATTAAATTAAAAGATTTAACATATTCTGAATAACATTTGTTACGCATAATATAGGCTGGTGAATATATAGGAATTAATATAGCATCATTAAACCTAACTGGTTTATTAACAACTGATGCCATACTTTTATATTTTTCTTCTTTAAGGAACTGATAAACAAATTGTCCAACAGCAACAATAATAGTAGGTTTATATTTCCTAATAGTTGCTTAAAATTTGGATAACAAGTTTCAGCATAATGTTCAGTTGGTTCAGCACAAACACACTGAATAAGAGTTGATTTAATAGTCCAAGCAGTTAGTTTATAATCATTAATGAATTGACTAACTATTTTAGTTGAACGACCATTAAATATAGTTTGAGTTTTATAATCTGTAATAGTTGGTGTATCACCAACAAACATAATAGTACGCCTCAAAGTGGGCGTGCAACCTGCTCCCCCACCGGGTATTCGTCGATTAGCAATAGATAAATAACATCTTTCACAAGCATTACACATAATATTAATACTATTAAAAATATAGATGAAACAGTCTGATTAATAAGATTATGTTTAATACTTCATAATAACACTTTTGCGAGCACGAGATAGAGCTACATACATAAGTTTATTACGAATATCGATATCATTTTCTCTACGACCAAATCTCGTATTTTGGAAAACAATATCTGTCAAATCTATTGCTACATTATCGAAAGTAGAACCTTGTGTTTTATGAACAGTCATAGAATAACCATAATCTATGTCTTTATTAATCCACTTGGTTCCTTGAATAGTTTCAATACTGAATTTAAGATTTGTTAAAAAACGATTCTTGAATTTATAATAAACATACCAACCATGTTGAACACGATTAGCTGCTCTATTATAAAGATGTGTTAGGATTTCCTTATATTTAAGAAACGAAGCATCTTTTGTATCTACGATAAGAAATGGTTGAGTTATATGGCCATCATACATAGATTTAAGATTAACAGCAAACGTTTTAATACCTTCATCACTAATATAAGGTCTAATATCTTCAAGAATATAGTCTTCACTATTTAGAATAATTGGTTCCTTAAACTCATCAACAATAGTATTATAAGATAACACCAAATCGTTAATATGAATTATATCAGCATCTTTACCAACTATACTATTACGAACAATACTATTCCAATCAGAAACAGCTTTATTCGTATAAGCAGTAATTCTAAAGTGGTCTATATTCTTATGAAATGTATCTGAATTAAATTCATCAATAAGTCTTTGATTAAACATAGCTCGTGGAATAATTTCATAACCAATTCCATCTTGATGTTAGACCTATTTCGAACTATATAATTCAGAAAAGTATTTGTTTGATTTTTAATATCATCTCTTAAAAGACTAAACAGTTCAAGAAGGGGATTACCTTCTTCTTGTCGTACAATATCAATAAGAACAACTTTATTCTTAACAGTAGCAAATGTTAAAGATATTTCTTCATTTACAGGTGGTAGCTGAAGAGAATCACCAACATAAAGAATCTTAACATTATAAGTAGTAGCACGATTTCGATTAAGTTGGAATAAATCCTTATTAATCACTGAACATTCATCAATCACAACAAGATTATAATTTTGTATCTTGCTTGGATTAAGAGGGTCAAATTGAGGATTCTCAATATCAAAATTCTGTAAATCAATATTAGGTTTAAGACCATGCAAACTATGCAAAGTCATACCTTTTCTACCTACTTGAGATTCAAGAACTCGAAGAGCTTTGTGTGTAGGAGCTGTAACAGTATAAGACTTATTAACAATATTATCGAGAAAATATCTCAATATATAAGTTTTACCAGTACCAGCATAACCTTCAAGTGTACATTCAAGTTCATTACTAAAATACCAATTAGACAGCTTGTCGATAGCCTGCTGTTGCCCCGGATACAGTTGCGAATAATCGCCCGTGGCGGCCTGTTTTGGCCTCGCTGATGGCTTATTTTTGTTCGCCTTAACACTTGTAAGGTCTTTCAATTTATCTGCGTCCATATCGGCTAAAATGCAGTGTTTTGGATATACTCAAATGCCTTACTAATAAGGGTTTCATAATGATTATTACTTATTTTATAAGTTTCAGGAGTAGGACAAACAAATATTACATCTTGTTTGTCAGTAGTTCGATTAACATAAGCTCTAACACCCATAACATTAGGGGTTGTAATCATAACAATATCGTAGTTCTGTAATAAAAACTCGAATATTATTATGAATTGTAGCGATAGGTCTAACTTTGTAAAAAAGTATCCGGGGTCATATCCTCGTTTCTTCAAATATTGAAGTAATTCCGGCATGACCACCGAATACTCTTTAATTGCGTCGAGAAGCATAATATTTTGGACTTAATCTTTTGAAAACTTTTTCGTTTCGATTATTAATACGTTCCATATCAAGTTTTCCTACTCCATTTTCAAGAGTAATCCAAATTTTCATTTTAGGAACAATAAGTTGCCAATACTTTTTCAAGTTTTCAATATCAGCTTCAGCAGCACTAAAAGGACGAATCGTAAACCAATCCCAATGTTCATTATCAGGTGTGCTAAATGCAAATATAGCTTTCTGATAATCCTCATCTGTTATATCAATAGGATAACGTTCATTATCGACAATTCCATAAAACTTATTATCATAAAAAAACACCTCACACTTTATAGCATGAGGTGTCATATTTGAAGTTTTACTTCTTGTTCGATTAGTTGAATCTCTATTGATATTAGCTTTCTTTACAGGAACAAGTCCTTTAAGTTTACTAAAATCCATTTATCGACCACAACGAGAACATAAAGTATGAAGCATCTGTATAGTATTGTCATTATGAAGTTTTGTAAAATCTTCACGTTTACACTTAACAACAGTACCACTGGTATTAAGCTTAATTTGGAACCAATGAGAATCTTTGTCAAACTTCGTAACAACACCAACCCTATCATCACGAGAATAAAGTTGATACCTGTCTACAACAGAAAGACTTGAAATCTCAACAACTTCATCAACAACAGTACGAGTAAGAATAGTTTCAAATGCACCTTCATATCTGACTTTTACACCAGCAAACAGTGCATCACGAAGCGTTTTATATTTCTATCCTCTTCGGGAACATCATCTCCATAAGGAATCGTATCATACAAACCACGAATGATTCCACTGAAATCACTATGAATAATCGAATAAGTTTTTGTAATAACTTTATCCTCTTGTTCAGTAGTAACTTCACCGATAAGTTTTGCAACTTTTTTAGAAGCATCAGCGATAGATAATACTTTACCATTATCGAGATAAACTTCGCTACGTTGAGGTACAACCTTTTTAACAGTAGAAAATTCACCTTCGTCAAGAATAAAGTATCCAGCACGAGGTTTAGTTTCAATAGTAATAACTTTTAAGTCAAATGTCATAGCACTTATGAAATTTTAATTTGTTTAACTTTTACTTCCATTTCTAATTGTCTTTCTACTTTATCTTTACAAAGTTGAGCTAAATAATTAACATTATCATTGTAAAGAACAGTATCACGTTTTAGGGCTACTTCAAGACTATCGGTAATAGATTTACCACAATAATCTATTTCGTATTCAACTTTAACCCTAACTATATGTGTAGCAGGAGTTAATTGACTTTCTAATATCCAATAATTCTTAGTACCAATCTTAACTAATACTTTAAGTTCATTGGATGAATTATCAACATCAATAACACGACCATATCTACCTTTACTGGTTACGACTTGTTGGCCTACGTTTATCATTCTTCTTACTATAATTTTGATTGTTATCTTCTCGAAGATTTCTATTAGGTTTAGACTTTCTATTATCTCCGTTATCTTTCGGATTAAGATATTTGTCTATCTGATTAGCATTGAGTTTAGGCATAAACTATTTACGACTAATAAAAGTTAAACAATCATTTGTTTGATATACACTTTCTGTAATCATAGTTTTAGTCTTATCACATTCATAATAAGTCTTTCGTTCAGTTCGTGACTTATACGAAGTTTTACTTTTACAATACTTACAAGCTCTACAACTATGAACTTGTATAATAGGTTGCTTACTCATACCATAATGTTAGATAGTTTTAATTTGTATTTAATTAAGAGTTAATTTAGTAGCAATTTAAGTCTCTTAGGCCGCCTCCGCTGCGGGGCTCCCCCCGGCGCTCCGCTACCCGGTGGGGGAGTGGGTTGGACGCCCACTTGTCGCGCGTGTTTCGTCATCATTAAAAAGATAAGAACGAGGAGTACTCTCGTTTCTTGTTCGTTGCTCGTCAGCACTAACAACAGCATTACTAAATGAACGTGTTGAAACTCACATAATATTATTCCGCTTGGCGCCAGCGTTAGCCTTATGAGTATCCATAAGTACTGTCACATTTTTAACTTACAGATTTTTGACAGCTTTGTCTGCAAGATTGTGTACTCAGATTGGTACACTCGCGTCCATCATTTGGACACTTGTAGCGAAAGCGGGAGTTGAACCCGCACGACCATTACTGGTCACAGGATTTTAAGTCCGGCGTGTCTACCATTTCCACCATTTCGCCTTAAACCTATTATTTAATTTACGTTTGAGTCTTTTATAGGAGTAATAGCTTTAACAACTATTTGTCTATCAAGTTCAGCTTCTGCTAATGTTTTAGCTATAATAGGCATTGAAACACCGTTAGCATACATAATTGTAAAATAATACGGATACAATTTAGCATGAGGATTGTTGTCATTAGCCATAAGACTTTACTAACAACAATAATCGGAAGAGCAAAATCATTAGCTAAAACAGTTCCGGAAGGTAGAGTGATTAAAGTCATAGTATTATATATTAGATTAGAATTTACATGAAAAAGAGTACCACTATTATCACAACAGAAGTACTCCGAGATGTCCATTTCAAAACATCAACATTTGGAACACAACAATCCCAATGTGAGCCGTGTGTAGGATTCGAACCTACAACCCTCCGGTTAACAGCCGGATGCTCTACCGTTGAGCTAAGGAGGCATAAGCAAGGGATTCGCTCAAGCGAATCCCTTGTGTTGGCATTGACCTATCTTCCCGGTCCGTCTCCAGACAAGTATTGTCGGCACTGGTGAGCTTAACTTCCGTGTTCGGAATGGGAACGGGTGGACCCTCACCGTTAAAAACACCAACTATGGTAAATGACTTACGTCAAATACT
>ERZ791624.1254-NODE-1254-length-12480-cov-2.938833_pt1 | contig 12480 bp, 8 predicted proteins | sample MGYA00510058_ERZ791624 | MGnify/ENA primary metagenome ERZ791624 (study PRJEB30046, sample SAMN00715158) | human gut metagenome | study: EMG produced TPA metagenomics assembly of the A metagenome-wide association study of gut microbiota in type 2... | reverse complement strand
GGTGCATCGTGCATTACGACACACCTCCATTTTCACTAAAAGACAATCAATTATTTTTTAATATTTGGTTCCTCCAATCCATACCCCTTTTTCTTATTCTCACCTTTCAGCCACAAAGCAAAGAACAATGCAGCCACACCAAAGCCTGCAAATATCCACATGGGAAGTGTATAATCATAAGTCTGCATTCCATCTACTACCGGTCCTTTGCAATACTCATTCAAGACAAAACCAATCAAAGCAGGTACACCCATCAACCCCCAGTTTTGTACCCAGAAGATCAAAGCGTAAGCTGTACCCAACTGCTTTTCCGGAATAATTTTAGGAACAGAGGGCCACATAGCCGATGGCACCAAAGAAAAGCCAATCCCCAATATAATCATAATGATAGTGGCAAACCACCATACATTCAAGACAGGTAACGCAAACATTGTATGAACAAAAATCAACAGCACAGAACCGATGATCATCAGCGTAGCTCCCTTGCCTATCCGATCGTACACATTACCGAAAAGCGGAGTAAGGAACAAAGTTCCCAATGGTAACAGGCTAGGAATAGTACCCGCCAATTCCGGATCTACATTATATTTCTGCACCATCAAGTCTGTAGCATATTTCAAGAAAGGGAATACGGCAGAATAAAACAACACACACAGCAACGCAATCAGCCAAAATCCTTTATTGGTTACAATCAACCAAATATCTTTCATACGGAAAGGCTCTTCAGGTTCCGCCCCTTCTTCTTCTAAAGAAGCATCCAGTTTCTTATCATAGAAAGTATAAATAAAGAATGCTACCGTACCAATACAAAGCATAGTAAGGCACAGCAACAATGGAGCAGGAATATTAGGATGGAACACACCCTCATCATCAGTAATACCAAAGAAAGTAGCGATAGGAACCGTAACAGCCAAAGCCAGCATAGTGCCTAAACGGGCTGTCGCCATCTCCATACCCATGGCCAGAGCCATTTCTTTTCCTTTAAACCACTTCACAATAATTTTTGAGACCGTGATGCCTGCAATCTCTACACCGACACCAAATATAGCATATCCCAACGCAGCCAGTCCTACCTGGGTTTTCATTCCAAGCAAAGTGCTTCCCTCAGCAAATGTAGTAGAAATAGCATAATATTTTAACCCACAGCCCAACACCATCAAAAGGCATGCTCCCATACCAGTAAAGCGCACTCCCATCTTATCCAAAATGATACCACCGATAATAAGCATAAAGGCAAAGACATTGAACCAACCGTATGCACTGGTAAAAATACCATAATCCAGACTATCCCACAGCAGCTCCTTTTCAAGCATCGGTTTTAAGGGGGACATTACATCGGTCAAAAAATAACCGCATAGCATGGTGAAAGCCACCAACGCCAACACACTCCACCGAAGAACCTTGGAGTCATTGAGCTTTTTTTGAATTTGTTCTTTCATTCTTTTATAAGATTTTTGATTAATAGTTTTTCATGTTCAGCTTACAAAGATACAGTTTTTTAGGTAGAGAAGCCTCTTTCCATAAAAAAGTTCTATCTTTGCGTGACGATTAAATCGTTTTATTGTAGGAAATCGTCATAAAATTACTTTTTATAAACTTAACTTTATTGATCATGAAAAAAAGCAAAACATTTCTTGTTTGCGCCATGTTGAGTGGCAGCGTCTTATTTTCATCATGCATCGGTTCTTTCGGATTATGGAATAGTTTGAAAGACTGGAACCAGGGGGTAAGCAACAAGTTTGTCAACGAACTTATCTTTCTTGCTTTCCATATTGTCCCTGTTTATGAAATTGCTTATCTGGCAGACGCATTGGTTTTAAATTCCATCGAATTCTGGAGCGGTTCCAACCCTACAGCTTCTATCGGTGAAGTAAAAACAGTGCAAGGAGAAAATGGCGAATACTTGGTAAAAACCAACGAAAACGGTTATACCATTACCAAAAAAGGAGAAGACAAATCTGTAGATTTGGTCTATAACAAAGAAAACAATACATGGAATGCCGTAGCCGACGGACAGAGCTTCGAACTTGTGAAAATGAACGAAGACGGAACGGCTGTTTTGAGCCTGCAAAACGGAACCTCCATGACTGTCACTCCTGATGCACAAGGTATTGCTACCGCAAGAATAGCTACAGGAAACTCCTTGTTTTTTGCTGCAAGATAATAAACACAACATCATTTAAACACAAAGAAAAGAAGTTGCCCATGCAAACAACTTCTTTTCTTCCATAAAACAATACTACTATGAAGAAGCAAATCATGCTGGGCGGCCTACTCCTATTATTAGGCTCCTGTACTCCCCAAAACAAAGCGAATGACCCGAATGCAATTGACATTGCCGTAAGTCTGGAACACCTCACAGAATTAAAGACCTCCCAATTGGGAAAACAAGTCCGTTATATCCCTTTGGAAACAACAGACTCATCCCTGATTGGCAACTCCTATTCCATCAAGTTATCTAAAGACCATATCTTTGTCTCTACCAACGGACGATGCCTGTCATTCAACAAGCAAACCGGAAAATATCTTGGCAGCATCGGGCACAAAGGAGAAGATCCACAAGGCTACAGCAATGCCAACTGCTTTATTCACCCCCATACCAACAATCTCTACTTTTATCGCCAACCCGACAAGTTGGTAAAATACGATACAAAAGGTAACTATCTAGGGCAAGTACACCTACCACAAAAGATTTCCCCATCCCTTTACTTTACTTTTTCCGACTCCCTTATTCTTGCTCATTATGGAGAAGGAATAGGACAACCGCAAGCAAGTGCGTTACTTTACTTCAACGAACAGGGAGAAGTAAAAGACTCATTGCCGGAATTTGCCAATCCAGGTGATCCTATGGGCATGGACCAGATATCCAGCATCAACGTATTCAAGCAATTACCCGGCAACGCCAACATAGGAGGGTTAATATATATAAATTATCAGGATGGAACAATGACTGTTCTTCCTATAGACCAGCCTTCACTTTGGCTGAACAACGGCAGCATACATTTCAGAAAAGCGTTCAATGACACAATCTACGACATTAAAGGACACGAAGCTACTGTCCATACCACTTTCCATACCGGGCAATGGCATTTCCCGGCTGAAAAAATGGGACAAAAAGAGGATACAGACAACTACATCGTTATAACCGGTATTCTGGAAACTCCCAAACATCTCTTCTTTATATCTCTACAGGGATTATACGACAAGAGAAAACCCTTCTACGGTATTTACGACAAAGAAAAACATATTACTTATATGAATGATGCCAATGTGGGGCTGACAGATGACCTGACGCATTTCATGCCTTTCTATCCCATCACTTGTACAGAAGAAGGAGAGTATGCCGCTTTATTGGAGATAGGGAAAATAGACGAATGGATGGATAAAAATCCGGGAATTGTCCAAGAAGGAAAGCTAAGCTTTTTACAGGAAATCAATGAAGAATCCAATCCGGTTTGTGTTATAGTGGAACCTTGACAACCATAAAAGAACGCTGCTTTCCTCACGGAGAGCAGCGTTCTCTTTCTTCAACACGTTGAAGATAACAGTATGCTAAATTAGTCACGACCTCCACCCAATGCCTGATAGAGATTGATTACGCCTTGCATTTCAGTAAAACGGTTAGCAACCTGAGTTAACTCCGCATTAAGCAAAGTCTGCTGAGCCGTCAAAACTTCCAGATAAGTCGTATTCCCATGTTGCATCAGCAAAGAGGTACTTTCCAAAGCTTTATTTAATGAATTTATTTGTTTATCATAATAAACAGATTTATCACGGGCCGTCTGATATTTCACCAAAGCCTCGTTCACTTCACTTCCTGCATTCAACAAAGCCTGTTGAAAACTCAGTTTGGCTTCTTCTTGCTGAGCTTTAGCTATCTTTAGCTGTGCTATGTTCGCACCTTTATTAAACAGTGGCTGGGTCAACGAAGCTACAGCCGTTGCAATGAACTTGCCCGGATTGACAATCATACTTCCTGCTGAATTAGTCCATCCCGCACTTCCACTTAAAACAATAGAAGGATAAAAGGCGGAACGAGCCTGATTTGTGGCATAGAAAGCTGCTTCCAACGAACGCTCCGCACTGCGTACATCGGGACGGTTGGCAAGCATTTGCACAGGGATGCCTACCGGAAAATGTTCCTTCATCATATAAGAACTGTCCCATGTGCCCGTTCTCTCAATAGCATGAGGAGATTCAGCCAACAACAACGACAAACTGTTTTCTACCTGGTTAATTTGTTCTTTCAGATCAAGAACTGAAGTACATATAGTATAATATGTAGCTTCCATTTGTGAAACGGCAGCTTCATTTGCCAATCCGGCTTCCATCAGAGCACGGGTTGCATCTACGGTTTCTTTCCAGGACTTTTCAGTCCGGACAGAAATGGCCAGCTGATTGTCCAGCATCAGCAAGGTATAGTAAGTATTAGCTATACCGGCTATCAGCTGTGTCCGGACAGCCTGTTTATAGTCACGGCTCTGTTCCAGCAATGCTTTCGCCTGGCGTTTCGCATTACGGATGCGGCCGAAAATATCAATTTCCCAACTTGCCGCCACCGGTAAAGTATAAGTTTGTACAGCTTTTCCTTTGTCAAAACTACTTGCTGTCCCCTGAGGTGACAGAGCGAAAGAAGGCAGATAAGCCAATTTGGCTGACAGCATAGCAGCTTCCGCCTCTTTCACACGCCATTGTGCTGACTGCAAATCCGTATTGTTCCGCAAGCCTTGCTCTATCAATTCCTGAAGCCGCGGATCTGTAAAAATCTCCTGCCAGCTCAGATTGCCGATATTATCCACGGTATCAGCAACTGCCACCTCTTCCCCATACAAATTATCGGGCACTTCGGTTGCAGGTTTATATTGGGTATATATGCCGCAGCTACTCAGTGTGAGCGCTGCGACAGTCAGAGTGATGATCTGTTTTTTCATTTTTTCTCTTCGTTTTTGCTTTCGATGTGGTGTTGTCTCTCTTCTTTTGCTTCTACACATTCCTCTTGAATCTGCCAATCGGCCGCCGGCTGAAACTGAATAGGACGTACCTTTTCCTGTAAATATTGGAATACGATAAACAAAGAAGGTACAATAAACAGCAACGCCAGCGTACCGATCACCATTCCACCCACAGTACCTGTTCCCAGCGAACTGTTTCCATTAGCACCTACTCCACTGGCAACCATCAACGGGAACAGACCAAAAATCATAGTCAGTGCCGTCATCAGAATAGGACGCAAGCGGGCTTTGGCGGCAGAAAGTGCAGCAGAAGTCAGGCTCATACCTGCCTTACGACGCTCGGTAGCGTACTCGGTCAGCAAAATGGCAGTCTTAGCAAGCAAACCTATCAACATAATCAAACCGGTCTGCAAATAAATATTGTTCTCCAGTCCCATCATCTTCGCAAACAGGAAGCTACCCATCAGCCCAAACGGAACAGACAACAACACCGCAAACGGAATGAGGAAACTTTCATAAAGTGCACTTAAAATCAGATAAATCATCAAGAAACAGATAGCAAAGATGATAATGGTAGTACCTCCCTGGTCGGTCTCTTCACGGGTAATACCACCAAAGTCGTACCCAAAACCTTTGGGAAGTGCCTGTACGGCAGTTTCCTGAACGGCACGGATGGCATCACCGGTACTATACCCTTCGGCAGGCATTGCATTTACAGCAATAGAATTGAACATATTGAAACGGCTCAGCGATTCTGCCCCATAACTGCGGGTCAATGTCACAAACTGGCTGAGAGGAGCCATCTCGCCATTAGACATACGCACAAAGATATTATTCAACGAGCTTTCATCCACACGATATTTCGGATCTGCCTGAATCATAACCTTATATACTTTAGAGAAACGATTAAAATTTGAAACATACTGCCCACCATAATAGCCGGATAATGTGCTTAGCACAGCATCCGGAGTGATACCGGCACGCTTACATTTGGACGCATCCACTTCTACCGTCCATTGCGGATAACGGATATCAAAAGTAGAGTATGCCATCGCGATCTCGGGACGTTGGTTCAGAGCACCCAGATATTGTTGAGTGGTATTGAAGAAAGTGCCCACATCACCACCTTGTTTATCCTGCATATGGAGTTCCAACGCATTACCCATACCATACCCCGGAATCATACCCGGAGAAATAGCAAATATACTGGCATCCTTGATGTCTGCCGTACGGCCATATACCTGTCCGATTACTGCCTGAACATCATTTTCCTTTCCTTCACGCTCATCCCAAGGTTTCAGTTTCAGAATCAACATACCAAAAGAGTTACCCTGTCCGGCTAGCAGACCATAACCTGCCACACGCTGCACATGCAGCACCTGAGGAATATCCATCATGCGCTTTTCAATACGCATCATTACGTCATTAGTCGTTTTCAATGAACTACCTGCCGCCGTGCTGACATTCACAAATACAACCCCCTGGTCTTCATCAGGTACCAAACTGGTTTTAGTTGTATTCATCAAGAAAGCCAATAGTACTACCGAGGCCGCAAGAAGTGTCCATACCATCCATTTGCGTTTGATAAAGAACAATACCCCTTTCTTATATCGTTCAATCATTGCATCGAAAGCAGCATTGAACGCTTTACGGAAACGTGCTGCAAAATTGTTTTTTTCCGTTCCATCCTCATTGATATACGGTTTCAAGAACAAAGCACACAGCGCCGGACTCAAAGTCAGTGCATTGACGGCAGAGATACCTACGGCAACCGCCATAGTCAAACCAAACTGAGTATAAAAAGTACCCGAAGTTCCACTCATAAACGAAACCGGAATAAACACAGCCATAAATACCAACGAAGAAGAGATGACCGCATTGCTAATCCCCTTCATCGCATCAATACTAGCCATATAAGAAGAACGATATCCCACATCAAAACGCGCCTGCACCGCCTCGACGACAACAATGGCATCATCCACCACCGTACCGATCACCAACACCAAAGCAAACAGGGTAATCAGGTTGATACTGAATCCTGCTATGGACATAAAAGCAAATGTACCAATCAAGGACACGATGATCCCCACCAACGGAATAATAGTAGAACGGATATCCTGCAAAAATACATATACAATTAAGATTACCAAAAAAATGGCCTCGAACAAGGTTTTTATCACCTCATGGATAGATGCATACAAAAAGTCATTGGAGCTCATAACCTGAACCATCTCCACCCCTTTGGGCAGATCCTTCCTTGCTTCTTCCAAAAAGGTATCAATATTATTGTTTACTTCTGTCGCATTCGATCCTGCCGTCTGAAAAATCATACAGGAAATACCAGGATGACCATTCATAGCCCCATGATAGGCATAGCTTTCCTCGCCCATCTCTATATCGGCAATTTCTTTCAGCTTCAACACTTCGCCATTATCCGAAGACCGGATCACAATTTCCCCAAACTCTTCCGGAGTAATCAGACGCCCTTTATACTTCATTGTATATTGATAAGTTTCATCAGAGTTTTCTCCGAATGAACCGGTAGCCGATTCAATATTCTGTTCAGCCAACACTTGGGTCACATCCGATGGAATCAATTTATACTGGGCCATCACGTCAGGCTTCATCCAGATACGCATACTATAGTCACCCCCCATAATCATCATATCACCCACACCCTGGATACGAAGAATAGCAGGTTTCAAGTTAATACTGATATAGTTGGACAAGAATTTCTCATCATACGAATCACCCGGACTATATAGTGAGAACATCTGCAAAATACTGGTCTGCCGCTTTGAGGTAGTCACACCCACCTGCGTTACTTCTGCCGGTAACTGTCCTGTTGCCTTCGATACACGGTTCTGCACATTGACCGCTGCCATATCGGGGTCTGTCCCTTGTTTGAAATACACAGTGATATCCACAACTCCGGCATTTGAAGCGGTAGAAGTCATATAAGTCATATTTTCCACACCGTTAATCGCTTCCTCCAACGGAGCGATAACACTCTTCTGAAGAGTTTCCGCACTGGCACCAAAATAAGAGGTACTTACCTGAATGGTAGGCGGAGCAATATCAGGATATTGTTCGACGGGCAAAGTGAACAGCCCGATGATACCCACTACCACTATCGAAATAGAAATAACAGCCGACAGGATGGGGCGTTCTATAAAGGTTCTTAAATTCATAGTCTTTCTTAGTTCTGTTTTACTTTAATGGGAGTACCTTCACGCAGCAAACCTACGCCTTCCGCTACAATGATATCCCCCTCTTTCAATCCATCGTTCACGATATATTCCTGTCCTCCATTTACACGGGTCACACTGACAGGAGCTGATTGTGCCTTGCCGTCCACGACTTTATATACGTATGTAATATCCTGAATTTCAAAAGTGGTAGCCTGAGGAATAACCAAACTTCCTTTCATCGTAACCGGAAGAATCACATTTCCCGATGTTCCGCTATACAGCAACCCATTCTTATTCGGGAATACGGCACGCAGACTTGCGGTACCCGTATTACGGTCTACCACCCCACTGATGGTTTCAATGCGTCCCTTTTCGCCATACATAGACTTGTCATTCAATTGCAGTTCCACTTCCGGCATATTTTTCAACGCTTCTGCTTTGGAACCATATTGACGGGTCAGAGCCAACAATTGATTTTCAGTCATCGAAAAGTAGACATACATATCCGAATTATCAGAAACCGTAGTCAACGGTTGTGGCAAACTGGCACTAACCAATGCACCTACCCGATAAGGCAATGTACCAATCACCCCGTCCGAAGGACTTTTCACCTCGGTATATGAAAGGTTATTGCGAGCACTGACTTCCTGCGCCTTAGCCTGAGCCAATCCAGCCTTAGCGGTCAGGTAAGAGTTTTCCGCAGTCTTCAGATCAAACTCTGAAACCACCTTTTTGGCAAACAATTCTTTCTTGCTGTTATAAGTCAGTTCGGCTGTGGCAAGACCGGCTTTAGCCGATTCCACATTGGCGACAGCAGTTTCCAATGCCGCCTTATAAGGCACTTGGTCAATAATAAATAAGACTTGCCCTTTACGCACTGCCTGTCCTTCCTCCACACAAAGCCGGGTAAGGAAACCGGAAACTTGCGGATAAATATCAATATCCTGGCGGCCACGGATCGTAGCCGAATAAGTAGTAGACAAAACTTTGTCCGACGGTGATACCTTTAATACCGCATATTCCGCCTCCATTTGTGCAACAGGCGCCTGTTACACGACGCTGTCAAAGCAGCACAACCAACCAATACCATTAGTCGCATCCATTTTTTGTTCAATGTCATCATATTCCAATCTTTTAAATTCGGACGCAAAGGTAGATGGAATTTTTCAAGCCGACACATTCAATTATTAGCTACCATTGTTCAAATTCGGAATAGATTTCCTATTATAACAAAAATAATAGTTAATTTTGCATCAAAACAAGAATAAATATGGAAATATTGAGTTTACCAGAGAATGAACCGTTTATCACCGGAATAGAAGAAAGTATAGATATATGCTCCAATCAGATCATAAAGTTAGCAGACGCATCTATTTTTCATTGCCGTAGCGGAAAAGCCCACATAGAAATTGATTTGCAGGCATACGAAGTGACGGAGAACACCCAACTTCTGCTTCTCCCCGGCAGTATCTTCAATTGCACCTGCGCCAGCCATGATTTTACCGTTTCCTATATTGTTTTTTCCGACACCCTTTTCAGGGAGATCACCTCACGTCTGGATCCCTCCTTCTTTCACTTTCTAAAAGAGCATCCATGCATTGTCATCCCTGAAGAACGTGTAAAACCATTCATCGGACTCAGCTTGGTCATGAAAGATCTTTATGAAGACAGGGATAATAGTTTCCGCATTCAGATCTTCAAAAATTTCATTCAAAACTTCATTCTGGACTTCTATGACAAGACCCAACACCTGTTCCTGCAAAAAAAGACCGAAGGAATAAATCGCCAGGAAGAGATATTCAAACGTTTCATCCAATTAATTCATAAACATTGCACCACCCAACGTGAGGTATCTTTCTATGCAGCCGAACTATTCATCACTCCCCGTTACCTTTCCACAATCGTACAAAACGTATCCGGCAACACAGCCAAAAGCATTATTGACCGACATGTAATTCTTGAGATTAAAGCATTACTACAATCCACATCTCTAAGTATTCAAGAGATCTCCAACCGATTATCTTTCCCTGACCAATCTTTTTTTGGCCGCTATTTCAAGAAACATACAGGCAAGTCCCCTCTTCAATACCGAAACCGGTCTTAAAACAAAAAAAGCTGCCTCCAATAAAGAAAGCAGCTTTTTCCTGTTTATATAGGCTGAACTAATTATTCAGCCAATTTATTGTCTGAACCCAGCACGTTAATAATTTTGTGCTTGTACAGTTTTTCCATATTGTCACGAGCCGGACCTAAGTACTTACGCGGGTCGAATTCTGCCGGTTTTTCAGCAAAAGTCTGACGGATAGCAGCAGTCATAGCCAAACGAGAGTCTGAGTCAATGTTGATTTTGCAAACAGCAGACTTGGCAGCCTTGCGCAATTCTTCTTCAGGGATACCGATAGCAGCCTTCAATGCACCACCATACTTGTTGATTGTTTCAACTTCTTCCTGAGGAACTGATGAAGAACCATGAAGAACGATGGGGAATCCCGGAAGTTTTTCCATTACAGCATCCAATACTTCGAATGCCAAAGGAGGAGGAACCATACGACCTGTAGCAGGATCAATGTGGCACTGTTCCGGAGTAAATTTGTATGCACCGTGAGAAGTACCGATAGAGATAGCCAATGAATCAACACCTGTACGTGTAGCGAAATCAACAACCTCCTCAGGCTTTGTATAGTGAGACTCCTCAGCTACTACGTCATCCTCAACACCAGCGAGGACACCGAGCTCACCCTCTACAGTTACACCGAACTGATGAGCGTAATCAACAACCTTCTTTGTCAATGCAATGTTCTCCTCGTATGGAAGTGCAGAACCATCGATCATTACAGAAGAGAAACCGAAATCTACACAGTCTTTACATGTCTCGAAGCTATCACCGTGATCGAGGTGAAGAACGATCTCAGGATGGTTGCAACCCAACTCCTTAGCATACTCTACAGCACCCTCTGCCATGTAGCGGAGCAATGTAGGGTTAGCATACTTACGAGCACCCTTAGATACCTGAAGGATAACTGGTGACTTCAAGTTTGAAGAAGCCTGGATGATAGCCTGGAGCTGCTCCAAGTTATTGAAGTTGAAAGCAGGAACGGCCCAACCGCCCTTGATAGCTCTTGCGAACATTTCCTTAGTGTTCACAAGACCGATTTTCTTGTAATCTACTGCCATAATAGTTTTAAATTTATAAGTTTTAATGAAACATTCAATTCATTTTTTCGAAAGAAACCATCTCCAAGAGGATGGCCTCTCTTCAAACTTCGAGTGCAAAATTACCTTTTTCAAATGAAACAGCAAAATGTTGAGCTAACTTTTCACCCCTCAAACAAGTTAAAAAAGTTTATATTTTACACGAATCCTACTCTGCTTTCATTTTTGCAAAATACAGATAGCAATTTATGCGCTCTCTCCTTTTTGTACGTTCACCTTATTAATATAATACTCACGCACGGCATAAGCCAGCACAACGACAAAGCCTGCCAAGGGCACCACAAAAGGCATCACCACATGGGTGCGGTCGGCAATGAGCCCCATCAGAAGGAAGCCACAGCCACCTATAGGGGTCATCATCAGAAGCGAGGAGGCGCTCTTGGTAAGATTGCCCAATCCTACAAGGGCTATCGAGAAGATGGTGGGGAACATGATAGCCTCGAAGAGATAGTTGCACAACAATGCCACCAAAGACACTTTGCCTAAACAGCACAAGACCAAGACATTGCACACCACGCAACCCACAGCACAAACAAGGAGCATCGTGGTAGCTGCCACATGGCGCATCACCCAACTGCCCAAGAAGCGACCTACCATAAAGAAAGCCAAAGCCCCCGTCAACACCAATGAGGCTGTGCGGTCGGACATCCAGTGCATGCCGGTGACGAAGTTGATGAAATAGCTGTTGATGGAAATCTCAGCCACCTCATAACTCAGCAAGGCAAAAAGGCCAAAGACAAACATCTTGTGATGGGTGAAGAGCTTGCGGATATTGGAACCGCGCTCCTTATCCTCTGATGTCTGCTCATGACTGATTTCGGGCAGGTTGACACGCGAGAAGACTACGGCTATGGCAAGCACCAAGACACCCAAGATGGCATAAGGCACCACCACATTGCCACCTTCCTCGGTATTATTGAAAAGAAACTGACCGATGCAGAAAGTGGCGAAGATGCTGCCCAAACCATTGAACGACTGCGAGAGGTTCAGTCGGCTGGTAGCCGTTTCCCTGGCTCCCAACTCCGTTACGTAAGGATTGGCAGCCGTCTCCAGGAACACCAGTCCGCAACCGATGATGAAGAGGCAAAGCAGGAAGGCATAGAAACTGCCCATCGATGCTCCTT